>Ga0075030_100006273_pt1 | contig 10638 bp, 8 predicted proteins | sample LitLauG_LLR_2012_FD_71393 | JGI IMG/M metagenome (GOLD analysis project Ga0075030, IMG submission 71393) | Freshwater sediment microbial communities from Pennsylvania, USA - Little Laurel Run_MetaG_LLR_2012 | ecosystem: Environmental > Aquatic > Freshwater > Creek > Sediment | place: USA...
TCTGCGCAAGGAAGTTTCGATGAACATCAAGCGTCTCATCGAAATCGGTTCCTATCGCGGATTCCGTCACCGCCGCAACCTGCCGGTCCGCGGCCAGCGTACGCACACCAACGCGCGCACCCGAAAAGGCCCGCGCAAGGGAACGGTCGCCCAAAAGAAGAAGGCGACAGCGAAGACTTAAAAGCAGCTTCTAGCTTCTAGCTTCTGGCTAGAAGCTAAGAGCTAGGAGCTAAGAGCTACTATGGCAAAACCAGCAGCAGCCGCCGGCACGCCGGCGACACCAGAGAAAAAAGGCAAGAAGAAGACCTTCAAAAAGAAGGAGCGCAAACACGTCCCGCATGGGCTGGCGTATGTGCAGGCTTCCTTCAACAACACGATCGTGACCATTTCCGACATGAACGGCAACGTTCTGTCGTGGAAGAGTTCGGGATCGCTCGGCTTCCGCGGATCGCGCAAGGGCACACCCTTCGCCGCGCAGCAGGCCGCAATGAACGCTGCCAACATGGCGCGCGATCATGGCGTGCGCAGCGTGGATGTGCGCGTCAGCGGGCCGGGATCGGGGCGTGAATCCGCTGTCCGCGCGCTGGCCGCCGCCGGCATCGAAGTGCGTTCCATCCGCGACACGACGCCGATTCCGCATAACGGCTGCCGTCCGCCGAAGCGCCGCAGAGTGTAGCGGCAATACCCGGCTTGCACGGGTTGAGGATTTGCAATGACCACCTCGGCACAAGACGTTGCAGTACCGGCGCAGGTGGCGCCAAAGGCGGTAGTAGCTTTGCTGCATGTTGCCGACGTGCAGCGCTCGATCAGTTTTTACGAGAAGCTCGGGTTTGAAGTTGGCAACACGCCGCTGAAGAACGATCAAGGTGTATTGACTTTTGTTTGGATGCACCGTGGCGACGCGGCCCAGATTATGCTGACCCTCACCGGTCAGCCGCTGAGTTCGGAGGCGCGGGGTATCATGTTTTACCTGTACGTAACCGACATGCCAACCTATCGCGAGCAGATTATTTCGCGGGGTGTCACGGCCGGTGATGTGACGTATCCGTTTTGGTCGCCCGGCGGCGAGTTTCGCGTGGACGATCCCGATGGATGGACGTGGATGGTTTGTTAACAATGTAGGGATCGGGAGGAAGGGACGGCCAGTCCTGTAAACCGATCGGCACCTGAAGTAAAAGGAGAAGAAAATTGGCACGTTATACCGATGCAGTTTGCCGTCTATGCCGCCGCGAGGGCATGAAGCTGTTCCTCAAAGGCGCAAAGTGTTTTAGCGATAAGTGTCCCATCGAGAAGCGCAACTTCGCTCCCGGACAACATGGGAAAGACCGAAAGGCCAAAATCGTAGGCTATGGCCTGCAACTGCGTGAAAAGCAGAAAGCCAAGCGCATCTACTTCACGCAGGAAGGCCAGTTCCGTAACTACTTCGAGAACGCGGCGCGTTCGAAAGGCGTCACGGGCGAGCGGCTTTTGCAGCAACTGGAGCGCCGTCTCGACAACGTTGTCTTCCGGCTCGGGTTTGCGCAATCGCGACGCCAGGCGCGCCAATTGGTGCGTCACGGACACGTTGCCGTCGACAACCGGAAGGTCAACATTCCTTCGTATGAAGTGAGCGCGGGGGAAGAAATCGCCATCCGCGAAAATTCGAAGAAGCTCACAATTCTCGAACAGGCGAAAGAATTCTCCAGCCACGGCACAATGCCGACCTGGCTGGAAGTGGATCGCGACAACTACAAAGGGCGGATTTTGAACCTGCCCAAGCGCGAAGATATTCAGCTGCCGGTGAACGAGCAGCTGATTGTTGAGTTGTATAGCAAATAAGTCGTCAGCCGCCGGTCGTTAGTCGTTGGCAAAAGCTAGCGACCAAGGACAGGCGACCAACGACGGTCTTTTACACTCGTGCCAGATCAGCCTTTTCCAGCATTGACCTGAGTTGGACCACTCAGCGAGCGGGAATTGAGCCAAACGGCCGAAGGAGAGAAACACCATGCTTTGGAAGGGTTTTCAAAAACCGAAACGTCTCGCAACCGACACCTCCAGCCTCACCGACAAATACGGCATGTTCTGGGCGCAGCCGTTTGAACGCGGCTTCGGCACTACCGTGGGCAATGCCCTGCGGCGCGTGCTGCTGAGCTCGATCGAAGGCGCGGCCGTCACCGCGGTGAAGATGGAAGGCGTGCTGCACGAGTTCCAGTCGATCCCCGGCGTGGTCGAGGACGCGACCGACATCATCCTCAACCTCAAGCAGATTCCCTTCAAGCTTGCAGGCGATGCGCCGAAGGCGATCTACCTCCGCGCCGATCAGCCCGGTGTCGTGACCAGCGGCATGATCGAAGCTGATGGCGACGTCGAGGTGCTCGACAAAGACGTCTACATCGCGACTGTCAGCGAAGGCGGCAAGCTCGACATGGAAATGCGCTTGAAGCGCGGCCGTGGCTACGTCTCCGCCGACAAGAACTTCGACGAGGACCTTGGCATCGGATTCATTCCAATCGATTCCGTGCACTCGCCTGTGCGCAAGTGTAACTACACCGTCGAAGCCGCTCGTCTCGGACAGATCACCGATTACGACAAGCTGACCCTCGAAGTGTGGACCAACGGCTCCATCACGCCGGCTGACTCACTCGGCCTGGCTGCGAAGCTGCTGAAGGACCACATGAACATCTTCATCAACTTCGAGGAAGAGATCGAAACCGGCACGTCGGCGTCCGATGATCGCAAGCCCGAGATTCACAACGAGAACCTCAACCGTTCCGTCGAGGAGCTCGAGCTCTCCGTGCGCAGCTACAACTGCCTGAAGAACGCGAACATCCAGACGATTGGCGAACTCGTGCAGAAGACCGAAGCCGAGATGCTCAAGACCAAGAATTTCGGCCGCAAGTCGCTGAACGAGATCAAAGAAATCCTGTCGTCGATGGGCCTGAGCCTGGGCATGAAGATTGACGAACACGGTAATGCTGTGCCCGGCCCGACCTCGAACGTACCGTTGCCCGCGTCCGCTTACGGACCGGACGACCAGCTGTAGAAAGCAAGTTTCAAGGATTCAACGTTTCAAAGAATAGAGCGTTGAAGGGGCGCGCGGCTTTAAGCCGCGCCGCCCGTCAAATTTAGATTCGGATCAGGGTTTTCGCATCTGAGCATTCGGATCAGGGTACGGCTTTAGCCGTGCCGCCGGGTGCAAGAATGAGCGGCTCTAGCCGCTGTGGTTTTGATTTTGAGCTAAGAGCTAAAGGCTAAGAGCTAGAAGCTGAGGGTTCTCATGCGCCATAAAGTTTCAGGCTATAAACTCGGACGAAACACCGCGCACCGGCGCTCGCTGCTGCGCAACCTGGTCACTTCGGTGATCGTGGAGGAACGGATCGAAACAACCGTTCCCAAGGCCAAGGCCGCGCGCCCGCTGGTCGAGAAGATGATCACGCTGGGCAAGCGCGGTGATCTCGCCGCCCGCCGTCTCGCCGCCGGATACCTGATGACCGACGAGGCTGTCGTGAAACTATTCGACACAGTCGGCCCGCGCTTCGGCGACCGCAATGGCGGCTACACGCGCATCATCCGCACCGCATGGAACAAAGGTGACGGCGCCGATCGCGCCTTCCTGGAACTCCTCGGCAGCGAGAAGATTCTCGACGAGAAGAAAGAGAAGCGCGCCGAAGCCCGCGCCAAGAAAGCCGCCGAAACCAAGAAAGCCATGGAAGAGGCGGAAGCCCAGGCCCAGGCGCAAAGCGAAGCCGCCCCGGCCGAAGGCGAAGAGAAGAAAGAGTAGGTTTCGTCCGCAGTGAAAAGGCACGGCGCACTGCCGTGCCTTTTTCTCTGCTCAGAATCCTCAAGGCCAGACTATTCCCTGGACAACGTAGTGGTCGGCCATTTGTCTCCGACCCTATTGTCCTAGTGGCCCACTGACCGTCCCGATGTACCCCGTCTTATTGTCGAGCACAGCCAGGCGTAGCTCGGTTCCTCCGGGCGGTACGTTCAAGTCGATCGGGACCATCATGCCTTTGTCCAGGATCTGGTGGTAAGTGGCCGCATCAAACGCCCGATCCACTTTGGTACTCTGACTGGTCAGGTTCTTGCCACTTTTGTCAAAGACGCAGGCATAAAGACTTACATTCAATTTCTTATCGCCACCCGAATCTTCTGCCGTGACGGTATGCGCATCCACCAGAAAGACGACTCTCACTTTGCCGGGATCTCCAGGCTTGGCTTGCGCCATGAAGTAGATCTGAGTCACCGGAGCATTCAATTGCAGCGCTGCCACCACATCGCGCTCATAATTGGTGTTCTTCCCCGCAGTGGTATCTACCGCGTAGTAGCCTTTGCGATAGCGTAGCTGCGTGTCCCCCTGGGCGAGTTTGACTTTGATGTTGCGATACTTTCCATCCCACTTTCTGTTTTCCGGATAGTAACCAATCTCGTACGAGGCTTTGTCGTCGTCGGTCGCCAGGGCGATTCCATTCTTGATCTCGTTCTGGTTCATGTAAGGCTTGCCACCCGTTTCCGCCGCCACTTCTTCCATCGTGCCCTGGCTGGCCTGAACGCTTCCCGATTGCGAGATAGCTTGATTCACCAATCCCGCTCCGTGGATGTCGGTGTCGTGCGCGAAGGATGAAGATGTGTCCATGCCCGCACCTACCAACCCGCGCAGATCCACCGGGTAGATTGCGATGTTGGAGGCAGCCAGTTGTGCCTCGGCCATGCGTATGTCATTTCCGTGGAGGGAGCGTTCCTCTTCGGCGATTGCTCCGGCGCCCCGGAGTGCACCACTTTTCCTCATCGTCCCGGATGGAAGATCGGCCAGATATTCTGCCTCGCTCATATTGCGGTCTTCGGGAATGAGGTCAAACGGCAGGCTTGCCGTAAGCCAGACCACGTTCTTGCGGCCCTGCAGGCCCCCCAGCATGCGTGCGAGTGACTGCATGGCGTCAAGGGTGATCAAGGTCCGTCGTTCCTCGTCAAAGGCAACCTGGGCTGCGGCGAAATCGGCAAGCGCGGCTTGGGCCGCTATCACCTTTGAGGCGACATTGCCGCCGGGCCCCGCCATGTCCGGCGATAACGCGGTTGGTGCGGGTTCGAGTTTGGTCTGCATCATCTGCTCTTGCGGTTTGTAGTTCTTGATCGCGGTCGCGAGCACTTGCGGGTCGGTGGTGAACTCTTGCAGCACGTGCAATCGATCGGTCAGTGCGAGAATGGCCATGGGATGGCCACCTTGAATCTGCTCCGCCGCATACTTCAGCATCTGCGACCGCCCATAAGCCTGGTCTTTAAACGGAGAATTCACCGCATCCAGCAGCAACACAATGGGAATGCCTGAAGGCCCAACGCTCTCGGGATGATTGGACAGGATGCCAGGCAGAGCTGGCGAAGGGTTCGGCCGATTGGCTGCTGGCGGAACGAATACTGTTACTTTCTGCTTTTTCCCGCTCTCCTCGAGGGTGAAATCATCGGCTTTCAGCCCGGTCACCGGCTGCCCCTTCTTGTCCGTCACGATCACATCCACGAGAACGAGCCGGGTATTCGCGCGAATTGTGACTGACGGAACATCCACAGCTGCTGGTTGCGTAGCTTGCTGCGCGGCGAGGGTAGCGGGCGAAATTCCCATGCCCACAATAAGGAACAGGGACAGGACGCCGCGATAGGAAGGTGTAGGCATGGGGTCTCCAAATTCAGCCGAGAGGGCGCGACACATGCAATCTACTCTGTTTTATGCCCTTGGGCAACGGATGCGGCGTCTGCGGCGTTGTTCCACTCTGGGAATTGCACAGCCCTTTTGTGATGTACGTCACCGATTTTTCGCTTGTGCTGCGATTAAGCTGATTTGTTTCCCAGAGTCCCTCCGAGCAGACATCCAGTCGAGAGGTCTCCCATGCCGGGAGCAAGTTTTGGTCTGCTCGCTATTCTGATGCTGGTATGGTCTGCCAGTCCATTGGCTGCGCAGTCGGCACGGTTCACGACGGTTCCCGATATCGGCGGCCGCTTACACCATGCTGTTCCTGCGCCCGTTCGCGGTCCCCTATTCAATTTGCCCGAGCGTTTTTCTCCGGGCGAGTTCGGTCTGCTGCCGCTTACTCGCGCCGCCGGGAAGATCTTCTCTGGTACCGTGACTGCAATTTCTCGCAACCCTGCGGCGAGCCATCACGCGCTCGACACGGTCGCCATTACATTTCATGTCGACAACGCGATCCGCGGCACTACTCCGGGCGAGAGTCTGACCATCACGCAATGGATGGGGCTCTGGTCCAGCGGCCAGCGTTATCGCGTCGGCGAACGTGTGCTTCTCTTCTTATATCCGCCGAGCAAGCTTGGACTCACCAGTTGTGTAGACGCCTCCCTGGGACGGTTTCGAGTTGACGCCACGGGCCGTGTCTTGCTTTCCACTCAACAACTTTCTGCGTTTCTCAAAGATCCCGTCCTCGGTGGGAAGTCGCGCCTCCGTTTCAGCGATTTCGCCTTGGCGGTGAGGCAGGCCAGTGAGGAGGAATCGAGCCGGAGAGGAGACGACCATGACAACTGACCTGGCGTCGACCCCACGGCAATTCCTCCTCAGGCTGGCCGGAGCTGTAATGGCAATTCTCTTTTTCACGCTCCTGGCGCGCGCGGGCGGCCCGAAGCTTGTCGCTGGTACGACTTATTTCGATCCCACAAAGACCGGGCAGCCGCTGACCTGGCCGCAGGGAGCGATCACGTACTACACGGATCAGGGAGACCTCAGCCCGATCCTGCCCAACAGCGGCGCCAACTCGCTCGTGGCGGACGCCTTCAGCCAGTGGACTTCTGTTCCCACCGCAGCCCTCGTGGCAACCGCAGAGGGTCAGCTTGCCGAAGACGTAAACGGCGCGAACGTGATTGTGAATGGCGACGGCACAATTTCCATGCCCGCCGACATTCAGTCCTCTGCGACGGGAACGCCCATAGGGATCGTCTACGACTACGACGGCTCCGTGACGGATGCCTTGATCGGTGCGGGTGCCGGAGACGCGAGCGAATGTTTCTTCAATGCGGCCTTCGGCGGAAACGACAACTTTGGAACGCTCGCGACCTACCAGCACGCTCTTATCGTCATCAACGGCCAGTGTGCGCAACAGTCCTCGCAACTGACTGACGTTGAATACCGCCTGGTGCGCACCATCGGCTCGGTGTTGGGCCTCGGCTGGTCGCAGCTCAATCTCAATGTCATCACTGGAACGCCATCTCCCACCAGTGACGACTACGCCGGATTCCCCGTGATGCACTTTGCCGACCATGTGAGTTGTGTCCCCATCACACGTTGCTATCCGAACGCGTATCAACTCACCACCGATGATGCGGCGGCAATTTCGCGGCTGTACCCGGTGACGGCGCAGAACTTGACCTCGGGGAAGCAAGTCTTCAGTTCTTCAACTACGGAAATTCATGGCTCTGTCTACTTCAGAAATCGCGTGGGAAGCCCAACGCAGCCGATGCAAGGTGTGAACGTGGTGGCGCGCTGGATCGATCCAAAAACGGGGCAGCCCTCGCATCGGTATGCTGCGTCATCCGTCTCAGGTTTTCTCTACACCGGAAATGAAGGCAATCCCATAACCGGAGTCGACGATGACTTGGGCAATCCCTATAGCGAGTGGGGCTCAACCCAGGAGGCTGTGGAGGGAGCTTTCGACCTTCCCGGACTTCCGCTTCCAGACGGAGGCAGCGCCCAGTATCAACTTACGGTCGAGGCGCTGGATCCAAACTGGTCTTCGGGAGTAGGACCGTACGCGCCCTGGCAGGTGTCGCCCTCGGGATCGGCGCAACCGATCATCGTCACGGCGGCTGCTGGACAAAATGTGGAGCAGAGCTTTCTGATGACCAACAGCGCGCGGGCCGTAAATCAGCCCCCGACTAGTCGGAGCACGCCACGTGCGATTCCCGCGGCGGGAGACTGGATTGGCGCCGTAGACGGGACATCGGAGATGCAGTACTTCGCGATCACGGCGCAGGCGAATCGAACGCTATCTGTGGCGGTAATGGCCCTTGACGAGACTGGGGCCGCCAGTGAATCAAAACTTATGCCGGTCATTGGCATGTGGACTGCCTCCGACCCCGAGGGCACTACGCCGCCGACGTTTACTCCCTCCGCTTTTAATTCGCCAACTCAAGGCATGACGCGGCTCGACACCCAGGTGTTGGCATCGGGAAGTTTTCTGATTGGAATTTCCGATTTCCGCGGCGACGGCCGGTTCGATTACTGCTATCACGCGCACGTACTATATGGAGACTCGGTGTCGCCGCCACGGGTTGGAGTGAACGGCGGACCGGTCACGATTCATGGGACCGGCTTCGGTCCAGGGTTGAACGTCAGCGTCAATGGCACTTCTCTCCCGCAGCTTGCCATCAACACGGGACAGATGATCGTGTCCGCCCCCGCCTTAGGCGATGGGCTGCAGAGCCTGACCATCACTGATCCGGTGAGTGGCGCTTTCAGCATCATGAGCAACGTGCTGACCTATGGCGCGGCCGCGTCTGACAACATCGTGCTGCTTGGTTCGGTGAATCCATCCACGCCGGTAGGGACGCAGGCCGCGAAGCCGATGATTGTGCGGGTCGTGGCAACCGACGCTATCACGCCCGTCGCTGGAGCTACGGTCGGATGGAGCGGCGCGAACGCCGTGCAACTCTCAGCTTGTCATGGCGCGTCGTCATGCGCGAGTGTTACTGATCAGAACGGTATTGCGGTGACGTGGCTTACTCCGGGAGCGACCGGCAACGCTGTCATTACGGCCACGCTCGCGCCCGGAGTGTACAGCCCGCCGAAGTCGGTGCAGGGGAGCGTCAATGGAATCGAGTCGTCTTCTGACATTGGCATCGTGCGCCCTTACGTCTTTCCGGCGCAGGGGGCCACAGTCAGTGTTCCGGTAACCGCACGCGTGGTCAGCAACGGAACGCCCAAGGGCAACACTACGGTAAACTTCACCATCGTCAACGGCGCGGGCACGCTGAGTGCTGCCAGCGCGCAGACCGACTCCAATGGCTACGCGACGGTTACGCTGTCGGTGGCGCAGATTTCGTCGCTGGTGCAGGTGAGCGCGTGCGTGGCGCCCGCCAATGTTCCGTGCCAGCCGCTGTACGTGACGCCGGTGCAGTTGTCCCAACTGCAATTGCAGCCGGTTGCAGGTGGAGGGCAAGTCGTATCAGGGCACGGATTGCAGCCGGTGGTGGTTCGTGTGGTCGATTCCGCGTCGCCGCCCAATCCTGTGCTCGGAGCCACAGTGGCGGCGCAAACCTCGGTCTTTCGCTCCGGAGGTTCGGCGTCCGCAGGCGGAGATGGCGAGACGAATCCGGGCAATCCAGCCATGCCCGTGATCTTGAGTGTGAGCCAGGCGAATGCAGTCAGCGATATCGATGGGATGGTGAGCCTTGTGCCTTCGGATGGAGGGTTCAGTGCACCAGTCAGCGTGGATGTGCAGCTTACCACTGGAAGCGCCATGCTGGACTATCGGCTTCAAACAGTACAGGCGCCATTTCTGAGGACTGGATCGGGAGGGAACTTGCCGATCGCGCATCCCGTGCGGTGGTTGCCGAGAGCAATGGAGCGCCTGCGGAATGAGTGATGCAGGGACAGCCGCCTCCGCTTGTCCCGGCCTCGGTCGTAGGTTGCGCAAGTGGCGAGGTCCCGCAGGGACCATTGATAGTTGCCCGCCAGTTCAACTTCGCTGGAGTTCCGCTGCATTGTCATCCAGAGGCCCGCGTTCTTTGCGGGCCGAAGGATCTATGCAACCCCGCCGGTAGCACCGGCGGCGCAAGCGACTCCATAGATCCTTCGCCGGGCAAAGAGCGCCCGGCTCTGGATGACAAGGTAAGGGCGTCCGTGGCCAAACGCCATTCTGACCCAATTTGACTACCCGCAACTCATTGAAATAACGATACTTACCGAAAGGTCAGACCACAGTACATACAATTTTGTACGTCAAAATGTTCCTTCAGGAACGTTTTGTAAAGATTCGTCCACAGGCAGAATCGCAAGCGGAATCAACAACTTACAAGCGGGACAGCCGAGGCGGCTGTCCCCACATGTTTCTGGCTGAGGTCCGAGGTCTGACGTCTGAGGTCGAGGTCTGCCCTCACTTTCCGATCCACTGATCTACCCAATCATTCACCGTCTTGTACCAGAGCTGCGAGTTCTGCGGCTTGAGCACCCAGTGGCCTTCGTCGGGGAAGTAGAGCATCTTCGAGGGCACGCCTTCCATCTGCAGCGTAGTGAAGAGCTGGAAGCCCTCGCTCACGTCGAGGCGGTAGTCGCGCTGGCCGTGGATGACCAGCGTCGGCGTTTTGAAGTTCTTGGCGTACTGATGCGGCGACCACTTCTGGTAGAGCTCGCGATTGTCGTAGGGCGTGCCTTTGAACTCCCAGTTGTTGAACCAGAGTTCTTCGGTCGATCCCCAGGCGGATTCGGCGTTGAACATACCGTCGTGCGAGACGATGCACTTGAAGCGGTCGGTGTGGCCGAGGATCCAGTTGGCCATGTATCCGCCGTAGCTGGCGCCCAGCGCGCACTCGCGCGTCTTATCGATAAACGGGTAGGTTTGTTCGGCGTAGTCGAGACCCTTCATCAGGTCTTCAAACGGAGCGCCGCCCCAGTCGCCGTTGATGGCGTCAATGAACTTCTGCCCGTATCCGGTCGAGCCGTGGAAG
>Ga0075030_100006274_pt1 | contig 10637 bp, 8 predicted proteins | sample LitLauG_LLR_2012_FD_71393 | JGI IMG/M metagenome (GOLD analysis project Ga0075030, IMG submission 71393) | Freshwater sediment microbial communities from Pennsylvania, USA - Little Laurel Run_MetaG_LLR_2012 | ecosystem: Environmental > Aquatic > Freshwater > Creek > Sediment | place: USA...
GCCCGGCACCCTGCAGATCCGCCTGGTCGATCCGCTGACCCTGGGCGTCCGCGACGGGCTTGGCGCCTGCACCGGGGATTCCGGCGGCCCGGTGTTCGAGGACCAGCAGGGCGGTCCGAGGCTCGTCGGCGTGATCAGCTGGTCGACGGGCCCGAACGGTGCTTCGGGTTGCGGCGGATTGACCGGCGTAACGCCGCTGACGCTCTACCGTGACTGGATCTTGCAGACCGCGCGGCAATGGGGCGCGGGGCTATGAATTTCCGGACCGGTTGATCTATGTCATTTTGTTCGCCGCGCCGGCGGGTTGCCATGCCCACGAATTGGGTCCAGCCTGATCCGGCAAAAATCGACAAGAAAACGGGAAGAAACCAACAATGAACGTCATGACCGCTGTTCGCGCCGCATCGGCCTCGCAGACGACAGAACATTTCGACGTCCTGATCGTCGGCGCCGGCATTTCCGGCATCGGCAGCGCCTATCAGCTTGCAAAACAGCTTCCGGACAAGAGCTTTGTCATCCTGGAGAGCCAGGAGAGCTTCGGCGGCACCTGGCTCACCCACAAATATCCGGGCATCCGTTCCGACAGCGATCTCCATACCTTCGGCTACAGCTTCAAGCCGTGGGTCGGGCCGCCGATCGCGACCTCGGAGGAAATCAAATCCTACATGGGCGAGGTCATCGCCGAGAACGATCTCGGAAGGCACATCCGCTACAGGCACCGGATCGAGCGGGCGAGCTGGTCGAGCGCGACCAATCTGTGGACCGTCGAAGCGGTCCGGGCCGACAGCGGCGAGCCCGTGACCTTCACCGCCAATTTCCTCTGGATGTGCCAGGGCTATTATCGCCATTCCGAGGGCTATACCCCGCACTGGACCGACATGGACAAGTTCAGGGGCCGCGTCGTCCATCCGCAAGTCTGGCCGGAGGATATCGAGCTTGCGGACAAGAAGGTGGTGGTGATCGGATCGGGCGCGACCGCTGCGACGCTCATTCCCGCCATCGCCGACAAATGTGCCCATGTCACCATGCTGCAGCGCTCGCCGACCTATTTCAGGGTCGGCCGCAACGCCATCGAACTGGCCGAGACGCTGCGGCAGCTCCAGGTCAAGGAGGAGTGGATCCACGAGATCGTGCGCCGCAAGATCCTGTTCGAGCAGGACCTGTTCACGCGCCGCTCGTTTACCGAACCCGAGAAGGTCAAGCAGGAACTCCTGAGCGGCATTCGCGCGGCGCTCGGTCCGGATTCGGAGGACATCATCGAGAAGCATTTCACGCCGAAATACCGGCCGTGGCGGCAGCGCATCGCCTTCGTTCCGGATTCCGACCTTTTCCACGCGGTCAAGAGCGGCAGGGCATCGGTGGTCACCGACGAGATCGACCGGTTCGACGCAACCGGCATCGTGTTGAAATCCGGCCAGCGGCTCGATGCCGACATCATCGTCACCGCGACCGGCTTCAACCTCAACGTACTCGGCGACATCGCGTTCGAGATCGACGGCAAGCCGCTCGATTTCGCCGACACCGTCACCTATCGTGGCATGATGTTCACGGGCGTGCCGAACATGGTCTGGGTGTTCGGTTATTTCCGGGCGAGCTGGACGCTGCGCACCGATCTGGTGGCGGACTTCGTCTGCCGCCTGCTCGCCCACATGAAGAAGAAGGGCGCGAAGAAGGTGGCGCCGACGCTGCGGCCGGAAGATCACAACATGCCGCTGCTGTCCTGGATCGATCCGGAGAATTTCAATCCCGGCTACATGATGCGCAACATGCATTTGCTGCCGAAGCGCGGCGACAAGCCGGAATGGCAGCACAGCCAGGACTACTGGGCCGAGAAGGACGAAATTCCGGCCATCGATCTCGACGACGCCGCGTTCGCCTATGATTGAGCACCGTATGGGATCGCGGCCGAAGCGCCGCCGCAAGGCATAGACGGGCGGGCCGCCGCGCGATCAACGATTCAACGCCACGTCCTTGAAGGCAACCACAAGCGGCCGCTCGAGCTTTCCCTGCATGCCCTGGATGATTTCGTAGGCTTGTTCGCGGGGCATGGTCGGTCGGTAGGGCCGATGTTCGATCAGCGCGGAAAAGATGTCGGAAATGGTCAGTATCCGGACGATGTCGGCGATGCCAGCGGCACCAAGTCCATCGGGATATCCACTGCCATCGAGATATTCGTGATGGTGACGGACGGCATCGAGGATCTCCGGGGAAATGTTGGGGTTCCGCCTCAGGACCTCCCATCCGGCCGCCGGATGGGTCTCGATCAGGGCGCGCTCCTCCGCATCCAGCTGCCCCGGCTTGTCGAGGATCGCGAGCGGGATTCTCGCCTTGCCGATGTCGTGAAAAATCGCTGCCGAATACAATCGCTCCATGTCCCGCCGGCCCAGACCGAGACTCAATCCAAAATCGGTCGCTACTCCCGTCACCAGAAGGCAATGTTGATAGGTTCCTTCGTGATGCTGGCGAACCGTCTCGAGCCAGTTCGACAGCCCTTCTTCGGCGATGTTGCAGGCAATCCCGGCGGCCGCATCCCTTGCGCCCCTGACATCGACGGGCTTGCCGCTCACGACGGCGGAGAACATCGATCCGATGGCAATCGCACCGGCGTTCGCGGCCTCCTGGGCACCGTGCAGGGCGTCCTCAAGGCGGATTTCGGCAGGACGGCTACCCGCCAGTTGCGCCAGCAATCTTGCCTGGTGCGCAGGAGTGCCGAGCACCCGGCTCGCGCCCAGCGCATAGGCCTGAACGATGCACAGACGCGCCTTGCGATCGACCAGGAAAATCCGCTTGCGGATCCGGGCTAGTTTGTCGGACGCTTCCTTGAGGATGGCAACGTTCTCGACGGATCGCAGATCCGCCTCGATGACGACGGCGTCAGCCTCGCCGCATCCCTCGCTCGGCTGACCAAGCAATTCCGATGTTACCGTGTGCCGCTCTTGCAGCATCGCCTGCAGAACAGAGCGTTTATCGGCAGCGTCGGCGATGACATGAACGAGCATGGTGGCCTCATCTATCGGCCGTTCGGAAGACGCCTTTTGGGCGGCTGTTGAAGTCCTGAGCCTTCATCGGGTGAGGAACCGCTCGAGATCGGTGCAGATCTTGTGCGCGATTTCCGCCGTTATCTCGAACTTGAGTTCCTCCTCGGTCGTGCTGAGTTCAACAACGCCCGTCAGCGGCTCCGTCGATTTGGTCAAGACGGTGATCTCGGTTATTCGGCTTAACTCGGTCATCTCAGACGGCCTCTTTGGTTGACTGTCGTTTCAGGGACTTCTTCTCGGCTCTGTCACGAGCCAGAAATTTCACCCCGATCTCTTCGCCGGCCACGCGCACCATTTGACAGCGGCGAAACGCAACACCCGTCGACGACAGCAGCAGGAAGAATTCCCTGAGGTCCAATCCTTCGAAGGATCCTTCGACCTGCAGCCGCGCGCCGGTTTGCGAGACGTCGATCATCATGCAGTCCCGGCGCCAGGTCCCGTCGATGCCCATGATGTAGACGGGGATGCCGCGTTCGAAATCGACCCGTTCGCTCTTTCTGTCGCCATAGCCCATGATGCAGTCCGCTCTTTGAAGAATTGAAAAGGAGGTACCAGGCGTTCCTCGCATCTACCTCGCGGAGCTGCCGAAGCCTCGCTGCAGGGCCATTCTCGGGAAGTTTCGCCTCGCGATTGCCGGCAACGCCATGGACACGGCGTGATTGCTGCGATCCTGCAGGCGATCCGATTTGCTCGGGATCAGGTCGGTGACTTGCCGCAACATGACGACGCGGCTTGCCGGTGGACCGCTTCGCAATGCGGTAGCGAAATCACAGGACTGGGAAGGGCTCTCGGCGTTCTGCACGATTGCGATCCATCAAATTGGGGCGAGCAACGTCGCCTTCCGCACACTTGCTTACGACTTCGGTTGATATTCGTGGTCACTCGACAATTCCCGTAGAATGCTCTCTAAATTACAATGTTCGGTAAATTGATTGGGCGGCCAGGACTGCCAAAATTCAAGACCGTCAAAATTATCGTGGTCTAATTTGTGATTGAGAATTTGATTTGCTGCGGAGTAGTCAGTTGGGGGACTCTCGAGGCGACTATCGAGGTACAAAATATCCTACGATACACTCTGGTGTGCGACAGCGGGCGCTCGGCGATTTTTTGCGAAAGCATCGAGAGTCGGGGGTGATCCCGGCCGACGACAAGCAGGCTGGCGAAAGAAGGCGGCGAACCTCGGGTCTTCGGCGCGAAGAAGTTGCCCATTTGGCCGGGATCAGTTCGACCTGGTACACGCGGCTGGAGCAGGGAAAGCAGGTGACGCCTTCAGGCGCAGCGCTTGGCCGCATCGCCGACGTGCTGCGGCTGGCGCCGGCAGAGCGGGCTTACCTGTTTGAGGTAGCCCAGCGGGTTGATCCGAGCGGCGTTTCGAACTTCGCGGGCGAACTGGCTACCGACGCAATCGAGAGCTGCGTCCGTGCCATTTCATACCCGGCCGGCGTGCTCGACAAATACTGGACGCCGCTGTTCTGGAATGCCGCGTTGGCGGAGCTGTTCCCCGGATGGTTGCAGGGTTCGGAGAAGAACCTGCTGCGCTATATGTTCCTCGATTCGAGCGTGAGAGAACTCGTCATTGATTGGGAGCCGCGGGCGCGCCGCCTTCTCGCCCAGTTCCGGGTCGAATTCGGCAAGTATATCGATGATCCGAAGATGCTCGAGCTGATCCAGGGATTGAGCGACGCGTCGGATCTGTTTCGGCAGTTTTGGGAAGAACAGCAGGTCCTGTGGTGGGAAGGTAACGAAAAGACCTTCAATCATCCGCAGCGCGGTTTGCTGACTTTCTTTCAAACCACCTTCCTGGCCGCGCCCGACCCCACCCTCAAGCTGGTGATCCTGAAGCCCTCCGATTAGCCACGGTCGCGCCCGCTGCCGTCAATCAAGCGATTCCGGCATGGTCGGGGCGGAAGTTTTTTTGCACCGCAGCATGATGAAGGAACTCCAGCGCGCGGTGGACGGGAAACTCCCGTTCACTTTCAGTAACTATAAAGGTCAACGAAGCCTTTAAGCTCTGGTGCGAAATTATACCGGGCTACTACGGGTCCTGGAGAGGCAACGATGTATCCGCGGCGGTTCGCACGAGTTCGGCCTACCGGAAGAATTTCGGACAAGGCCAAGTTGATCGTTGATCCCAAGGCCCCGGTCATCGATTGCCGAATCGTCGACTATTCCCCCGGCGGCGCATGCCTGGAGCTATCGGGTCAGACCAAGGTGCCGACCCGATTCGAGTTGTTGTTCGGCACCACCAGGAAGCGTTGCCGCGTGGTCTGGACCGCAGGGCGGCGCATCGGAGTGGCTTTCTGACAGCGCACGCCTGACGCGTTCTCCTTACGCGAATTGCTGTCCACCCCGGATCAAGTCCGGCGCGGGCTTTCGCGCGAAAACGCCGTAGCGTTCAGTTGTTGCGCCGGCTCGTGCTGGTTGCGATCGCCGCGGCCGCGGTGCGGTTCTCGACGCCGAGCTTGGCGTAGATCTGCTCCAGATGCTTGTCCACCGTCCTCGGGCTCAGGCCCAGGATCTGCGCGATGTCGCGATTGGTCTTTCCCTTGGAGAGCCACGCCAGAACTTCGCCCTCCCGTGTCGTCAACCCGAGCTCGCTGGAGAATTCCGCGGGCAGATTGGTGCTGGACTCCTTGGCGAGCCGCAGCAGGAATTCGTTGGGGCCAAGCTTGCCCATATATTGCAGCCGCAATTGCTCGTTGTCGGGGAATGACGCCATCGCCGGCGTCTTTGCTCCGCTCTTGCCCTTCTGCGCCTGTTCGAGCCATTGCAGCATGGGACCGGGCAGCACCAGCTCATCATTGGCGCTGGCCGGCAGATTGGCCGACAGCAGCTTTTGCGCCTGCGGCGTCGCCCACATGATCGTGCCCTGCCGGTTGACCGCGAGCAGGAACCGCCCCGACACGTCGAGCGCAGCACGCGCGCTTTGCGTCAGCCTGGCATTGGCGAGGTGAACCCTGATCCGCGCCAGCATCTCCTCGATCACGATCGGCTTCGTCACGTAATCGACGCCGCCGGCCTCCAGCCCGCGCACGATATGCTCGGTTTCCGCAAGGCCGGTCATGAAGATCACCGGCACGTTGCTCAGGCCGGCGTCGCGCTTGAGGCGGCGGCAGGTTTCAAAGCCGTCCATGCCCGGCATCACGGCGTCGAGCAGGATGATGTCGGGCGTGATCTGGTCGACGATCCGCATCGCCGCCGCGCCGTCCATCGCGACCATGACCGTCATGTCCGCGCCGTCAAGCGCGTCGGTCAAGAGCCGCAGCGTTTCCGGGGAATCATCGACAACGAGCGCGATGTCGCGCTTTTTGGACTCAATGGTCATAGGAGTGCAGGTGTTTCAGGGTTGCCATATACTGATCGAGATCAAAGCGATCGATCAGCGAGCGCATTTGCGCAACGAAGTCGGCTTGTTCGGGAAAGTCGGTTCCTATTTCATCCAGCTTGACCTGGATCGCCCTGATATAGCCCAGTTGCCCGAGGCCGATCAGTTCCTCGACGTGCTTCACCGGGGGCCGCGGGCCGCTGCCCGGCCGCCACGGCGGGATCACGATCTGGTCGGTTTGATACTGCCATTCGAGCTTGAGCAACTGGCGGATCAGTTCCAGAAGCCTCGGAATATCGATCGGCTTCATCAGATAGCCGTCGTGAAACGGCTGCGCCAGCGGCGCGCCATGCGCCTCCAGCGCGCTGGCCGAAACCATCAGGATGCGGGCCTGATGATGGCCGGTCGCGCGCAGCGTCTCCGCCACCGTCCAGCCGTCCATGCCCGACATCGAGATGTCCAGCAGGAACAGATCGGGCCGGCAATGCTGGGCGAGCGCCAGGCAGCCGGGCCCATCCGGCGCGCTCAGGAGGATAAAGCCGAGCGGCGTCAGCACCTCGCGCAGGAGGTCGCGCTGCACCGGATCGTCGTCGGTGATCAGGATGGTCTTGCGCGGACCGTGATAACCGAACACCGGGGCATCGACCGGCGCAATCCGGGTCGGATTGGTCACTTCCGACAGCAGCATTTTGACGCGAAACACGCTGCCGGTGCCGACCGTGCTGGTGACGCGGATGTCGCCGCCCATCACGCCTGCGAGCAGGCGGCTGATGGTCAGCCCAAGGCCGGTGCCGGTTTGCGGCTGCGAGACGCCGAGCGCGCCGCGCTCGAACGGCGCGAAGATGCGCTCGAGGTCGGATGCCTGAATGCCCGGGCCGGTGTCGATCACTTCGAATTCGGCGACGGGGCTGCGATAATGCACCAAGAACTGCACGCCGCCGGTCTGCGTGAACTTGATGGCGTTCGACAACAGGTTGATCAGGATCTGGCGCAGCCGCTTTTCGTCGGCATAGACCACGACCGGCAGCACGGCCGGCCGCTTGAAGATGAAATCGATGCCCTTGGCGGCGGCCTGCAGGCGGAACATGCCGACCAGCTGATCGAGGAACTCGCTGAGGCGAACCTCGTCCCGCGACAGATAGAGCCTTCCGGCCTCGATCTTGGAAATGTCGAGAATGCCGTCGATCAGCCCCGACAAATGGTCGGCGCTGCGGCGGACCACTCGGACCTGATCCCGCGGCTTTGACGGCAGGCTCGCATCCTGCTCCAGCAATTGCGCGTAGCCGGAAATCGCGTTCAGTGGCGAGCGCAGCTCATGGCTCAAGCCCACCACATAGCGGCTCTTCGCCAGATTGGCTGACTCGGCGACCTCCTTGGCGCGCTGCAATTCGGCGTCGGTGCGCCTGTGCGCGTCGATTTCCTGAATCAGAAGCGCGGTCTGCCGCTTCGTTTCCTCTTCCGCCGCGCGGCGGCTTTGCTGGGCCAACACGAACAGCCAGGCGACCACGCCGATGATGATGGTCAGCGCGAAGAACACCTTCCACAGCACGTCGGAGAGCTGCAGATTGTCCGCATGAACCGTCGCCGAGGTCTGCAGATAGATCATGCCGAGCGTCAGCCCGACCAGGCCGGCGGAAACCGCGAACACGCCGAGATAATGCCCAAGCTGCGAATTGATCCGGGCGTAGATCGGCTGCGGCAGCAGCTTGCCGAGGGTTTCCGAGACCTGTGCCTGGATCCGCGCATGCGGCTTGCAGAGATCGTGGCAGCGCGCGTCGAGCGAACAGCACAGCGAGCAGATCGGGCCGGCATAGGCCGGACACGACGCCATGTCCTCGGGCTCGAACGAGTGCTCGCAGATGCAGCACTGGATCGCCTCGATGTTCTGCCAGCTGCGTTTCGGCTTGCGGGCGATGTAGTACTTGCCGTCGGTCAAATAGGCGATCAGCGGCGCGGTGACGAAGGCGACGATCAGCGCGACGAACGGCGCCAGCGCTTTCGCGGTCGGGCCGAACAAGCCGTAGAACGCGGCGATTGAAACCACGGTCGCGGTCGTCATGGCGCCGACGCCGACCGGATTGATATCGTAGAGATGTGCGCGCTTGAATTCCATATGCTGCGGCCGCAGGCCGAGCGGCTTGTTGACCACGAGATCGGCAACCAGCGCGCCGACCCAGGCGATGGCGACGTTGGAGTAGAGCGCGAGCGTCTGTTCCAGCGCCTTGTAGACGCCGATCTCCATCAACAGCAGCGCCACCACGACGTTGAAGACCAGCCAGACCACGCGGCCGGGATGGCTGTGGGTGAGCCGGGAAAAGAAGTTCGACCACGCGATCGAACCCGCATAGGCGTTGGTGACGTTGATCTTCAACTGCGACAGGATGACGAAGGTGCCGGTCAGGGCCAGCGCGAGATCGGGTTGCGACAGCACGTAGCGGAAGGCCTCGAGATACATGTGCGCGGGTTCGGCGGCATGCTCGTAGCTGACGCCGTGGCTCAGCGCGAAATAGGCCAGGAACGATCCGGCCAGCAATTTGAGCGAACCGAGAATGATCCAGCCGGGGCCGGCGCTCAGGAGCGCAATCCACCACGAGGTCTTCGAGGTCCGCCGGTCGCGCGGCAGGAAACGCAGGAAGTCGACCTGCTCGCCGATCTGCGCCACCAGCGAGAACACCACCGACGCGGCGGTGCCGAACAGCAAGAGATCGAGATGGCCCGAAAGGTTGCCGTGCTCGCCTGGGAAATTTCTCCATTCTGCGAAGGAGTGCGGACTGGCCCAGGCGATCGCCGCAAAGGGCAGGATGTGGAGAATAATCCACACCGGCTGTGTCCACAGCTGGAAACGGCTGATCAGCGTGATGCCGTGGGTGACCAGCGGAATGATGACGACGGCGCTGACGAGATAGCCGATCGGGCGCGGGATGCCGAAGCACATCTCCAGGGCGGTCGCCAGAATCACCGCCTCGATCGCGAAGAAGATGAAGGTGAAGGAGGCGTAGATCAGCGAGGTGATGGTCGAGCCGATGTAACCGAAGCCGGCGCCGCGCGTCAGCAGGTCGATGTCGATGCCGCATTTGGCGGCGTGATAGGCGATCGGCAGGCCGCAGCAGAAGATAATGACGCTGACCACCAGGATCGCCGCGGTGGCGTTGGTGACGCCATAATTGAGCGTGATGGTGCCGCCGATGGCCTCCAGCGCCAGGAACGAAATCGCCCCAAGCGCAGTGTTGGCGACGCGGGCGGCGGACCAGCGCCGCGCGCTCTTGGCTGTAAAGCGCAGCGCGTAATCTTCCAGCGTCTGGTTGGCAACCCATTGATTATATTGGCGCCTGACGCGGTCTATCCGCTGCCGCCCTGCCACTTCGATACTCCTGCCCCCAAAATTCACGCCTGCAAAGCCGGGCAAAATCTACGTCGCTATTTTGCGGTGCAATATACGCGATCTTGCGTATCTGTGCACTGCACAATTTCAGCAATCCTTAACCCCGGCAATAACGCGTACTCGAACACCAATGGGGTGAACATGTCAGACGACAAGAAACAGGGGCTGGAGTCGGCATTCCGCCGCAAGCTGCTGATGGGAATGGCGGCGATCCCCGCCTTAACCATGCTTCCCCGCCCGTCCTTTGCGGAAGCACCGGCAACTTCCGCGATCAACACCACTGGACTCGCGGTTACCGATACTGAAGTGACCGTCGGCATCCTGCACTCGGCCACCGGCACCATGGCGATTTCGGAGACCGGCTCGATCGAGTCCGAAAAGCTCGCCATCGCGCAGATCAACGAGGCCGGCGGCGTGCTCGGCCGCAAGATCAAGATCATCCAGGAAGACGGCGCCAGCGATTGGCCGACCTTCGCCGAGAAAGCCAAGAAGCTTCTCGTCAACGACAAGGTTGCGGCGATCATGGGCTGCTGGACCTCGGCCTCCCGCAAGGCGGTGCTGCCGGTCGTCGAGCAGTATAACGGCATGCTCTACTATCCGACCTTCTACGAAGGCCTCGAGCAGTCCAAGAACGTCATCTACACCGGTCAGGAAGCCACCCAGCAGATCCTCGCCGGCCTGAACTGGATCAACAAGGAGAAGGGCGCGAAGTCGTTCTTCTTCATCGGTTCGGACTACATCTGGCCCCGTACCTCGAACAAGATCGCCCGCAAGCACGTTGAGAACCATCTTACGGGCTGCAAGGTCGTCGGCGAGGAATATTATCCGCTCGGCAACACCCAGTTCAACTCGGTCATCAACAAGATCAAGCTGACCAAGCCGGACGTGATCT
>Ga0075030_100006275_pt1 | contig 10636 bp, 9 predicted proteins | sample LitLauG_LLR_2012_FD_71393 | JGI IMG/M metagenome (GOLD analysis project Ga0075030, IMG submission 71393) | Freshwater sediment microbial communities from Pennsylvania, USA - Little Laurel Run_MetaG_LLR_2012 | ecosystem: Environmental > Aquatic > Freshwater > Creek > Sediment | place: USA...
GTGAAGAAACGGCTGCTCGCCACGCTGCTGGATCGCGTGCGCCACGACGGACGAGAGCCTTCTGGCCAAGCCGCGCCCGCGAAAGTCCGGGTGCGTGCATACGCCGCTGACTTCCGTGTAGCCCGGGAAGCGCATCCGTTCGCCGGCCATCGCGGCCAGGCGCCCGTCGACGCGGATGCCGATGAAGCGGCCCATGGTGTGCGTGCGTGCGAGAAAAGGACCCGGTTCGGTCAGCTGCGCCAGAGCGACCATTTCCGGTGCGTCGGCATCGCCCAGTTCGACGATGGCGTCGTCACCGGCCTGCGCCGCGATGGGCCGCGTCGCGCACATCTGCAGCCCTTGGGCCGTTCGCGCGGCCACCAGTCCGTCCGGAATGCGGATCGCGGGAACCTGCAGCACATAAATGGACTCGCCGTGCGGTACCAGGTCGCGCAACGCCGCAAGGCTCGCGGGAGTGTCGTCGCGGGCGGAGGCGAACAGGTTGACGTCGCGACGGAAGCGCCGGGCAAGGTCCCCTCCGTCAGCGAGGTGGGGTGCATGCGTCAGCGAGGCCCAAACGGGTCGGTCGAGGCTGTTCATCGCGCGGACCTTCCGCGAATCGGCGTGGGCGGGGTCAAGGTGGAAGCATCACGCCGCCATTTATCATGGCCGCGGCAGGCAATGCATCGATGAGCCGCTCGCGTCAGCAGGTGAGCTTTCGGCTGCGATCATAGTGAAAAGAGCAGGGCATGCAATGGATGCGGATGCCCCTGCGCGCTGCGGGACGGCCGGCCTCGCATTTCACGACGCCGGCCACGCTATCGCTGCTCGGCCCGGTTGCACATCGCTGGCCCACCGCAGGCCAGCGGTGCGGCGGCCAGTCGACGTATCGATATGGAAAAGGCGACGCGCGTTCCGCCTTTTCCGTCTCACGCTCAGGCCGTCGTGTTGACCAGGCTTCCGGTCGTGCCCACAGCCGCGGCGGCACTGTTGGAGCCGGCGCCCAGGTTGTTGGCCAGGTTCTGCAGGAAGCCCACCAAGGTCGGTGCGCTGGCGCCGCTGCTGGCGCCCGGATTGAGCGCATTGACCAGCGACTGAAAGTCGCTTTGCAATTTGCTCAGCGCATTGCCCGGCGTGCTGGCGGCAGGCGTGCTGGCGCTGGTGCCCGCGGTGGTCGCGGCGGGTGTGCCCGCGGTGGCGCTGGGGGTGGTCGTGGCTGCCGTGCCGGCGCCGGTGGTGGCCGCGGCCGCCGTTGTCGTGGCGGCGGTGGCGGTCGTTGGCGTGCTGCTAGTGGTCGGGCTTGCGGCGGAGGCCGCGGTGCTGCTGCCCGAACCGGTCAGGCTCGAGATGAGGTTTTGCAGGGCCTTGGCGATCGGGTTGCCGCCGCTGGCGCCATCGCCATAGGCCGCCTGCATGTGGCGGTGGCCGTGATGATGATGTGCCGGGGTCGGGGCGGTGGTCGGCGTGCCGATGGTCGTCGTCGCGGCCGTCGTCGTGCTGGCGGCGGTGCTCGTGGTTGCAGCCGTGGCGCTGGCGCTGGCGCTCGCGGTCGCGGCAGTGCTGGTCGTGGCGGTGGCAGCGGTGGCGGGGGTGGAACTTGCCGTCGTCGCGCTTGCCGGCGTGGTCGTCGCGGCTGTGGCACTTGGTGCGCCCGGCGTCGTTGCGGCAACCGCCGGACTGGCGGCGGCCTGGTCGCCGCCGTGGTGGCCGCCTTGCGAACCCAGCGCCGCAAAGAGGTCGTCGACGAAGTTTTGCAAGGCATTGAGCACGGCGGCCGGTGAGGCACTGGGTGCCGCGGCGCTGCTGGCGGCGGTTCCGGTGCTGCTCGCGGCCGCTGCCGTGCTGCCGGTTGCCGCGGGGCTTGCGGCGGCGCTGGCAGTGGCACTGGTCGTTGCGGACGCGCTGCTGCCCGCCGTGGCAGAGCCCAGCGATTGCGAAACCGCCTGGAACACGGCATCGATAAAGGCCTTGAGGTTCTGGGCCGGGTTGCCGGCGCCTTGCACCGACCGGCTGCCGTCCTTGTCGCCGTCGCTATCGCCCCCCGCGGCCGCGCCGGTGGCCTGGGTACCGGCCGTGGGACTGGTGCCGCTGGCGCTGTTCGTGCCATAGGACGGGTACGCGTAGTAGCCGGATCCGATTCCTTCGATGCTCATGGTCTATCCTTTCACGCCGTTGTGAAGGCCGCAGCTGTGCGCGGCAAGCAGCCACCATGGCCGCGAATGCGCCTTACACACGGCGTTACGGCTTTCTTCACGCAGCGTTGAGTCACCCCTGAGCGCCATTTGTAACAACTTGTAACACCGGCGGGAAACGTCAGGCTTATGGCGTCATCGACCGGTGCCGGTCCCCGCCGGCAAGCCGGCAAGGAGCACAGCGTGGTTCGTTTTGGCCTATATGTAATCGGCGACGAGATCCTGTCGGGGCGGCGCAGCGATCGGCACCTGGTGCACGTGATCGAAGCCTTGCGCACGCGCGATCTGTCCCTGTCCTGGGCACAGTTCCTGCCCGACGACCGGCCGGCGCTGGAAGCGGCGCTGCGGCGCAGCCTTGCCACCGACGACATCGTGTTTAGCTGCGGCGGAATCGGCGCGACGCCCGACGACCATACGCGCCAGGCCGCGGCGGCCGCGTTGGGCACCGAGCTCGAACTGCATCCGCAGGCGCGCGAGGACATCGCCTGCGCCGTGGCCAAGCGCGGCATCACCGACCTGACAACGCCCGATGGCCGGCGCGTGCTGATGATGGGCGAGTTCCCGCGCGGCGCGCGCTGCATTCCCAATTCCTACAACCGCATACCGGGCTTCAGCGTCGCCCACCACCATTTCGTGCCCGGCTTCCCGGTGATGGCCTGGCCCATGATCGACTGGGTGCTCGACACCTATTACCGCGAGCATTTCCATCAGCGCCCGCAATGGGAGCGTTCGCTGCTGCTCTTCGATACACCGGAGTCGGCCATCGTGCCGCTGATGCAGGACATCGAGGCGCGCTTTGCCGGCGTACGCACTTTCAGCCTGCCCTCGGTGGGCGACGGCCACGATGGCAAGCCGGCGCGCCGGCATATCGAGTTCGGCGTCAAGGGTGATCCCGAGCGGGTGCCGCAGGCCTTTGAATACCTGCAGGCGCAATTGCAGGCGCGCGGCGCCGAGATCGAACTGCCGCCGGCGGGCGCCGGCGGCCCGGTGCAACAATGATTTTCCTGCGATGAAGGCGCCGGGGCCGCAGCGCGCACGGCCGGCCGAGGCAACCCTACTCTTGACCCAAGCGAGCCAGGTGAACCCATGAGTCTTACCCACGAGCAATTCGAGCGTCTGGTGGCCAAGCTCGAGCTGCGGGCCCAGGCCGATCCCAAGGCCTACGCGCGTCGCGTGGTCCTGCTGGCCGCGCTGGGCAACGCCTATCTCGTCCTGGTGCTCCTGCTGCTGGCGGCCATCTTCATCGGCATGCTGGCGTCCATCCTGGTGCTCAAGCTGCTGGGCATCAAGCTGGCGCTTTTTGCCGGCGTCTTGCTGTGGACGGTGGTCAAGGCACTCTGGGTTCCGTCAAGCCGTCCTGCGGGCCTGCCGCTGGCGCGCGCCCAGGCGCCCGAGTTGTTCGCGCTGGTGGACGAGCTGCGTGCCCGCCTCAAGACCGAACCGGTGCACGGCATCTACATCACGGATGAATTCAACGCCGGCATCCAGCAACGGCCGCGCCTTGGCATATTCGGCTGGCCGCGCAATTACCTGTTCCTGGGCATGCCGCTGCTCGCCTCCCTGAGCGTCGCGGAATTTCGCAGCGTTCTGGCCCATGAACTGGGGCATCTGTCCAAGGGCCATGGCCGCGTATCCAATTGGGTCTACCGGCAGCGCCTGCGCTGGCATCGCCTGCAGGAACTGTTCGAGGCGCGCCCCAGCAAGGCCCAATTCCTTTTCCGGCCCTTCCTGCAATGGTATGCGCCCTACATGCTGGCCTATTCCTTTCCGCTGGCGCGGGCCAACGAATACGAGGCCGATGCCAGCGGCGCGCGCCTGACCTCGCCGCGCATCGCGGCATCGGCGCTCACGCGCACCGAGATCATCGCGCGCTACCTCAGTCGCGAATACTGGCCCGCCATCTACCGCAGCGCCGACGAACAGCCGCGTCCCGGCTTCCTGCCCTACACCGAGCTTGCCGGCGCGGTTGCCACGCGCATCGAACCGCAGATGACGCAGGCCTGGCTCGCCGAAGCCCTGCAGGAAAAGACCGGCGTGGCCGACACCCACCCGTGCCTGAGCGACCGTCTCAAGGCGCTGGGCGAGGCGCCCCAGCTCGAGGCGGCGACCGGCCCCGACGCCGCCCAGGCACTGCTGGGCGCCTCCTGTGCGACGCTGACGGCGGCGCTGCAGGATCAATGGTGGCAGCGCATCCGGGATTCCTGGCAGCAGAGTTACGAAAGCGCACAAAAGGATCGGGCCCGCCTCGCCGAGCTCGACACCCTGGCAGTTGGCGGCACGGCCCTGAGCCCGCAACAGGCCTACGACCGGGCGCTGCTGCGCGAGCGTGTCGCCAAGGACGAACAGGGCGCGCTCGAACTCCTGCGCGAATTGCACGCCCGCTTGCCGCAAAACGGCACCGTCGCCCTGAGCCTGGGTGCCAGGCTGCTGCGCCACGACGATGGCGCCGGCTTGGAACTGGTCCGTAAAGCCATGGAACTCGACCCCGAGGTCACCGGCGACGCCTGCACCGTGCTGCGCGACTACCACTGGCGCATGGGCGAGCGCGAGCAGGCCAAGCAGTGGCAGGATCGGCTGTACGATGCCCAGCGGCGCGCGGAGCAATCGCACTACGAGCGCAATCATCTGCTTTTGAGCGATCGCCTCGAACCCCATGGCCTGGCGCCGGCCGATCTGGCCGCCTTGCAGGAGGCACTGCGGGCCCTGGTGCCGCAGGGCTTGGGCGCCACCTACCTCGTGCGCAAGCGCGTCCAGCGCGACACCGGGCAGCCCTTGTACGTCCTGGGTTTTCGCGTGCGCACCTGGCTGCCGTGGCAGCGCGCCAACATCGCGCCGGCGGTGCTGGCGCGCATCAACGCCACCATCGCCTTCCCGGGCGAAACGCTCATCATCAGCCTGGACGGCAAGAACTATCGCTTCGGCCGCAAGTTGCGCTGGCGGCGCGGATCGCGCATCGTGTAGCGGCAGGGGCGCAGCCGCGCCGTGGCGCACCCGTGCACGGATCGTGACCGCGGCGCGACAGTGGCGCCGTTACACGAATTTGTAGCATCCAGCGTCTAGGCTCTTGGGCTTCGTTTGCCGTTGCCGGTGGAGACCCTGGAATGAATCGCCCTTCCTGTTGCATTCCTCACCCGGCCGGCCGTCAAACCGGCGCATCGACCCTGCTTTCCGCACCGACGCGGTAGTGCCCGGCTTTGGCCGCCGCGCACGCGCACCGTGGCAGCCGTAGTGCTGCGCTGGTGCTGGGCTTGATCGCACCGTTGCTGGCCCACGCGGAGCTATCCGACGAATTCCTGCTCGGGCCCGCGATGCGATCCCAGCCCGCCTACGACGGCTCGGCATCGCAGCGTTGGCAACTGGTGCCGATACTGCGGTATTTTGGCGACCCTTGGTTCCTGCGGTCGACCCAGGATGTGCTCGAGCTCGGTGCCCGCCTGCAACTGGCGCCGGGCCTGCATGTCGGGTCGCAGCTCGCCTACGAGCCGGGGCGCAAGGCCGGGGAATCCGGCTTCCTGGCCAGCCACCACGTGGCCGATGTCGATCGCGGTGCCTCGGTCGGCGGCCACCTGGAGTGGGACCATCGCTTCGGCCGCATGCCGCTCACGCTGGTCGCGCGCCTGCGCCAGCACGTGGACCTGGAACGGGGACTGCAGATCGACCTGCGGGCCAGCGCCGGCGTGCTGCGCTGGGGTGTCTTGGCCGCCGGGGTCTATGCCGAATCGACCTGGGCCAGCGCCAAATCCGTGGATCGCTTCTATGGCATCGCGCCGGCGCAGGCGCCGCTGACGGCGCTGCCGGCGTTCGTCGGCACCAGCGGCTGGCTGACGGCGGTCTACGGCCTGGGTGCGCGTGTCGATGTCGACCGGCACTGGGTGCCGGTGGCCGCGGTCGAGTCGCGCCATCTGCTGAGCGCGGTAACGCGCAGCCCGCTGGTCGAACGCGCCAAAAACTTCTACCTGACCTTGGGGTGTGCCTATCGGTTCTAGGGTCTCAGCACTGCACGATGATGCGCTGGTACAGCCTGCCGAAATACAGCGTGCGCTGGACCCGCCGAACGGGCGATCGGTCGGGAAAATACGCCTCCAGCGGCGTGGACCACAGGTCCAGCGCAAAGGGTTCCAGGTGCCGCAGCACCTGGCGCATGAAGAACTTGAACGGGTGCCAGGGCGCGGGCTCGTGATAGTCCACGATGACGATGCGGCCGCCGGGCTTGACCACGCGCAGGGCCTGCGCGACGGTGGCGCGGCGCACGTGTTCGGGTTGTTCGTGCAGCAGGAAGAAAAGCAGCACCTGGTCGTAGCTGCGGTCGGGGCAGCGCAGCTGCGCGGTATTGCCCAGGTGCAGGCCCACGCGCGGGTCGGGCGGCAACTTGCGCGCCAGGTTGCGCAGCTGGATCGGCAACACATCGACGACATCGAGCCGGGCATCGGGCGCCAGGCGCGCGCGCAGGCGCGGCGTCAGATTGCCGTAGACGCACGCCATCTGCAGCGTATTGCCGCACAGCGGTGCATCGAACGCGGCCAGGGCGGCATCGCCCAGGCGCCGATAGTTGCCCAGCAGGATCGCATCGATCATCCACTCGCGCTCGAAAAACCAGACCGCGCGCGGATGGATATAGGCCCACCAGTAGGCTTCCTGGAGGTATTCGGGCACGGGCGCCAGGCGCAGGTCCTGCGCTGGGGAGAACTCTACCGTCGTCGTCGTCATGGTGCAGCGTGGGCACGGATCCGCACGGGATGGTGCCCTCCTCATGGCCAGGCCCAATGGGGCCCATCGCCGGCCATGCTAAGGAAGTGGCACGCGGCCGTATTGATCTAGGCCGGGTCCGGCCGGATATTTTCGTGTGCGGCGTCAATACCCGCACCGGCAAGGCGCGATCAGGCGCCGATGCGTTGCAGCCAGGCGACCGCGCCCGCGGCCGAGGCGAAATCCTGCAGTGCCCGGGCGGGGATGTCCGGGTAGCGCGCGCGGGCGATCCGGCACAGCGCATCGCCGGGCCCGAGCTCGAAAAAGCAGGTGGTCCCCATCTCGACGGCACTGTCGAGCACCTGCGCCCATTCGATGGTCTGGCCCAGCTGCAGGCTCAGGACCTGGGCGGCGTCGGCGGCACGGTAGCGCGGTTGTCCGTCGATGCCGGCCAGCACCGGCCGGCACGGCGGCGACCAGGCCAGGGTGTCGAGATACGCGCGCAACACCGGCACGGCCCGCTGCAGCCAGGCGCTGTGCGCCGGGACCTGCACCGGCAGGCGCACGACCTGCGCGCTGGAGCGTTGCAGTGCCTGCTCCAGGCGCTGCAGCGCTGCGCCGCTGCCGGCCAGAACGGCGTGATCATGGCCGTTGCGTATGGCCACCTGCACCCCGTGTTCGAGCGCCAGCGCCTCGAGGGCGCCGGCGCGCAGGCCGCGCACGGCGAGCAGGCCGCCGTCGGGCGGCGCCTGCGCGTCCATGGCCCCGGCGCGCGCCTGGGCGACAGCAAGCACGTCCGGCGCGTGCAGGGCGCCGGCAACGCTCCAGGCCACGACCTCACCCACGCTGTACCCGGCAACGATAGCCGGCACGATGGCCGCCTGCTGCAGCGTGCGCCAGACGCACAGCTGATACAGGCAGATCGCCGGCTGCGCAACGCGGTTGTCGAAACAGTGCAGCGGATCCTCGGCGGCGGCCAGCAGCTCCGCGTCCAGGCCCGCCGCCAGCGTCGCGTAGGAAGCCGCGAGCTGCGGATCGGCCCGCACGCGCGCGAACATCTGCGGCGACTGGCTAGCTTGCCCGGGACACAGGATGCACAGACTCATGGAGGGCAGGCGGGCGTGGGTCGGATCGGTGCGGCATTATCGACCGGGCAGCGCCCCGGGCGCCCTGCGCGCGCCTTTGGGCGGGCGTGCACCGGTGCAGGAACCAGGCTGCCGCCAGCAGGTCGGCGCTGCCCCCGGGGCTCAAGTGGCGGGCCTGCATCTGCCGGCCCAAGGCCTGCAGGCGCGCGCGCCAGTCGGCGCCAAACACGCCGCCGGCGTACAGGAACTGCCGTGCCTGCTGCTGCACCCAGTCGAGCGCCTGCGGGCCGCCGCGGTGCACGAGATTGGTGTCGTCGAGCACCGCCATGGTCTGCAGCAAGGCCTGGGTACAGGCCTCGGACGGCGTGGCGCCGCGGCGTAGTGCCGCGCGCAAGCTCGGCAGGCTGCACGCAAACAGCACCGGAAAGCCGGCCCGGGCCTGCGCCCGCGCACCGCCCAAACCGTAGCGCTGGCGCACACGCTCGCCGTGGCTCGCGGCGCCGGCAAGCACTGCGGTGCTGGCGGCGCTGGCGGGCTGCGCCAGTTCCGCGGCCCAGCGCGACCGCACCTCGGCGCCCAGTTTCCAGGCGTCCACCCGGCCACGCTCGCGCCCCTGCACGCCCGCCGCCGCGCACAGCAAACCGAGCACGAAAATCGCACCGCGGTGGGTGTTGACCCCGCCCGTGGCCTGCAGCATCTGCAGCTCGGCCTGGCGGCCGCGCGCCTGCAACTCGGCAAACGGGGCCCCGCTGCGGCCCAATGCGGCGCAGTCGGCAAAATACGGTGCCAGCGCCCCTATGCTGGCAGCAAAGCTGCGTGCATCCATGTCCTCATGGCTGCCGCGGCTGCTGGGTGTGACCAGGCCCGGCTTGGGATCGAGCGCCAGTTCCACGTGCAGCGCCTCCACGGCCAGTGCCGCGGTACGGTCGGCGCAATCGCCTGTCATGGGCCGTGGGCGGCAGCATCCCAGCGCTGCTGCACGCCGTCCCAGGGCAGCAGCGCGGCGCCGCTGCGCGATTTGGTCAGCACCTGCGCCGTCGGCGCCAGCACTTCGCGCCAGGCCACGGCGGTGCCATCGAGGGCGCGCAGTTCGCCATCGATGCGCGGGCCCTGCCGGCACTGCGACAGCGCGCCCAGCGCGGTGGCGGTGTCCAGCGCCTCGCGCCAGTGGCGCACCGTGACCAGCAGATCCAGGTCGGACGCTGCGTGCAGGCAGGGTTCCCCGGTAAGCGCGGCCAGCGCGGCCGAGCCGATGACGCGCGGCGCGCTCGCGCCCAGCAGCGGGTGTTCGCACAGCGCCGCGATCCTGTCCTGCCAGGCGTGCGGCAGGGCGCGCCGGATGTCGCCCAGCAGCGGTGGCGCACTGGCGCGCCGCACCGCATGCGCGGCGATGTGCCAGGCCAGGCGATGCTGGCCCTCGCGCGGTGGCAGTGCCAGGCCCAGGCGCAGCGCGCCGCGGGGGGTGTCGTGCCCCTGGCGCGCCATGATCAGCGGGTGGCCGCGGCGCAACCAGTCGGCCAGGCAGGCCAGCGCGGCCGGGAGGTGCAGCCGCGCCGCACCGGCCAGCTGCGCGCGCCGGTGCGCGCCGGGCTCGAGCCAGACCAGGTCGTGGCGCTGCAGGGCCTCAATCATGCGTGGCTACGGCCTGGGCAATCTTCCAGGCCTGCCGGCGCCCGCCGCGCTCCAGGCCCAGCAGCATGCGCCCGTCGCCCTTGGCCCGTGCCGCCCCGACCTGCAGTACCGCCGCCGCCAGGTGCGCGGCGAGGTCGTCGTGCCAGATCTGCGCCAGATGTCCCATTGCGTGATAGTTGTCGGCGCCCGGAGAAAAAACCGGCGACTCCACGGCCAGGGCCTGCAGGCGCTCGAGCGCTATGCGCGTGATGCGGGCCATCGCCGGCAGGTTCATGACCTTGATCTCGGCTTGGGCGAGCGCATAGGCGGCGTCGGCCATCATGCCGCTGGTGAGGTAACCCCCGCTGACCGCCTGGCCGTAGACCAGGCTCAACACGCCGTGGCCCTGCGTGCGCGCCATCTCGACGCATTTGGCCAGGTGGGCCATGTAGGCATTGAGGCCCAGCAACTCGTCGCGCCGGCGCAGGCGCTGCCCCTGCGTGTCCAGCAGCAGCAACAGCGTGCGCCCCGGGTGCGCGCGCACCGTTTGCAAGATGGCCTGCGCCATGCGCAGGACGAGATCGACGCCGACCTCGGCGGCGCCGGCGGTGCCGATGACCTGCACGGTCTGGCCGGCGCTTTGGCCGCTGCCGCAGAAAAAGTCGGGGTCGCGCTGCGTCAGCGCGTATTGGCCTGCAAACAGCTGCTGCAGCAAGGTCTCGGGATCGGGCACGGGCGTGCCGGCCACAGGCGGATTCATGCTGCGGTCCGAACGGCGTCGGCAAGACGCCGGAACGCGTCGGTGTCGAGCAGCGCGACTTGCGCCGGCTCGGCCACGCCCAGGCGTTCCCAGATCTGCAGGCCGTCGTCGCAATCGCCAAAACGCTGCCAGCGCTGCTGCAGGCGCGCGTGTTCGCGCTCCACATCGGCGAGCGTGAGACCGGCGGGGCGATCGAGCAGGCCGATGGCCGCGGTGCGAAAGGCGGCGGTATCGTCGGCCACGAAGGCGTCGACCTCGCCCAGCAGGTAGCGGTGCTTGCCGCCGGTCACGCGCCACACCAGGGCGCGGTCGCGCGCATCGAA
>Ga0075030_100006276_pt1 | contig 10635 bp, 14 predicted proteins | sample LitLauG_LLR_2012_FD_71393 | JGI IMG/M metagenome (GOLD analysis project Ga0075030, IMG submission 71393) | Freshwater sediment microbial communities from Pennsylvania, USA - Little Laurel Run_MetaG_LLR_2012 | ecosystem: Environmental > Aquatic > Freshwater > Creek > Sediment | place: USA...
GTCCCTTCTGGCTCGGCAACCGATTTCCAGTTTCAAAACAATAGCGGCCTTTTCGATGGCAACTCGCACGCCACGATAGACCTCTCCGGTTCCTTTGCCTCGACATTTTCCGGCGTCTCGAATTCTCCTGGAACGCCTGGATCTTTCACTCCTACGATAACCTATAGCAACGGATCTTTCACGACTGGCTACTCTACCAATAGCCAAACTTTCGGATACAAGCTTTTTGCGGAAAAAATAAGCCCTGCCGATAACTCAAAATACTACAGCCCGACTCCTGCAACATATGCGGGCAGTGACAATAACTCGTCAATTTACGCTTCCGCCGCTTCTACGATTTCGCAAACCTATAACTACGGATCGGGAAACTATACTGCAAACGGCCAAAATACCCAGTACGAGCTTTGGTCCTATGAAACAGTGAACGGGAACACCGTTTACTCGTCAACGACCGCGAACTTTTCAGGAACCGATGATAGCAGCTCCAACCCGTACACAATAACAATTACCTGGACTCCACCAACCTTTGATCCAGGAGCCACTGCAACGGGGTACATTCTCCAGCGAAATATAAATTTCGCTGGATTCAATGACTACACGACCATATCGGGAGGTTCGACTTCCTCTTACACAGACGACGGGTCCAATAGCGGCTGGAATATCAGTCAAACCCCGACCCTCACTCCAACAAGCGTTCCGAACTTCTACCAGGTCCCGATAACATGGACGAGCGTAACCGGAGCTACCAACTACAAGCTCTTCTATTCGCCAAACGATTTTAGCCCGATCTATACTGGCTCGCCTGGCACGTCGCCTTCGGTAAACTTTGGTTCATCCGGCTATAACAACAACTCGATACAGTACCAGGTGTATTTTTACCAGACAATTCAGGGCACAAATATATTTTCTTCCTATGCAAGCGGGAGCGCCTCTGATTCGTCAAATACCAACTTTGGAGTGGATATGAACCTCACGCCGCCAAGCGTCGATCCTCACGCCACGGCTTCGGGATTCCTCGTTATCAGAAATGTAGACGGGGCTGGGTTCAATAGCTACATTTACCAATCATCGACATTCACTGATACCAATTCAGGCTGGACAAACGGCACGCCCGTCACTACGCCGACCTTTGGCTATCTTCAATACTCGATCGAGACTGGCCTCGTAACAAGCTTCACGGATACCGGCTCGGTTTCCTGGACGAATGACTACACGAACACCCCAACTCAAACAGGTCCATTCGGAGCGACAATCGGAGGCCCTGGCTACGGCCTTGATGTTTCCGGCGCTGGAATAGTAAGGGGCAATTTTGAAACAACCGGCTCGATAAAGGTCAATTCTGCGTACACGCTTCCGACGGTCGCGCCTGCTTCTTCTGGTTATTTCCTTCGGGCAAATTCAACAAACACAAGCAATTGGCAAACAGCGGCGTTCACGGATATCACGGGCACTTTGGCTTATAGCCAGCTTCCGCTTTCCTCGATATATACCGGAAACATATTACTCAGCTCCGGGTCATATATCGGTCCGTCGGGCGCGGGAACGCTCGATTACGGAAGCCTGTATCAGACACTCAGAGCGCCCACCGTGCTTGCTTACGCCTCTGGCTTGCAGTTAGGAACTACCGGCGGCGCATACTGGCAATTTTACGCTCCTGGCAGCTCATACGATCTTTCCGCATACAATCTTGCCGGCTCATACGGAGAATGGCTCAAGGTGTCAAACACAAATAGGGACGTCACTTTTGACGGCAGAAATGTCTATGTCACGAACGGAAGCCTCAATGTGGGAAGTGCTAGCCCTGACGCTTCGGCCATCTTGGAAGCCACGTCCACAACAAAAGGATTCCTTCCTCCGAAAATGACGACGACGCAGAAGAACGCAATCAGCTCGCCGGCGGAGGGCCTTATCGTATATGACACTACTCTCCATCAGCCTTACTACTACGCGACTTCGACATGGTCTGGCTTTGGATCCGGCGGAGGCGGAGGGGGAAGCGGCACGGTTACGAGCGTTGCTGCGTCGGGAGGGACAACGGGCCTTTCTTTCTCAGGAAGTCCTATCACCACTTCCGGAACATTGACGCTTGGCGGAACCTTGAATGTCGCAAACGGCGGAACCGGCAACACCTCGTTTACTTCCGGCTCGATTCCATACTCAAACGGAACAATCCTGACGCAAGACAACTCGAACCTGTTTTGGGACTCCACGAACAAAAGACTTGGCATTGCAACCTCTTCGCCAGTTTCGACTCTTTCCATTGTTGGAAATATATTTCAGAACGGTTCATATACCCACTTCGGCAGCGACACCGAAACGACCTGCTCAACTTTCAATTGCGTCGAATTGTGGGGCAATGACAACACGGCAAACGGGGTCCAGATGGGAGTAGGAAATCGAAGCGCGGGCAGCTCTGCATACTCAGGCTTCTTCCTCAACAACAACCTGACCGACAACACTGTCACCCACTACGCCTTTCTCGGCTTGAATTCGAGCACCTATTCCGACACTTCTTTCGGAACTGCTTTCGCCGTGCCAAACCAGCTTCTCCTCCAGAATACGGACGGTCCCGTCTCCTTCATGGCTTCGACAAGCACCTCCGCGGGATACATCAGCTTCCTCACGAACGGCGCCGCGACAACGAATGAAATCGCGCGCATCACCTCGAAAGGCTTAAGCGTCTCGAGCAACAATTGGTATTCGATCGGAGGAAACCTGCTTGCTTATGCTTCTACGACAAATTCGACAACTGTTTTCGGCCTGAATGCGGGAGGCAATAGCGCAACAACCACTTCTAGCGTCGGAAATATCACTGCAATCGGCTATCAGGCACTTTCTAGGAACGCCGCCGCGGGTATAAGCGGGCAATATAACGTCGCTGTTGGAGGACAGGCACTCTTTACGAATGCGACTGGAAACAATCTCACTGCGGTTGGATATCAGGCTCTCAACCTAAGCACAGCTTCGAACAACACTGCAATCGGATACCAGGCGGCATTGAACACTTCGAGCGGCGCTCAGAATACAGCTTTAGGAGTATCCTCTCTTGCAAACAATACGACGGGAACCGATAACGTGGCCGTCGGGTTTAATGCCGGCAAGTTTTCCGGAACAGGAGCCCGAAATCGCGGCGTATTCATCGGATCAGGTTCAGGTGCAAATCTCGGGACAAGCAATGACGACAACACCTTGGTCGGCTATAACAGCGGCAACTTCATTACTGGGGCATGGGATAACACGTTCTTAGGATCCTATTCAGGACAGAAGGTATCGACCGGAAATAACAACATTCTTGTCGGGTACAACGCTCTCCCGCCGATAGGAAATTCAACCTCTAACCAGATGAGCATAGGCAACTTCCTTTTCGGAACAGGCCTCACCGCAACTACTTCGGCCGTTTCCCTCTCAGGAATCACACCGACCGGCCTGCTTGGAGTAGCATCGACAACTCCTTTCGCCACCCTTTCGGTCGCCGGCACTTCCGGAACAGATCCGCTTGCTGTCGCTACGTCATCGCAAGGCACATTGGCTTTCGGCATCGACTCTTCCGGTCATCGCTACAGCGGAGGCCCCGCTCCAGCGGTTTCTTCCTGCGGAACGAGCCCCTCGATCACGGGAGACGACAATGCGGGAACCATTAGCGTCGGATCGGGAGTATCGACCACGGCTTGCACGATCACCTTCGCTCATTCCTGGGCAGCCACGCCAACATGCCAGCTCGCAACCGATTCCGTTACGGCTTTGGCAGATATTTCCTCGATATCCACATCAGCCCTGACCGTCGGACTCGGAGCGAGCCTTTCGAGCGGACATATCTACTACGAATGCCTTTATCATCACAACTAGAGTTTGCTAGAATAAATCCATGAACAAAAGAACATTTTTTTTCGGAGTGCTTATCGGAACAATGGTTGCGCTTTTTGGAACGCATGCCTATTTCGTTTACACATTGAGACAATCAGAAGCAGAGGACCGAGCTGCCATTCAGCAAATCATTTCGTATTTGAGTACGAGCATTTCAAAGACGCAAGCTCCCGTTTCTCCTAGTTCAGTAACCAAATAAAAAAATGCCAAATATCACCATTCCATCTGAACCTTCGGTTATCACAAACCCTGACGGAAGTCTGACGACCTACGTTCGCTTCGACATTCCGAAGGATCTCGTCTCATTCAACCCGATCGAGCTTCTTGCCGGCAAAAAGGTAGGTTGGTCGGCGAAAATTCCCGATCCGTCAATCTACAATGGCCCGGCGCCAGACCTCGCGTCGGTACCGCCTGAAAACATGATAGACAACCCTGAATCTGCGATTGCCGCGGACAACAGGTGGCTCTGGGGCGTTGTGGCCACGGAATTCAACACCATCATCACGGAGATGCTTCATGCTCAGGCAGATCAGCAAGCGGCGACGGTAACGAAGTCACTCGTTCCCTTCCTTCCTAAATAGCCATGCTCTTCGGATATTACGCCGTTCGCATAATAGCAGTCCTCACTATCCTCTTTCTTTTGGCGGATTTGTTTGTTGATATATTTTACGGATCAAGCGCAACTATAAGCGATGAGACTGTAAGCCTTTCGAAAAAGTATCCGCAAATAAAGACGATAATCATCGTGGCATGCGTTGCGCTCCTTATTCATCTTTTTGGAGGAGTCTGCGTCCCTAACTAAGAAAAAATGAGCGAAGATAAACCTTACAGCAATCGGGAAATAGAGCATTTTTTCGGAGAGACGCACGAAAAGCTTGATGCGATATTAACGCAGACAAAAAAGACGAATGGACGCGTCACGCTCCTTGAACGATGGCAGACAGGCATGATCATGTGCGGAGGGGTATTCGTTGTTATCGTAATACCTCTTGCGGTGTATGCTTTCACTACGTCAGAAAAAGCATTGAAATCGGATATTCTTAATCAAACACAACAACTATGGAACAGACAGCAAATCGATCCGCTTTCGGCGATGCCCTCCAAAAACTAGAGACAGATCTGCGTGATCTTTCGAATCATGCCGTTTATGGCACGATTTCGCCTAGCAACATTCCTCTTATCGATTTTTCAGTTTCCGACATACCGGAAGTCATTCTGAATCAGTTTGACCTTGATTTCTGCACTGGCTTTGCCACGTCCGAAGACGGAACGTCGCTCGAATGCTCCGATGCGTCGCTCGTCGATTATCTGACAAAGAAAGGACTGCCTTCGACCGCGAGCGATAGGGCAAATCTTGCATTTGCTCGCGCACTCGTCAGCTCTCCTCAGGAATACATGAATTTGCTTGTCGCGAAGCAAAACGGCGCAGTCAATCTCCAACTAATCTCTCTCCTTATGAAGGAGAACGGGGACTACATGGACCCGCTCTTTCAATTCCAGGCAATCAAGCAAATTACCGGAAACTGGCAGGCTCCGGGAGCAGACATAAGGAGCGCATGCCTCGCCCGGCAGAAGATAGGCTCCATTCCGAAGAATAAGAGCCCTTTTACCCATCTTGAAGGAAAACCAACGGACAAAGACCGTAATTTCCTCGCAAACCCTGCTAATTGGCCCGCTACGCTCGCTACGGAAGCCTCCAAGCACGAAGGAGCATTCTTCACTGTGGACGGCCCCTACGATGCTTTCGATAACATCCGTTCCGCGCTCTGGCAGAACAAGCAGGCAGGCATAAAGAGCGGCGTAATATTTGGTCTTATGTGGCGACCCGAATGGAACACCATGCCTGGAGGCATCATTAATGACACCTATGCGACTCCGGCAGGAGATCCCCACTGCGTGCGCCTTATCGGTCAGAAAATCATCAATGGAGTGCCTTACATCAAGATGCAGCAGTCATGGGGAGACTGGTACGGAGACAAGGGCTTCGTCTACCTTCCGAGAAATGTCATCAATATGGAAGCGACAACAGGCTTCGGCATGTTTACGTTCAAGGATATGACGGTCAATGACGCGAAATACTATGCAGCAAACGGAATCAACGTCAATGACAATTGGCTTGTTCAGATCGCTAAGGCTTTTTATAATTTTATATTTCCTCAAAATGCAAAATCAACAGACGGCAAATAGCCTGAAGGTTTATGAGACAGCAAAGGCGGCAATCGGCACAATGCTCGTGCCGCCTGAGCTTGCAGTGCTTGGATGCGCCGCAACGGTCAACCAGATTTTCCAAAATGCCCTGGGAGCCCCGATAGGCGGCGGTCCTTCGACTTTTTCCATGATGCCGTTTCTTACGAATCCCGATTCGTTCACTGAAGTCGAAGAGACCGCATGCTTGCCGGGAGATGTGATCATAAGCCCGACGGGGTATGCCAACCCTGTAAACCCGAATATGCCGCACGGGCATGTCGGAATCGTGGCTATGTACGGCATTCTTTCGAATTCCTCCGGAGATGGCCGCCTCCATGAGAATTACGATCTCACCACCTGGAAGGAGCGCTATGCCGTGCTCGGAGGTTATCCGGTCAGGTTCTTTAGAGTAAAATAAGAGTGTTATTATTTAATAATTATATTATGAATACGTCAAAAGTATGGGCCTATGTTCTTGCCGGTGTCGGCATCGTCTTGAACGTCCTTCAGATGATCGTTCCGATTCTTCCTCCGCAATGGGCAAGCGTCGTCACGGCGCTCATCGGCCTTGCTACGTTCTACCACATCATGCAGTCGCATACGCCTGCCATGCTTGCGGCTTCAGGTTATGGTAAAATGAATTAAGCTTGATCCGTACACAATTCATGGGAGAAGCTGGTTCATAAAGGAAAACCTAAGCGCAAAAAAGACATCAGAAAGTCCCCACTAAGGGGATTTTCTGTTTTCGGGAAAAAGCCGAAGCGTATAATGGGAAGAGTCCCCGTACACAAAGGAGAACAACGTGTCCCCGAACCATGAAGACATACAGAAGGCAACGCTGCTTTTTGTCGGCCAACTGAAGCTGAGGCCCGAGCAGGTCTTGGCGAACATAAATGCCCTGCTCGAAGGAGACGGATTCCGGCTGAAAATCGAACGGCCCGAAACCCTCTTCGGATTCGAACGCGAGCCTGACTGCTACGCGCCTGTCTTGGAGGAAGCCAATGCAACGGGAAGCGATTGACCAATTCCTCGACGAGCTTTTGAAGGCTCCCGAGGATGTTATGCAAGCGATACGCTTGCGCCTGTCCACAACTGACTTTGAGCTCGTGCTCAAGATCGCTGATCCAGTGAAGAAATGCGGCGGCTATGATGACGACGAAGGAGGCCCCGCAATGTTTCCGGTACGCACAGGAGAAAGGATGGTGCCCGGTTCATGGTAGTGAAACGTCCGCGGAATCTCCGCCCACGTTTACAAATCAATCCTCCGCTACGAGTGCCCACCAACGCAGTTCCCCTTAGCCCGCAATGGGCATGAATCAAAAGGAGCGTTCTAGCGACGCTCCTTCAGTTTTACCGTCATGATGGAAATCTCGCCTGCCCTCTCCGCCGTGAGGGATTTTTTCTTGCTCCGGTTCCTTTCGAGCAGGAATGTCTCGATGTCAATGATTTCGAATTTCGTCGGGAATTTTATGACGATACGAGCCGGAAAATTGCGGAGATAGATATAGTCGGGCTCCCCGTTCGTGCCCTGCACGCGCGTGAGTATCCCCTTATCGCCTCTCCGTATTGCCATGAGATATGATGCCTGATGCTCTTCAAGGCATGAGAAGGGAATGCTCGATTTCGAAGTCTGCTTGAGCTCATAGGCAGACGAGTATTGAGGATTCGCTCGAATCCAGTGACGGAACCGTACTCCGAAATCAGCTTCTCTTTTTTTCATATCGAATCGCTAAAATCCTCGCTCACTTCCTTTCGGCCGAGATTGTTCAAGTCCGAAAGATTGTCCTGAGACTCAAGGCGCTTCATAAAAGCAGCAGAGCCCATAGATTTCACTATTTCATTTTTTCTTTCCGGCGTTATCGTGAAATCGCAATCGAATCTTCCTCCTTGACCATAAAGAGCGCATTTGAGAATTTGTATCTTTACGTCAGGAAAAATCTTGCATCCGCATTTCGGGCATCGATCATCGAGAAGCGATTTCCAATTAAGATAGCTTTTCTGCATATATTTTTTCGTTAAAGTCCACTTTCTCGGCAAGGCATTTCTCCACGGCCTCGTCGACGCCTCCTTTCGTGACCAGGCTGATATAGAGATTCTTCTTGATATTGTTCGCTCGCTGAATGCGCCCGAGCGATTGGTCCAAGTCTACGAAAGAATAGGTCTTCGAGGCAAATATCATGACAGGGTATCCGGGAAGCTCCCAACCGCTTGAAATCTGGCTTTGAGCGATAAAGACGCATTCTTTCGCTTTATTTGCCTCTAGGAGAAGCGCTCCCCGGTCTTTGGTGTCACCAGTCATTACGAGCACTTTCCTGCCAGCCTGCCTCAAGGCTGCTTCAATGGCGGCTATCTGAGCCTTGTACTTGGCAAATACCACTATGCGAGGAAATTCGATGGCATAATCGAGTATTTGGTCTATTTTGGCGTTTTCGAAGTATTCAGGAGCTGAAAACTCGTCTCCGGCAAGCACGCCGTTCTCAATCTGATGGATTTTCCCCACTCGGACTATCGGCTCGGGATATTCGAAAGGCATTTCCTTTATCCTTGCCTTTTGCTTTTCCGTAAGCGCGATATGGTCCGTCCGAAAGACCTGATCGGGGACGTCGAAAAAGTCTTCGAGCCTTCCTGTGTATCCGAGCTTTCGGACCACTTCGGCAAGCCTGCTTTTCGTGAATTCATCATTCTTCGCTTGGAACACCTCCCGGCCCGGCATAGGCAATCGGAAATAGAACGTATCGCGCCATTTGTAGAAGTCCCATTTCTGACCGAGAATCTTGCCGGCGGCCCATACGGTCATCGGAGAGCGGACGATAGTGGCCGTACACAGGTAGATGCGAGACGGCTTCGTGCGAGCGATAAAGGATTCGAGCGCTTCGAAAAGCTGCGAGCATTTCGGTATTGGTTGCTTCTTGACCCAACGAACATTTGGAGTCGCCCCAAGACAAGTGTGCGCTTCATCGACAATAACTGTATCGAATGCAAGAAGCTTCTTATGATCGCGGCGGAATTCCTCCTTTGAAATCACTGTCAGACTGAAGGCTCCAATATATTCTTGTTGAAGTTTATGTGATTCTCTTTCCCAATTTTTGTCCTCCTTCTGTGTCTTGGGACAAATAACAAGAGTCTTTCCTCGAGCAAGCAAAAGAGCGATGCGAGTTTTTCCACTGCCCGTTCCAAGAAAAAGGCCTGTAACGCTCTTATCTTCTCGGATTATTTTTTGCTGATGCTCGTAAAGCTTCATGACATTTTCAGATACTTTTCAAAGGATGATGCCTGCATAGCCTTATTCACTTGTGAAATCGAGACTTCCATTGCTTCGGAGATTTCCTTGCTTGTCATGTCATGTTCTTTGCTCTCAATAACGCTTTCAAATTGGCTTCTCGTGAGCTTTTCAGGAGAAAGTTCAAGCTCTTCATCAGGCGGCTTCTTGTAATAGTTGCTTTCTTCCGTACAAGAATCCCTACGATGACCTGGCTTGCCGCAGTTTTTGCATAAACGGATTTTTGTCTTATGAAATTCTTTTTCAGGAACATCTTCGATTTCTTCATCTTCTCCTTGCATACCAAGCAAAATTTCAAGCTTCTTTTCGAGCTCGCTTATCTGAGCGAGAATTTTCTGAATCTCATCAAGCTTTTTCTGCGCTTCGTGTTTTATTGGCATGACATTATTTTCTTATACACTTCATATCCTTTCATCGCTCCTGTCAAAGCACGATGGATTGCCGGCTCAGGCTCAATTTCGAAATAAAGACACAGATTCTTGAGCGACATGATAGGGATTTCGCTGAAAAGGCCCTTTGCCCAAGCAAGGGAAGGCAGGTCGATCTTATGCCGTCCGAAAATTAAAGGCACATTCGTTTTCTCGCTTGCTTCGTCGAGGAAAGAATAATCGAAAATCATGTTATGAGCGGCGAACATCGAGCCTTCAGAAAACTCCTGATATTTCTTCATTGCCTCTTCAAGAGTAATCGATCTTATCCAATCATTAAAAGAAAAACCATTGATAGACATTGCCTTAGAATCACCCAACTCAATGCTTTTAGGCATTACCTTTTCATTGAATGTCTTCAGGATATTCCCCGTCTCGGCATGAAAAAGCACCGCACCGATCTCGATGATCTCATGCTTGCGGAAATCAAGCCCTGTCGTCTCTATATCGGTGAAGCAGATGTTCATTCCTTTTCCTGATTATCGAGGAGGGCAAGTATGTCGGAGAGGGCTTGGTTGTAAAGAATAGCAGATTGGCTTTTTATCGTGTGGGGCTGCCCTCCTCGACTCATTGCCGCAAGATTAAAACCATTTTCTCCTTTCTTTAGATTTTCTATCTTCTCCCTCAACCCCTTCCTATCCTCGGCACGCTGGGAGAGCCACCAGTCGGCAATTCTATTTACTCCTGCGCGAATTTCAAAACTCTCATAAGCATCATTTATGATGACTTCTTTATTCCATTCCTCTCTCACTTCTCTATCTGTTTTGTAGGGCATGGTTATTTCAGTAAGCTATTAAAAAAGCTGCCCGCATCCTTTCCTTCGGCCAGATGATCGATGAAGCAATGCCATCGGTATCTTGATTCAGGTATAACAAC
>Ga0075030_100006278_pt1 | contig 10635 bp, 7 predicted proteins | sample LitLauG_LLR_2012_FD_71393 | JGI IMG/M metagenome (GOLD analysis project Ga0075030, IMG submission 71393) | Freshwater sediment microbial communities from Pennsylvania, USA - Little Laurel Run_MetaG_LLR_2012 | ecosystem: Environmental > Aquatic > Freshwater > Creek > Sediment | place: USA...
CAGATCACCACCGGCGACTACGTCGACTTCCTCACCCTGCCGGCCTACGCCCGCATCGACTGATGCGCAACGCGTGCGGGCTCAGCGCGCGCTGAACCCGCGGGTGACGTTGCGCGCTGTGCCCGCGACAACCGACGGAGCGGCGTGATCCGGGCGCCGCGCTGCGCCGTGTCCTCTCAGGCGTCGAACTGCGCAATGACCGGAGCGTGGTCCGACGGCCGCTCCAGGCGCCGTGGCGCCAGGTCGATGGTGCACGAACGGCACCGCCCCGCCAGTTCCTCCGACAGCAGGATGTGGTCGATCCGCAGACCCAGGTTGCGGCGGAAGCCGTTCATGCGGTAGTCCCACCAGGTGAACGACTTCTCGGGCTGCTCGAACAGCCGGAAGCTGTCGCGCAGCCCGAGATCGAGCAGGCGGCGGAACGCGTCGCGCTCGGCCTCGCTGCACAGAACCTGTCCCTGCCACAGCTTCGGGTCGTGGACGTCGCGGTCCTCCGGCGCGACGTTGAAATCGCCGACCACCGCCAGCCGCGGAAAGCGCCGGGTCTCCGCCGCGAGCCAGCCGCCGAAGGCGCGCAGCCACCTGAGCTTGTATTCGTACTTGTCGGAGCCGACCGCCTGGCCGTTCGGCACGTAGGCGCTGACCACCCGCACGTCGCCGACCGTGGCGGAGATCACCCGCTTGTGATCGTCGTCGAAGGGAGGAATGTTGTGCACCAGGTCGGCCGGCGGTGTGCGCGACAGAATGGCCACGCCGTTGTAGGTCTTCTGGCCGAGGAATACGGCGTGGTAGCCGGCCGCCGCCACCGCCTCGGCGGGGAACTTGGCGTCCTCCAGCTTCAGCTCCTGCAGGCACAGGCAGTCGGGCTGGACGACGCCGAGCCAGTCCAGCACCTGCTGCAGGCGGACCTTCAGCGAATTGACGTTCCACGTTGCCAGCTTCAACTCAACTCTCCACGGATCCGGTGCGCGGGTCCACACCCGGCCACTCCCGCTCCACGCGCTGCGTGTTATCGAGGATCGCGAGCCGGGTCGCCGGCCACCCGGGCTCGCCGGCGAGGATCCCTGTTTTACGCAACATTGGCGCATTATTGCAAACCGGGTCGTAACCGCAACGGGCGCCGGCTGCATCGCGGTCCAGCGGCTGAGCCCTGCAGTCCGAAAGGAGAACGAGCGTGGAATTCCAAGACATCCTCTACGAGATCCGCAGCGGCGTGGCCTGGATCACCATCAACCGCCCGGAGAAGATGAACTCGTTCCGCGGCCAGACCTGCGAAGAGCTGATCAAGGCGTTCAACAAGGCCGGCTACGACCGAAGCGTCGGAGCCATCGTGCTTGCCGGCGTCGGCGACCGTGCCTTCTGCACCGGCGGCGACCAGTCGGCGCACGACGGCAACTACGACGGCCGCGGCACCATCGGCCTGCCGATGGAAGAGCTGCACGATGCCATACGCAACGTGCCGAAGCCGGTGATCGCCCGGGTGCAGGGTTACGCGATCGGCGGCGGCAACGTGCTGTGCACCATCTGCGATCTGACCATCTGCTCGGACAAGGCGATCTTCGGCCAGGTCGGTCCGCGGATGGGCTCCGTCGATCCCGGCTACGGCACCGCGTTTCTGGCCCGCGTGGTGGGTGAGAAGAAGGCGCGCGAGATGTGGTACATGTGCCGCCGCTACTCCGGACAGGAGGCGGTCGCGATGGGCCTGGCGAATGCCTGCGTGCCGCCCGAACATCTCGACGCGGAAGTGCAGAAATGGGGCGAGGAGCTGTGCGAGCGCAGTCCCACCGCGCTCGCCATCGCGAAGCGCAGCTTCAACATGGACACGGCGCACCAGGCAGGCATCGCCGGAATGGGCATGTACGCCCTCAAGCTCTACTACGACACCGACGAATCGCGCGAGGGAGTGGCCGCGCTGAAGGAAAAGCGCAAGCCGGAATTCCGCAAGTTCGCGAAGTAGCTGGAGGGACGCACGGAATGGAAGGAATCATCGGCTGGCCTGAGGAGCTCGCGCAGCGCTATCGCGCGTCCGGGCTGTGGGAAGGACTGACGATCGGCGAGGTGATCGAGCGCACCGCGCGCCGGCTGCCGGGCAAGGACGCTGTGGTCCATCCGGCCGGGCGGCTGAGCTACGCCGCGCTGCTGGACAGCTCGAAGCGTCTCGCCGCAGGCCTGGCGGGCGCCGGCATCGGCAGCGGCGACCGCGTCGTGATGCAGCTCCCCAACACGGCGGAGTTCGTCCTGACCTACCTGGCCCTGAACTGGATCGGGGCCATACCGGTGATGGCCCTGCGTGCGCACCGGCACGCCGAGGTCAGGCACTTTCTGCGCGCATCCGGCGCCGCCGCGTACGTGGTCCCGGCTGTCGTCGGCGGGTTCGACTTCCGCGTCATGGCGCGCGAAATGCAGGGCGAGTTCGCCGCGCTGCGCAGCGTCCTGGTCGCCGGCGAGCCGCTCGAGGGGCAGCTCGCGCTGAGCCGGCTCATCGACTCCGCGGCGCCGCCGGAGCGAATCGACAGCGAGCTCGCCGCGCGACGACCCGCCGCGTCGGCGGTGGCGACGATGCTGCTGTCCGGAGGCACCACCTCCCTGTCCAAACTCATTCCGCGCACCCACGACGACTACGTTCTGAACGCCCGCCTGTGCGGCGCGGCGGCGGGCTTCGGCGCGCAAACCGTGCTGATGGCGATTCTTCCCCTGGGGCACAACTACAACCTGGCGTCGCCCGGCATGCTCGCGGCGTTCTACTACGGCGGCACGCTGGTCATCGCACCGGCGGGCGGCGCCGACGAAGTCTTCGCGCTGGTCGCGCGCGAGCGCGTGACCGTCATCGCGGCCGCGGTGCCCCTGATCACGGCGTGGCTCGGCTCCGACGCGCCGGACAAGCACGACCTGTCCTCGCTCCGGGTCGTGCAGAACGGCGGCGCGCGGCTGGCGCCGGAGCTGCGGCGGCGCCTGCGCGAACGGTTCGGCTGCACCCCGCAGGAGATCTACGGGACGGCGGAGGGGCTGATCAACATGACCCGGCTCGACGACCCCGACGATCTGCTGCTGGAGAGCTCCGGCGCGCCGGTCAGCGACGCGGACGAGATCATGGTCGTCGACGACGCCGGCCGCGAAGTGGCCGATGGCGTTTCCGGCGAGCTGGTGACCCGCGGCCCGTACACCATACGCGGCTACTACAACAACCGCGACAAGGACGCCGAAGCGTTTCTCCCCGGCGGCTGGTACCGCATGGGCGACATCGTCCGCCGACGCGGGCGCTACGTCTTCACCGAGGGCCGGCGCAAGGACATGATCAACCGCGGCGGCGAGAAGATCAGCTGCGAGGAAGTCGAGAATCTCATCCTCGCGCACCCGCATGTGAAGTCAGCCGTCCTGGTGGCGATGCCCGACCCGGTCTTCGGCGAAAAGGCGTGTGCCTGTGTGGTGACGGTTCCCGGCCGCACGCTGGATTTCCACGAGCTGATTGCCTTCCTGCGTGGAAAGCAGATTGCTTCGTTCAAGCTGCCCGAGCGCCTGGAGATCCTGGCGGAGCTGCCGGTCAGCCCGGTGGGCAAGATCCTGAAGCGGGAGCTGCGCGACTACGTCGCCGCGCGCGTGGCCGCGCCGTCCCCGGCGCGGTAAGGCCCGGCTTCAGTCGCTGCCCGACGGTTTCTCCGGCGCCTGCGCTGCGCCGTCGGCATTGCCGGCATCCGACGATTTATCGGCGGCGGGCCGCTTCGCCGGCGCCGGGCGCGCCGGCCCCTTGCGGGCGACGCTCGAGGGATAGCCGGCCGCATCCAGCGAGGTGGTGAACGACCCGGCGTCGAAGCCCCGCTGCACGTCCCTGCCGACGGCGAGCACCGGCACTTCGTCGCCGCCGGAGACGCTCTTCAGCTGGGCCACGGTCTCCTTGCTGTTGACCGAGACTTCCTGGAAGGGCACCCCGCGCCGCTGCAGCAGTTCGCGCGCCTGGTCGCACGCCTCCTTGCAGTTCGGTGCGGTGAACAGCGAGATGGGAAACTTCTTCGTCGCCGTCTGGGTTGCGTAATCCGGATCGCTGGTCTGCACCACGCTGCCCGTGATCTTGCGCGGCTCAGCCCTGGCCGGAGCCAGCGGCGCGATGTCGCTGTAGTGCACGACGCCCTGCGCATCGACCCAGCGGTACAGCGTGTCGGCGCCCGCCGCCCCCGCGCAGGCGAGCAGGGCGAGCGCGGCGCTCAAGTGACACAGGATCCTGCCGGGCGGAAGGAGGGACATGCGCAGTAGTGTGCGCCAGGGCGGCTTCTCCCGGGGGCGGCAGTCCGCCCCCGGGATGGATTACGTCACGCACGCGCAGCAGATCCGGCGCCCGGCCTGCCAAAGCTTTCACGGGCTGCGCTCAGCCGCCGGCGCCCGCTCCCGGGCCCCGCGTCAGGCGCCCACGGTAGTTTCCACCATCCCGTTATGGCGCAGCAGCGCGTCCACCTGCGGGTCGCGCCCGCGGAAGGCACGAAAGGAGTCCAGGGCCGGCCGGCTGCCTCCGACGGACAGCACTTCGTCGCGGAACCGCGCCCCGGTGTCCGGGTCGAGAACGCCGCGCGGCTGCTCCTCGAACAGGCTGTAGGCGTCGGCGGACAGCACCTCCGCCCACTTGTAGCTGTAGTAGCCGGCGCTGTACCCGCCGGCGAAGATGTGGCTGAACCCGTGCGGGAAACGGTTGTAGTCGGGCGGCACGATCACGGCGACTTCACTGCGGATCCGGTTGAGCAGCCCCATCACGCCGCCATTGGCAGGGGCGAAATCGAAGTGCAGGTGCAGGTCGAACAGCGAGAACTCCAGCTGACGCACCGTCTGCATGCCGGATTGAAAGTTCTTCGCCGCCAGCATGCGGTCGAACAGCGGCTGCGGCAGCGGCGCGCCGGTGTCGACGTGAGCGGTCATATGGCGGAGCACGTCCCATTCCCAGCAGAAGTTCTCCATGAACTGGCTGGGCAGCTCGACGGCATCCCACTCGACACCGTGGATCCCCGAGGCCTGCACCTCGTCCACCTGCGACAGCAGGTGGTGCAGGGCGTGCCCGAACTCGTGGAACAGGGTGATGACGTCGTCGTGGGTGAGCAGAGCCGGCTTGCCGCCCACCGGGGCGGAAAAGTTGCACACCATGTAGGCGACCGGACGCTGTATGCCGCCTGCTACGCGCCGGTGCGACAGCGCCTCGTCCATCCACGCGCCGCCGCGCTTGGTGTCGCGGGCGTAGGCGTCCAGGTAGAACTGGCCGATGGCCCCGCCGCGGCGGTCCGCTACCCGGTAGAAGCGCACGTCCGGATGCCAGGTCGCCGCGTGGTCCTCCTCGATGCGCAGGCCGTACAGCGACTGCACCACCCGGAACATTCCTTCGAGCACCTTCGGCTCGGGGAAGTACTGCTTCACCTCCTGCTCGGAGAACGCGAAGCGCTCGCTGCGCAGCTTCTCCGAGGCGTAGGCGTAGTCCCAGGCCTGCGGATCCTCCAGGCCGAGACGCTCGCGGGCGAACGCCGCCAGCTCGTCGAAATCGCGTTTCGCGAAAGGTTTGGCGCGCTGCGCGAGGCCGTGCAGAAAATCGAGCACCTGCCCCGGCGACGTCGCCATCTTGGGCACCATGGAGAGCTCGGCGTAGCTGGCGTAGCCGAGGAGCCGCGCCGACTCCGCGCGCAGTTCGAGGATGCGGTCGATCAGAGCGCTGTTGTCCCAGCCGGCCGCGGCGGGCGCCGGCCGCGGCTCCTTCTGACCGTTGACCTGCGCCTCGTAGGCGTGGGCCGCCTCCAGTGCCGCGGCGTACTGCTCGGAGGCGCGCGTGCTCGAGGCGCGGTACATGATCTCGCGCAAGGTGCGGTTGTCGGCGTACTGGACGATCGGCAGGTAGGAGGGCATCTTCAGCGTGATCTTCCAGCCCTCGCGCCCGTCGCGGGCGGCTGCTTCGCGGAAGCCCTCCAGCACGTCCGCCGGCAGGCCGGCCAGCGCCGCGGCGTCGCTCAGATACAGCGCGAAGGCGTTGGTCGCATCGAGGACGTTTTCCGAGAACCGCGTCGACAGCCTGGCCAGCTCGGCCTGGACTTCCGCGAACCGCGCCTTGCGATCCGCGGGCAGCTCGGCGCCGGACAGACGGAAGTCACGCAGCTCGTGATCGACGATCCGCTTCTGCGTCGGGGTCAGGGACGCGTACGCCGCAGAGGCCTGCAGCCCCTTGTACTTCTCGAACAGCGCGAGGTTCTGGCCCAGGTCGGTGTAGTACTGGACGATCTTGGGCTGGCTCGCGTTGTAGGCCTCGCGCAGCTCCGGGCTGTCGAGGACGCCGTGGAGGTGGGAAACGGCGCCCCAGGCGCGTCCGAGGCGTTCGTTGGCGTCGGCCAGCGGCGCCACGCAGCCCTCCCAGGTCGCCGGGGTGGCGGCGGCGGTCAGTCCCGCCACGATCGCGGTGTTCTCCGCCAGCAGCTGATCGACGGCCGCCCCCGCATGTTCGGGGCGGATGGCATCGAATCGGGGCAGGCCCGAAAAATCCAGAAGCGGGTTGCTGTTCATGTTCCTGTCTGTCCGGAGAAGATCCGCCGCAGCGGCATTGCGAAGAGTAGCGATCAGCAGTGCGGCCTGAGAGCGGCTTCCGCCGCCGCCACCGTGTTGGCGACCAGCATGGCGATGGTCATCGGGCCCACCCCGCCCGGCACGGGCGTGATGCGGGAAGCGACCTCGGCCACGCCCTGGAAGTCGACATCGCCGCACAGCCGCCCGTCCGCCATGCGCGAAATGCCCACATCGATCACCACGGCACCGCTTTTGACCATCGTTCTCGTCACCAGTTTCGGCCGTCCGGTCGCGGTCACGAGAATGTCGGCCTCGCGTGTCACGGCGCCCAGGTCGACCGTCTTGGAATTGCAGATGGTGACGGTTGCCCCTTTTTGCAACAGGAGCATGGCGGCGGGCTTGCCGACGATGTTGCTGGCCCCCACGACCACCGCGCGGCGCCCGCGTGGATCGACGCCGCTGGCGCGGACCAGTTCCATCACTGCGGCCGCCGTGCACGGCAGCACTCGGGGCGCGCCGGCGAACAGCGCGCCGAGGTTGTGGGTATGCAGCCCGTCCACGTCCTTGGCCGGTGCGATCAGGTCGATGCAGTTTTGCGCTGCAATGTGCGCGGGCAGCGGCAATTGCACTAGGATGCCGTGTACCCGCTCCTGCGCGTTCAAATACTCGATATGCTGCTGCAACTCGGATTCGCTCACCGTGCCGGGAAGTTCGACGAGTTCGCTGGCGACGCCGACTTCCGCGCAGGCGCGGATCTTGTTGCGCACATAGATCCGCGACGCGGCAGCGTCGCCGGCCAGAAGGACCGCGAGGCAGGGCGGCTGAGGAAGCCGGGCGACCCGGGCGGCGAGCTGCGCCCGGATGTCACGGGCGATGCCGGCGCCGTCGAGGAGAGTGCTCATGGCGTCGCATCCTAAACGTCTGTGGTGCAGGGCGCAGTACCCACTCGAGTCAGGGATTCTATTTGCGCATTCTGAAACTGCATTTTACCATCCGGGCGCGACAGTCTCCCGGTCTGCCCTCCGGAATCACCGCCGGCTTTCCCTCCGGAATCACCGCCTTCCCGAGTAAAGGATGCCCCCATGTCCGCCGTACCGGAGCTGCCCGCCGCGAACGACCCCGATTTCCTCGAAACCAAGGAATGGCTGGAGGCGCTCGATGCGGTCCTCGAGCGTGAAGGGCCCGAGCGGGCGCACTACCTTCTCGAGCGGCTGATCGACAAGGCGCGGCGGGGCGGTGCCTTCCTGCCGTTTTCGGCCAACACGGCCTACATCAATACGATTCCGCCGCAGCTCGAGGAGAAGTCGCCCGGCGACTACGAGCTGGAGGCGCACATCCGCGCCTACACGCGGTGGAACGCCATGGTCATGGTGGCGCGCGCCAACAAGGGTGACGGGGACCTCGGCGGCCACATCGCCAGCTTCGCCTCGGTCGGCACGCTGTTCGGCGTCGGCTTCAATCACTTCTGGCATGCGCCGAGCGAAGCGCACGGCGGCGATCTGGTGTACTTCCAGGGACACTCCGCGCCCGGCGTGTACGCGCGGGCCTTCATGGAGGGGCGGCTCACCGAAGAGCAGATGATCAACTTCCGTCGCGAAGTGGACGGCAAGGGGCTGTCCAGCTATCCCCATCCGTGGCTGATGCCCGATTTCTGGCAGTTCCCCACCGTGTCCATGGGGCTGGGTCCCATCCAGGCGATCTATCAGGCGCGCTTTCTCAAGTACCTCCATGCGCGCGGACTGGCCAACACGGAGAACCGCAAGGTCTGGGTGTTCTGCGGCGACGGCGAGATGGACGAGCCGGAGTCTCTGGGCGCGATCGGCATGGCCGCCCGCGAGAAGCTCGACAACCTCATTTTCATCGTCAACTGCAACCTGCAGCGCCTCGACGGACCGGTGCGCGGCAACGGCAAGATCATCCAGGAGCTGGAGGCCGACTTCCGCGGCGCCGGCTGGAACGTCATCAAGCTGGTGTGGGGCTCCTACTGGGATCCGCTGCTCGCCCGCGATACCGAGGGCCTGCTGCAGAAGGTGATGCTGGAGACCGTCGACGGCGAGTACCAGAACTACAAGGCCAACGACGGCGCCTACGTGCGCAAGCACTTCTTCGGCAAGCACCCGAAGCTGCTCGAGCTGGTTTCGCGCATGACCGACGACGACATCTGGCGGCTCAACCGCGGCGGCCACGATCCGCACAAGATCTACGCCGCCTACGCTTCGGCGGCCGGTCACAAGGGGCAGCCCACCGTCATCCTGGCGAAGACCGTGAAGGGCTACGGCCTGGGCAAGCAGGGCCAGGCCAAGAACCCCACACACCAGCTGAAAAAGCTGGACATCGAGACCATTCGCGAAGTGCGCGACCAGTACAGCATTCCGATTCCGGACGATCAGCTGGAGGCGCTGCCGTTCTACAAGCCGGCCCCCGACTCCCCGGAGATGCAGTACCTGCAGGCGCGGCGCAAGGCGCTGGGCGGCTATCTGCCGTCGCGGCGCCGCCAGGCCGACGAGCGGCTCACCGCGCCGCCGCTGTCCGCCTTCGACGCCGTGCTGGCGCCGACGGCCGAGGGGCGCGAGATCTCCACCACCATGGCCTTCGTGCGTCTGCTGACGGCGCTGGTGCGCGACAAGACGATCGGCAAGCGCATCGTCCCCATCGTCCCCGACGAAGCGCGCACCTTCGGCATGGAAGGCATGTTCCGCCAGCTCGGCATCTTCTCCCAGGAAGGCCAGAAGTACGAGCCGGTCGATCGCGACCAGGTGATGTACTACCGCGAAGACAAGGCCGGGCAGATCCTCGAGGAGGGCATCAACGAGGCCGGAGCGTTCAGCTCGTGGCTGGCCGCCGCGACCTCCTACTCGAACAGCGGCGTCGTCACCATCCCTTTCTACATCTTCTATTCGATGTTCGGCTTCCAGCGCGTCGGCGACCTGGCCTGGGCGGCCGGCGACCTGCGCTCGCGCGGCTTTCTCCTCGGCGGCACCGCGGGGCGCACGACGCTGAACGGCGAGGGCCTGCAGCACGAAGACGGCCACAGCCACATTCTGTCCTCGGTCATCCCGAACTGCGTGTCCTTCGATCCGGCGTACGGCTACGAGCTCGCCGTGATCGTCCGCGAGGGGCTGCGGCGCATGCTGGAGGACCAGGAGGACGTCTTCTACTACATCACCCTGATGAACGAGAACTACACCCACCCCGGGCTGCCGCAGGGCGCCGAGGAGGGCATCATCAAGGGGCTCTATCCGTTCAGCAAGGGCGGCAGCAACAAGACACGCGCCCAGCTCATCGGTTCCGGCGTGATCCTGCGCGAAGTGATCGCGGCCGCCGAGCTTCTGGAAAAGGACTGGAAGGTCTCCGCCGACGTGTGGAGCGCGACCAGCTTCACCGAGCTGCGCCGCGAGGGCATGGACCGCGAGCGCTGGAACATGCTCCACCCCGAGGCCCCGGCGCAGCTGCCTTACGTGACGCGCTGTCTCGCGCCGACGAAGGGTCCGATCGTCGCCGCCACCGATTACATGAAGGCGTTCGCCGATCAGATCAGGCCCTTCCTGCCGCGGGAGCGCATCTACAGGGTGCTGGGCACGGACGGCTACGGCCGCTCCGACACCCGCGAGGCCCTGCGCCGCCACTTCGAGGTCAACCGCTGGTTCGTCACGGTCGCCGCGCTCAAGGCGCTCGCCGATGGCGGCGAGATCAAGCCGGCGGTGGTCGGCGAGGCGATTCAGAAATACGGCATCGACCCGGAGAAGCGCAACCCGGCTGTGGCCTAGCACACCGGGAGCACCGTCGCCATCACCAACTCCACCACACGGCAGACCATGGGCGCAATCACGGAAGTTCACGTACCCGATATCGGCGATTTCAAGGAGGTCGACGTCATCGAAGTGCTGGTCAAGGCCGGTGATGCGGTCGGTGCCGAGCAGTCGCTGATCACGGTCGAGTCGGACAAGGCGACCATGGAGATCCCGTCGCCGCTGGCCGGGGTGGTGAAGGAGCTCCGGGTCAAGAACGGCGACAAGGTCTCCGAAGGCACCCTGATCCTGCTGCTCGACGCCGACGGCGCTGCCGCGCGCCCGCCCGCGCCCGCGCCAGCCTCTGCACCCGCACCCGCACCCGCGG
>Ga0075030_100006279_pt1 | contig 10634 bp, 8 predicted proteins | sample LitLauG_LLR_2012_FD_71393 | JGI IMG/M metagenome (GOLD analysis project Ga0075030, IMG submission 71393) | Freshwater sediment microbial communities from Pennsylvania, USA - Little Laurel Run_MetaG_LLR_2012 | ecosystem: Environmental > Aquatic > Freshwater > Creek > Sediment | place: USA...
CTGATGGCCAAGCTGGAAAAGCTGGGATGCTCGAAGGCTCTTGTCGGGCTGGTAGTGCCGACCGGCTATACGTTTAACACCGACGGAACCAGCATGTACATGACGCTGGCGGCGCTGTTCGTGGCACAGGCTACAAATACTCCGCTGACGCTCATGCAACAACTCACAATTCTTGCGGTAGCGGTGCTGACCTCCAAGGGAGCGAGCGGCGTGCAAGGCGCCTCGTTCATCGCGCTGGTCGCAACGATGACCGTAATCCCCACGATTCCCGTGGCGGGAATGGCGCTAATTCTGGGAATTGACCGCTTCATGAGCATGTGCCGGGCCACGGTGAACATGATTGGAAACGGAGTGGCCACTGTGGTCGTGTCACGATGGGAAAAGGAAATCGATCCCGAAACGCTGAGGCGGGAACTGGCGTAGCGCAGGATTTGAGACGAGGGCACTGCGCCTTCATCGAGGGCAGCAGGGAGCCTAGGGATTGAGAATCGGAGCGGAAGGCTGCCATGGCAGATCGTTTCGATATTGTTGTCGCAGGCGCCGGACATAACAGTCTGATTGCGGCGGCCTATCTGGCGAAAGCGGGCTATCGGTGCCTTGTGCTGGAGGGCCGGCCAACCGTCGGCGGAGGCGTAAAATCCGCGCATTTGACCCTGCGAGGATTTACGCACGACGTTTGTTCTTCCGCGCACAACGGCATCCACGGAAATCCGATTCTGCGCGACGACGAGCTCAAGCTCGGCGACTTCGGCCTCGAATACATTTATCCCGACCCTGTTTTTCACATGCCGTTTCCCGACGGCAGCTACTTGACGCAATGGCGCGACCTCGACCGCACCTGCGAGGAATTCGCAAAATTCTCCAGAAAAGACGGGCTCGCTTACCGCCGCATGATCGAAGAATACGAGACTGTCAAGCCGCTGCTCAATGCAGTGACCTTTACTCCGATCGGTTTTGGAAAACCGCTCAATGACCGTTTGGCGGACCACCCTCACGGAAAATTGTGGCAACGGCGGCTGGCGATGTCGGCTTGGGAAATTGTTCGCGACACGTTTGAGGACGATCACTGCCGCGCCTTCATGATGGGCTGTCCTTATTCGCTGCAACCGGTACAGGATCCGATGACGGCGCGCGCAGCATACATTCCACTGCATCAGCAGCGGGAGAGCCGGCCGCTTCCCAAGGGAGGCTCGGGAGCGCTCACCGAGGCCCTGGCCAAGTTCATCGAGGCCCACGGCGGCGTGATCCTGGCAAACAAATGGATCAAAGCGCTGATCGTCGAAAGCGGCAAATGTGTGGGCGTTGAGTGTGAGGATGGCAGTTCCTATCGAGCGGAAAAAGCGGTGCTCTCCACCATCCACATCAAGCAGCTTGTCGATTTGGCGCCGCGCGAATTGTGGGGCCAGGATTTTATCGACGGCGTGGATACGTGGAAAGGAGGTTTAACGCTCTTCGCCACAAATTATGCGACGAAAGAGCCGCCAAAATATCAGGTAGCAACCGGCACGCTCTCGCCAGTGCACTCCGGGATGATGGTGAACTCCGAGCGCGCGATGCGCATGAGTGTGGACTACGCCAGCGGGGCAGTAAATACTCAGGAGCCACCGCTGCATGTAATCTGCTGCAGCCTGGCTGACCCGACGCGCGCGCCCGCCGGAATGCACACAATCAAGATCGTCGCGTACCAGCCTTACGATTTGAAAGAAGGACCTCAGCACTGGGACGCCATCAAGCAGCAAGTCTCCGACGCCAATTTGAATTACTTGAGGCGCTATTCGCCAAATCTGACCGAGGACAAGATTCTTGCGCGAACGATCGAGAGCCCGCTCGATCTGGAACGCATGAATCCGCACAACTGGCATGGGAGCTGCCATGCGGGTGGATCGGGGCCATCGCAGTCCGGAGCCATGCGCCCCGTTCTGGGATGGGCTCAGCATCGAATGCCGATTCCAGGACTCTATCAAACAGGTGCAACGACGCATCCCGGCGGATCCGTGACCGGAGGACCGGGAAGAAATGTGGCGACGGTAATGCTGAAGGATTTCGGGACAAGCATCGAGGAGGTCGTCAAGAAAAAGGCCTGAGCGCTTCCGCCGGAGCTGTAGATCGTTCTCGAAGCGCTGCAGGAGGAGAAGGTTGGATAATGGTTGGACCACTACACCACTTCTTGACTTGGCTCTATAAATGGCCTAGTTTTGAGCAGCTTTGGTTGTATGGGACCTGGACGGCAGCATGGTGGTCAAGTGACCAGACCTGGCGGTTGTGGCGGTACTCCGGCGTGGTTATAGGGTGACGCTTTTATCCTTTATGGTTGCCAGCAACTGACGCGGAGCCTCAACCCGAAGGTTCAAACGACTGAGGATTTATGGCCGACCGATTCGACATCGTGGTTGCCGGCGCTGGTCACAACAGCCTGATTGCAGCGGCATATCTGGCGAAAGCGGGCTACCGCTGTCTGATCCTGGAGAGCCGAGCCTTGGTGGGCGGCGGCGTCAAGACGACACAATTGACATTGCGAGGATTCAAGCACGATGTTTGTTCTTCCGCGCACGTGCTGATCCAGGACAGTCCCATTCTCCGGAATGATGAGTTGGGACTTCGCGAATACGGCCTGGAGTACATTTTCCCCGATCCCGTCGTTCACATTCCGTTTCCAGACGGAACCTACCTCACGCAGTGGCTCAGCCTCGATCGCACTTGCGAAGAATTCGCTAAGTTCTCCAAAAAAGATGCAGTGGCCTATCGCCGCATGATGACGGAATACGAAGAGATCAAGCCGATCTTTGCGGCGTCCGCCTACAACCCGGTGGGATTCGGAAAGCCACTAAACGAGCGATTGGCCGAGCATCCTCGCGGCAAGTTGTGGCAGCGGCGGCTGGCGATGTCGGCCTGGGAGATCATCCGGGACAATTTTGAGGACGACCATTGCCGCGCCTTTATGGTTTGGATGGCATATCAAACAGTCGAACCGCCCGAAGCGGCGATGACCGGGCGCCTGGCTTACTCCATCTGCGCGGGCCGGCAGCGTTGGAGTTGGACGACGCCTAAAGGCGGTTCGGGTGTCTTGACGCAAGCGCTCGCCAAGCTGATCGAAGCGCATGGTGGCGTAATTCTGACGAACAAAACGATCGCCCGCCTGATTCTCGAAAACGGAAAATGCACCGGAGTGGAATGCAGCGGCGGAAGTTCTTACCGGGCCGAGAAAGCCGTGCTCTCCACGATTCACATCAAGCACCTTGTTGATATGGCCCCGCGTGAAACATTTGGCCAGGACTTCATGGACGGCGTGGACACCTGGAAAGCAGGAATCACTTTGTTTGCAACGCACTATGCTTTGAAGGAACCGCCGAAGTTTCCCGTCGCCGGTGGCACGCTATCGCCGGTCGCTGCCGGCACGATGGGGACTCCGGATCGAGGTTTGCGCGTGTCCTATGACTTCGCGCGCCAGGCAGTGAATGTGGATGATCCGCCGCTCCTGATCGTCTGCAGTTCCGTCGCTGATCCATCGCGAGCGCCGACGGGGATGCACACCATGAAGGTGATTGGCAATCAGCCTTATGAACTGAAAGAAGGCCCAGAGCATTGGGACGAAATCAAGGATCAGGTTTCCGATGCCAACCTGAATTACCTGCGGTGCTTCGCGCCCAATCTGACTGATGACAAAATTCTCGCGCGAATTGTGGAAAGTCCGCTGGACCTGGAACGCATGAACGCCCACAACTGGCACGGCACCTGCCATGGCGGCGCGCAGAACGCGGCGCAGTCCGGCGGTCTGCGCCCGGTTCCCGGATGGGCGCAGCATCGCATGCCGATTCCCGGCTTGTATCAAACTGGCGCCACGACGTACCCGGGAGGCTCCGTTTCGGGGGGGCCGGGACGAAATGCGGCGACGGTCATGCTGAAGGATTTTGGAACGAGTATCGAAGAAGTGTTGAAGAAAAAGGCGTAAATTTTTTTGAGACAGTCCGGGGCACACGCGCACCGGAAAATATGCAGCGCAACGGGAGAGCCAATGAGCAAGATGACGCGACGTGGGTTCGTAAAAGGCGCGGCGATTGCACCGCTTGCCATCCAGCATTTGTCGCTTCATTCCGCAGTTGCTGCAACGGATCGCTTTGACATTGTAGTTGCCGGCGGCGGTCACAACAGCTTGGTCACTGCGGCTTATCTCGCAAAAGCCGGTTATCGCTGTCTGGTATTGGAAGGCCGGCCCATGCTGGGCGGCGGCGTGAAGACTGCGCAGTTGACTCTGAAGGGTTTCAAGGACGATTGCTGCTCCACCGCCCACACCTTCCTGCAAGACAATCCGATGATCAAGAACGACGAACTCAAGCTTGGAGACTACGGGCTGCAGTATGTCGATCCTGATCCGATCTTCCATATTCCTTTTCCGGATGGCACGTACTTGACGCAATGGCGCGACCTCGACCGCACTTGCGCGGAGTTTGCAAAGTTTTCGAAGAAAGATGCCGCGGCATATCGAAAGATGCTGGCTGAATTTGACGCGGTAAAACCGATCTTGCTGGGAACCAGTTTCACACCGATTGGTTTTGCCAAGCCTTTGAACGATCAATTGGCGCAACAACCTCGCGGCAAGCTGTGGCAGCGGCGGCTGGCGATGTCCGCCTGGGACATTATCAGCGACACGTTTGAGGACGAGCATTGCCGGACGTTCATGCTGTACATGTCCCATTTGTCCGCCGAACCGCCCGACGCTCCGGTGACGGGAAGACTCGCGTACGCCACGGCACGGCAACAGCACTCTGGCCGCCCGATCCCTAAAGGCGGATCAGGCGCGTTGACACAAGCTTTGGCACGATTCATCGAAGGGCACGGCGGCGTTCTGCTCACCAACAAATGGGTACAGCGCCTGATTGTGGAGAACGGCAAATGTGCCGGTGTGGAATGCAGCGACGGCAGTTCGTACCGCGCGGAGAAAGCCGTGGTCTCCACGATTCACATCAAGCATCTGGTAGATATGGCGCCGCGCGAGTTGTGGGGGACGGACTTCGTCGAAGGCGTGGAGACGTGGCAGGCAGAAAACGCCATGTTCGTCACGCACTACGCCACGACGGAGCCGCCAAAATACGCCGTGGGCGGCGGCACGCTTTCGCCGACGGAATCAGGCATCCTGGCATCGCCGGACCGGGCGCTGCGGTTTGGGTACGACGATGCGCGTGGCGTTCCGAATACGGAAAATCCGCCGCTTCAAATCATCTGCTGCAGCGTTGCCGATCCGACTCGGGCGCCCGCCGGAATGCACACGCTCAAAGTGCTGGGCTGGCAGCCGTACGAACTGAAGGAAGGTCCCGAACACTGGGACAAGATCAAAAATGAAGTATCCGATGCGAACCTCAACTATCTGCGGCGCTTCGCTCCGAATTTGACCGATGACAAGATTCTGGCGCGATTCGTGGAGAGCCCGCTCGATCTGGAACGGATGAATCCGCATTTCTGGCACGGCAGCGCCCACGCGGGCGCGCAAAATGCGGCGCAGTCCGGGCCGATGCGTCCGATGCTCGGATGGGCGCAGCACCGCATGCCTATTCCGGGGCTGTATCAAACTGGCGCGACAACGCATCCCGGCGGTTCGGTCACGGGAGCTCCAGGACGAAATGCGGCGACTGTAATGCTGAAGGATTTTGGGACCAGCATCGAGGAAGTGGTCAGCAAGAAAGCGTAGTTGCAGCGAAGCAGCGCGGCACATTTTAATTTTGCGAGGTTAGCTCATGGTGAAAAGATTTGGATGGTTCACTCCGGTGGCGATGGCTGCGACGATGGGGGCGGTACTCTTTCTTGCAGCGGGTTTTGTCGCGCAACTTGCCGCCTCACAGCAAGAGGCCAAGCAAATGGTTCCAGACAATCCGTCGGAACACACGCCGCCCGCTCAGCCGATCCCGTACAGCCACAAGAAGCATCTGGCGTTTGGCCTGGAGTGCAAGAAATGCCACTCCAATCCGGAGCCGGGAAAGCTCATGACTTTTCCAGCGACCAGCACCTGCATGGAATGTCATGTGACCATCGCGAAAAACAAGCCTTCGATTCAGAAACTCGCCGAGTACGCCAAGTCCAAGCAAGCCGTTCCCTGGGTGCGCGTCTATACCGTTCTACCAGGCGTGGCGTGGAATCACCGCGCCCATTTGGATGCCGGCGTAAAATGCGAGACGTGCCACGGGCAAGTCCGCGAAATGGATGCGATAGCCGAGGTCACCAGCGTCACGACGATGTACAGCTGCTTGCACTGCCACGAAATGAATCAGGCCAAGGCTGCTTGCGACACTTGCCACAAGCATTGAATCGGCGCAGAATTTTTTGCAAGGAGGGCTGAAGGCCATGCCCATCGAAATCGAGGTTAACGGCAAGAGATATCCGGTCAACTACCCTCCCGATACGCCACTCTTGTACGTGTTGCGCGATGAACTCGGGCTGACCGGGAGCAAGTACGGCTGCGGGGAAGGGCAGTGTGGTGCGTGCACTGTGCTGCTTGGCGGAGCGCCGCGGCGCTCGTGCCAGATTCCGCTGAGCGCGGCCGCCGGAAGACCAATTACAACCATCGAAGGACTGGAAAAAGATGGCCGCTTGCATCCCGTCCAGCAGGCGTTTCTTGATGCTGGCGCTTTCCAGTGCGCCTACTGCACTTCCGGAATGATCATGAGCAGCGTCGGACTACTGCAATCCAATGCCAATCCCAGTCCGGCGGATGTCGTTCAGTTTTTGCAGGGGAATGTGTGCCGGTGCGGGACCCATCCGCGCATCATCGAAGCCGTCCGCCACGCGGCAAAATTGATGCAGGAGCACGGGCGATGAACGGCGTCACGAAAAAAATCGTTCTAGAGCCGGAGCGCTATGAGTTCCACGCATCCCCGATTCACCAGTTTGATTTGGCTCGCCGGGACTTCTTCAAGATTCTTGGCGCGGGCATCGCGGTCTTCTTGATCGCTAAAGACTCGCTTTCAGCCCAGGAGACTGCTCCCGGACATCGCAGCTTCCACATGGAAGAACTGCCCAATGAGATTTCTGCTTGGCTGCACGTTGGCGAAGATGGCACGGTCACGGGATTTACCGGCAAGGCTGAAATCGGACAGAACATTCGCACGTCTTTGGCGCAAACCATCGCGGATGAACTGCGCGTGCCATTCGAAAGTGTTCGCATGGTGACGGGGGACACGGCGCTGACGCCGTTTGACGCGGGAACGTTTGGCAGCCGGACCACGCCGACCATTACGCCGCAGTTGCGGCGAGTGGCATGGGCCGCTCGCGATATTCTGGTCGCGGCGGCGGCGAAAGAGTGGAGCGTGCCTCCGGAAGGACTGGTTGCCGCCGGTGCAAAAGTCACCGATCCCGCTTCAGGCCGTTCGCTGAAGTACGCCGAACTCGCTCGTGGCAAGACCCTGTCGCAAAATCTTCCAGCAGAAGATCCCATGACGCCGGCAGCGCAGTGGACGATTGCCGGGAAACCCATCCCGAAGGTAGACGCCCGATCGTTTGTGACTGGCAAGCATCAGTACACGCCCGATATGCGGCTGGAAGGGATGCTGTATGGGAAAGTGCTGCGGCCGCCGTCGTTCGGCGCGACGCTGGTTTCCTGCGATGACAGCGCGGCGAAGGCCATGGCCGGCGTAGTCGTTGTGCGCGATGGAGACTTTGTCGGCGTGGCCGCGCCCAGCGCGCATGCAGCGAAAAGCGCACTCGACGCCATGCATGCGCAATGGAAGGAAGTGCCGCAGATTTCATACAAGGAGATTTTTACCTATTTGAAGCAGAACGCTGCGGCCAAGACGGAAGATCGTTTCCGCAAACAAAAAGGTTCTGTCGAAGACGACCTGGCAAGCGCGGCGCACCGCCTCGACGCGGCCTACAATGTGGCTTACATCGCGCATGCTCCGCTCGAGCCGCGCGCGGCAGTGGCTCAATGGGCTAATTGGAAGCTCACGGTTTGGACCGGCACGCAGCGGCCATTCGCAAACCGCGATGAACTTGCGGATGTCTTCCATTTACCCGAAAGCAGCGTGCGCGTGATTGTGCCGGACACCGGGTCGGCGTATGGCGGCAAACACACCAGTGACGCGGCGATCGAAGCGGCGCGTTTGGCGAAAGCTGCCGGGCGTCCCGTGAAAGTAGTCTGGACTCGTGAGGAAGAATTCACTTGGGCTTATTTTCGGCCGGCGGGCGTGATTGAAATCAAGAGTGGCATCGCCGGTGACGGAACACTGACCGCTTGGGAATTTCACAACTATCATTCTGGAATGTCGGCGATCGAGACTCCCTACGTCGTGGCGAATCAGCGAACCGAATATCATTCCGTGCCCTTGATTCTTCGAAGCGGTTCCTATCGTGGGCTCGCGGGGACGGCGAATCATTTCGCGCGCGAAACGCACATGGACGCGCTGGCGGGCGTTGCTAAAATGGATCCGCTCGATTTCCGCATGAAGAATCTCTCCGATCCGCGCATGCGCGCGGTGCTGGAGGCGGCAGCAAAATCCTTCGGCTGGCCGCGCAAGAAAACGCAAGAGGAGCAAGGCTTCGGAGTCGCTTGCGGTTACGAGAAGGGCAGTTACGTGGCAACGTTTGCGGAAATTGCAGTGGATAGAAAATCGAGCGCAGTCCGCGTCGTGAGATTGGTCGAAGCGTTCGAATGCGGTGCCATCGTCAATCCCGATGGTCTGCGCAACCAGGTGGTTGGAGCGATGATTCAAGGATTGGGCGGAGCACTCTTCGAAGCCATCGAATTTGAAAACGGCCGCATCAAGAATCCACACTTTGCGAGCTATCGCTTGCCGCGCTTCCGCGATGTGCCGGAAATCGAAGCGATCCTCCTGGATCGAAAGGACATTCCGTCCGCGGGCGCCGGCGAAACGCCCATCATGGCGATCGCTCCGGCCATCGGCAACGCCATCTTTGACGCTAGCGGCATTCGAATCAACAATCTTCCTATGGTTCCCAACGGGCTGCGGTCCGCGTAAGATGGAAGAATGAATCCTCACCTGGCAGTGGAAAAGATCCTCGTATGAAAAAACTCGGGCTGGCCCTGGGGCTCGCCGCCGCACTCTTGTTCGGCGGCGGTTGCAAGAAGCAAGCGAGCGACAACGACGCCATTCGCGCCGGTATCCTGCAGCATCTCAACGGCGTGGGCACACTCAACATGAGCTCGATGGACATGGACATTCGAAGCGTTTCCATCAATGGCAATCAGGCGCACGCCGAAGTTGTATTCCGCCCCAAGAATGGCGGCGCACCCGCGGGAGCGGGTATGCAGGTCGCCTACAATTTGGAAAAACGCGATGGCGCGTGGGTGGTTCAGAAGTCGCAGCCGACCGGCGGGATGATTCAGCATCCCGACACCAGCAAAAATCCTCACCAGAATTCCGACGTGCATTCCGGCAGCATGCCGAATTTCAGCGACATCGTAAATCCTGGCGGCTCGGCTCCACAGGGAGCGCTGCCGCCGGGCCATCCGCCCGTCAGTGGACAGCAGCCCACCGCACCGCCGAGCGGGACGGATCAACCTCCGGTCAAGAAACCCTGAGAATTGTAATTCAGACCGTCTTGTCCTTCGCGTAGCACAGCGATTCCATGTTGCACTCGAGGCATTTTGGATTGCGCGCGTGGCAGACCCGGCGTCCGTGCCAGATCAGCTGGTGGGAAAACTGGATCCACTTTTCCTGCGGAATAATTTTCATCAAATCCTGTTCGACTTTCTTCGGATCTTCATTGCGCGACAAATCCAGCCGCTTGGAGAGCCGCAGCACGTGTGTGTCGACCACTACTCCGCTGGCGATTCCGTAGGCGGTGCCGAGCACGACGTTTCCCGTTTTCCGCGCCACGCCTGGTAGCGTCAGTATTTCCTCCATCGTGCGCGGCACTTCGCCCCCAAACTTTTCCAGAATGGCTTTGCTTGCCCCCATCACCGATTTCGTCTTGTTGCGGAAAAATCCGGTCGGCCGGATTTCCTGTTCCACCTCGCTCGGCGTGGCGAAGGCGAAGGCTTTCGCGTCCGGATATTTCTTGTAAAGCGTCTCAGCGACCTGGTTCACCCGCACATCGGTGCACTGTGCGGAAAGAATCGTGGAGATCAGCAGTTGAAACGCGTTTTCGTGCTTCAGCTCACACGTCGCATCGCCGTAGGCCTCGTCCAGCTTCGTGAGGATTGCGGCTACGCGCTTGGGTTCTGTTCCCGCCGCAGGGACTGTCTTTGTAGGTTTAGGTTTCTTGGCCGATTTCGCTGCTTTTGGTTTTTTCGGCGAGGATTTCTTCTTCGCTGGAGGTTTGCTCTTTGATTTCGTAGCCATAGGAGCCAAAACTATAGCATGGAGGAAAGAGCGGCGAGCAATCGGCGAAAAGCCCTCCCCCGATGGCTGCACAGATTTTTTTCTTCAGCGGGGATTTCCGCGAAGGTCTTGCCGAGAGCAGGGAAGTAGAAAACCGGATCGTACCCAAAACCGCCCGACCCCCGCGGCGCTTCCAGGATTTCGCCGTCGACGCGATCCGTGACGATAGCTATCGCCCGTCCATGCTCTGCTAGAGCAATGGCGCAAACGAAATGCGCGGCACGCTCAGGCCCCGTTTTGCCGCGCATCTCGGCTAGCAATTTCTCGATCCGCTGCGCATTTGTCGCCTGCGGCCCGGCGAACCTT
>Ga0075030_100006280_pt1 | contig 10634 bp, 11 predicted proteins | sample LitLauG_LLR_2012_FD_71393 | JGI IMG/M metagenome (GOLD analysis project Ga0075030, IMG submission 71393) | Freshwater sediment microbial communities from Pennsylvania, USA - Little Laurel Run_MetaG_LLR_2012 | ecosystem: Environmental > Aquatic > Freshwater > Creek > Sediment | place: USA...
AAGTTGTAGAGGATGGTTTCGTTCCATACGCCACCGGACGGAGTCAGCTTGAAGATCACCCCCGCGTTCGACGTGCCGCCCCCCGGAGTGGTCCCGTACAAGTTGCCCTTACTGTCCACAATCAGGTTCGACGTCGGCGACGCGCCGTCCGACGGAGGCCCGGCGAAAAGATGCGGCAGGCTCTCGACTCCCGCAGAACTCACTTCAAACACGGTTCCAATCGCGCCCGGAATAAGTCCTGAACCTGTAGTCGTGCCAAAGAGGTTGCCACTTTTATCCCGAACCAATCCGGCCATGGAGTTCAATCCGTCGGGCTGTATAAACGTGTGCAGCAGCGTCTCCGTCCACCCTCCGCCCGCAGCCGGCGACAACTCAAACACCACTCCTCCTCCATCCAACCCTCCGCCATTGGTCACTCCATACAAGTTGCCGGCGGCATCGCGAATCAACCCGCCGAACGGATACGCTCCATCCGTCGATGTCCCTCCGATGTAGTTAAAGCTGTGTAGCACGCTTTCATGACCGCCCGTCGCCTTCACGCGAAACACGACCCCGCAACCAAGGACATCAATGCACGACAGATCGCCTCCCAGATAAGTGGTCCCGTACAGATACCCACCCGAGAGCACCAGCGTGCCGTAATACGGAGACCTGCCATCTGTGCCGCCGGTGAAGCTATACAGAACAGACTCAGTCCAGCCGCCGCCCGTTACCGGAGAGACTCTGAACACCGTTCCGTAGTTCGAAGCTCCGCCCACCAGCGTGGTGCCGTAGAGATTGCCCTTCGAGTCCCGCACCAGACCGGCCACCGGATTCGCTCCGTCCCCTGTACCGCCAAAGCTGTGCAGAATCGTTTCAGTCCAACTCCCGCCTGTTGCCGGACTGAGTTCAAAGACGGTGCCTCCCCCAAAAGCACCGCCCGTGAACGTGGTGCCATACAGGTTGCCCGCCGTATCGCGAATCAAACCGGCCTCCGGATTGTTTGCGTCCCCGACTCGCGAATTAAACGTGTACAGAACACTGAAAGTCTGGGCCTGTGCCCATTGGCTTGTACCGAGCGATAACAGGAACGCCAGCATCCACATCCCAAACGTTCGAATCCGCGATTTGTTTTTCATTGGTTCCCCCAAAGGCGCCACAGCGAACGACCTACTGTTATCAAGAGCGAGAAACCCGGCTCAAAAGGGTAAGCAGACAGAGAATTGTTTCCAGCGCCGAAAGACAGCGGCGCAAAAGGACCGAGCCAAGGGAGGCTTTAAGTTATTGAAGGGAAACGAAGGTGAGATCTTTGGTGGGCGCAGTAGGATTCGAACCTACGACTTCCACCGTGTGAGGATGGCACTCTACCGCTGAGTTATGCGCCCACTGGTACCACGGTCGAACTGAGTTGCCCTTTGGTTGGAGCAACTTGCAGTGATGGGCGGTCTCCACCACTTGCGTAACTCTATCGTTTTTCAGTCACGGTGTCCACCCGCTTTGGACAGTGCAACCTGGGTGATCCGTCAGTCTCTCTCGCGTCCTTTGCGAGAGAGGGCGGCGACTTTGACTTACCATATTTGGCCCAATCGACGGTCGTTACATCAGTTTCGCCATGCCCACCCAGACACTTGCCCCCGACCGGGAAATGCGCTACTGAGGCCCTCCGCACCACTTGAACCTCAATCGACCTAAGGTGTACAGTTCCACCTCCCGCAAAAGCGGGGTTGAAGGAGGTCTCCATGGGGTTCCTCGTATGGATTGTGGTGGGACTAATCGCGGGCTGGCTCGCCGGCCAGGTCATGAAGGGCGGCGGCTACGGAGTAATCGTCGACATCATTCTCGGCATCCTCGGCGGCGTCTTGGGCGGCTGGCTCTTGGGCATGTTGGGGATCCACTTCGGTGGCTTGATTGGTGAAATCATCGTCGCCTTCATCGGTGCCGTGATCCTAGTCTGGATCACGCGCTTGCTGAAAAAAGCCTAGAACCTGTCTCATAGTGTTTTGAAAGGGCACGGCTCCCAGCCGTGCCCCTTTGAAGCCTCAAGAATATGGAAGCCAAAGGTCTGACTCCAATACTGAACGTCTCCGACATCGCCAGCACGGTTGCGTGGTTTGAAAAGTGGGGATGGAAGAAATTGTGGGACTGGGGAACGCCCCCGACGTTTGCCGCGGTTGGATCGGGTAAGGAAACCTGCATCTTTCTTTGTCAGGGGGCGCAGGGAGGCCGCGGCCGCGGCACCAACACCACCACCTTTCAGCACGACGGAGACGAACAGGGCGACAAGGGTGTCTGGATGTCGGTCTGGGTAGACGACGTGGACGAGATGCACAAGCATTGCGTCGCCGCCGGGCTGGAGATCACCTTTCCGCCCACCGATATGCCGTGGAACGTTCGCGAGATGCACCTTCGCCATCCCGATGGCCACGTGTTCCGCGTCGGTCGCGGATTCGAGCCCAAGAAGTAGAACCGGTTGCCCTGCCAGTCAGTGATTGTAATCGGGAGTGGGTGTTGAAAAAGTCACTGAGATAAGCAGGTGGAATTGAGCAGAAGCCTGTTAGAAGAAAGCATTCAAGATGCAGCTACGGATCATGATCGGGCGAACTTGAGAAGTGGCTGGATGTCGCCATGATCCGCTGTTCTGATCGCTTCCAGATATTGATTGCGTGCTTCGCCTTCTTTGACGAGACTCGCCGAACCCCACGTAAATTCAGGACGGCCAAGCTTCCTTGCAAGGACGTCTGCCATCAACCGGGCATGCCTGCCATTACCGTTTGAAAACGGGTGGATGAGTACAAGCCGATGATGAAATCGAACGCTTATCTCATCGAGTGAGTATATGCTGTTCTCAATCCAATAACGAACATCACCGAACAGCGCGATCAGTCTCTCCCGAATGTCATGGGATGGAACTCCGATGTTTTTTTCGGTGCATCGATACTCGCCCGCCCACTTCCACGTTTGGTCGAACATCTTCCCGTGGAGCTTTCGGACGTACTCGTCAGAGGCCATATCAACTGCGCTAGTGCGGTCTGCGATCGCCCAGTCCCTCGCAAGCAGAATGTTCTCCCGCTCCCACTCGTTCAGTTCTGCCCTGGTTGCGAGATTCGGAATGAGGTCTGCAAGTTCGCCCGGCGAGAGGGGTGTGTTGCCGTCGCTGGTTGCCGTGATTGTCGTCACTTTTTTCCTGTTCGCTCCAGGATTCGTCTCGTTTCTTCCTCGATTTTCTCTGGCACTCCTCCAACGGCTTGGTCCTCCAAAGCCATGCTGTGCTCAACGGCGCGGACGTTTTCAGCAGCTTTGGTTCTCGCACGTTCCTCCGCAAGTTCCTGAATGCTTCCGGTCTTTGGGACAATGGCGTAGACCAGCCGACAGCCAAGAGCGTCCGCAGCATCGCGGAGGCTTCCCAACGTGATGCGATATTCAGCTTCAGATTTCTCTAACTTTGCAACCAGAGTGGGAGCTTTCTTAAGTCGCATGGCCATCTGCCGTACAGTAATCCCGGTTGCCTCGCGGACAGCCCGAAGCCACCCTTTCTGCGGACGTGGCGAGTCTTTTGCAGCCGCGAATGGTTCCAACGCTCGGGCGATCTGTTTGATTCGTAGTCGTTTGAATTCAGGATGCATGCTTTCCACCTCGCCCCAAGCAACGTTATCCTATAGGTGTACAAAGTACCAAATGATGTGCGCCTATAGGTGAATAGCTTATCTTATAATGTACACCCATAGGGTAACATATTATACAGATTTGTTCCCTTATAGGTGTAAGAAACGGCACCTCGCATCTCGGGGCAGGTGGCCCGGTACCAAACCGGGGTGGTACAGACCGACGATACCCCAAGACGAGTAACGCGACTTGTTCCCAAGCCTCTTGACCCAGCACAGCCGCTCCCGTTAGCCTCTTCCCATCACTCCTTTCATGGCCGCTCCTGAGACACCCGACGACCGGTCTGTAACTGATTCAAATCAGGGAACTTCTGCGCGCCTTTCGCCGGCCAGCGACCCGCAACTTTCCCTACCAAACGGGGTTTCTACCAGTGTGAGCAGCATGGCCATCGACGGCGGAGTGCTCGACCGCGGAATCCTAGGTCGCGGACTGCCGAATTTTGCCGGAGCTTCACCGCCTCCCTCTGCTCCCCTGACCATGGCGAATGCCGAGGCCGTTTCCGACGTCGACGTAATGCTGCGGGTGAAAACAGGCGACGAATCCGCCTTCGCTTATTTGGTGCAGAAATATCGCCGCCCGATTGTGGGATTTATGTATCGCCTATGCCACAATCCTTCGACTGCAGAGGAACTGGCGCAGGAAGTTTTTCTGCGCGTTTACCGCTCGCGAACCAGTTACGAGCCGAGCGCAAAGTTTACGACCTGGCTCTATCGCATTGCGACGAACTTGGCGGTGAATCACGCGCGCGACACGCGCCATGAACGTCCGGAAAACACCGTGCGCCTCGATGAACCGGACCAGGAAACCGGCAACACGCCCGACCTGGCCGACGATACTCTCAGCGCCGAAGAGTTGATGGTCAAGCGTGAGCGTCTGGCTGCCATCCGCAGCAAGGTCAATGCCTTGCCCGAGCGCCAGCGCGAAGCCGTCATCATGCACAAATATCAGCAGATGGACTACCGCGAGATCGCGGCCGTCCTCAAGCTCAGTGAATCTGCGACTAAGTCGCTCCTGTTCCGCGCCTACGAAACGCTGCGCGAACAGTTGAAGGAGTTCGTTTCGGGGAAGTAGAGGAAGCTGTATGAACTGCAATGATATTCGCGAACTGTTGCCGGATCTGGCTGCTGGCATCGAAGCTTCGATGCCGGAGGTCGAAAAGCATCTTGCGACCTGCCAGGAATGCGCCGCTCATCTCGTCGAGTTCCAGAAGACGATGGCGCTGCTCGATGAATGGCAAGCGCCCGAGCCCTCGCCGTACTTCGATACGCGGTTACAGGCGCGCCTGCGCGAAGAAATGGCGCGTCCGCAGTCCTCGTGGTTCGCCACGCTACTGCGTCCAGCATGGGCAATGTCGCTCGCCGCAGTCGTGTTCGTGAGCGGTCTCACGTTTACCGTTGCTAGCAAAATGTATTTCTCGGACACTGAAGCGATTGCTACCAAGCCTCCGTCTCTTGGCCTGCCCGTTCAGCCGGGAACCGCCGTTGGCGATCTGCAAGCGCTCGATCGAAACGACGATTTGTACGCCGATTTCGACGTGCTCGATCAGTTGCAGGTGCAGGACGATGTCAGCGCGAATCCAACCGATTCGCAGGCAGTATCGGATTGATTTCAGTTGGTGAGCGGGAGACCACGGGAATGCGGGCCCAACAAATTGCGCGCGGTCTGGCAGTGCTGCTGCTGATAGCGCCGTCGTTCGCCCAATCCCGTCACACGCCGCCCCCGCAAAGTCATCCTCGCCCGCAACCACAGCAACACACTCAGTCGCAGGCACGCCATCAGCAAGAGCAGCGCCAGAAACAAGAACGTCAGCAACAAAAACAGTTTCAACAGGAACAGAAGCGCCAGCAGGAGAACCGACGCCAGCAACAAGAGGGGGCCCGCGCCAACCAGTCACCTGCCAGCGCCCAGCGTAATCCCGGCCACGCAGGAGACTGGCTCCGCCGCTACAAGGATCTTCCGCCCCAGCAGCAGCACCGTGCGCTGGAAAATGATCCGCAGTTTCGCAAGCTTCCGCAGCAGCAGCAGCAGCGTTTGCAGAATCAGCTGCAGCGATTCTCCAACATGCCTCCGCAGCAGCAGCAGCGTGTCCTCAATCGCATGGAAACCTGGGAGCATCTGACGCCCGGTCAAAAGCAGCAGGCGCGGCAGCTCTTTCATCAGTTGCAGCAACTACCGCCCGACCGCCGGAGAGCTGTCAATGACGCGATTAAAGGCATGCGCGGACTTCCACCCGAGCAGCGCGATCAGGCCATCCAGTCCGACCAGTACAAACGCGCCTTCTCCCCGCAAGAACGCCAGATGCTAGGCGGAGCCGCGCATCTGCCCCTAGCCCCAGGCGAAGCCCCACCAGAAGAGTAAGAAGAATTGTGTGGTTTTAAAACTGAGAACTGACAACTACCTTCGAATCAGCGCCATCACCCATCCCGCAATAAAAACTCCGCCGACAAACAACGCGAAGCAGTAGAGTCCATACTTCACCTGCTCCATCGTCGAGTCTTTTTGCGTGATGCCGAAGACAATCGAGGCGAAGATCGCGAACACCACTGCGGCCGAGAAGTGCGATAGGTGGATGCTCAAGGCTTCTTCCCCAGCGCAATGTGATGTGCGTCCGCAGCAGCGATGAAGTTTAGTAGGCCAGCGACAATCAGAAACGTCTTGCCATAATCGGCCGCCGCATTCGCCGCCATCACGTTGCCCCAGTCCATGATTCGCGCCGCAAAGTAGAGCAATCCCGCTCCAGCGTCGCCGACAAAACCGAGGATGTCGAGAATGTCGCCGCCATTCGGCTTGTAAATCCTGCCCTGCATGCCGAGCCCAATCACAAACATCGCCAGCACAGAAACCAGCAGCAACGCACCGCGCACATAGCGTTTGAGCAGGATGTGTCCGCCGCCCGGAATCAGCCAGCCTACAATCGGCGCAACCACCGCCATCGTCGTAATTGGATATTCCGGCGCTGTCGGAGTGTTCTTACCTTTATCTATTGTCGTTTTGGCCATTCAGATGGTCACAATCTCTCGTTGAATTCTACCAGTCACCTCGGCGCTCTTCTCCCGTACCAGCACATCGACTTCCAGGCGCACTCCAAACTCCGGCAGGTAAATGCCCGGCTCGACCGAGAAGAGAGTGTTGGGCAGAATCCGCCGCTCGTCGTGAATTTCCAGGTCATCCATGTTCGCTCCGTTCGCGTGCACCTCGGTAGCGATCGAGTGTCCGGTGCGGTGGATGAAATACTCCCCGTACTTCGCCTTCTTGATGTGTCCCCGCACCGCGTGATCCACTTCCCAGCCCGCGATCGGCTTGTGCGCCGCAACCGCGTCCTGCACAGTCTTCACTCCGAGATCGCGCGCCTGGCTGACAATGCCGAAAATCTCCTGCTGGCGGTCCGTCGGCGTCTTGCCCACGACACCCACCCACGTAATGTCGTAGAACACCGCGCCCGGCGTATTCTTTTTCGCCCAGACATCGAGCAGCACAAAATCGCCCTCTCGAATCGGCACCGGATGTTTCGCACTCGGCTCGTAGTGGGGATTCCCGCTGTTGGCATTCACGGCCACAATCGGCGGATCATCGGTCACCATGTTCTCGCGTGCGAACGCCTCCATGAAGAACTGCTGGATCTCATGCTCCTGAACGCCGCCACTACGCACGCGGCGTCCAATTTCCTTGAACGCCTCAGCCGTCACGGTGTCAATCACATCGCGCGCCGCAAAATGCGTCTTGATCTGCTCTTCCGTCAGCGTCGCTTCAAACTGGGCGATCAGGTCTGCAGCGCTGACAATATTCTTACCCAGCCCGCGGATCATGTCCGCCGTTCCCGCATCCACCATCGAAATCGTGAACACAAAGTTGTTGGGCGAATACTGCATCGCCACGTCACGATACGTCACCAGCATCTGCTTCAGGTTATCGAACAATTCCTGCCACCCGGCATACTGTCTCTTCGAGCCGGGCAAAGTATCCAGGTGTCCCGACTCGATCTTGTGCACCAGTTTGATGGGATCGCCCTTCGCCGGAATCAGGTAGTACCAGCGCCGCGTGACCATGAGCCCATCCGGCAACCCGAGTACGCGGTAAGCAATCGGGTCCCGATGGTGATGATCGTAGAAAAGCCAGGCGTCAATATTGCGATCGCGCAGTGCGTGCTGAATGGCCAAGAGGTCCATAGGCGAACGATAATTCTACACGAGCAGCCCGCAACTAGGTTTTAACCCGTCGGCACTGATGGTGCCGAGAATCATGGGTCACTGCCATGCTGGTTGCGTTTGTGGTAAAAAATACTGTAATGCCACGTAAGAGATAATGACCGTCCCTGGCAGTCCCAATCCGCGAAAATCCGGTGCCCCATGCTAAGGGCTACTTTCATAGCCCTTTCTGAAAGCCGATCCCTGCGCGGCGTCGCCGAACGATCGCGCCTCGGCCAGCGCATCTCCACCCGCTTTGTCGCTGGCAAAGAAGTGGCCGATGCCATCCGCGCCGCTGCTGCCGTCAATCAATTCGGAGCCGGAGTCTCCATCGACAACCTCGGCGAGAACGTCACCAACGCCGAAGAAGCCCGCCACAGCGCCCAGCTCTACCACCATCTTCTGGATGAAATCGCCGCCAACAAACTGAACGCCAACATCAGCCTGAAACTCACCCACATGGGCCTCGACGTCGACGAGAAGATGGCCTACGACATCGTTCGCGGCCTTGTCGCCAAAGCCGCCAGCATGACGCCCACAAATTTCGTTCGCGTAGACATGGAAGGCTCCCCCTACACCCAACGCACCCTCGACTTCGTTCACGAACTCCATCGCGTTCCGGGCAACGCCAACAACGTGGGAACCGTCATCCAGTCCTACATGCGCCGCGCCGAGGCTGACGTCGAGAAGCTCCTGTCCGAGCGCATCCGCATTCGCCTTTGTAAAGGTGCCTACAAGGAACCGGAAGACATCGCATTCCAGAAAAAGTCAGAAGTTGACGCCAACTATGTAAAGTTAATGAAGGTTCTGATGAAGAGCGGCGTTTACCACGGTCTGGCCACCCACGACGAGGCCATCATCAACGAGGCCAAGGCTTTCGCTACCCGCGAGAGCATCCCGCGCAACGCGTTCGAGTTCCAGATGCTCCATGGCATCCGCCGCGACCTCCAGCAAAACCTGGTCAAAGACGGATGGGGCATGCGCGTCTACATCCCCTTCGGCACCGAATGGTACCCCTACTTCATGCGTCGGCTGGCCGAGCGCCCGGCTAACGTCCTGTTCATCGCCAAGAATCTTCTGCGACGCTAATTCCCTTCCTTCTAATGCGATAGCTGTAGCTTCGAAACAATCTCCAACTTTTTCTCACTCCACGTGAAGGGGAATTACGAGCTTTTTCGTTTTAGAGAGTGGGAACCAGCTTTGGATTGGATGCGGAGCCTACCCCCCTCGGGCCTGTGCTTGCGTCCACCCAATATCAACGGGTCCGTAGCTCGCGACAACTTTGCATCGAGACTCCGGTTTCCAATTGAATCCTCTGCGTCGTTGTTGGGGAAGCACGACGCAGAGGCTTTTTTCTTTCGTGGGCATGCACAGATTTGCATCCCGAAACCCTGAGCACTCTCGCTAGTTGTCACTAAGTTGTTGATAAAGAATAGCGACATGGGTGATGCAGCTTTGGAGTCCCAAGTGCCTATCTCAATGTAAGGCCCCACACGTCTTGGACTTCTTCCTCTCCCTAAAGTTCGGTCCGGCCCATCAGCCGCAACATGTAGAGTCACCTCCGATCCCGTGCAGAAATTCGGAGAGCTTCGCATATTCAAGGAGAGAATCAATGCAAACGCAAGTAAACCGACTGCTGTTGGGAGTTCAGGTTGTTCTACTGTTAACACTCCCCGCCAGCGCGGCCTGGAAGTCCATGGCAGCAATGCCCAGCGCTCGTAACGGTGCAGCGGTGGAAGCAATCAATGGGATTGTCTATGTGGCGGGTGGTTACAATGCCGGCGGCACCTCAACCCTGCAGGCCTTCAACCCCACGACGAACACCTGGACAAATCTGGCGAACATGCCCATCACCTTGTATCAAGGGGACGGAGCTGGAGTGATTGACAGCCAGCTTTATGTGGCCGGCGGATGGAATGGTCCATTGCCCACGACCACACTTTACCGCTACGATCCCCCGTCCAATACGTGGACGACTCTAGCCTCCATGTCGCACCTCAGTGCCTGTGGCGGAACCGGCGTGATCAACAGCAAGCTCTACGTCGTCACACCTTGCAATGGATACAGCGGCTACGCTAATTATCTGGACGTGTACGATCCCGCGGCCAACGCCTGGACCAGTTTGCCAGGATCGGCCAGCGCCCACGGTAGTCCAGCCGTCGGAGCCATCAACGGCAAACTCTACGTTGCTGGAGGACTAAACGGGAGCGGGGCATTCACCAATATGGTCGAGGTTTACGATCCTGCGGCGAATACCTGGACGACTGTGGCGAGCATGCCTATCGCTGTCGTAAACGCAGCCAGCATCGCCCTGAACGGCCAGCTCTACGTCTTTGGCGGCAATAATGGAAGCGCGGACGTGGCCACCGTGCAGGTATACGACCCGCACAAGAACAAATGGAAGACACTCACTTCCATGCCAACCGCTCTCAGTAGCTCCAGTGGTGTGGTTGTGTACGGCCTCGCTTTTGTCGAGGGAGGCGATAACGGAGCCGGGACAAACGAGTATTCTGCTTTTACTCCGTCGATTCCCTAAGCGAGTTCGCAACCAAGGAATCTTGCTCGTGTGGGAAGGGGCGTCCGCCCCTTCCCATCTCAACACGATCCCTAACCTTCCCACACAAAAGCATCAAACACTCGCGCCGCTTCAAATCCAATCCTCTTATACAGCGCAATCGCCCGGTTGTTGGCTTCTGTCACTGTCAGTGAAATAAAACGGAATCCGCGCTCCTGCAGGCTCCTCGTGCTGGCCGCCAGCATCGCTTCACCCAGCCCCGCTGAGCGGTATTCCGGCAGGACGCAGATCTG
>Ga0075030_100006283_pt1 | contig 10631 bp, 10 predicted proteins | sample LitLauG_LLR_2012_FD_71393 | JGI IMG/M metagenome (GOLD analysis project Ga0075030, IMG submission 71393) | Freshwater sediment microbial communities from Pennsylvania, USA - Little Laurel Run_MetaG_LLR_2012 | ecosystem: Environmental > Aquatic > Freshwater > Creek > Sediment | place: USA...
CCGGTAGAGCTGTGTGGCTACATTAAGATCATCCAGCATCACGGGATCGGGGCACGCGAATGTGCAGTTTACCTGCCCGCCCGCGCATGTGAGTTCGGCCAGTCCGTTGAGGGCATTCATCAGCCCGTCCGCAGTGAGCGCGACCGGGCAGAGACCGTGCGATAGCTGGCGGGTGTGGGTGACGATTTGCCGGATGTGCCGCGAGATTTCATTCGCGAGCGGCTCGAGCTTCGGAGCCTGCCCGCGAAGCTGGACGACAAGCGCATGGTTCATCATTTCCAGCGCCGTGAGGTGCTGGCCGAGCCCGTCGTGAAGATCACGCCCGATGCGGCGCTGCTCGCGTTCCGTGGATTCGATGAGCTGGCGTTCCAGCCGGGCGCGCTCCGATGCCTCGCGCTTGCGGGCGGTGATGTCCGTGCGGATGGCGACGTATTGCACCGGTTTTCCGCTCGCATCCAGGAACGGAAAAATGGTTGTGTCCACCCAGTAATGCGCGCCGTTCTTGGCGCGATTGCGGACTTCCCCGCGCCAGATTTTTCCGTGTGTGATCGTATTCCACATGCCGCGGAAAAATTCCTTCGGGTGGTGTCCGGAATTGATGATCCGGTGATCCTGCCCGAGCAGTTCCTCTCGTGGGTATTTGGAAATCTCGACGAACTTGTCGTTCACGTAGGTGATTTTTCCCCGCGCGTCCGTGACCGCCACAATCGAGTGGGCGTCCAGAGCCGCCTGAAGATCGTGCAGACGACGCTCGACGACAGCCATCTCATCGCGGTGCCGCTGCCTTTCCGCGACATCGCCGGGCGAAGGACTCGGAATGTGGCTTGGGTTGTCGGCGGGCATTGACCGACTATTACGCGCAAACGCTCCCACAGACAACTGCCGGAGCGTGGATAGCTGCGTTTCAATGAACATCGCAATGCGGCCTTACCGCCATCCTGATTCAGGCCGCGAGCGGCATCGCGATGGAATCCCGGTACGCGGTGGGCGCCTGTCCTTCCAGCTTGCGGAAGATGCGATTGAAGTGCGTCAGCGACTGGAAGCCCACATCATAGGCAATTTCGCTGATGCGCAGGTTCGGGTTCGCTAGCAGTTCCTTCGCGCGATCCACGCGGAGGCGCGAGACGTACTCGGTGAAATTCATCCCGGTGTGCCGCTTGAAGAGCTTGCAAATGTAGAAGGTGCTCGTGCAGGCCGCCTTTGCCACGTCGGAGAGCGTGATGTCGTTCTGCAGGTTCCGCTGGATGAAATCCTTTGCCCGGATGACTGCGATGGGCTCGGCGTTGGCCTTGCGCACGGCGAGCTGGTTGATCTTCATCGAGAGATGGTCCGCGAAAATCGCGAGCAGCCGTGCCGCCGAGGTGAGTTGTGCGCGCGAAATCACGCGCGTGGCCATGAATGCCTTGCGCGCCTCCGTGCGGTTTACAGACACGCCCAGCTGCTTCATCGCCCGCATCGCCTTTTCCAACTGCCCTTCGCCGGGCTTCTGCGTGAAGACCTGGCCCGTCGCGAGGTAGCCCAGCGTGTTTTCCCCGAGCTTCACTGGCACTGCGGCCTCGGTGAGCCCGAAGTGGCATTTCTCCACCGCCGGTCCCTCCGTGGCGGCTTCGCTGATGCGCTCCTGCATGCGCAGGCATGCGGCGCAGGTGGCGCTCTGGCCGGCCATCAGCGCGCAGAAGGAGTTCTCGCGCGCCTTGCCGCGAAAGGTGGGCTGCCAAGTTTCCTTTGCGCGAAGTGCGAGCGGAAGCCCGGTGGCTTCGCTGAATGCGCGAGCGTAGTCGCGGTAGATGTCTGATTCGGTGAGTGCCTCCAGGAGTGTGGTATGGTCGTTCATGTGTCGTTGGATTTCGGCGGCCATGATGGCCGCGCACCGCGTCCCTGCCTATTGGGCACGGGTCCACAATGCGATGACCCCACGCACCTATCCGCATAGGCATTTGTCCTATGCGTTTTCCAAGTCTCCAAATCGGATCCAGCCCTAGAGAAAATCCCGCTCCTCGGGCCGCACGCTCAGCACCGGGCACGGCGCGTGGCGCACGATCTTCTCGGCGACGCTGCCGAGCAGCACGTGCTTCAGCCCGGTGTAGCCGTGCGTCGCGAGGATGATCATGTCGGCCTTTTGCTCGCGCGCGATTTCCACGACCTCCTGCCACGCGCGACCGAGACGCACCATATGCTGCGTCTTCACGCCCGATCCCGCGGCGAGCGTGCGCAGCCGGTCAACCATCTGCTCGCGCTTCTCCGCTGCGAAATCCGTTACGGCCAGCGGCGGATACATCCAGTCGCCGGGATACACCATCTGCTCGACGATGTGGACGAGCAGCACCTCCGCGTCGAACTGCCTCGCAAACGCGAGCGCGTAACGCAGGGCCTTCTGCGAGTGCTCGGAAAAATCCACCGGCACGAGGATTTTCCCGATGTGGAATTGCAGCGGGGCCATCACCGCCGCGGGTGCGGACGCGGCCTTGTGCCCCGCCTTGTCCGTCACGACGACTTTGGTGGCGATTGATGAACGGGACGATTTGTTCGGTTTCATGGCTTCGAGTTTTTGGTGGAAGGGGAACCCGCAGTGGGCGTCCTCGCTTTAGTGAAGCATCAACGGTTCGCCTTTGCGAGTCTTCGCCATGCTTGGCGTAAGCCCGCCGTTTCTTGCGCGCAAGCATCTCCTTGGCTTGCATCCATTCCCATGCGACAAGCGCGCCTCCGCCATGAAAATCCTCCGCCTCCGCGCCCTCGCAATCTTCGCCATCCTGCTCAGCCTTCTCCTCGGGGCAAAGGCCGAGCAGCCCGTGCGGCCCACGCGCGTCTTCGTGTGCGCGCACAGCTTCATGATTTTCACCGCAAAGCTGCTGCCGCCTATCGCCCAGGCCGCCGGCTTTCCCTACACGCCCGCCGGCCAGCAGATGCTCGGCGGCTCGCGCGTCATCCAGCACTGGAATCTCCCCGACGAAAAAAACTTCGCCAAGGCCGCCCTCCGCGACGGAAAGGTGGACGTCCTCACCCTCTCGCCGCACCGCATGTTGCCGGATGAGGGCATTGACAATTTCACCAAGCTCGGCCTCGAAAAAAATCCCAACCTCCGCGTCCTCGTGCAGGCCTCGTGGCCCGGCTTCGACGGCGTCTTGACCGGCTTCAGGAACGAGCAGCGCAACGCTGCCACCCTCGAAAGCCTCGGCGAAATGCGCAAAGCCTTCCGCGAACAATGGCTCACCGCGCTCGAGGCCCAGGTCCGCATACTGAATGCGGCCGTCGGCCGTGAAACCGTCCACATCGTCCCCGTGTGCGACGCCGTCTTCGCCCTGCGCGAACACATCGCCAGGGGCGCCGCTCCCGGCCTCACCAGGCAGACCGATCTCTTCCGCGACGACATCGGCCATCCGCTCTCACCGCTCGCCGAACTCGTCGGCTACTGCCACTTCGCCACCATCTCCGGCCGTACCCCCATCGGTCTGCCCGTCCCCGCCGACCTGCAAGCCATCCCGCACTCCGCGGAACTGAACACCCTCCTCCAGCAGCTCGCATGGGACGCCGTCACCGCCTACCCGCTCAGCGGCGTGAAGTCGGCCGCCGACGGGGTGAAACGCTAGCTGTAAAACGCTGTCACAGCGCTTGCGTACCGGTCTGCAAGCACCGGACTGTCGTGAAAATTGCGGCGGTCACTCCACTCGCAAAGCAAGGCAGCGATGCGACTGCGAGCGTGCCTTCGGGAAGGCTAGGAAGGCATTGGTGCAATTCCACATGCCACCAGCACGGCCACAGGCAATGGGGGGGTATACAAAAAAATACTTGGCGCGGCGAATTCGAGTGCCTGAACGATGAATCCCGAACGATTTTTCATCGCCTTCCACCGGCGGTGCGGTGGGGATGCGGGCGAGGATGAGGATGTCGTCTACTTTAGACCTATCCGCGTGGGCGGCTCGCTCGGCGATGGTGGGGTGGTGCGGGGCGTGATCGAATTGTGCGGTGAGGGCGGCGGCGATGAGGGCGTCCGCCGAGATATGCTCGGGGGCGGCGAGGCCGCGGGCCTGGCGGGCGGGCGGTTCGGGAAGTTCGATGTGGAGCGTCATGGCGTGGGAATCACATCGGATCGCATGAATCAGAGAGAGGGGAAGGTGAATGACCGTGTCTACCAGTTTGGCTGGCTCGCACGCTTTGGTGATGAGTTCGAGGTCGCGGACGTACTGCCCGATGGATGCGCCCTCGGCATGGTCATGGATCAAACCGGCAAACGGTTTGCCTGTTCGCTGCCAGTTCTCGGCGAGTGTCTTGAAACGAATATCGCGCGCGAAAATCACGCGACCATGCGCGCGCGTGAGCTGCAACAGAGCCTTTTCTGAGAGAGTATTTGCGCCTTCCCCGGTCACCGTTGCGACATTCACGCTGCGCAATCGTAAGTGGCGGATAATCGCCATGGGGATATGCACATCCATGCAGAAGGCGACGGCCATCAGCCGAGCCGTTTGTGATCGAGGGCGCGAAGTCTGGACAGAAGTGCGCTTTCCGGCTGCTCGTGGTGCTAGCATTCGGCTTCGGCAAGTTCGCGGGCAAGCTCGTGGTCAATTTCCTCGCGATGATCAAAGTAGCAGGCGAGCGCGGGGTGGATTTCCGCCAGCGTGAGGTGCGGATACTGGAGGACGATTTCCTCCGCAGACCAGCTCTGGTCGAGGTAGTCCGCTACGATTTGCGAGACACGGATGGGGGAAGGCGCTCCAGACAGGCTGCTTCTCCGTCCTCGGTGATGATGTGCGGGTAGTCGAGTGCGGGCATGGTCCGACACTGGCACGCTGTTCCGGGTTTGATTCTCGCGAAATTGTGCGGAGTGATGGCGAGTTCACCAGCGGTTCCGAGACATGTTGGATATTGATTGCCAGCCGCGCGCCGTGCATTTCTCAACGCCATGGCATTCATCCCTGCAAACAAAACGGCTCCAAAATATGACGCCATCGTCGTCGGTTCCGGTGCCGCCGGCGGCATGTCCGCGTATGTCCTCGCGAAGGCGGGGATGAAGGTGCTGATGCTCGAAGCCGGTCGGAACTACGATCCGATCATGGAGACGCCGATGTTCCAGACGAACGCGGACGCGCCGCTGCGCGGCACGGGTACGACGGACAAGCCGAACGGATTTTTTGATGCGACGGTGAATGGTGGATGGGTCGTGAAGGACGAGCCCTACATGGTGAAAGCGCTCGCCGATGGTTCGTGGACCGAGGGCGCGAACGGCAACCGCATGAAGCCGACGCAGAATTTCATGTGGTGGCGCGCGCGGATGCTCGGTGGGCGCACCAATCACTGGGGCCGTGTGTCGCTGCGCATGGGGCCGTATGACTTTAAGCCGAAGTCGCGCGACGGGCTCGGCTTTGACTGGCCAATCCACTACGAGGACGTCGCGCCGTATTACGACAAGGTCGAGCAACTCATCGGCGTCTTCGGCGAAAAGGCGGGCATTGAGAATGCGCCGGACAGCGATTTTTTCCAGCCTGCGCCGAAGCCGCGCGGCTACGAACTGCTGATCAAAAAATCCGCGACGAAGTTGGGCATCCCTGTCGTGCCGTCCCGCCTCGCGATCCTCACAAAGCCGCTGAACAACCGCGCGCCGTGCTTCTACGCCACGCCGTGCGGACGCGGCTGCTCAATCAAGGCGAACTTTCAGAGCACGACCGTGCTCATCCCGCCGGCCATCGAGACGGGCAACCTCGACGTGATCACCGACGCGATGGTGCGCGAAGTCACCGTGGACAAATCTGGCAAGGCGACCGGCGTGCATTTTGTGGACAAGGCGACTGGCAAGGAGGAGCACGCAAAGGCGCGCGTGGTCATCCTCGCCGCGAGCGCGCTGGAAAGCACGCGCATCCTCTTCAACAGCAAGTCCGCGCAGTTCCCGAACGGCATAGGCGCGGGCAGCGGGCATCTCGGAAAATGGCTCACTGACAGCACTGGCGGTTCATTGAGCGGGCAGATTCCCGCGCTCGAAAACTGCCCGCCGCACAATGAAGACGGCACGTCGGCCTTTCACCTTTACGCGCCGTGGTGGCCATATGCGGATCAGCTCGCGGGCAGGCTCGGCTTTCCGCGTGGCTACTACATGGGCTGGAGCAGCAGCCGCTCGATGCCAGGAGCAAACGTGAAGATTCCGTCGAAGACGAGCTACGGCCGCGCGATGAAGGAGGAAGCGCGGCGCTACTTCGGATCCGTCGTGAGCTTCGTCGCGCGCGGCGAGATGATTCCGAACGAGAAAAGCTTCTGCGAACTCGACCCGCAGAAAAAGGACCGCTGGGGAATCCCCGTGCTGCGCTTCCATTTCCAATGGAGCGACCACGAGCTGAAGCAGGCGCTCCACATGCAGGCAACCTTCGCGCAAATCATCGAGGGCATGGGCGGCAAGGTGACCGACAAAATGGAAACCGACGGCGCAAAGGTGATCACCACCGGCGGCTCCGTGAACCACGAAATCGGCACCACACGCATGTCCGCCACGGCGAAGGACGGCGTGACGAATTCGCAGTGCCAGACATGGGAATGCCCGAATGTCTTTGTCACCGACGGCGGTCCGTTCGTCTCGAACCCCTACAAAAATCCCACGCTCACCATCCTCTCGCTCGCATGGCGCGCGTGCGACTATCTCATGGATGGGATGAAGAAGGGGAACATCGGGTAGCGGCACACCTCTGGGATCCTAACTCCAGCCATTTAATGCGAATCATCGACACTGACAGGAAGCACTCGGTTCGCAACGTGCAGCTTTACCTCTCCGACCGAGAAGCGCGCGAGTTGCATCGGCAGTTGGGAAGTCTGTTGGCCGATGTGGAAGCCAATGAACATTTTCATGTTCTTGGAGACGATTTCTCGCGAGAGATTTCGTGTTCCATCGTCACTCATCGCAAGCTCGCTCAGGGTTCTTACACAACATTGGAGCACAAAGTGTTCGACGAAAAATGATGCAACTGAGGAGCTGTTTCTGTGCGGTTCTCGAATTTAGAACCATTCACGCCTGCCCGCAGAATTTGAAGAGGAACATTTCGGCGTGGCCGTCGGGCAGATAAAAGCGCAGCGCGCCGTCGTGGCCGACGGCGTCGGTCTTCACCGCGCAGCTCGCACGACGGCTGTGGATCTGGTGCAGGCCGAGGTGTTGTGCCCGGTAGATTTCACCCCACGCTTCAATCCGCAGCGCAGCGCGGGCCTTTGCCATGAGCAGTTCGGCAAGCGAATCGCGCTCGCAGGATTCCCAGCGCGGACGGAACTGCGCCTCGACGGTCGCGTAGTCGAGCCCCATCGCCTCCTCGATGAACGGCTCCGGCATTCCCGCGTAGCTTGTCTTCACGATGGCCACGCTCACGCGCGGGTCAAAGTTGGCGTTGCGGTTGAGCCGCGAGAGCGTGTTCACCGCGAGCGTTACGGAGCCGCACGGCGGCACGTCGAGCGTGAGCAGCACATGATCCGCGCGATCTGGCACTGCTGAGGTTTCCATCTCCACTTTCATCAGCGTGCCGATGACGTGCGCGTAGAGCGGGGTGCCACTTGCAAAAATGTGGCAGACCCAATCCTCGACCGAACGATGGCGGTTCGTCTGGTGATTAGGCATCGCGCTTCGTTCCCGTCACGCTGCGCCCGCTGCGGCCTTTCACTGGCTTCTTCTTTTTGTCGAGGTCCGTGCGGTGCTCGATCTTCGCGACGCGGCCGTGCTTGAAATACATCGCGCGCACTTTCTCCAGCATGGCGTCGCGGCGGTCGTAGAGGCGCTTGAGCTTGCGCGGCTTCACCTTCGTGAGCGCGTAGGCGGTGATGATGGGCAGCGTGATCGTCGAGTCCGCGTAGCACACCACGCAGTCGGGGAGATTGTCGGGATCGATTTTGCCCCAGCTCACCGCCTCGGCGGGCGTCGCGCCGCTCAGTCCGCCAGTGTCGGGACGCGCGTCGGTGCATTGCAGGAAGTAATCGTGTCCGCGCTCCTCGATGCCCATGACCTCCTGGATCTGCGGCTCCGTCTGCAGCATGAAATTCTTCGGCGACCCGCCGCCGAGGATGAAGACCGATGACTTCTCGCCCGACGACTTCGCCGCATACACGATCGCCGCCGTCTGATTCACGTCGCGGTTAACATCCATGAGCAGCTTCGAATCGCGCAGCGCCATCGCGGCGACATTCATGCCGATGCTGCTATCGCCGGGGCTGCTCGTGAAAATCGGCACGCCGTAGTGATACGCCGCGCTCAGCACGCTCGTCTCCCTGGTGCCCAGTTTCTTCTCCCGGGCTGCGACGTATTTTCCGAGCAGCCAATGGAACTCATCCGTCGCCATAGTCCGCTGAAATTCCGCCCCCTGGATCACTTCGCGCACAAACGCATCGGTATCCAGCAGCACGTCGTAGTCGAACAGCACGTCGTAAATCCGGATGATGCCCTCCTTGCGCAGCGTCACGTCATCGAGGAACGGCGAGCCCGCATACATCTCCATGCCGAGCCCGTAGTGCATGTCGTGATAGAGATTCGCGCCCGTCGAGATGATCCAGTCCACAAAGCCCGCCTTCATCAGCGGAATGATCGCCGCCTTGCCCAGCCCCGCAGGCGTGAGCGCGCCGGTAAGCGACATGCCCACGGTGCCGTTGCCCGCGACCATCTTCTGCGTGAAAAGCCGGCAAGCCTCGGCGAGTCGCCCGCCGTTGTAGGCCTTGAAGGAATTGTCCACCAGATCTGTGACCTTCCAGCCTTTGCCGATGGACGATGGGAGCAAACGCGGAAATTTTTTGTTCAGAGACATCGCCGTGCCGTCTAGGGCGGCGGAGCCAACGGGTCAATCGTGCGCCTGCGAGATATTGTCAGGAATCGCGTTTAATCTTTTCGACAAACTCACTCCAAGAACCTGCAACAGGTTTCGCTTCATCCGCAGACATGCCGACCATCGGAATCATAACAACTCGACCATCCGCATCAAAGGCTAGCATCTCACCGCCACCACTCGACCCAAAGCCGAAAAATCCCCGAGCAAACTCGTTAACTCGGTATGCCTGATTCCAGTGCTCGATTTCGGTAGGGAGCCATAACTGAAACCAGCCGGGCTCGACACTTAATCCTCCTTCCATTGGACCGTTACCGGCGAAGTAAGCGACATATTCTTGAGGAAGCGACATGATGCCTACCGCTCGTTCCAATAAATCTTCACGTTCTTCGTTGCGCGCCCGGATGCGACGATGTCGAGCTTCCCGTCGCCGTCGAGGTCTGCGAGGACGAGGTCTTCGCAGGCCATCGTGTTGTCATCAATGAGGTGCTGCGTCCACTTTTCGCCCTGCTCGTCCGGCACGAACATCTTGATGCCGACCTTCGCGCCCTTCTTCTGCATCGCGCGCCAGCCGACGACGATTTGATCGCGGCCAAGGCCGAGCACATCGCCGCACGCGAGCGCGTGGCCGTCTTCGAGTGTGGAATCGAGCACGGTGCGCGGCGGGCCGGACATTTCCGGCTGCAGGGGAGTCTGCGGATAAATCGCGAGTTCGTTCCCGTGCATCGGTTCGATGGTCGCGAGGAAAAGTCTGCCCGGCGACAGCCAGCCCGCTCGCAGTTCGCCCATGCCCTTAAGCGGCGGTGAATATTTCCGGTGATCGATCTCGTGGCGGAAGTCGCCAAGCTCCGCCTTCGCCTCGCCGGCGGCCAGCCCTTCCTTGCCGCCGATCAGGATTGCCTCAAATGGCTGCTTCTTCGGGTCCGGCATGACGTGGAGATTGTGCGTCATGTGCATGTCGTCGCTCAGTACTTCGGACTTCCACTCGTCGCGCGGATTCTTCGGCATCTGGTAGGCGATCACCTTCACGCCTTCGCCTTCGCCGTTCTTGTTGCCGCGGCCGTGCAGCGGGACGACGACGAGATCGTAGCGCGGCTTGCCGTGCTCGGCGTTGCCGCGCCGCACCCATTTCATCCGGTGCGTCGTCGGCTCGACGCTCGGGAATTTCACCGCCTCCCATTTCTGCGTCCGGTCGGCTGGCGGGATGAGGTAAAAGACCGCGCCGCTGTTCACCGTGTCGCCGGGGTTCCACTCCGCGCCGACGGCGATGGAGCACTTGCCCGAGCCGTCAATGTCCCGCGCCGCGATGCACACGTTGTCGTGCTCGGTGAGATTTTCCGCGAGGACGAACTTGTCCCACGCCACGCCGCGCTTGCCGGGATTGCGGTACCACACGAACTGCTTCTTGTCCGCGAGCAGGATGTCCGGCTTCCCGTCGCCATCCACATCCGCGACCGCGAGCCCGTAGCCGATCTGGATGTTCGTATCGAGATCCTGCGCGGTGAACTTCGGCTCCGGCGATTCCGCAAATGCAGTGGCAGTGAGTGCGACAACGAGGGGCAGCGTCTTCATGCCTGTGATGATGGCGCGCGCCGCGCGAAAGCCAAGCCCGGCGCGTTGTGTCGCGGACTACTGCTCGTCGTCCTGAGTTTCCGCCGCAGCCTTCGCCCGGAAAAACACCGCGACATTCCCCACCTGCATCACGAGCGTGCTCGCGGTCTTCTCCGCGATCTGCGGTGCGAGTTCGTGCTTCTGATCCTTGAAATCGCTGAACTTCATCTTTACCAGCCCGTGCAGCGTGAGCGCGCCGTCCATGCTGCGCAGGAACGCCTCGCTCATGCCCGCGTGCCCGAGCTTCAC
>Ga0075030_100006284_pt1 | contig 10630 bp, 3 predicted proteins | sample LitLauG_LLR_2012_FD_71393 | JGI IMG/M metagenome (GOLD analysis project Ga0075030, IMG submission 71393) | Freshwater sediment microbial communities from Pennsylvania, USA - Little Laurel Run_MetaG_LLR_2012 | ecosystem: Environmental > Aquatic > Freshwater > Creek > Sediment | place: USA...
CACAAGGCGGTGGCCGAGCATCCGGGAGTCCAAGGCTGGTTGACGCGCCACAAAAGCTGAATCGGGCGCGCGGCGCGGGTCGCTCGACAAGTTCGGTACACCGGGACGAGGAAAGCGGCATCAGGCCGACAGGGCCTGATGCCGCATCTTGGTTTGAGGCTGGGCGTCAATACAGCAGGCAGGGCGTACCGGCATCGCTGCTGAAGGTCCCATTATTCGAATACCAGCCGTTGACACCAATCGACCGACCGCCGGCAAACCAAGAGAAGAATGCCAACTCCTGCAGATCGTAGGCGTATCCGTTGGGCATGGTGAGCGGCGCCAGGGTGGTTCCGGTCAGCGGATCGCCCACCTCGAGATTGCCCTGGCAGCCGGATACCTGGCCAGTCCCGCCCCACGCCGCCACCTGATTTATTCCGAATGGATCGTTGACCCATTCGCCCAATTCGTGCGAGATGACGGCAGTATCGGCAAATGCCGTGGAGAATAGTCCGGTCGTATCGTAGTCGGTAACGGCATAGGTCTGGGTTGGTGTCGGGATGCCGCTGGAGCTGTGATAGCCGCCGACGCAGCAATAGAAAAACCCATAGATCGGATTGCCCGTCACCGTGTTGTAGAAGAAGAAGATCGGGAGGTTGGCTGGGCCCACCACGCCCTCCTGGGTCAGCGCCGGCAGCACCTGGTCATTGACGATGGCGTCGAACCAGTTGATGTCCAAATAGAATAGGGTTCCGCACGAGGACGGCGCTCCGATGAAGGCCTGCACCAGCGAACTGGGCATCGCCATCCCTTCGCTTGCCGGTACATCGAGCACCAGGGGCTCCAGTGTATTGACCGGGGACAAGAGCACGTGATAGCTGCCTTCCACACTGGAATTGGCATTCCAGAAATTGGCGCGCTGGAAGGCGTCGATGTACTGGGTATTGCCCACGGCAACGCCCCCAAAGGAAAAATTGGTCGGCTGGAAGATCGGCGATTGGTGCAGCAAGATCAGGGGGACATTGTTGGGCGCCTTCAGGCACACATGGTCTGCGGCCATCGGATTCACCCAGAAGTCGCCAGGCACCGTGGTAATCGCCCCCGACAGCGGATCGATGGCCGTTGCCGCGCTATGGATGTGCAACACGACCGGAATTATGTTGGCCGGAACCGCGGTCGATTGTGGATTCGTGAACGGATTGCTGCCGACCATTGCACCAACGTGATGTTTGCCATCGCGCGGCGAGCCGAAGCGGAAAGTCCACAACGGGAGGCCAGCGGCGGCGCTGGTTTGAGCTTCGCTGCTCGAAATCTGCGGCGCACTCGCAGTGGTGGATTGCGACACGATCTGGCGGGTGTTAGCCACCAGGGGCAAACCCGCGGCCAGGTTCTTGCGGGCCTGAACAACGTCAACATAGGTGCCGCTGATTGCCTTGCTGCCAGTCATCTGCGCCTGGCCTGCCCCTGACCCAAAAGCCAAGGCAATCATCCCCGCTCGGCATAGCAGCTTCGTGAACGATAGCTTCATGAGAGTTCCTTCGGGAAAATTCCTGGTTGGCGAACGGCTTGCTCACCGCGCGCAAACTCTAGCGCTGCGATCTGCCGATGACCATGGGGACATGCCAGCATTGATGCGAGAACCGATACCAATAAAATGGGGCGGAAATTTTTGGGCGAGCGCAGTCATTCGCCTGGTTCGCGGACGGTCGGCCGCGTTGCACATCCTCCAGCGCAATACCGGCGCTGAAGGCGAGCAGCTGGGACTTTTCCTGCCCGCTCGCGCACAATGGATCCATTGCCCGCCATAGCCCGAGTCCTGTTCCCGTAGTCGATGCTCCATATCCACTTTTCCAACCAGTACGACGCGCTCGTAAGGTCGCTGCTCGGGCAGATCGGTATTGCCGGCGCTGACGCCTTCGCCGCCGACCAGATCATCGTTCCGAGTGCAGCCGTGCGCCGTTCGCTGACGCTGGCCATCGCGCGGGACCACGGCATCTGCGCCAATGTCCGCTTCGACTACCTGGCGCGATGGCTGTGGCAGCAGATCGGGCGCGTGGTGCCCGGCGTCCTGGAGGAATCGCCCTTCACCTGCGCGACGCTGACGTGGCGCGTCCATGCCGCCTTCGGCGACCCGTCCTACGTCCTGGCGCATCCCCGCCTGCACGGCTATTTGCACGGCGGCGACGAGGTGATGCGCTTCGAGCTGGCACAGCAGGTGGCGCGCGTGCTGGAGCAGTACATCACCTACCGGCCGCAATGGTTGGAGGCATGGCAGCAGGGGCAGCCTGCCGCACTTGCCGACGCCAAGGATTCGATGCGCGCCGACGAGCACTGGCAGGCCCAGTTATGGCGCAGGATCAGCACCGATCTCAAGCTCGGGCACCAGCATCCGGCGCAAGCCTTTGGCCGGGCATTGGAGCGTGGTGGTCCGGAACTGGCGCGCAAGCGCGGACTGCCTGCGCGTATCCATGTCTTTGCGCTGCCCACCATGCCGCCGCAGCATATCGAGCTGCTCGAATTGCTGGCGCGTCACATCCATATCGACGCCTACGTCCTCAACCCCTGCCAGGAATACTGGTTCGATCTGGTCGACGGCAAGCGCCTGAGCCTGCTCGCCGCCCATGGCCGGGCCGCGGGCCACGAAGTGGGCAATCGTCTGCTGTCGGCCTGGGGCCAGCAGACCCAGGCCAGCATCCTGGGCCTGGTCGAGCGCTGCGACGGCGCCACCGATAGCGCCCAATTCATCCCGAACCCGGCGGGGACGCTGCTGGCGCAGTTGCAAAACGCCATCCTGGAGCTCGCCGAGCTCGAGCCCGCCTCGATGGTGCTGGCCGACACCGACCGCAGCGTCGAAGTGCACGTCTGCCACGGCCTTACCCGCGAACTCGAGGTGCTGCAGGACCGGCTGCTAGGGCTGTTTTCCCAGGACCCGAGCCTGGAGCCCGCCGATATCCTCGTTGTCACGCCAGACCTGGAAGCGGCCGTCCCCTTGATCGAGGCCATCTTCGGCACGGCGCCAAAGGAGCGGCGCATCCCGTTTGCCATCACCGGCCGGGCCCGGGTATCGATCGACGCGCCGGCTGCGGCACTGCTCGACCTGCTGGCGCTGGCCTCCTCGCGCTTGGCCGCCAGCGCCATTTTCGCCCTGCTGCAGCGACCCATCGTTGCGCGCCGCTTCGGCCTGGCCGGCGATGCGCTGGAGCAGGTGCACGACTGGATGCTGGCCAGCGGCATCCATTGGGGCCAGGACGAGCAGCACCGCGCCGGTTTGGGCCTGCCGCCGGATCCGCGCCATACCCTCGACGACGGCCTGCAAAGGCTGTTCCTGGGCTATGCCTTGCCGGACGAGGCCACGCAGGCCTTCGGCGGGCGCCTGGGCTGCGGCGATGCCCAGGGCTCCAATGCCCTTGCGCTGGGCGCGTTCTGGCGCTACGCCCAGTTCCTGGCGCAACTGCGTCAGAAAGTTTCCAAGGCGCAGACGCCCGTTGCCTGGTGGGACCTGCTGCTGGGGGCGCTGGACGACTTTCTCCAGCCCGACGCCCAGGAATTGGAGGATTTCAACGAGCTGCGCGCCAGCCTGGGCGAGCTGGCGGGAGCCATGCAGCGCGGCGGCCTGAGCGAACCGGTGCCGCTGGCGGTGGTGCAAAGGGCCCTGGAGGCTATGCTCGAGGACCCCGCGCGCGGCGGCGTGCCCACCGGAACCGTGACCTTCACGTCCATGAGCAGCCTGCGCAACCTGCCCTTTCGGGTGATATGCGTGCTGGGCCTCGATGACGGCGCCTACCCCAGTGTCGCCCGGCCGCCGGAGTTCGACCTCATGGCCGCCCACCCGCGCAAGACCGACCGCCAGCGCCGGACCGACGAGCGCAATGTGTTCCTGGACCTGGCCCTGGCCGCGCAGGACCACCTGCATTTGAGCTACACCGGTCGCAGCGTGCGCGACAACAGCCCCCTGCCACCCTCGGTGCTGCTCGCCGAATTGCTCGACGTGCTGGTGCCTGCTACTGCCAGCGACGCCGCGTCGCCTCGGGCGCTTGACCTCGCCCGCCAACGCCTGACGGTGTACCACCCGCTGCAGCCCTTCTCCCCCGATTGCTTTCGCGTCGATGCCCCGCCGCGCATCCGCAGCTTCAACCAGGAGCTGGCCCGGGCCCTGCAGCGCAGCCTGGCCCTGCCCCCCGCGACCGCCATCGGGCCGTCGCAAGGCGATGTCGGCCCGGATGCGGCGGCAAGCGAGGAAACCGACGATGACTCGGCCGGCTGGGACCCGCAGGCGCCTTTCTTCCGCACGCCTTTGCCGGCTCCCCCGGCGCAATGGCGCGTGCTCAGCGTCGAGCGGTTGATCGAGTTCTACCGCAACCCCTGCCGCACCCTGCTCAAGCGCCGCCTGGGCCTGGACCTGCCAGGCACGGCCGCCGAGTTGCAGGACGACGAGCCCTTCTTGCCCGATTTTGCCTCACGCAGCGCCTTGGCCCAGCGCCTGCTCCCGGCACTTTTGCGGGGAGCCGATGCCTCCGAGATACGGCAGCTGGCGCTTGCGGGTACCGAGATGCCATCGGGCGCCCTGGGCGAGCACGACATCGCACGCGAGTTGCGTTCCCTGGCAGGGTTCGCCCACGAGGTTCGACAGGCGACCCGCGAATCCGTGCTCGCGCCGCACGACCTCAAGCTGGTCCTGGACCTGAACGGCGAGGCCTGGGAGTTGCGTGGCGGCTATGCCGACCTGCGACCCTGCGGCCTGGTGCGCTGGCGCTACGATGAAACCCGCGCCGCGACCCTGCTCGAAGCCTGGATCCACCACCTGGCGCTGTGTTGCGATACGCCCACCGGCGCAAAAGTGCAGACGCGCTGGCTCACGCTCGATGGCGGCTTCAGCTTCCGGGCGCCCGAGGATCCGCATGCACTCTTGCGGGAGCTGCTCGCGCTGTACCGGCGCGGCTTGTGCGAACCCGTCCACTTTTTCCCGAAGACTGCCTGGAAATTCATCGAGGGCGGCGCAGTACGCTACAAAGCCGAACAAGCATGGAAGGTCGGCCCGCAGACGCCGTTTGGCGAGAGCGCGGATCCGACCTACCAGCTCGCGCTGCGAGGTCGACCCGAGGTGCTCGACGCCGAGTTCGAGCGCCTGGCCGCACTGGTCTTCAAGCCGGTGCTGGAACACCGGCAATGAGTCCCCAAGCCAGCACGCCAGGGGCCGTTGCGCTGGATCTGCTTTCCTGTCCGCTGCAAGGCATCAGCCTGATCGAGGCCAGCGCCGGCACCGGCAAGACCTGGCACATCTGCGGCCTGTACCTGCGCCTGCTGCTCGAAAAGCAATGCACCGTGCAGCAGATCCTCGTCGTGACCTTCACCAAGGCGGCCACCGCCGAGCTGCGCGAGCGCATCCGCGCGCGCATAGTCGATGCCCTGCAATGCCTGCGCAACGGCACCGACAGCGCCGCCAACGCGCCCGACCCCTTCCTGGCGGCGCTGCTCACGCGCCTGCGCGCTGGCCCGGGCCTGGGCGACAGGCTGATGGAGGAGCGCCTGCACGCCGCCCTGCAGAATTTCGACGAAGCGGCCATCTTCACCATCCACGGTTTTTGCCACCGCGTGCTGGCCGATGCGCCCTTCACCGCGGGCGTGCCCATGAGTGTCGAAGCGATTGCCGATGATGCGCCCTTGCGCATGCAGGTCGTGCACGACTACTGGCGCAGGCACCTGGCAGCCCAGGGCCTGGCGCCGGACTTGGCCGGCTACCTGCTGGCAGACCGTCGCAACAGTCCCGCGGCTTGGGGCGCTTTGCTCAAGCGTCGCTGCGCCAAGCCGCTGTCGCGCATGATCTGGCCTGCTGCGCTTGACGCGCCACCGCGCGTGGACGGCCAAGGCCTGCGCAGTGCCCACGCCGCGGCCCGCGCGCTATGGCACGCGGACCGAGCGGCCATACTGGACTGCGTCATGGAGGCTCTGCCGCGGCTGTCGCGCACATCCTACAAGCCCGCCGCCGTGGCATCGGCGGCGGCAGACTGGGACCGCTTGCTCGGCGACGAGGATGCCTTTTCGAACCTTGCCCGCGAGGACAAGCTCGCGCTGCTGACCACGCCCAAGCTCAAGCCCAACGCCAAATTGGCGCCGCCCAGGTATCACGAGTTTTTCGACCGGGCCGCCCAATTGCTGGACTTGCGCGCAAGCACGATGCAGGCGCTCGAACTGCAGCGCCTGGTCCTGGTGCGCCGCCTGCTCGAGGAGGGCCCCGTTGAGCTGCGCCAGACCAAGCAGCGGCTGCGCGTCTATGCCTACGACGACCTGCTGCAAAGCGTGCACGAGCGCCTTACCGGCGCTGCGGCGCCCTGGCTGGCGGCAGCCTTGCGCGAACGCTTCCCGGCGGCCCTCATCGACGAGTTCCAGGACACCGATCCGCTGCAATTTGCGATCTTCCGACAGATCTACGCCGGCCACCCGGCGCCTCTGTTCCTCGTGGGCGATCCCAAGCAGGCCATCTACAGCTTTCGCGGTGCCGACCTGCACACCTACCTGCGCGCCCGCCACGAGGCCCAGTGCGAATATTCCCTGGGCGACAACCAGCGCAGCACGCGCGACCTCGTCCAGGGCGTCAACGCCCTGTTCGAAGCCAACCCCCGCGCCTTCCTGCTCCCCGGCCTGGACTATCGCGCCGTGGGTTTGGGCCAAAAGCCGCGCCCCATCCTGCACGACCGCACCCAGCCGCGGTCGGCTCTGCAATTGTGGCAACTGCCGGTCGGCGCCGATCCGGCGCCGCAGCGGAAGCGCTTTGCGCAGTCGGCGGCGGCGCGCGCCTGCGCCGGCGAGATCGCGCGCCTGCTGGGCGCGGCGCAAAAAGGCGCGATCACCCTCGATGGGCAGCCCTTGAGCGCGGGCAATATCGCGGTGCTCGTGCGCAGCCACAAGCTGGCCAGCGTCATGCGCAGCGCGCTGGCGGCGCTGGGCGTGGGCAGCGTGACACAGTCGCAAGAAAGCATCCACGACAGCCAGGATTCGGCCGAGCTCGAGCGCGTGCTGCTGGCGGTGTTCGAACCGGCGCGCGAGGGCCTGCTGCGCGCGGCGCTGGCCACCGAATTCATGGGCCTGGATGCGGCGGCGATCGAGGCGGTTTCCGCCGACGAAGGCCGCATGCTCGAATTCATGGCGCGCTTTGGCAACTACCGCCAGACCTGGCTGCAACGCGGCGTCGGCGTCATGCTGCGCCAGTGGATGCTCGATGAACAGGTCGGCGAGCGCCTGCTGCAGCGCGCCGATGGCCAGCGCCGCCTGACCAACCTGCTGCACCTGGCCGAATGCCTGCAGCAAGCCGCCCAGGAGCACCCGACCCCCGAGGCACAGCTGCGCTGGCTACAGCTGCAGCGCGGTGCGGCGCAAAGCGACGATGCCCTGCAATTGCGCCTGGAGTCCGATCGCAATCTGGTGCAGATCCTCACCATCCACAAGTCCAAGGGGCTTGAATACCCGATCGTCTTTTGTCCGTTCCTGTGGGACGGCCACCCGGGAGGATCCTCCGGGTCGCTGGAGGGAAAGGAATACCACGACGATCGGGGACTAGCCGTCATCGACTTCGGGCCGGAAGATCCGGCGACGAAGGAAAAAATCAAACTCGAGCGCGCCGCCGAATCCCTGCGGCAGATCTATGTCACCCTGACGCGTGCCGTGCACCGCTGTTATATCGTCGTTGGCAATTACACCAGCAAAGGAGCGACCACCGAAGGCGGCAAGAGCCTGCTCAACTGGCTGGTCGGGGGCCAGGATATGTCGCCCGCACAGTGGCTGGAGGCGGGAATCAAGCCGCAGGCCGTCACCGCCGCCTGGCACGCTTTTGCCGCCCGCAACGCGCCGCAGGTCGGGCTCGATCCACTTCCCCTGGCAGCGATCCCGCCCTTGCCCGCCGTGCAATCCGCCGCCGACACGCTGCAGGCACTGCCCGCCCCGCAGCGCATTCCCGCCGGCTGGCGCCTGGGCAGCTACAGCAGCCTGACCCTGGGCGTGCGCCAGGAAGGTTCGGCGGCCGACCACGACTTGCGCTTGACCGGCACGACCGCGCTCGCCGCTGCAGGCTCCGGGCAGCTCGCGCCCGACGACATCCTGAATTTTGCCCGTGGCGCCGCGGCGGGCACCTGCCTGCACAAAGTCTTCGAACGCGCCGACTTCACGGATCCTTCCACCTGGGGCGCCGCCATCGATGGCGCCCTGCGCGCCCATCCGCAAGGGCCGCGCAACGCGGAATCGGCAGCTCTGCAGGCGCGCATGCTGCAGGGCATGCTTGCCAACGTCTTGCACACGCCCTTGCATTCGGGCATCAGGCTCAAGGATCTTGCCGGATCCAGGCGTCTGGTCGAGCTCGAGTTCAGCCTCGTGGCGCCCCAGCTCGATGCGGCAAGCCTGATCGCCATGATGCAAAGCCACGGCTACCCCGCACCGGCCCTGAGCTTCGCGCGCCTGCAGGGCTATTTGCGCGGCTTCATCGACCTCGTCTTCGAACGCCAAGGGCGCTATTACATCCTGGACTGGAAATCCAATCACCTGGGCAGCACGCCGGCCGACTACGGACCTGCGGCCCTGGATGCCGCAATGCGTGCGCATGCCTACCACCTGCAATACCTGCTCTACGCGCTGGCCCTGCACCGCTACCTGCAGCGTCGCTTGGCCGGTTACGACTTCGAGCGGCACTTCGGCGGGGTTTTCTACCTGTTCGTGCGCGGCGTGCGCCCTCACTGGAAAAATGCCGACGGCAGCAGCTGCGGGGTCTTCCACGATAGGCCGCAACGCCCGGTGCTCGAGGCCCTGGCGCGGGAACTCGATCCATCCCAGGTCACGGCGTAAAGCCCATGGCGGATCCACAATTCGAGAGCCCCGACAAATCCCTCGCAGCCGGATTTGCCAGCCAGATAGCGCGCTGGGCGCAAGGCGACGCCTCCAGCCTGCGCGTCCTCAAGCTCGCCGCGCGCGAACTCAGCCTGGCAATCAGCGCGGGCCACGTCTGCGTGGGCCTTGCCGAGTTGCTGGCAATTCCCGGCATGCCGGCCGATGCCGATGCCTTGCGTCAGCTGTTGCTGGCCGCCGGCGTCGTCGGAACACCCCAGGCGCCCGGCGCCATGCCGCTCATTTTGGACCCGGACCGGCGCCTGTACCTGCACCGCCATTTCGACTACGAGCAGCGCCTGGCCCGTCGCCTGTTGCGCGCCGCGCGCCCGCTGGGCAGGCCCGTCGACCCGGAGCTGCCACGACGCCTGGACACGCTTTTTGCTGCCAACGCGCCGGCCCTGGCCGGCAAGGCAGACTGGCAAAAGCTGGCCGCGGCCTTGGCCATGCGCAATGGGCTGACGATAATCAGCGGTGGTCCCGGCACCGGCAAGACCACGACGGTGGTCAATCTGCTCGCCTGCTTGATCGCCCAAGAACCCGCTTGCCGCATTGCCCTGGCAGCGCCTACCGGCAAGGCTGCCGCCCGCATGACCGAAGCCATCGGCCTGCGCGCGGCCCACCTGCCCCAGGCCACCCGCGAACGCCTGCCCGCCGAGGCATACACGATCCACCGCCTGCTCGGTGCAAGCCCCAGCGGCTTTCGGCACGACGCGGCCCATCCCCTGGCCATCGACGCGCTCGTCGTCGACGAAGCCTCGATGCTCGACCTCGGCCTGGCCGTGCGGCTGCTCGAAGCCGTGCCCGACACGGCGCGCATCATCCTGCTGGGCGACAAGGATCAGCTGTCCTCGGTCGAATCGGGCGCCGTGTTCGCGGAAATCAGCGTCGATCCGTCCCTGAGCGAGACCTGCCGCGACGATCTGGCCCGATCCTGCGCTCTGCCCGCCGCCCGCATCGTTCCACCGGTGCCGCTTTATGCCAGCGCTTTGCGCGACTGCGTCATCTGGTTCACGCAGAACTTCCGCTTTGCCGCCGATTCGGGTATCGGCCGCCTTGCCGCCGACATCAACCAGCAGCGCAGCGCCGACGCCATCGCGTGGCTGCGCGCCGGCGCGGACGACTCGACCCGCTGGCTCGAGTCGAATGGCGAAGAGCCCGACGCGCAGACCCTGCTGGCCCTGAGCCGGGGATTTGCGCCTTACCTGCAGGCCATCGAGGAAGACCCCACCGACCTAGGCGCCGTCGCTGCGGCCTTCGGGGCATTTCGGGTGCTGTGCGCCCACGTCGAGGGGCGCCGCGGCGTCGAAGCTGTCAACGACCACCTGAGCAGGCTCAGCCGGCAGGCCCTGGCGCGGGTGCAGCAGCGCTGCAGAATTCCCGCCAATTCTCCCTGGTTCGTCGGACGCCCGGTGATCGTGCTGCGCAATGACCACGTGCTCAAGCTTTTCAATGGCGACATCGGTATCGCCTTGCCCGATAGCGCGGGTCAGTTGTTGGTGCATTTTCCCGATGCTGCGGCAGGGTTTCGCTCTTTTGCGCCGATCCGCCTGCCGGAACACCAGACGGCCTTTGCCATGAGCGTGCACAAATCCCAAGGTTCAGAGTTCGATGAGGTTCTGGTGCTGCTGCCGGCGCAGCACAGCCGTGTGCTCAATCGCGAACTGCTATACACGGCGGTCACGCGCGCGCGCCAGCGCGTAACCATCAGCGCTTCGCAGGCGGTGCTTGCGGCGAGCATCGCCTCGTCGACGCAGCGGCGCTCCGGGCTGCTCGCGCGCTT
>Ga0075030_100006285_pt1 | contig 10630 bp, 9 predicted proteins | sample LitLauG_LLR_2012_FD_71393 | JGI IMG/M metagenome (GOLD analysis project Ga0075030, IMG submission 71393) | Freshwater sediment microbial communities from Pennsylvania, USA - Little Laurel Run_MetaG_LLR_2012 | ecosystem: Environmental > Aquatic > Freshwater > Creek > Sediment | place: USA...
GAGAAAAGCTCATAACCGCAGAGGTCGCAGAGAAAGGCCGCAGAGAGCGCGGAGAAAAGCCAACGTTGAGCGAGCGGGACAAGTCGATCGTCATCGGTGCTGCGCCGGAGGGGGCGCGGGATCAGGTGTCGGCGGCGCGCGCGGTGCGGGAGATGTTTTCTTCTATCGCGCCGCGTTATGACCTGCTCAATCACCTTTTGTCGTTCAACATCGACCGCTGGTGGTGGTGGCGGGCGGCGAGGACATTCCAGCACATTCTGAAGCGTTCGGAGGCCACGGTGCTCGATCTGTGCTGCGGCACGGGCGACATGGCTTTCGCGTTGCGGCGTCGCGCCGGTGAGTCCGCTGCCAAAATTCTGGGCGCCGACTTTGCGCACCCGATGTTGGAGAGGGCGGCAGCGAAATCGGGTGGAGCGAGGATGCGATGGGTGGAGGCGGACGCACTGAAACTGCCGTTTCCGGACGCTTCGTTTGATCTGGTGACGTCGGCGTTTGGGTTCCGGAACCTGGCGGATTACGATGCGGGGTTGCGCGAGATGGTGCGCGTGTTGCGGCCTGGCGGGGAATGCGGCATTTTGGAATGCAGCCAGCCGGGGGGTGTGGTCGGCAAGCTTTATGGTGTGTATTTCCGGCGCGTGCTGCCTGCGGTCGGCACGGCGATTTCCGGCGTGAAAGGACCGTATGCGTATCTGCCGGCGTCGGTGGGGCGGTTCCCGGCACCGCTGGAGATGACGGAGCGGATGCGCGGGGCGGGGTTCGGGAAAACGTCGTGGACGCCCTATACGTTTGGGACCGCGGGGTTGTATTGGGGGCGGAAGGGACGACTCCGAGATCGGGCGTGAGGTGTTTCGGGGCTGCGGCAGCGGGGCGAAAAGCTTTTAACCGCAGAGATCGCAAAGAAAAGCCGCAAAGGACGCTAAGGCTGACTTTCTTCGGTTGTGCCTCAATGCGCTCGGGATGACGGAAGGGTTGGTTTGTGAATTAGGTCTCAGGTGGCCGCGGTGTGGTGTGCGGCACTTGCTGGAGCGGGGGCTTTGAACGAGTCGAGAAAAGCGTCAGCGATGGAGTAGCGAATGACTTTTTCGTAGTCGTCGCCCAGGAATTTCTTCAGGCGCTCTGTGCTCATGATGTACTGGCCGGTCATGTAGGGAACCGCTTCCGGCGGGACGGCCGAGACGCCGCGTTTCCAGAGAAACTGCAGGACGGCCCGCATGGCCCACTTTCCGGGCACCCGAACCAGTTTGGCGCGGGCGGCGTTGATGCACTGGCCAAAGGTGAGCGGCTCTCCTCGGCTGGCGACGTTCATCACCGTGAGGCGGCGGGCTTCCGGTTCGCGGTGCAGCATCCAGGCGATGAGCCGAGCCATGTCGTCGACATGGACGAACTGGATCTTGTGGTCAAGATACTTCTGGCCATACGGCAGGAGACAGGGAAGGCGCTTGCCCTCTTTTTTCATTTGGGCGGCGCGTTTCCCTTTGCCGTTGGGAATCCCGCGGAACGCGCCGATCATGTAATTCTCCACACTGGCCCCTGCGAAGATGTGTGGCCGAAGAATATACGCGCTGCACCCCCGGAGCGCCGGGGCGCGCTGCTGCACGACTTCATCCGATTCTTTCTTGTGGATCGCGTAGGGCAGCGTGTGGGCCTCGAGCGCGTAGTCTTCCGCGACCGGGCCGGGCAGATCGGGGCCGTAGGCGGCAACGCTGCTGGGAAAAATGAACTGGCGGATGCCGCTGTCTTCGTTGCGATTGGCTTCCGTAATGGCTTCCATGACGCGCGCGGTGCCGGCGACGTTGATCTGCCACATGCGATCCACTTCAAGCACCCCGCTACGGACTGCGTCCAAGACGAAAGCGAGATGCACGACCGAGAAGGGGCGGGTTTCCTTGAACAAGTTGTAGAGGACGCGAGTGGAGTCCTCTACACCGAGATCCATGCGGATGAAGCGCATGGGCGCGTCCGTTTTCGGGGGAGCGATGTCGATGCCGATTACGGAGAAGTTGGCGAGCAGCGGCAAGAGCCGCAGCCCAAGGTTTCCCGAGACTCCAGTAACGACGACAGTGAGTTTAGCCGCGCTCATTCTTTCGGTTGGGTCGACGGCGGTGGGGGCGCGGGGCGCATCCGGTTGGTTGGCGTCGGCCGCGGGCCGCCGGGCATTCCAGGATCTGCGGGCGCGTCGCCGAAGTAGTCCTGGTTGAGGTCAGCCGATACCGAGCTCAGCATGGCCTGGCGCATGGCTTGCAAGCGCTGCGTACGCAGGGTAGTGCGGATCTCGTCTTGCGCCTGCGCCAGCGGCAGCGTGGTTTTAGAAACCACCTTGAAGAAGTAGTAGCCAGTGGGGTCGTTAAGGACACCGGATAACTCGCCGGGCTTCAAATCAAAAACCGGGGACTGCGGCCCGGGCAGGTTGCCACGGCGGATGTTCGCGTTCATGGTTGGGGGAGGGGTGGCTTTCACCGCAGCGGCCTCGTAGGCTTCCTTCTGGAGCTTGTCGAAGTCCTCTCCGGCTACCGCGCGGTTATGCAGGTCTTCGGCCACGGTTTTCATCTCGGCTTCGGATCTCTTTCTGACGGCGTCACCCTCAGCGGGAGTGGCACCCTCTTTCGGAGGATCGGTCGCGCGGGTTTTTGGAACGAAAACGCGGAGAAACGTAGTCTGTTCAAAGTTACTCGAATTCTTCTGGTAGAAGTCGCTGATTTCGGCTTCCGGGACCTTATCTGCCTCTTCTTGAAGAGAGCGCTCCAGTTCCAACTTGAGCAGTTCCATCTTCGTGAAATTCAGCATTTGCAGGTAGTGCGGATTCTGTTCCAAACCGCGCTTGCGCGCTTGCTGGGACATAAAGAGGATCTGGGGATACTGAGTGGCGAGCTGCTTGCGAACCTGGGGAGGCATGTTGGGTTGCAGACCGTCGGCAAGTTTTTCGAACTCGGCGCGGGTGATGACAGTCGTGCAACCGGATTTCCCAGCGGGCGCTCCGGCCTTCGGCGTTTCACAAACGCCGTTGATGGTAATCACCGGCGTGCCCGGCGGCAGATTGCTGGTTCTTGGCGCGGCGACAGCTCGGCCCTCGCGTTCTTCCTCCCCCCTCTCGACCGGAGCGGCTTGTGGCTTCTGCGGCACGGGTGGTGGCGGCGAGGATGGCGCCAGTTGGGCCAGGGCCAGGTCGGCCACGATAAGAACAGCGAATAGACACGCGGCCGGCTGCAATCGTTGCATTCGATGATGTCCCTTTGGAACCAGTCCAGCAACTTCTCCGAAATCGTAGCACAGGCCGCTACAAGAATCGGGAGGAGCGAACCTCGGAAGTCCACTGGAATCAGTTGGCGCGAAAAGCAGAGAGCGTTGATAATCACGGAATGTCGGAATCGCCGATGCCGTATTCATCCGTGACCATGCGAGCGGAAAAGCGCTCGGTCGCGGGCAATTCTGTATTGGCGGCCCTGGCCATCACGGTGCTGAAGATCGTGGTCGGAGTGACCACGGGCAGCCTGGGAATTCTGTCGGAAGCGGCGCACTCTGGGCTGGACCTGATTGCGGCCATCATCACGTTTTTCTCTGTGCGAGTTTCCGACAAGCCTGCCGACGCGGACCATCAGTACGGGCACGGGAAGGTGGAGAATTTTTCCGCATTCATCGAAACCGGGTTGCTGCTGCTGACTTGCGTTTGGATTGTGTCGGAAGCGGTTAAGCGGTTGTTCTTCAAGACGGTGGAGATCGAGCCCACGATCTGGGCATTTGTGGTTATGGTGCTATCGATCGGCGTGGACCTGTGGCGGTCGCGAGCACTGGGGAAGATCGCCGTGAAGTACGACAGCCAGGCCCTGGAAGCCGACGCCCTGCACTTCTCGACGGATGTGTGGTCGAGCGGCACCGTCATTTTGGGTCTGCTGCTGGTTCTTGTCGGCCGGATTTATCACATTGGCTGGTTGCGCGATGCAGACCCGGTAGCGGCGCTGGTAGTGGCAGGGATCGTGGTGCACGTGAGTTGGCGACTGGCGCGAAAGACCATCGACGCGTTGCTGGATGCGGCCCCGGCGGGAGTGAGGCACCAGATCATCGGAGCGGTGCAAAAGGTCGATGGGGTGCTGGAGGTCGACCGGGCCCGGATTCGCCGGGCCGGCAATCGCTACTTCGCGGATCTATCGATCGGCTTAGCGCGCACGGTCACATTTCAACACTCCGGACAGGTTGCAGACGCGGTGACGGAAGCGGTCCATCGGGTACTGCCCGATGCAGACGTGACGGTGCACTCGATTCCCCGCGCGGGCCGGACGGAGAACATTTTCGACCGGATCCGGGCGGTCGCGACGCGCCACAACCTGAACGTTCACGATGTCAGCGTGCAGGACCTGCGGGGGCGACTGCACGTGGAGCAACACTTGGAGCTGGACGAGAGGCTGTCGTTGAAAGAGGCGCACGACCGCGTATCGGCGTTGGAGGCCGAGATGCGCGAGGATGTCCCGGAGATTTCATCGATCCTGACCCATATCGAAAGTGAGCCCGCGACTATCGAAGAGGGTGACGAGGTAGGGCGCGATGCCGCGCTGGAACGACGATTAAAGGCAATCGCGGCGGAATTCCCCGACGTACTGGACATGCATGAAATCAAAATCAAGCGGGTGCGCGGGCGCTTGTATGTTTCGTGTCATTGCACGCTGTCGGACGAGTTGGCTCTGTCGCGTGTGCACGACATCCAGACGGACCTGGAGATCCGTTTCAAGCAGGACTCGCCGGAGTTGTTCCGGGTGCTGATTCATCCGGAACCGAGCACCGATAATCGGAGATAGGTGAGAGCCCAATGACTGAAGCGAAGGCGCGCTGGACGGATCGTGTTCGGTTTATGGGGGAGTCAGATAGCCAGCATGGCATTGTCGTGGACGGGGACAAGAAGACCGGCAACAGTCCGATAGAACTGGTTCTAATCGGGTTGTGTGGGTGCACGGGCTACGACGTGGCCAGCATTCTAACCAAGAAACGCGAGCCGTTCACGAGTCTCGAAGTCGTGGCGCAAGCGGAGCGGGCGAAAGATCCACCGTCGGTTTTCACCGAGATCAAGTTGACTTACAAGGTAGGGGGCAAGGTTTCTCGGAAGAGTGTGGAAGACGCGGTGCGGCTATCGAAGGAGAAGTACTGCTCGGTATCGGCGATGCTGGAGAAAACGGCGAGGATTACGGCGGAGATTGAATACGTAGAGACGTAACTTCGTTTGCCGTATGCTCGACTCAACAAACGGCAATCGGTGATGATCCAAGGAAGCGTGGCAGAAAGGGCCGAAGGGTTCGTGGTGATGTCGAGGGGTATGGGGTCCCTGGACTCCGTTCGGCTTTCGCCTACTGCGCTCGGGATGACAGAGTTATTAATCGATGAAACACAAAGTGGTGAGCTTTCCCCAACCCGATTGTCCGCCTTGTCAGGTGGTGAAGCTGTTTCTCGAGGAAAAGGGCGTGCCTTTTGAGGAACGGGACATCAGCTTGGATCCGTAGCTTGGATCCGTCAGCCGTGCGGGAGTTGACGGAGCAATACAACAGCCACTCCACGCCCACGCTGGTGATCGGGGAAGAAGTGATGATTGGGTTCGATCCTGAGCGGCTCGACGACATCCTTGGCGAATAAAGCGCATCCGGTTCGGGGATACCTGTACATCGCCACCGCGACCCTGCTTTGGGGGATCGCCGCGACCCTCGGGCGGGCGGCGTTTACGGGGCGGTTGCTGCCTGCGGGACAGAGGTTGCAGATTGATCCACTGATCTTGTCCCAGAGCCGCACTACTTTTTCGTTTCTCGTGTTGCTCCCAATCCTGATCGTCCAACGAGGTTGGCGGCGTTTGAAGTTGCCGCCGGCAGATTTCGGGAGGCTCGTCCTGCTCGGCGTACTGGGAGTAGCCGCGTCGAATTACTTCTACTACCTCGCGATTCAGAAAACGAATGTAGCCACCGCGATTATTCTGCAATACACGGCGCCGGTCCTGGTGCTGCTGTATATGGTGGCGCGCGGCCTGCAGAAGGCGACTCTGCAGCGCGTGTCGGCGGTCGCGCTGGCGGTCGTGGGCAGTGTACTCGCGATCGGGGTGGTGGGGGCGGGCGGGCTTCGGTTGAATACAATTGGAGTGACCGCCGGGATGCTGGCGGCAGTTTCGTTTTCGTTCTACAACGTGGCCGGGCACAACATACTGGCGCGATACGACCGGTGGATTGTGCTGCTGTACACAACCCTGAGCGCAGCGGTGTTCTGGCTAGTGGTGAATCCTCCCTGGAAGCTGGCGGCGGCACACTATTCCTGTATCGAGTGGAGCTTCCTACTGGCGTTCGCGGTGGTGTCGGTTTTGGCGCCGTTTTCGTTTTACTTTGCGGGATTGCAGCACCTGGAGCCGACGCGTGCAATCGTTTCGAGTTGCCTGGAGCCGGCATTTTCGATCGTGATTGCGGCTGTGGTATTGGGTGAAGGGGCGAGGCCGGCACAGGTAGTCGGGATTGTGGTGGTGCTGGCGGCCATCGTGCTGGTGCAGTTGCCCGACCGAGGAGAGCGTGGCACGGGGACGATGGTCGAGCCGATTGAGTGACAGTTTCGGGTGTCGAGTTTCGAGCTGAACGGCGAGAAATGGAATTCGAAACCTGAAACTCGAAACTACTCCAGCGCCTTTCCCTTCGTTTCCGGCAACTGCGTGGCGGCTACCATCGACAAAAAGAACGCCCCGGCGCACAGGTAGAAGGCCCAGCTGAGGCCTTTGACCTGCCCGACGCGGCCGATCACGTACGGGGCTACCGAACTCAGAGTGCGGGCGCCGTTGTAGGTGAATCCCAAGGCTCGGGCACGTACGCGGGTGGGGAAAATCTCGCTGGCGATGATGCCGGAGCCGGAGAAGAAACCGGTTCCGAAGAATGCGGTGACTGTGCCGATGACCAGAATCCAGGCGGGTTGGCGCGCCAGGGCGTAGATCGGGACCAGGACTGCCGCCATGAACGTATAAAGCAGGAAGGAACGGCGGCGGCCGAGACGGTCGGCGACCCAGCCGAAACTAGCGTATCCGGGAAACATTCCAAAAAGATTGAGGACGACCAGCAGAGTGGTGGTGCCCATCACGCCGAAGCCACGGCCGCCCTGGTCCACCGGCAAGGAAAGATAGGGTGGGAGCCAGGTGAAGAGTCCCCACCAGGCAAACATGCCGAAGAAGTTGGCGAACAGCAAGGCGAACGTGTAGTGGAGCAGGGGTGGGCGAAAGATGTGGGCGAAGGCGGTGTGCTGGTATCTGTCCTGGGCGGCGGCGACGCGGTGCGAGTCGAGGGCGAGACGGTGGTGCTCCTCCCACATCTCGGACTCGGGCACGCGGCTCTGGATCCAGAGCGTGACTAGTGCAGGCAGGATTCCGACGAAGAACACCCTGCGCCAGTTGGCGTAGTGGAGCACGACGCCGGCGACGAGCGCGGCGAGCGCGTATCCGATGGCCCATGAACTTTGCACGATGGAAATGGCTTTGGCGCGCAGTTCGGTAGGCCAGGTTTCGGCGACCAGGGTGGCGCCGGTGTTCCACTCTCCACCCATACCGAGGCCGAGGATGAAGCGGAAGGTCGCCAGCATGAGGATGGACGTTGCCAGGCCTGACGCGAAAGAACAGACCGAATACGTGAGGATGCTGAGCATGAGGGCGCGCTTGCGCCCAATGCGGTCAGCGATGAAGCCGAAGAGGATGCCGCCGATGCCGGAGGCGAGGAGTGTGAGCGTCGCGAGAAAGCCGGACACTGCCTTGCTCATGTCCAGATCGCGCATGACGTGGGCGAGCACCAGGGCGTAGAGCATGGTGTCGAAAGCGTCGAGCATCCAGCCCAGGGCCGCGGCGAGGAGGGTGCGGCGCTGGGCGCTGGTGACGGTGGAGAAAGTGGCGGCGGTGGTGGACATGCGGGAGCATTCTCAATTTCCCAGGCGTGATTGGCAATTGAAAATCAACGCGGATCCGACGAGCCCTCTTTGGCCGCATTCGTCAGATGGAAATACCGCCGAGCCTTCTTCACGTCGCGGGCGATCTGCTCGCGCAGGGCTTCCACGGAGGGGAACTTGATTTCGTCGCGGATGCGCTGCAGGAAGAAGAGTTCGACTTCGGTGTCGGCGTCGAGGTCGATGGGATGGAAGTTGAGGAGGTGGGTCTCGATCGCGAATGACTCGGAGTCGAAGGTGGGGCGGTTGCCGACGTTGGTGACGGAGTCGAAGCATTCCTGGCCAACGCGGGTGCGGGTGATGTAGACGCCGTCCTGGGGAACGAGTTCGTCGTAGCGGCTGAGGTTGATGGTGGGGACGGTGTACTTGCTGCCGAAGCCGCGGCCACGGCCGGGCGTCGATAGAATGGCGAAGGGGCGGCCGAGCAGGTGGCGAGCACGGCTGACGCGTCCGGCGGTGAGGAGCTTGCGAATCTGGCTGCTGGAGACACTTTCGCCGCGCAGGGTCATCTCGTCGAAGATTTTCACGGTGAAGCCCATCTCGCGGCCGAAATCGGCCAGGTTGTTCACGTCCCCGGCGGCTTTGTGTCCGAAGCGGAAGTTGAAACCTTCGTGGATTTCGCGGGCATGCAGCTTCTTCTTGAGAATGCGTTCGGCGAACTGACGCGGGGTCAGGAGCGAGAGATCGCGGCCGAAGGTGAGGAGCAGGACCGCGTCGATGCCGGTGGCCGCGAGCAGGCGGAGCTTCTCGGGAGTTGGGGTGAGGAGTTTCAGGCCGGAGTCGGGACGCAGGATGCGGACGGGGTGCGGGTCGAAGGTGACGGCGACGGACTGGGCTTTCTGTTGCAGGGCGCGCTGGGCGATGTCGCGGAGCACGGCCTGGTGCGCGCGATGGACTCCGTCGAAGTTACCGACGCTGACGATGGTCGGGCCGAAGTCCGCGGGGATGTCTTCGAGTTTGTGGAAGATCTGCATGAAGATCAAAACCAAAGTCAAAGAATCAAAATCAAGTCAAAATCAAAAGCTAAACACGAAGGGCACTAAGGATTTCACTAAGGGCCACGAAGGAAAGCTTGAGAAGACTCATATTTCGAACTCCAGCTTCATTCCGTCATACGACAGGCGCACGTGGGGTGGCAGGGTTGCGTTGGTGGCTTCGTGGGGCAAGTCGTGACAGATATGAGTAAAGAACACACGCTTGGCGCCGACCTGATCGGCGATGCGCATGGAGTTCTCGACGGTGGAGTGCGTGGGGTGCGGCTTGTGACGCAGGCCATCGAGAAAAAGCACGTCAAGGCGTTCCAGGTGTGGGAGCGAGGACTCGGGGATCTCGCTGAAGTCGGTAAGGTAGGCGGCTTGGCCAAAACGGAAACCGTAGATTTCGGTGTCACCGTGAATGATGGGGATCGGCTCGAACTCGGCGCCGAAGAGGGTGAAGGGGCCCTCGATCGATTTCAGATCGAGACGGGCGAGGCCTCCGAACTTGTAGTCGGCGTCGAAGATGTAGCGGAACATGTTGCGGATGTAGTCGGCGGCTTCGGCGCGCGCGTACAGGGGAATCTTTCCGTCGCGGTGATAACTCAGAGGACGCAGGTCGTCGATGCCGAGGATGTGGTCGGCGTGGCTGTGAGTGTATAGGACAGCGTCGATGCGGTTGATCTGCTCGCGGATGGCTTGCTCGCGGAAGTCGGGGGTGGTGTCGATGAGAACGATCTTGCCGGCGTATTCGAGCAGGACGGAAGGGCGGGTGCGGCGGTCGTGGGGGTCGGAGGAATGGCACACGGCGCAAGGGCAGCCGATGGTGGGCACGCCCATGGACGTGCCGCTGCCGAGCACCGTGAGCGTTGCCTTCATCGAACCTTGCTGCCGGCGGGATTTCCGGGTGGTGCCTGGGGCGGGCGCGCCAGCGTGTTGGTGACTTCCACGTAGGCCATGCGGAGTTCGTAGAGGCAGTTCTGCAGGAAGTTCGATTCGGCGGCGGTCAGGTTGCCCTTGGTTTTGTCCTGCAGGAGGCTCAGGGTGTCGATGGTCTGGCGGGCGCCAATGAGGTCGACGCGGGGCTGCCCGCCTTCTTCGTGCATCATGCCCAGTTGCAGCATGGCGCTCATGTAGAGCGAAGCCATGAAGCGCTCGAAGGTCATTTCCAGGTCTTTGGCAGAGTGGCCGCTCAGTTCGACGCGGGTGTCGAGGTCCTTGGAGGACTGGTGGTAAGCGTCGGCGTTGGCTTTCTGCTCGGCAGCTGTGGGCGGCGGCGGTACGTTGGGATTGGCGACGGATGTCTCGGTCGCGATGTCCGGGGCTGCGGAGGAACTTGGGGCGGAGGCGGGCTTGTCGTCCACGGCCTCGGTGCGGAGTTCGCCATCCGAGGTAAAGAGCCTGCGGTCGGTTACGGTGAAACCAGCGTCTTCTTTCTTTTCCGGCATAATTCTATCCTTTTGGCTTAAGCCCTGAGGAGGTCGACGAAAGGCAGTTCAGTCACGACGGCGGTGGACTCGGCGATCGGAATTTCTTTGCCCGGTATGCCGAGTTCTCGCCGGATGTAGCCCAGAGCGACGGTGCGAACGCCCTGCGTTGCGGGAATGGTGGCCGAACTGGTGATTTCGCCGACGTCCTTGGACTGCACTTGAATCTTTGTGCCCGGAGCGGGCGGAGGCCCGGACACCAGAAACCCGGTGAACTTGCGATGTACGTTGCCGCGCGAC
>Ga0075030_100006287_pt1 | contig 10628 bp, 8 predicted proteins | sample LitLauG_LLR_2012_FD_71393 | JGI IMG/M metagenome (GOLD analysis project Ga0075030, IMG submission 71393) | Freshwater sediment microbial communities from Pennsylvania, USA - Little Laurel Run_MetaG_LLR_2012 | ecosystem: Environmental > Aquatic > Freshwater > Creek > Sediment | place: USA...
CGAGCGGGTCTAGCGGCAGCCTGCGGCGCGCGCACTTCAGCCATCGCGCGGGCCGCTATCTGGAAATCAGCCGGCGCGTGCGTCCAACTAGGCCGGATCGACCGCGTTCGCCCTTGCCGATGCTGACGGTCCCCTGGCCGTAGTCATAGCCGTAACCGTAACCATAAACCTTGCCGAGATTCGCAGCGGTAGGATTGAATCGGGTCAGGAGAGCACCGATGACGTGAACGCCGGCCATATTCAACCGAGCGAGAGTGGCGCGCGCTTGGGGCTTCGGTGTGCGGCCAGCTTGCAACACAAAGAGCGTCGCATTCACGGCCGCACCAACTAGCGGAGCGTCAGCAAGAGCCATCACGGGCGGGCCGTCTATGACCACGGCGTCGAATAAGCCTTCGGCCTCAGCGAGCAGTAGCCTTAGACGCGGTCCCGACAAGAGCTCCGCCGGATTGGGCGACGCAGGCCCCGCCGCCACCAGCGAAAGATTGTCGATCTCCGTCGGTTGGATGGCGTCTTTGAGGTGCGCGCCGCCCGTCAGCACATTGGTCATGCCAACGGTATTGTCAGCGCCGAACAGCGATTGCAGCGTAGGCTTGCGCAGGTCGGCGTCGATCAACAGGACACGAAAGCCGAGACGCGCGACGAACTTGGCGATCGCGTAGGCTGTGGTCGACTTTCCCTCTCCCTGCCAGGGGCTGGTCACGAGCAGGCTAGTGGGAAAGCCGTCGGCGGTGGCGAACTGTAGGGCCGAGCGCAGCGATTGATACGACTCCGCCAACGGTGAGCGCACCTCCGCTAAGGCTTCAAACGGGGCCGAATTTTTCTTTAGATCGGGTACCGTTCCGAGCACGGTCAGTCCCAGCGCTTCGACATCCGCCGGCGTGCGTACCGTCTGATCAAGGGTCCGACGAATGAGTGCAATTCCGATCCCGAGCCCCGCCCCTAACATTCCACCCAGCGCCAGATTGATAAAAGGTTTGGGGCTAGATGGGTATTGAGGCGGCTCTGCGCGGTCGATGATGGATATGTTGTTCGAGGACACACCGCCTGCGACGCCCACCTCCTTGTAGCGTTGCAGCAGACCGTCATAGAGCGTGCGGTTGGTGTCGACCTCTCGCTGCAGGATGGTGTAGCGGATGCTCCGGCCGCGCAGATCCAGCACGCTGGATTTCAAGCCGTTGACCTGGCCCGCCAGGGTACGCTCGTTGTCGAAGGCCGCTTGGTATTCAACATGGATCGCTTGGCGGATATTGGCCGACTCGATTTCGATCTGACGTTGCGTCTCGTCGATGCGCGCCTTGAGTTGGCGCATGTCCGGATAGTCGGGCTTGTAGACCGCCAGGCGATCCTGATAATCGGCCTGCATCTTGGCGCGCTGCTGGCTCAATTCCTGGATTGTCGGGCTTTGTAGGATTTCAGGGAGACCCAAACCGGATACGGCTGCCGCAGCCCTCCATTTCTGCTCTGCCCTGATCCGCTCCGTCCTAGCCGATGCGAGGGCCGCGTTGAACGCTTCAAGGTTAGCCGCAGCCAATGACGGGCCGGTTTCCGAACCTGTGGTGGAACCCCTATCGGAAAGCTGAATGATTTGTTGCTGGGCGGCGTAGGCGACCAGATCGCGTTCGCTCTGTTCGAGCTTCGCCTTCACCTCCGCAAGCCGCTTTTGGAGGAATTCGCGCGCGTATGACGATGATTCAAAGCGCCGATCGATCGCCTCGGCGATGAAATTCTCGGCGAAGGCGTTGGCGATCCGTGCCGACAGGGCGGGGTCGGGACTGGCGAAGGTGACGTTGACCAAACGTGATCCACGGACGGGGGTAACGCCGAGCCCTGAGTGCAGTGCGTTCGCGACGGCGTATTGCCGCGCTCGCGCGCTGGATCGGACGGCAGGGGCGAGATCGGCACCCGACATAGTCTTGAGGAATCCATCGTCAGCAGCGAGACCGAGGCTCTGCGAAACCCGTTCGCCCAACGCATGGCTCTTCAACAATCCGTATTGAGTCTGGAAGAATTCATCACCGTAGTTGTCGTAAGGAGTAACATCATCGCGACTCACAACCTTCTCAGCTTCGCGGTCCAACTGAAGTGTTGATTGCGCTGTGTATAACGGCCGCACTAGAAGTGTCACAAACAGGCTAAGCGCGAGGCACACCACAACTGAGGCCAAAATAGACCAGCGGAATCTCAAGAGGTCTTTAAGATCCTGCAGGATGCTTCCGAACTCGCTTGATCCTGAAAGGTGAGCTGCTGACTCCCAGTTGATCTGATCCGGCGGGGGTAAGGAAGGGGTAACACCCCTCGATCGGAGCACTGAGACCTTGCTCTGAATATCGCGTGGCGAGCCCGCGTCCTGACTGGTCATGTTCGGCGTCGATCTTTCCCGCGGGACCTGAACTAAAGGAAGGATAGCCAGTAAAGGGCCGGCATCACTTCTATGAAACTGCGCCAGGCGCTTTTGGTCTGAGAGCCGTCGACGATCACGACATCGTTGCCGACCACTTCGGGATTGCGCGCCTTGCCCTGGCCGATAGCCACGAGATCGAAATTGGCCGCGTGCGGCGTACCGTCCACATTCCGGATGATCGTCACCTTGTGGGCGTTGGCGCCTTTGGTCATCCCCTTGGCGCGCGCCACGGCTTCAAGCAGGCTCGTGCGGCCCTTCAGTTCGAATACGCCCGCTTCATTCACCGAGCCCTCGACGCTGACTTTCTGGCTGACCGCTTCATCGACCGTGACGGAGACCTGGGGCGACTGCAGGTAGTGCTCGGCCAACCGTGCGGCGATCTCCGCCGAGAGTTCGGTCGTGGTCTTGCCCTTGGCGATGACCGATCCGATCAGCGGCAGGAGGATCTGGCCGCTCGCGTCGACCTGCAGCTTGTCGATGGTCAGATCCTTCACCTGAAACACGGTGATATCCAGCTTGTCGAGCGCGCCGATCCGATAATCGGCCTCGGACGCGGCGGCGGGCAGGGTTGGGAAATCGGCGGGCGAGGGCGGCGTCTGCGCCCACGCGGACGCGGCCACGGCCAAAGCGAGAAGGCCCATCGCTCGCAGAACAATCCTTCGGGCGCCGCGCGCCAGGTTCTTCACGGTATCGAACCCACTCCGCCATTCCAAAGGGGCGCCCGCCGCCAGGACCGCCACAGCGCGAATCCTATCAGAGTTATGTGCGCCCGTCAGCGGTCGACACGGTCGCAGGTCGGAGGGGACGCCGCCACGCCGGTCGTGGGCAAAATCCGCGACGCCCAGGGTTTCCATGACAGGGTCCGGGCGCCACAAGGCCGCTAGAGCGTGACCGCCAAAAGTGGGAACTGGTTTTGGCGCAAGTCACGCTCCAACCATATGTATCAGAGCCTTTTTATCCGTTTCAGATGATTCCATCTGAAACGGAGAGGCTTTAGGGCGATACGCGCGGAGGATGACATGCGAGCCGAGATAGATCCGTTCCAGGCCATCGCCATCAGCCGGCTGGCGCATGCGCTCAACGACGAAGGTCGGTCCATCATCCACATGGAGTTCGGTCAACCGTCCACCGGCGCGCCGCGGGCCGCGATCGCCGCGGCGCATAAGGTCCTCGACAGCGACGGCATGGGATATTGGGAGAGCGCGGCCCTGAAGTCACGTCTGGCCCGGCACTATACGGATACCTACGGTGTCGATGTCGAGGCGGATCGGTTCATTCTCACCTGTGGCGCGTCGCCGGCCCTGGTCCTGGCGCTGAGTTCGACCTTCGAGCCCGGCGACCGCGTGGCGCTGGCCCGCCCGGGCTATGTCGCCTATCGCAATACGCTCAAGGCCCTTCACCTGGTCCCCGTAGAAATCCCCTGTGGCGCGTCCGAACGCTTCCAACTGACTTCCGCACAGCTAGCGGCGCTCGATCCGGCTCCGGCCGGGGTGATTATCGCCAGCCCCGCCAACCCCACGGGAACGATCATCGCGGCCGATGAACTCGCGTCGATCGCAGCGGTCTGCGCGAAGCGAAACATCCAGATCATCTCCGATGAGATCTATCACGGCCTGAGCTATGTCGGCCCCACACGATCGATGCTGGAATTCGAGCCGGGCGCGCTCATCATCAGCAGCTTTTCCAAATACTTCAGCATGGTGGGCTGGCGCCTGGGCTGGCTGCTGGCGTCGCCTGCCCGGCTGCGCCGGGCGCGCGCGTTCGTGGGCAATCTGTTCCTCACGGCGCCCTCTCTCAGTCAGCACGCCGCGCTCGCCGCCCTGGACAGCCGCGAGGAACTGCAGGGCCATCTGGCGGTCTACACCCGCAACCGGGCTCTTCTGCTTGACGCCCTGCCGCGGCTGGGATTGCGCGCGATCGCCCCGCCCGACGGGGCCTTCTACATCTACGCCGACATCCGCCATCTGACCGACGACAGCCTCGCGTTCTGCAAGCAGCTTCTCCGCGACACCGGTGTCGCGACGGCTCCCGGCGTCGATTTCGATCCTGTCGAGGGCCATTGCTTCATTCGCATTAGCTTCGCCGTCTCAACCCCCGAAGTCAGCGAGGCGATCGCGCGGATGAAGCCGTGGTTTGCGGCGATCGGGTGATGTTTCGGCGCGCTGACCGGCGAGGCGGCTCCTGCAAACGATTCCAAGAGCCACGACGCGGACGCCGGGGACCCAACCGCAATTGACGTTGCGCGCCCAGGACGTCCTACTCTGTTTGCGGCCCCGGCAATCGGTGGGGCCATGTATATCAACGGCTGAACAGACGTGTCGCGATGAACGCCGAACTTATCGAGCGGAACCAAGGTGCAAAGACCGCGGGGCGCGGTTGTGAGCTTGGGCCTATGCGTTTTCGCCGCGAGGAACGTGGCGCGGTGGCGGCGGAATACGCCTTGATCTTGATGGTCGTTGCTCTGGCGTGTGTGTTTGGTCTGACGACCCTTGGGTCTGGAATTTCCAATGGGATCAATGCGATCGCTAATTCTCTGACGCCGGTGATCGCTCACGGCGATCACGGCGACTAAGCCGCCAGGCCGATTCCCGGCCAGCGCCGCACCTAACGGGATCATCAGTGTACTCATGATATCGGAGTCAGCTGGCGCGCACGGTTCACGTGAATTCATGGGCTGGTAGCGGGGAAGCACGCCGAGATATCAGGCGGGAGTCAACCCTCGCGCCACGCTGGATTCGAAGCTTGAAGCGCCCGCATCCGCCGCCAGTCTTTCGCGGCGGATCTGAGATTGGGGCGGAAAATTGACAAATAATTGCAAAACTTTGTTAATTTTCATGCCCCGCTGACTCGCTGCGCGCATATGTCGCGGGTCCTCAGCCGCCGACATCAAGGCCTCGGTTAAGAATATCCTAATTTTTTCAAGCGGTCACGCCTGCGCGTGACCTCGTGGTCGGGTTCTGGCCCGTCAATTTGCCGCCGCCGGCGAGGGGCTTGACGATCGATCCCGCAAGATGACAGTGAACGCACTGAAAAACAAAGATTCTCCCGGGGTCGCCCGGCATTTGTCCGGGCCTACCTTCGCAAACCTAATATCAAGATTCTGTTTTCCTTAAGCAATGTGACCATGGATTCTTGGCGGGTGGGCGGATATGGCTCTTGAGGGAAAGAATAGCGGAAGGCGTCGTCGGTCCACTCCTTGCCACGCAAGGTTTTTGTGTGAAGAGGTCGCGGCGGCCGCGACTGAATACGCCTTGATCCTGGCCTTCATCGCCCTGATAACAATCGCCGCGCTTACCGCGATCGGGGTCACGGTCTCGGGCCCGTACAATGTGCTGGCCCAGGAGCTGCTCAATGCGGTCGGTTGAAGCTGAGGCGACAGTCGACGCGGCGTCGGCCGAACGCGGTTCATCACGACCGGGCCTAAATAGAGTCCCATGCGGCGGCGGGCTGCGTGGGTGGAGGACCTCTGAGCCTCCGCCGGCGGCTCCAGGCCGAATACGAGGACCGGCGGGGACGCGAAAGGCGGCTTGCAATGTCGGTGCGATTGCAAATTGATGCAAAATTCAAGGGCATATTTCGACGCTGCGCGGATTTGTCGCGCTAAGTTTTCGGGATCGACGTCAAAATGATTAATAAATACTTTCAGCGTGTTATGGGTGCGCAAGGGCCGCATCGCGACATCGCGGTCGCCAAGGATGGCTCCCGCTGCTTCCGGTTTAGGGCTTGACGCCCGCCGGCGAGGGTGGGAGTTTCAAGTCAGTATATAGGCGGTCATTTTCCGAGCCCCGCAAATAACGGGATAGAGAATGGTCTCCGGCATTCGTCGACCAAAGTAGTTGATGGCTCATGACGGCCTGTTTCGAATTTGAAATGTAGCCCCAAGGTCCATCGTGTTCCGATACGGCGCAATTTGGGCCTAGGTGAACTCGGTTGAGTGTTTTCCGACTGGAAGACCTAAAGGAAAAGACGCATGAGATACGCTGCACAATTTTTAAGCGACGAGTCCGGCGCGGCGGCAGCGGAGTACGCGCTGATCCTGGCGCTGATATCGGTGTTCATCATCGCGTCGCTCAGCTCGTTGGGCAATGGAATCGCCAATACATTCAATGCTATCACCAACGCCATGACGGCCTCCTGAAACACGGCGGCACGGGGTCGAACGGCCTCGTGTTCGATCGGGCTCGGGAATGAAGGACGAACGGCAAGGCTAAAACGTCGCTGTGACGGTCCTGGCGGCTAATAACCGTTGATCCGCGCATAGCGGTCGCGGTGATAAGCTTGGCCGCCATAGGTCGCTTCCGCGGCCCGCGCGCGTTTCAGATAGAGGCCGGCGTCGTGTGCGTCTGTCATTCCGATCCCGCCGTGCATCTGCACCATTTCGTTTGTCACCAGGTGCAGGGTGTCGCCAACCTTGGCCTTGGCCAGGGATGCGTATTCAGGAACGCGGGGATCGGTCTCGTCGATGGCCGTGAGCGCCGCCTCGACGCAAGAGCGCGCCAGCTCCAGGTCCGTGTACATTTTGACGGCGCGGTGTTGCAGACCCTGAAACGCCCCGATGGCCTGGCCGAACTGTACGCGTGTTTTGAGATAGTCGAGCGTGGTCTCGAAAGCCTGCAGCGCGGCGCCCAGCATCTCGGCCGCCAATCCGGCGCGCGCGCGATCGAGGGTCCCCTCCAGCGCCGCCCATCCGTCGCCTACCGTTCCGAGCAGGGCGTCAACGCCCACCTCGACGTTGTCGAATACGAGGTTGGCCGCGCCACGCGAGTCTGCGAGGCTGAGCGGCGCGCGTCCAAGACCGGGCGTACTGGCTTCGACCAGAAACAGGCTGATTCCCGCCGTGTCGGGCGACGCTCCGGACGTGCGCGCCGACACCACGAAAAGGTTTGCGGCCATGCCCTCCAGGACGAAGTTCTTGCTGCCGGAAAGCCTGTATCCGGTCCCATCTCTCATGGCGGTCATGGCCACATGGCTCGGGCGGTGATGCGCTCCCTCGTCGATCGCCAGGGTGGCGATTGTCGCGCCTGACGCGATGCCCGGCAGCCAGCGTTGCTTTTGCTCGTCCGATCCGGCCAGCATGAGGGCGCTCGCGGCGGTCAGGGCGCTGGACAGCAGGGGCGACGCCGTCAGGGTGCGCCCAGTCTCCTCCAGGATCAGACCCATGCCCAGAAAGCCGAATCCCGATCCGCCATAGGCCTCGGGTATGATAACCCCGGCCCAGCCCATGGCCGCCATCTCAGCGTAGACTGCGGGGTCGAAGCGCAACGGCGCTCCCGAATCGCGCAACGATCTGAACCTGGCGACAGGCGATTCTTCCTGGGTCCAGGTGCGCGCGGCGTCGCGCAACAAGGTCTGTTCTTCGGTGAGGACGGCCATGAAGGGTTGACTTCCGGTGTTTGCGCTAACCGACCTTGGGGTCGGGGAGGCCCAGCACGCGCTTGGCCACGACATTGATGTTCACTTCCGACGTGCCGCCTTCGATCGAATTGCCCTTAGACCGCAGCCAGCCCCGCGTGATTGTCTTTTCCGCGGAGCTGAAGGCGTCGCCTTCCCAGCCGAGGCCCTGATGGCCCAGGACCTCGACCATCAACTCGGAGCGTTGCTGAGCCAGAGTCGCGGCCGCGTATTTGATGATGGAGGTGGCCGCGCTTGGTCCCGAACCGGCGTTTGAGCGGGCTTCCGTCGCGACGCGCGAAAGCGTCAGATAGAACGCCTGAAAATCCATCTTGTTCTGGGTGATGCGTCCGCGCAGGTCGCCATCGGCCACGGCCCCGCTGGCGTCCATCCCGATGTAGGACTTGGCCAATTCACCGAGGTCGCCCGACGCGCCACCGGCGCCGCCGCCACTCCCGAACCCGCCGGAGATATTCTGCCGCTCGTACTGCAACAGGCGCTTGGCGATTTCCCACCCTCCGCCCACGCGGCCGACCAGATTTTCCTTGGGAACCTTCACGTCGGTGAAAAAGGTTTCGCAGAACGGCGAGTCGCCGGAAATCAGCTTGATCGGCCGCGTCTCGACGCCGTGCGAGGCCATGTCGATCAGGACGAAGCTGATGCCTTCATGCTTTTTCGAGGTGTCCGTGCGCACCAGGCAGAAACACCAGTCAGCCTTGTTGGCGTAGGAGGTCCAAATTTTCTGGCCGTTGATCAGCCAGTGATCGCCCTTGTCATCACACTTGGTCTGCAGTGAAGCCAGATCAGAGCCGGCGCCGGGCTCCGAATAGCCCTGACACCAACGAATCTCACCACGGATGATTTTCGGCAGATGCTCCCGTTTCTGGGCCTCAGTGGCGTACTCAAGCAGAACCGGTCCCAGCATCCACAGGCCAAAGGAGGCGAGGGGAGCGCGGTACCCTCCCGCCGTCAACTCGCGCTCGAGAATACGCGCCTGTTCGGCCGTCAGGCCGCCTCCGCCGAAGGCCGCGGGCCAGGTCGGCGCGGTCCAGCCTTTCGACGCCATACGGCGCATCCAGACAACCTGTGGATCCTGGCTGTCGACAAACGGCCGGCCGCCCCATTGCGCCTCTGGATCGACTTTCGCCGCGCGCGACTTTAGTTCCGCGGGATAGTTTCCCGCCAGCCAGGCGCGGGCTTCCTCGGCGAACGCCTCGAACTCGTGATGGGCCCCATCAGCCATGGCGCTGTCCTCCGTAACGTGTTGGCGGGCACTTTAACGGGCGGGGACCACGCCGCAAGAGGGTGGCGGGCCGCGCGGCCCGCCTTGGCTGTCACGGTCGCGATCGCGTGAATTGTCGTCTATAGAGGCGCCATGGGATGGCTCCGAGATCTTCGACCCTCGCTCCTGGCGGGGGGGCCCAATCTTTTCGCGGTGTTGACCGCTGGCGCCGGGGTGATGCTGCTGGCCTCAGGCGCTACGCCGTCCGATCCTTCTCGGTTCATGTGGCTGGCCGAGCATGCGCCGATCATTCTGATCGAAGTCAGCAATTTCATTTCCAGCATCCTGGGGATTGTCCTCATCCTGCTGGCGTTTGGTCTTTCGCGGCGGCTCGACGGCGCGTGGGGCGCGACACTGGCGGTTTTGGCCACCGCGGCCGTCCTCGCCTTGTTCAAGGGGTTCAACTGGGAGGAGTCGCTTATACTGGTGGCGCTTATGAGCGTCGTGGCGCCGGCGCGAGCCCTGTTCTACCGGCAGGCAAGACTGTTGCGCATGGAAATAACCCCCGGATGGCTGCTGTCGGCGCTCGCCGCGCTCGCCGGCGCTGGGCTGGCGGGGTGGTGGTCGTTCCAGAACCTGGACTACGCCGATGTGTCGGTGATCAAGGTGATGGGCAACCACGACGTCGAGCGCGCCGTGGCGGCCTACGCGGCCTCGGCCATATTGCTGCTCGGTGTGGGCATCTGGCGGTTGCTGGCGACGCCCGCGACCCCACCGGTTGTGGGGGAGACCGACCCAGACTTTTCCCGGGTGCGCGCCATCCTCGCAAACGCCGAGAACACCGAGCCATGGGCCAATCTCGCCCTGCTGGGAGACAAGCGATTCCTGTTCTCCGACTCCGGCGAGACGTTTTTGATGTTCGGTGTGCGCGGTCGATCCTGGATCGCCTTGGGCGTGCCGGTGGGGCGAAAGGCCGAACGTCTGGACCTGATGTGGCGTTTTCGGGAATTGGCCGACGCCCACGCCGCGCGGCTCGGAATCTATGGCGTGGGGCCGGAGGACCTGCCTGACCTGGTCGAACTAGGCTTCTCCATTCAGAAGGTTGGGGAGTCGGCGGCGGTTCCGCTGGACAGCTTCTCGTTGGAGGGCCGTCGCCGCGGCAACCTCCGCCGCAGCTGGCGCAAGACCGGCGAGGAAGGGGCCGAGTTTGAGGTGACCCAGCCCGGCGCCTGCGCCGGCCTGCTGGACGAGATGCGCCACGTATCCGATCAATGGCTGGCTCATCACGCCGGCGGTGAGAAGGGCTTCACCCTGGGCGGGTTCGAACCGGCCTATGTGGCGAACTTTCCCGTCGCGCTCGTGCGCGCCGGGACGCACATCCTGGCCTTTGCTTCGCTTTGGACGACGCCGGACCACGCGTCTTTCTCCATCGACCTCATGCGCTACGGCGACGACGCGCCCAAGGATGTCATGGATTTCCTGTTCGTGGAGTTGCTGCACTGGGGCCGCGAACAGGGCTATGTCGCCTTCGAATTCGGTATGGCGCCCCTCGCGGGCCTGGAAGACCGGCCCCTGGCGCCTCTGATGTCGCGCGTCGGCAATCTGCTGTTCGAG
>Ga0075030_100006288_pt1 | contig 10627 bp, 9 predicted proteins | sample LitLauG_LLR_2012_FD_71393 | JGI IMG/M metagenome (GOLD analysis project Ga0075030, IMG submission 71393) | Freshwater sediment microbial communities from Pennsylvania, USA - Little Laurel Run_MetaG_LLR_2012 | ecosystem: Environmental > Aquatic > Freshwater > Creek > Sediment | place: USA...
CGCCGGGAAGGGCCGCGATGTGCCGACCGGACGGAGCACGCGGAGGGAATTGACGATCACCGCCACGTCGATGGCCTCCTGGGCGATGGCTCCCCAAGCTGCCGGAAGCAGGCCGGCGGCGGCCACGCCCATGGCCACGCAGGACAGGCCGATTCCCACGACGACGCTCTGGGTGGCGATGGCCAGGGCCCGCCGGGCGATGATGACCGCTTCACCGAGCCGGTCGAGCCGGTCGACGGTCAGGACGATGTCAGCGATCTCTGACGAAGCCGTCGCTCCTCGGGCACCGATGGCCACGCCCACGTCGGCCAGGGCCAGCGCCGGCGCGTCATTGAGCCCGTCGCCGACCATCACGGTCACTCCCGCCTGGCGGGCCAGCCGCACCACATCGGCCTTCTCCGCCGGGCTCCGTTCCGCCAGGACCTCATCGACGCCGAGGACGGCTCCGACCGCCTCGGCCGTCGCCGCACGGTCCCCCGTGACCATGACCAGGCGGGCGAAGCCCGACTGACGCAGGCGACGGAGGGTCCGGGCGGCGTCCGGACGGATGGGATCCTCGAGGAGCAACGCGCCGGCCGGCCGGCCATCGACGGCGACGAACACGGTGAGCAGGCCGTCGCGCTCGGCCCGGCGGCGGACCGACCGAAGCCACGGTGCCGACTCGACCGCCACCCAGGCGGCTTTGCCGACCGCCACGTCGTGGTCGTCGACCCGACCTCGGATGCCGCTGCCCTGCACCTCGCTGGTCTGCCGCGGGAGCGAGAGAGGGAGATCGCGGGACCGGGCGGCGCGTACGACGGCCGCCGCCAGGACGTGCGGTGAGACCTGGTCGAGGGAAGCGGCGAGCCGCAACACCTCGTGGTCCGGCCATTCGGGCCCGACCGCCGTGTCGATGAGGACCGGGCGCCCGAGGGTCAGGGTGCCGGTCTTGTCGAACAGCAACACCCGGGCCCGCGCCAGGCGCTCCAACACGGCCCCGCCTTTGATGATGACCCCACGGCTGGCCGTGCGTGACAGGCCGGCGACCAACGCCACCGGCACGGCCAGGATCAGCGGGCAGGGGGTGGCGACCACCAGCACCGCCACACCCCGGGCCAGCTGTCCCGACACCAGCCAGGCGGCCACCGCAAGCCCGAGGCTGAAGGCGAGAAAGCCGACGGCGTAGCGGTCGGCGAGGCGGACAGCCGGTGCCGAGGTGGCCTCGGCGCTGGCTGCCAGCCGGACGATCCCCGCGTAGGTGCTGTCCGCCGCCGTGGTGGTGGCCAGAAGGTCGAACGGACCTCCGGCGTTGACCGTGCCGCTCCGTACGGTGTCACCCGCCTGACGGTCCACGGGGAGCGGCTCGCCGGTCAGTGCCGACTCGTCCACGACGGCCACCCCGTCAGTCAGGCGGCCGTCGACCGGAACGACCTCACCCGGCTTGATGAGGACCAGGTCGCCGATGGCCACCGAGCCGACGTCGATGTCGGTGACCACCCCGGCGTCGTGGCGGTGGGCCGTCCGGGGCGTGCGGGCCATCAGGGCGAGCAGCTCCCGGCGGGCCCGCCCGGCGGCCCACCCTTCCAGGCTGCGTCCGCTGGCCAGCATCACCGCGATGACGGCGCCGGCCAGGTACTCGCCGACCAGCAGCGTCCCCATCAGGGCCAACAGTGCCAACACGTCCACGCCCAGCCGACGATGCCGAGCGGCGTCGAACACCCACCACAGGGCGGGTCCCGTGGCGATGACGGTGGTCACGGCCCAGGCGTCGCGGGCCACGCCCGCCTGGCCCGTACCGTGCAGAACCGCCCCGAGAAGCAGTCCGGCGAGGGTGACGGCGAGGAGGACGAGATCGGCTCGCCCATCGGGATCGGACGCCGGCCCGATCCGGCCTTGGTCGCCCGGCGCAGCTCGATCCATCAGCTCTCCTCGATCGTCGAGCTTGGGTCGATGGTCCTGCGCAGGTCGGACCATCGGCGCCACCTTCTCGGTCGGTGAAGCCGCGACGGGCGGCCCCGACCCTCATCTTCCTCACTGCCGCTCGGCCCCGGTAGAGGCGAACGACGGTGCGACGACGGCCTCTTGGGTCGACGCCGTCGGAGCGCCGCTGGCACGTACGGCCTGCCGAGGGGCCCAACGGCCCTGGTGGCCGTGTCTGCGGAGCCTAGAGTCGGTGGCGTGTCCTCCGTCTCGCGTGTCCCGCTTCACGTGCCCGAGCGTCACCGGGCGCACCGGGCCGGGTGGCTACGGGCGGCCGTGTTGGGGGCCGACGACGGGATCGTCTCGACGGCCAGTCTGATGCTCGGTGTCACCGCCGCCCACGCTTCCCGGTCGGCCATCCTGACCGCCGGGATGGCGGGTCTGGCCGCCGGAGCTATGGCCATGGCGGCCGGCGAGTTCGTGTCGGTCGCCTCGCAGCGCGACACCGAACACGCGGACCTGAGTCGGGAGCGCCAGGAGCTGGCCAGCGTTCCCGGCGAGGAGCTCGACGAGTTGACGGGCCTCTACGTGGCCCGGGGCGTCGACCCGGCCCTGGCCCGATCGGTGGCCGAGCAGCTCACGGCGGCTGACGCCCTCGGCGCCCATGCCCGCGACGAGCTCGGTCTGGCCGAGACCACCCGGGCGCGGCCGGGCCAGGCCGCCGCGGCGTCCGCGGCCGCCTTCGCACTCGGCGCGGTGCTTCCCCTGCTCGCCCTGCTCGTGGCGCCCGCCACCGGCCGGGGTTGGGTCATCGTGGCCGTGGCCCTCGTGTCGCTCGGTGTGCTCGGCCGGCTTGGCGCGGCGGCCGGCGGCGCCCGCTGGCTCCGGCCCACCCTGCGCATCGTGGTCGGGGGGGCCCTCGCCATGGCTGTCACCGCGGCGGTCGGCTACCTCACGCACCGTGCCGGGGCCTGAACCCGCCGGTCTCTCCGGGGCTACACGCTGACCGCATGGACGGGAGCGCCGCGGCCGCCCACCTCGACGAGGTAGATGCTCCCGGTGTCGGTGGCTCCGGCTTCGCTGCGGCCGCTGACGACGTACAACTCGGTGGACTCCGGACCCGCGAAGCACAGGCTCAGGGGCTTGGGGCAGGGCATCTCGATCACGGACCGCACCGTGCCGTCCCGGTCGAAACGGGCGATGCAGCCGCCCCGGTAGAACGCCACCCAGATGCCGCCGTCGATATCGGCGGCCAGACCGTCGGGTAGACCCGGCACCCCTCCGGTCGAGATGGCGTCGACGGGACGCAGGTCGTCGCCGGCCGACGAGAACAGCAGGATCCGCCGACGGAAGGTGTCGGCTACGTAGAGACGCTCCCCGTCCGGCGTGAAGGCGATCCCGTTCGGGTGAATGTCGTCGTGGAGCACCTCATAGTCGTGGGGGCCGCTGACGCGCACGAGCGAGCCGGGCATGGGAGCGCCCTCGCCGTCACGGCGGAGGACGCCGGCCAGCACCCGACCCTGCGGGTCGGCGGCCAGATCGTTGAAGCCGGCGGCGTCCGGCCCGCGGAGATCGGCGAGGTCAAGCAGGCTCCGCGCCGTGCCGTTGCGGAGATGGACCAGGGACGCTCCGCTGGCCACGAGGCCGCCCTCGGCGTGCAGGGCCATCCCACCCACGCCGGTCCGTTCCCCGACGACAAGGTCGGAGCCGCTGCCGGGGCGGTACCGGTGGATGCCGCCGGCCCGCAGGTCGGCGACGTAGAGATCCCCGGCCTCGTCGACGACCGGGCCCTCGAGCGCCTCGAAACCCGAGGCCACCAGCCGGACGACCTCAGCCACCCCGGTCCCGGTTGTGCACCGCCGCAGTATGACCCATCAGACGGCGATAGGGTCGGCTCCGGCAGGGGAGCGTCGCAGGTGGTGGCCTCCCCACCCGGGAGGATGCCATGGGGGCGAGCGGTGGCTGGGCGTCCGACGACTACGGCGAGTTCACCCTGCTCGGAGAGAACGCCGCGGAGTGGAACCTGACCGTCGACGAATCGCCCGTAGTGCGGAGGGACCAGGTCGACATCGGGCCGGATCAGTACCTGTCGTACATCCGCTGGGGGCTCGGTGACGCGCAGGTCGTGTTCCTCCACGGCGGAGGCCAGAACGCCCATACGTGGGACACCGTGGCCCTGGCCCTCGGCCGCCCGGCGGTGGCCTTCGACCTTCCGGGCCACGGGCGCTCGTCGCGCCGTGACGACCGCAACTACGGGCCATGGCGCAACGCCGACGCCCTCGGCCTGGCCCTCCCCGCGGTGGTTGGCGTGCCGGCGGTGATCGTCGGAATGTCTCTCGGCGGGGCCACGACCATCCGGCTCGGCGCGACGCGGCCCGACCTGTGCCGGGCGGTCGTCATTGTCGACGTCACGCCCCAGGTCAATGACCCGACCCGGTCCATGACCACCTTCGAACGGGGCTCCGTAACGTTGATCTCCGGGCCGCCGACCTACGCCTCCTTCGAGGAGATGGCCGACGCGGCGGTGGCGCTCAGCCCGTTCCGCGCCGCATCCGGCGTGCGGCGCGGCGTGCGTCACAATGCTTATCAACGGGCGGACGGCCGGTGGGCCTGGCGTTACGACCTGGGCGGTCCCCGGCCGGAGGGCAGCGGCGAGTGGCACGACTTCACACCGCTGTGGGAGGACGTCAGCTCGATCACCGTTCCTGCACTGTTCGTCCGGGGCGGCCTGTCACGGTTCGTCCTCGACGAGGACGAGGCGGAGATGCGGCGCCGGCTCCCCGGCCTGCGGGTCGAGACCGTCGAAGGGGCCGGGCACGCCATCCAGAGCGACCGGCCGCTCGACCTGGTGCGCTTGATCGAGGACTTCGGCTTTCCCGCCGGCTGACGCGTCGCCGGTCGCGGTGCCGCTCGAGCGACCGGCGACGGGTCAGCCGGCGCGGTCCGAGGCGGTCAGAAGATCCAGCCCGACGTGCCCACCGGCGGGAGCTCGTCGACATGGACGAACTCGAACCCGGCCAGCAACGCATAGTGGCGGTCAACATCGGTGTCCCCGATATGGACCATGCGTTGGCACGTCCAAAGGTCGCGCTGGACGTGGAGATCATGCTTGCCGCCGATGAAGTCCATGTCGACGGCCGCCTCGGACCACAGCCGGCGCTGCGAGGACAGGGGCCGGTCCGAGGCGCAGCCGACCACGTAGCCGAGACCTTTGGCCGTGCGGACCAGGTCGATGGTCACCGGTCCGGCGGGATCACCGAACTCCATGGTGCCGTCGATGTCGAAGCTGACCATCACCGACGGGACGCGGGCACCCGGCGCGCCGGGTTCGTGGTCGTCGTGGTCGTCGTGGTCGTCGTGGTCGTCGTGGTCGTCGTCGTCGTCGTGGTCGTCGTCCACCCCGGCCAGCCTACCGGTGGCCGAGCGACCGCCTGACCGGTCCAATCAGGCCTTGACCCGGTGGAGGGTGTTGCGGTCGGTGTGGTGCAGTTCCTGGCCGGCGAACGCCGTCAGGGCCACCACGGAGTCCTCGTCGTAGCTCCAGGAGTCGTCGTCGTGCACGGTGATCCGGCATTCGTAGCTCCGGGTGCTGGCGTTGGCCGCCAGGTAGCGGTTCTCCAGGATGCCGTAGGAGGCCTCACCGAGCCTGGCCCGTAGAGTGAAGTCGCGGGAGTCGGTGGCACACGAGGCCCCGGCGATGAGCACCGTCGCCCGGGGGATCATGAAGCAGCGCATGACCTGGCCGTCGGCCGCATCCCAAAGCCAGTAGCCGACCTCCGTGTGGAACGGGTTCTGCGTTTCCTCACCGTGCCGCCACGCCGCCATCCGGTAGTCGAGGCCGTAGAGCACCTGCTTGCCATTGTCGACCGGTCCGAACGGCTTGAGTTCCAGGCGCTCGAAGTAGCCCGTCTCGCCCACCCTCCCCTCGGCGTTGTGGAACGACAGGTCCACCCCGTCGTTGCCCTCCCAGGTCCCGGCCAGGCTGGCCAAGGGTCCCCACTCACTCATGAAATCGTTCTCCTGTCTCGTCGACACCGACACCGTAGTAGGTGGCGTCCGCCCGTCCGGCCGGCCCGGGCTCAGCTGAAACCGGCCACCGCGTGCGGCGTGTAGGGCTCCTCGAGGCGGGCCACTTCCTCCTCGGTCAACGAGAGGTCGAGGGCGGCCACGGCGTCGGTCAGGTGGTCCAGCTTGGTGGCGCCGATGATGGGTGAGGTGATGCTTGGTTGGCCGAGCACCCAGGCCAGCGCCACCTGCGCCCGTGGCACCCCCCGATCGGCCGCCACCGCGGCCACCCGCTCGACGATGACCCGGTCGGAGGAGGAGGTGTCATACAGCGTCCGTCCGAACTCGTCGGTCTGGGACCGGCTCGTCTCGGTGTCCCAGTCACGGGTGAGCCGGCCCCGGGCCAGGGGACTCCAGGGGATCACGGCGATCTGTCGGTCGCGGCACAGCGGGAGCATCTCCCGCTCTTCCTCGCGGTTGAGGAGGTTGTAGTGGTTCTGCATGCTCACGAAGCGCGTCCAGCCGTGCAGCTCGGAGGTGTACAGCGCCTTGCTGAACTGCCACGCGTACATCGACGACGCGCCGATGTAGCGCGCCTTGCCCGCCTTGACCACGTCATGGAGGGCCTCGAGGGTTTCCTCGATGGGGGTGCGGGCGTCCCAGCGGTGGATCTGGTACAGGTCGATGTAGTCGGTCCCGAGGCGGCGGAGGCTGTCGTCGACGGCCGACATGATGGCCCGGCGCGACAGCCCGCCTCCGTTCGGGCCCCGTCGCATCGGGCCATGGACCTTGGTGGCGATGACGACCTCGTCCCGGGTGGAGAAGTCGGCCAGGGCCCGACCTACGATCTCCTCGCTCGACCCGAGCGAGTACACGTTGGCCGTGTCGAAGAAGTTGATGCCGAGCTCCAGGGCCGACTTGATGAACGGGCGGCTCGCCTCCTCGTCGAGGCTCCAGGCATGGGTCCCCCGGAGGGGATCGCCATAGCTCATACAGCCGAGGCAGATCCGGGACACATCCATGCCGGTGTGGCCGAGCTTGACGTACTTCACGACTGCCTCCTCAGCGGCCCGTGCCGGGCTCCCAAGCCCACGATATTGGCCCGGGACCGGTATCGCCCACCCCGGGCCGTGAAGGCGTCGGGCGGGCCAGTTCCGTTGCGGGCCAAGGAGTTCCTGTCAGAGGGTGGTGGTGTACTGGTGACGTGAATGGACACAAGGGCCTGATCACGGCGTTGGCGGAAGTGGTCGACGGACTGGTGGCGGCGGGGCCCGGAGCGGTCTGCGGAGCTGACGACGTCGTGGCCCTCGAGCGGCAGCTGGCCCGGTTGGAAGCGGCGGTCACCGGGGCCGTCGCCGCCTTCGAGGCCTCGGGGGCGTGGGGTGTGGACGGCGCCCAGAACGCGGCCTCGTGGCTGGCGGTCCGCTGCAGCCTGTCACGACCCTCGGCCCGGCGCCGGATCCGGCTGGGGCACCACGCGCGGATCCTACCGGAGTTCGCCGCGGCCTGGCAGGCCGGTGAGATCACCGGCGAGCACCTGGGCGTCGTCGGCGCTGCCCGACGGCCGGGCACAGAGGAGGCGATGGCCCGCGACGAGGGTCTGTTGCTGGGCAACGCCAAGACCCTCCGCTTCGAGGGGTTCACGAAGACGGTCGCCTACTGGTTGCAGCTCGCCGATCCCGACGGCGCCGAGGACGAGGCCGAGCAGCGTCAGGCCCGGCGCGACGTGTGGCTCAGGGAGAGCTTCCAGGGTGCCTGGTTCGGGAAGATCACGCTCGATCCCATCTCCGGGACCATCGTCAACGGAGAGCTTGAACGGCTGACGACCCAGCTGTTCGAGGCCGATTGGGCAGCGGCGCGGGCTCGCCTCGGCCGCGAGCCCCTACTCGCCGATCTGGACCGCACACCCGGGCAGCGACGGGCCGACGCCCTGATCGAGATGGCCACGCGGTCGGCCTCGACGCCACCCGACAGCCGACGTCCAGCGCCGCTGTTCAGTGTGATCGTCGATCTGGAGACCCTACGCGGCCGCGTGTGCGAGCTCGCCTCGGGAACGGTCCTGGCTCCCGGTCAGCTTCTGGGTTGGCTCGACTCGGCGTACGTGGAGCGGGTGGTCTTCGGTCTCCGCGATCGGGTCGAGGTCAGCGCCTCGGCCCGGCTGTTCAGCGGAGCGACCCGCCGAGCCGTCGAGCTGCGCGATCGCCAGTGTCAACACCCCTTCTGCGATCGTGACGCTGAGCGGTGCCAGGGCGATCATGTCGTGCCGTTCGCCGAGGACGGCCGGACCACCCAGGACAATGGTCAGCTGTTGTGCGGATTCCACAATCGGCTCAAGCAGCGCCGGCCTCCGCCCGGGCCACCCGAACCGGACGACCCCGCCGGCACGGTGCGACCGCCTCCTCCGGAGGGTGGCCTCGACCCTCCCGGGTGAGCGTCGGCGGTCGGATCAGCGGGCCGCCGGTGCACATGGTCCGCCAAGCCCCAACTGCGCCCCCCACTCCGCCCACCGGGCGGGGTGCCGGCGCGCCCGAACTCTCATTGCTGGTGGCCGACGCCGGGATGCTGGACAGGGGGATGCTGGACAGGGGGATGTTGGACAGGGGGATGCTGGACAGCGAGGTGGGCGGCGAGCACGTCGCCGCCGAAGTCGCCCTCCGGGTCGCGCCAGATGGTATGGACATGGTTGGCTCCGCGTTGGGCATTGTCGTATTCGACGAGCAGGTGCGGCCCCTGGATCCGGTAGTAGTGGGGTTGGCCGGCCTCGAGACCACCGGCCCAGGCGAAGCTGAGGTCGGCCAGGCGCCCGCCCGCGTACTTGGCCACCTCCTCCTCGGCCAGGGCGTCGGGGATCCGGCGCAGGTAGGTATCGAGCAGCGACCGGAGGATGCTCTGCTGGTCGGCGCTGAGATCGCCCGCCGGCAGGCCCTTGGGTGTGGTGGAGAAGCGAACGGCGTCCAGGTGAGCGGGGAGAAGGCCGACCGTCCGCTCGGCCGCCTCCTGGATGGCCAGGATCCTCGCGCCGAGTTCGCCGTCGAAGCGGCCCCGCCACACGTCGCCCAGGGGGAGCGGCAGGTCGCCGTCAGCCAGGCGTGCCCGGTTCCCGCCGACGATATCGATCGGGGGGACCGGCGAGAGGACCGCTGCGGCCCGCTGCGTGTCGTCGAGGGACCGCACGAGCTGTCGTCCAAGGTCCTCGGCCCCGGCCAACGGGCGGAGGGGGTGGGGCCCCAGCAAAGGGCTGCTGGCCGGGTCGGCACCAAGGAAGCACGGGGTGACACCGACCGCCCGACCCTCGACCACGGTGTGGTGCAGCGACACATGGTGGCCTCCGAACCGCCACGACCACGTGCCGCCGGGTACGGGGACGCCGAAGACCGACACGTAGTAACGCCCCGGGTCGCGCCCCCGCTCCCGTCCCCACTGCATCCGCCAGCCCTCGACGGCGTCGAGGACGTTGTCGAGACCCATGATCGTGGAGACCGTCACGAAGGCGGCCGGTGACAGACCGGAGGCCACCAGTTGGAGGGCCAGCCGCTGCTGCGCGGGGCGGAGGTCGCCGATGGCCACCCCCCCGTGGTCGGTCGGCGTGTAGAACCACTGCAACCGTTCCCCGTCCGATGGAAACGGGAACGTGGCCAGCGCGCCCTGGCCGTCGTCCAGGGCGGCCAGGAACTCCGTGGCCGCCCCGGCCATGGCGGAGCCGAGCTCCAGGCGGGGATCGTTCACTACCCCGACCATAGGGGCCGACGATGGATCGGGGATCGCTGGCGCAGCCCGCCCTCAGTCGACCGGGTAGGTGCCCCCGGCCCGCCAGTAGAAGCCGTCCCGCCTCTCGAGGAACCCCTCGTCGACCAGGTAACGACGCAGGGCGGCGAAGTCGGCGTGGAACATGCCGAGCAGGAAGTTGACCTCCTTCTCCGGGTAGGTTCGCCCGGGGTCGAACCGGCCGGCCAGATAGTCGAGCACGACGAGGCGTTTGGTGCGGTTCACCGGGACCGACGTGAGTCGGCCGTTGACGAAGAAGTGGGCGAGAAGCTGCCGCTGGGCGGGCGACAGGTCCCCGTCCCCCGGAAGCGGCGTGGCCGGCCGCCGGGGCGCGGCGCGCGCCGCCGTGGCCAACCGGTCACCGGCTACCCGGAAGGTTCTCCCGGCCACCGGGTCGTCCTCGACGATGACCAGCCGGCCCCGGGCCAGGCGTCCGGCTGCCCGACTGGCTGCCGGCAGGCTCACGCCGGCGGCGCCGGCCACCTCGGCCAGGCTCCGCGCTCCGAGGGCGATCGCCGCGAAGACCCGCAACCGAAGGGGCTCGGCCAGGAGGCCGACCACCACGGACGGCTCGAGCGGGCGTTCAGGCGGGGTCGCCCGGTCGTCGGTCGACGGTGGAGCCATGGGCCAATTCTCCCCGGGCGGCCCGCCGATCGCCCAGCGCGCCGCCCCGCCGTCGCGCCCGCCGGGTGTGGCGAGGCCGTCTCCCAGGACATTCCCAGGTGCCTGTGAGGCCGACCCGAGCCAAGGAGCCGATCCTCGGGGGGTCCGACCGCTGTAGCCCCCCGCAACGGTCGGGGACGTCGGCACGGTTACGCTCTGCCCGGCGTCTGTACCCCCGCAGCCACGTCCCCGTCGGGCAACCTAGGTCGGCCTGCCAGCAGGTTCGCCTGCCGCGGAACCGAGACCTCCCGTCGCCTCGTCCCAACCGGCGATTTGCCGCCCCCCGATCCTTCAC
>Ga0075030_100006292_pt1 | contig 10619 bp, 7 predicted proteins | sample LitLauG_LLR_2012_FD_71393 | JGI IMG/M metagenome (GOLD analysis project Ga0075030, IMG submission 71393) | Freshwater sediment microbial communities from Pennsylvania, USA - Little Laurel Run_MetaG_LLR_2012 | ecosystem: Environmental > Aquatic > Freshwater > Creek > Sediment | place: USA...
TGCCGCGCGAACGTCTCCCCGATGCCGCTCGATGCGCCGGTGATCAGCGCCAATGGTCTGTCAGCCATGCTTTCGAGTATCCCATTCATGAGCGAATTGGGTGTTGCGGGCGCTGGCCGTGTCCACCGCCGGGCGAACGGATGCATTTCCAGAGGCCCTACCTGCCCACCGTGATGAAGGCATTGCCCTGGCTGGTCGCCCCGCCAATTTCGATCGCCACGGCCTGGTCCCCGGCAGGAAGATCCGGCACTGTGACGTTGAACTGATACAACCCGGAACCGGACAAACCGGCGAAAGCCACGTCCGCAACCACGTTGCCGATTCGCACGGTGACCGGCGCACTCAAAGGGGCAGGTTGGGCGACCACCACCGCCGCGGAGTTGGCTGGATTGGTCGGTCCGAATCCGGAGCCAAACAGGGAGATGATCTCACCGGGTACGGCGGGGCGAGTGGCTCCCGGAATCAAATCCGTGGCGCCGACATAGACGCCGTCCTGGTGGACCGCGGCTGCGTACTTGTGCCCTCCCTGATTGAACAGGAAGAGCGCCGGCAAGAACTGCTGCTTCTGGATCGTTACCGGGTCGCTTCGACCCTGGGGTGCATCGACTTCCACCTGAACCAGTCCTACGAAGTCGTCGTCGGGCGCCAGGACATTCAATTGACCCGGGCTGACGTAATACACGTAGGCTGGTTTGCCGTTGATGCTGACTGAGACGCCGCCGATCTGGGTCGGCAGCCTGTTTCCAGGGAAGTCCGATGCACCCCAGGAGCGCTCGGCTGGCGCCAGACCCGTTCCCGCGATGCTGATCCAGGACGACGCGGCGAGTCCGGGCCGGAAACTGGCGCCGCTGACCACACCGTTGGGGGCAATCACGGGCCGCGTGGCCGCATTGACCGACTGGGTCACGGAGAAGGTCCGGCCGGCGATCGTAAGTGTGCCGGAGCGCGGGGCTGGCGAGGTATTGGCCGCGATCGCGTAGCTGACGGATCCACCGCCGGCGCCGCTCACCGCCGATGTGATGCTGATCCAGGGCGAGTTGGCGCTCGCCAGCCACGGGCAGCCGGGGTCCGCCGCGACCGCGATGGTTCCGGCAGTTGAATTTCTTTCGACGGCAGCACCGGCGGGAGCGAAGGAATACGAACAGGATTTCTGAGTGTTCCAGGTTCCTATGATCTTGAACGTGTCCATCTTTTCCAGGGTGTACAAATTGACCTGGATGGACCAGGTGCCCGGCGTCAGCAAAACCACGGGAAAAGCCAGTTGCATGGTGTTGCCGGAAGAGGTGGCCGTGACGTGGGAGACGTCCACACCGCATTGACTATTCTGGAGCGCCACATTGGATCCTGCCGTTACCGGGCCAATCAGGTTGTGCAGATCGTCAGTCAACATATAGATCTGCTTGGAGGCCATGGTGTAGCCGAACTGGCAGATGAAGCGGTCGCCGCCGGATTTCACAAAGTCCACATCCATGTTTCGCAGGTCGGCTGCGCCATTCGGGTCGGAAACGGAGAAGGTGAAGGTCTGGCTGAGCCCCGAGCCGCCACTGGGCGACACCGAGTCCACCGACGCCGGCTGGGACACGAACGACGTGGCCTGCGTGATCGTGAAGGCCTGGAAGCCGACGAAGATGGACCCGGTGCGAGCCGAACGCGTTCCGTTGGCCGTCACGGCGTAGTTGACGGTGCCGTTGCCGCTGCCACTCGCTCCGGCGATTACCGTGATCCAATCCGCGGAACTGGTGGCGGTCCAACTGCAAGTCGCGGCAGCGGCGATCGCGAACGTCCCGGTCTCGGCCCCAGGACCGTGACTGCGGCTGGCAGGGTTCAAGGTGGTGCAAGGCGTGCGGTACGACACGCTCACGCCAAGTCCGGTAGGGCTGGCGCTGTCGACACGGATCGAAAGCGGGCTATAGGTGTCAGACCAGACTTGGCCCGCGGACAGCGCGGGATCCGAAAAATCGTGCGGCGTGTTCGGCGTGAAATCGAGGAGAAACGTATGGTTCGGCTCCTGCGCCGGGTCTTCCAAATGAATGAGCGCGCCCGAGAATGGTTGAATACCGGCGGTCGTGAGGGTAGCGTCATGGCCGATGGGCTGGCGGTACTCGACCCAGAGCCACTGGTTGACCCCGGGTGCGCGGCGGATGCGGAGAGCGCGCGGGCCGGTGGTGTTCTCAATGGGGCTCACGACAAATGAGCCGCCGGTCTCGACAGGCAGGATGCTGGATGGATCGAGCCAACCAAGCTTGTTCTTGTGGGGAGCGTTGTAATGGCCGAGCGCCAATCCTCCTTCGCCACCGCCCATGACGGAGAACCGGTCTCCGTATTCCTGGTGGACTCCGTCCGCGCCGGGAAGTCCCAGAACGAGGGGCACGTAATCGAGCGAAGAGGCATGATTGAGACCCAGGTTGTGGCCTCCTTCATGGGCGGCAATCCCGACCATCCCTTGATAGGGTTGGCGGGTGCCAACGCCCATAATCGCCTCGGTTCCGGCAAACGACCCTTTGCTCGGCGAGTTGAGCGTCAAGCAGCCGACGCCTCCTCTGCCGCCCCACCCGCTAACTCCGGGCAGCGGCCAGATCACCACAACGTGGTTGTAAATAGTGAAATCCACGGTGGCGTCGGCGGCGTTGATGGCGGCTTGCAGCCCCTCGAACTGTTGCGTGGAGAAGTCGTAATTCTTATCCAGCGTGAAAGGGCCGAAGACGTCGCCCGTGGCGAAGGTCTGCCCGTAAGATACCTCCCGCCAGTAGCCATCGGCTGACATTTTGGTGTTGGAGAAGTAGATGTCGTGAAGCTCGGCGGGCGTGACGACATCGCTTGAGAACGGAACGCCGGGGAACTGGATGATCAGAATGGCGATCTTTAGTTCACCGGTCGGGCCGCAGAGCGAAGCGCCGGAAGCAGCCGGGGCGACGCTGCTCAGAGCCGCCGCAATCCGATTACCGAGGCGGATTCCCCACACCTCGATGATCTCTCCCGAAGTCAGGAACGCCGGAGTGTCCTCGAAATGGACTTCGACGCGTTCGCCTCCTGTTTCGATCCAAAACCGCGTCCGGCTGGCGCCGCGAGCAAAATCGTCTTCCACGACCACGGTCAGCGGGCCCTTCCATTCGCCGCGGGATTCGATCTGGTTGACGGCGTCCGGCAGGATCGAGGACAGGCGCGCTGCCTCTTCCGCCGGCAACGCCAAAGAGATGGCCGCGCGGGCATCCGACTCCATCAGCGCGGAGAGTCTGCCGGCACGTTCCACCAGGTTTGAAAGCAAGGCCGCCGGGTTGGATGGCAGCGGACCCGCAAGCCTCTGATTCAGCGCACGCACACTGTCGGCCAAACCCGCGTTGGCGGTGCTCTCCTGACCAAGCGTCAAAACGGATGCCGATGGCGCCAAGGCGAGAACCAGAGCCAGTCGCCGGATCCAATTCGAAAAGGACGTGACTTCCATTTTCGACGCACCGAATGCGGTCAGTATACTGCAAAGCGTCGGCGTCCTCGCAACAGCAGTGCGCCCGATAGCAGGGTCCGTGCGGTGGCCACCGAACCGGATCCATCTCCGGAGTGGCAGGGGCTGGGGTGATTGCCCATGCAACCTCACGCTGGCGACCCCCTGCCCCTTGCTGGAAACCTCGGAGGGGCATCAGCGCGGTGCTGACCGGCCGCAGGTTGTCTATAGGGCACCGTGGGGCGCCGCCAGTCTGAAAGAGACGGAATTGGTGCTTGCCGGCGGTGGTGGAGAGTCACTGCTGCCGCTTCGCAACTCGGTGCTGGCGGTTTCGAGGCGGCGCCGTCCCGTGAGTTGGCCGTTGGCAACACACGAGTCCAGCAGAAAGGCCAGGGTTCTGCGGGCCTTCGCGCTCTCCTCTCGGGAGTGCCTAACCCACGTTGTACGATTGAGGTAGCCCTGATGCCGCGATCCCCTACTGAAGCGAAACCGGTGCGTCCGCACGGGGAAAGGTTCATCGTCAACGTCCTCTGGTCATGGATGGGAGTCGCGGCCAGCCTGTTTCAAGGGCTGATCATCACGCCTTTTATCATTCGCCGGCTGGGCGAGGAACACTACGGCATCTGGCTGATCATCTTCTCCATCCTGGAGTACTTCTGGTTTTTCGATCTTGGGCTCAACACCGCTGTCTGCGTCTTCTGCGCCCGTTTCATTGCTGTGCAGGATCACGAAAAGATAAACCAGGTGATCTGCACGGCACTGTTCTACTTTTCCCTGATCGCCCTGGTGATCTGGGGCATCTCGCCGTTCCTGGCCGCGAACGCGTACCGGTTTCTGCCCGTGACCCCGGCCTATCGCCACGAGTTCGCGACGCTCATCCTGATCACGGGCATCAGTTGGGGGTTGTGCATCATGCTGCACCTGTTCCTATCGGCCTTGGACGGATTCCAGCGCTTCGACCTGACCAGCCGCATCATGGTGTTGCAGGTGGCTCTGCGTTCGGCAGGTTACTTTGTGGCGTTGAAATTCGGGTACGGGTTGATCGCGATGGCGCAGGTTTTTGTGGCCACGCAGATTCTCGGGTACACGCTGAACTTCCTGAATTTCCGGCGCGCCTTCCCGGCCTTGCGGCTGGCGCCTTCTTACGTACGCCTGGCGATGTTCCAGGACATTCTTCGCTACGGCCTGAAGTCGTTCGTGGCGAGCCTCTCCACGCTGGCGCTAAACCAGAGCGGCACGCTGATGGTGACCCACTATCTGGGGGCGGCCGCGGCGGGCTTCTATGGGTTGCCATCGCGCTTGTTGCAGCAGCCGGTGGATGCCGTCTCGCGGGTCGCCAACGTCACGCGGTCGAGCGCCGCCGAGTTGAGCGTCACGTCGAAACGCGAGGACACCGTCGCGCTCGGCATCTACTCCAATCGGTACTCGCTGACGTTATTCATGGTGCCGGCGGTTTTTCTGTTGGTTTATGGTTCCCCGCTGCTGCGGCGCTGGGTGGGTCCGGTGATGGCGAGCCAAAGCGGTCCGCTGCTGCCGATTTTCCTGCTGGCATATTCCCTGGTTCTGGCGGCGCAGTACAACTCCAGTTCGCTGCTGTACGGGGTGGGACATCATGGCGGATACGCGCGCGGCCTGGTGGTGGAAGCGGTGGCCTACGTGGCGGCGCTGGCCTTCGTCGTGCCGCGTTATGGCGTTGTGGGCGCGGCTTGGACCACGGCCGCGCTGATGATCGCGGTGCGCGGCATCTATACGCCCTGGCTGGTTTCCCGGGCGCTGGATTATTCCTGGCTCTCGTACATGGCTGGCATCTATGTGCGCCCGTTGCTGGCGGCGATGCCCGCAGCCGCCCTCACCTGGGCGCTGAAAAGCAGTTGGCTGCCGGGCCGGACATGGCCGGAACTGATCGCGGCCGGCTGCATCGGCAGCCTGGTTTATGTGGCAGTGGCCTTCTTCGTGTGTGTGGCGCCTCGCCATCGCGGGATGTTCCTCTCGCGCATCCCGGTTCTGGGCCCGCGCTTGATTCCTCGCCGTGCGTAGCCTGGCGGAGATTCGATTCCGGCTCCGGCAGGAGTTGGGGAATCTGCTGATGCTGCTGGCGCCACCGGCGGTGTCCGGCGTATCCGAGCCGCCTGGCGCGGTGACGTTCCAACTTGACCGGCATTACACCAATGCCACGGAACTGGAAGCCCTCGCCGAGGCCATTCTGGCGCATCGCTTTCCGCTGATGGGCGCGGTGATCGAGACTGGCCCGGAGATTGACTGGCGCCGCGACTACATCCACGGCATCTCCACAGGTACGCCTTACTTCCGCTGTTTGCCGTATCTCGATTTCTCGCGTGTGGGCGACCATAAGCTGATCTGGGAACTGAACCGGCATCAGCACCTGCTGGTGTTGGCCCAGGCATTCCGGCTCACCGGGCGCCGCGAATTCCTGGACGAGACCTTGCGCCAGTTGGACGGCTGGATGACTCAGAATCCGTTCCTGCGCGGCATCAACTGGGCCAGCGCGCTGGAGGTGGCCTTCCGCGCGCTCTCCTGGTGCTGGCTGTACGAGCTTGCCGGCTTCGCGATGCCGGAGGCGCCGCGACGGCGGTTCCTCACCGAACTGTACCGCCACGGCCGCTACCTGGAGCTGAACCTCTCCGTCTACTTCTCACCGAACACCCATCTGCTGGGAGAGGCAGTGGCCCTGCACGCGCTGGGCATGCGGTTTCCGTGGTGGGCTGAGGCTGCCCGCTGGGCCCGGACTGGAGGCAGCATCGTCCGGGAGCAACTGGAGCGGCAGGTGCGCGCCGATGGCAGCCACTTCGAGCAGTCGGCCTATTACCACGTGTATGCGCTGGATTTGTTTTTGCTACATTACCAACTGGCGGGCCGGCCGAAAGAGTACCAAGCGCCGCTCGTCCGCATGGGGGAGTACCTTGGCGCGCTCGTGGGCCCGTCGGGCCTGTTGCCGTTGATCGGCGACGATGATGGCGGCCGGCTATTCCACCCCTACGGAGACCGGCTGCAATTCGGCCGGGGAACTCTGGCAGCCTGCGCAATCGAAACCGCCTGCGCTCCCTCTCCGGCCTCGGGCCTCTTCGCGGACGCGGGGGTCGCGATCATGATCACGGGCAAAGTTCAGGTGGTTGTCAAAGCCGGCCCTTTTGGCGAAGGCTCGGGCGGCCACAGCCATTCGGACGTGCTGAGCCTGGTAGCGCGGCTGGGAAACCGCGAGGTCCTGATCGACCCCGGAACTTACACGTACGTCTCCGATCCCGCCGAGCGCCACCGCTTCCGCGGCGCGGCGGCGCACAACACCATACGGATTGACGGACGGGACCAAGCCGTCCCAGCCGGCCCGTTCCGCTGGCGCGAGAAACCAGCCACGGTCATCCGCCAATGGACTTCATCGGACGGCCGCGATTTTCTGGACGCCGCTTGCCGCTACGCCGACTTCACCCACCGCCGCCGCGTAGTGTTTCTGAAACCGGAGGCGGTGGTCGCGGTGCTGGATACCGTGGAAGGGCCGCCCGGCGTACACCTGCTCGAACAGTTCTGGCACCTGGCGTCGGCGGAAGACGCCGCGCGGTTTTCGTTCAGCGAGCCGGAGCGGATGACGGAAGGATGGCGCTCGCGCGCCTTCGCGTCGAAGGAGCCGAGCCCGGTCCTGTGCGTAAAGCGCCACGGAACGCTGCCGGGGGCGATGGCGGCGGTGCTGGATCTCTCCGGTTCGCCGAGGACTGGTCCGCTGACGATCCTGGGAGCTGGCGACGCGGCCGGCGTCATATGGTGCGGAGCGCGAATCGAGTTCTAAACGCGCAGGCAAAACCGTTCGTGCGGATCCCGTCCCGGCGTGGTTGAATAGCTACGCTAGACCAGCGGCTTCAAGTCCCCCAACAGCGTCGGCACCAGCTCCGAAACCGTGGGATGGATGTGCATGGCGCGCTGTATGGTGGTGTAAGGCGCTTGGGCGTACATCACGTCGAGTATCGAGTGAATCACTTCGTCCCCGCTCATCCCCAGGATGGCCGCGCCCAGGATGTGCCTGGTCTGGGCGTCCACCAGGACCTTCATGAAGCCCTGGGTCTCGCCCTTTTCGACCGCGCGGCCCACCCGGGTCATTGGCCTTGTGGCTATCAGCGCCGGCCTGCCCGATTTTCGAACCTCGGTTTCCGTCATGCCGACCCGTCCCAGCGGCGGATCGAGGTAGAGCGCATAGGCCGTGATGCGGTCGCTGACGCGGCGGGCATCGCCATCCAGCAGATTGGCCGCTGCAATCTCGTAGTCGTTGTAGGAAATGTGGGTGAATCCACCCTTCCCGTTGCAGTCGCCCAGTGCCCAAATGCCGGGCACGCTGGTTCGCAGTTGATCGTCCACCATGATGTACCCGTGCTGGTCCTGCGCCACGCCGGCATTTTCCAGGCCCAGGTCGTCCGTATTGGGCCGCCGTCCCACCGCCAACAGCAGGTGCGAGCCGACCACTTCGGGAGACCCGCCGGCGCACGCCAGCCCGGCGCCCACTCCATCGCCTCGCCGCGCCAGGTTGATGCACTTCGCGTTCAACCGGAACCGGACGCCCTCGCCTTCCAGAATGGATTGGACCGCAGCCGAAATATCCTCATCCTCGCGGCCGATCAGGCGCGGCCCCTGCGTCACCACGGTGACTTCGCTGCCGAAACGCCGGAACATCTGCGCAAACTCGAGCCCGATGTAGCTGCCTCCGATTACTACCAGGTGGGCGGGCAGGAAATCCACGTCCATCATCGAGGAGTTGGTGAGATACGGAACCTCGCCGATCCCCGGCATCTCCGGAATGGAAGCGCGGCCACCCACGTTGATGAAAATCCGTGGCGCTCTCAGCCGTTCCGGCCCGACACTCACCTCTCGCGCCGATTCGAAGCGCGCGCTGCCTTCGAACACCGTACAATTCGGCAGAGTCTTCAGCCATGTCTCCACTGCCGTGCGCGACTTGCCGGAGACCTCGTCCTTCCGAGTCTTCACGCGTCTCATGTCGACCGAAATACCGCCCGCGACATCGACCCCGAACTCCCCGCCCCGCCGCGCCAGGTGCGCCGCGTAAGCGCTGGCGATCATCGTCTTGGTCGGAATGCACCCGGTGTTGACGCAGGTGCCGCCGAAGAGTTTGCGCTCGACCACGGCGACCTGCATTCCCGAATGCGCCAGCCGCGCGGCCAGGGACGGCCCGGCCTGCCCGGCTCCGATCACGATCGCGTCAAAGCTATGTGCCACGATGCCCTCCGTCTATTTCGACGCCCCGCGCGTCCTCTATAATTGAGGAAAAGATGCTTCGAACCACCGTGCTCGTCTTCTTTGCGGCCACCTTGTTTGCCCAGGGAGCGGACCCCTTCAACCGGCCTCCCGCCGATGTCGATGATGCTCTGCGGGCTCGCATCACGGAGTTCTACGGCCTTCACGTGAAAGGGGATTTTCGCCGTGCCGAGGCCCTGGTAGCCGAGGAAAGCAAGGATTTCTATTATTCCCACAACAAGACCCAGTATCTCAGCGTCGAGATCAGCCGCATCGACTATTCCGACAAGTTTACCAAGGCCAAAGCCACGGTGCTGTGCGAGCAGCACGTGATGATGCCGGGGTTTACCGACAAACCGATGAAGGTGCCGACTCCCAGCACGTGGAAACTCGTGGACGGCAAGTGGTATTGGTACATCGACCCGGAAGCCCTGCGCAATTCCCCGTTCGGTAAGATGACGGCGGGGCCGGCCGGGGCCCAAGGCGGCGTCCCGTCCCTTCCAGCGATTCCGGCAAGCGCGGACTTTCTATTCACGCAAGTGAAGCTGGATAAGCAGTCCGTCACGCTGGAACCGGGCGGATCCGAGACGGTGGTGGTAGCCAACGGAGCTCCAGGGGTGATGAATATTTCCTTGAGAGTCCTGCTACCGGGTGTGGAAGGTAAACTGGACCGTACCACCTTGCAGGCGGGCGACAAAGCCACGTTGACGCTCAAAGCCACTGGTGACGCCAAGCCCGGGGTGGTCAACGTTGTGGTGGATCAAACCGGCCAACTCCTGCCGATTCAAGTCAACGTGAAGTGAAGCCGCTTCCGGCTGGGTCTGCTTCCGCGGAACCCAGCCGGCGAACACAGGTTGTTACTTCACGGCGGCGTTGATCTTCTCTTGCACGCCGAGAATAAAGCTGCCGATGTTGTGGGTGAATTTTGCCCAATCGCCAGCCGACGTCGCTTGCAGATCCTTGGGAGTCGCTTCCCAGACTTTAGTCGCGAAGGCTAACACGCCATTTGCCAAATTAAGTGCAGCGGTCAGTGGGTCCATGAGTTAAGCCACCTTCGCGTAGTAGTACGCCATTCCGAACGGCGTCGGGCTGGCCTGCTTTTGCCATCTGCAGCCATCCGGCGCGAGCATCTGGTACCCGACCGGCATGGTGTCGCCCGCAGGGACGTTGCGGATGTTTTCGGGCTCAGGTAAGACCGGGGGCACGAACGGCTTGGTATAGGCCGGGAGCGCCGGCATGGCGCAAACCGGATCTTTGCCCTGCATGGGGTACGCCCACTGGACCGCGGTTTCGCTATAGGGTCCGTTGCTGCCGGGGCCGGTGGTCGGGTCGTTGAAGTAGCCGACGATGTACGCGGCCGGCAGTTGCGGCGGCGGGTTCACTGCGGGGTCGGAACGCCCGATTATGACGTTCTGCGCCCAGTTGTTGAATGCGGTCAGGTAATTGGCTTTCAAGTTATTATTAAGATCGGCGATCTGCGAAGTTACTGCAGCCAGCGTATTCGCCTGGGCTGCCTTCAAAGTCGTCATCGCATAATCCGAAGTGGTCATGCATATCTCCTCAACCTCCAGACTAGAAGACCGGTAGCATGGTTTCAGACCTTAATATCTCTAAACAACTCATTCCAAATGGAAAATTTTGGTGATTTTCGTGTGACTGCCGAGAGCACTGCCCTCATGGCGGTCCTGTGCCGGCCCAAAGCCTGGATTCCGTGGAAGGAACCGGGCATCGGTGGGGCGGCCATCGAGACGGAATGGGGAGGAGGTCATGGAGGGATTGTGGCTTGGCGCCGGGGAAAGGGTAGAGGCACGTGTGCCCGGAGATTGGAAGAAGGTTCGTTGCGGCGGCCGGGGCTTCGCGGACTTTTCGCCGTGCGTATCCGGCCGCCAATGGATTGGAGAGCCTCTTCCGAGACCTTAGCCCGCTG
>Ga0075030_100006298_pt1 | contig 10615 bp, 7 predicted proteins | sample LitLauG_LLR_2012_FD_71393 | JGI IMG/M metagenome (GOLD analysis project Ga0075030, IMG submission 71393) | Freshwater sediment microbial communities from Pennsylvania, USA - Little Laurel Run_MetaG_LLR_2012 | ecosystem: Environmental > Aquatic > Freshwater > Creek > Sediment | place: USA...
TCCATACCCTTCATGTACACGCCGTACATGTACTGCAGATAATCAAAGATTTCATTGATCCCTTGAGATGGTGGGATAACGATATGGTCCCAAACCATCGTGTTATCAGGCGTCACTAAGTGAACGCTTTTAATCGAAAAGCTCTGAACGATATGAGAAATCACATCAGAAACATTCTGTTTTTGATAGATCCCATGGAACTTCTGTTGACGAAGCGTATAAGCTGATGCTTCGATAAGGTTGAGTTTGGCTGGGATGCGTGTTGAGATGTGTTGCTCTGTGAGAGGCATCGTCTGTGTTGGCATCAATGAGCCTGTGACATACTGTTTTGAGATGTCTTTAGGATCAACCAACAACGCCTTATAGATACGCGATACAGGTGCCGGTGAGAACACTCTCTGTGTGATCTGAGAGTTGAAGTAGACGATGCGAATAGCAACTTGTAGACTTTTGCTGTTATTGAACAGGTTGATATAGTCTTGGGGTGCGAGTGTTAATTCAAGAGTGACTCTATCAGCAAAGTCCTCAGCAAAGGATTGGGTAATTGTGAATATATCAATCCATTGAGGTGAATAATTGTAAGAGGGATCATCCGTATTCGTGAACTGGATGTCGAGGATAAATTCTGTATTCGTCGTCTGTGACAATACAGCCGATATAGCATTTGAGAGGGCTGCACTGACATTCATATCCGTCATAAGAGCGTTATCCTCACTCGTATCAGACGTCGTATTTCAGTCGTCCGTCCTGACTAACATTGGACGTCTTTTGTGGATGGAGCTTAGAGAAGATCTCTGGATGATCCCTAACCGTTGGACAGATCGCGAGTTCTTCAATTAAGGTGTTCGGCATATCAAATGTGATGTTGAGAGGCTGATACAATTGGCGTATGAACCCGAACAGACCATGCTCTTCTGTATACGCTGTCTTCCATTGGGGATGACGATTTAAAACCCGCTTGAAGAGTTCATAGATGCGGGTTCTAAGTTTAAGAATCTTTTCAAAATACGACATAATTGCAGGCTCCGAACGTAAAGCATAATTCTCAGCGACGTAGGCATCAATCTGATGAAGGATCACAAGCACGTCATAATCATCCGCAATCGTAAAGGGTGTGTTACTCATTAATAGGGTAACCATCCGTGAAATCGTTATCAGACTGCGTTGATCAAGTTTTTCATCAAATTGCTCATAGAACGGACTTGGTGTTTGTGCTGTCCTTGTTCGAATTCGATAAGGGGCTCCTCCTACAACATAGATGGATGATGTTCTAACAGGCCATTTCCGTCCAACATCTTCAGGGATGTCTTGAGCATGGGGAGGAAGAAAAACAACATAAGGATGCTTGTTGATATGATCTGTTGCTGTCGGATAAACAATGATCCCCATGATGATCAACTCATGAAGGCATTTGCCTCTGGGATGCTGTCGAGAGCAACATCGATCAACCAGAGATAGAGAGGAATAAAGTAGAACTGTTCTTCGAATGTGAGTTGTGTATACTGAGCAAGGTATCCGTCGATGAATTCCTTGATGTCAACAAGTTTACGATCGTGGATAACGGCATAGACCAGGAACTCAAACGGAGTCATGGCGGCTTTGTCACCTGCATAAAAGTTGGGTGACAGAACATAGCCAGCATTTGTAGCAAGGGGATCCAAACTCGATATGAGATAGGGTCCACCATGAGGAAAGACGTAAGGAAGATCATCAACGGAACGATTAAGTGACATACCACACCTTCATGTCGATTGACGCGTTATTCCAATTGGATGATGATACATAGAGTTTCTGTTCAGTTGAGAATCCATATTGATCAAGGGATGTACCCAACATCTTAACCACAGTATTGGCAGCAACGAACCCAGCACCGAGAACGTCAACCCCTGTCGGTGTTGTTCCCAGAGATAGTGTCACGTTTTGACCTAATGTTTCTGCAAACTGTACAGCAAGCAATATTGAGCCTGGTGGCAGTGTAACATAGAAACCATTGGACGATGCCCCTGTCAGTGTAAGGGTCATCACTTCTGTGGCAAGACCTGCTGTCTGAGAACTCGGTGCAACTGTTGGTGTTGAACCTTCCATCGCTTGTTTGTTCGGGTTCTCAAGAGTGACCACAACATGGTTGATGAGAGAGGTGATCGCTATATCCCAGCGTGTGAACCCAACCCTTTGAAGTGTATAGTTGGGTTGTAGACCAAACAAGGTGCGATTGGTGTGGTCTGTTAACCTTGCCCATAGACTGTTGTCGTAGTTCTCCATAGCCGGATAAAGCTGCACTGCACGCTGAATCGAATCTCGGATCGAGATCATCCTTGTCAAGTACTCCACAAGATACGGATCATAGATCCCGTTTGGTGAAACGATACTACCGAGGCTCTGACTATGGAATGTGTTGTAGTAGTGTCGGATAAGCACACCTCTCATTTGAAGAAGCTGCTTACGATAGCGAAAAGACTCCTCTGTAAGCAGAGTGGTTGCATCACCGAGGTAAGTCTCTTTTTCAAACCAGAGGGTTTTTGTAACAGATCGTCTGACGATCTGCACAACTTCGTCACTGGCGAATTCTCTTAGAAAGAATCCGATCCTGTGGTTTGAACCTTGTCGGTAGGACAGTCGAGAGACTTCACTGACTTGAAAGATACCGAACGTTGCATCACCGATGGGTGTGATGAACAGATCACCGATCGTCGGCCGCATCCCTGGATAGAGAAGGGCTGCTCCGTGGACTTTCGATTCTCTTGACTCAGCATTGAACGTGCTTTGTAACCCTCGATCTTGTACAACGATCTCAAGTTCACGGATCTCTGTGTAGTTCGTTTGCAGAGGACTGCGAACAGAAGACGGATCGATGGCATCAGCTCTCTGAAGACCCGCAGTGGGGGTTGATCGTAAGAAGTAGGTAACCCGAATACGACTTCCAGCAGTATATCGCTGGAGTAGTCCGAATTCTTCAGCATAGGTCTGTGGGTTGAATGCTGTACGATTAACGAATGAATCTTTGATATAAGGAGTCTGATCAAGACGAACTTCAGCGGGAGGTGGTTCTGGTGTGATGGATACTTGAGATGTTGATCCTGTATTTGGGGGACCATTTCGACTGGCAAGAGGCATAGAGGGCTCCTATTGAAGATGGTCTCTCGGTCCTTGAGAACTGTTGATAGCGATCGTGCTAGAGATGATCCGTAGAGGGGTGTTGAACATCGGCATACGCCCTCGCTTCGACAACGACAGATAAGGATATCCGTCTGATGTGCGGATATAACCCGTTGCAAGTTCTGCCTTCAGGATGAGACCTGATGCGATACACAACGCAACGTATTCATCATAGGCGGGTTTGTTCGTGATCGGTGAGTGAACGTGGATCAGATACTCGCAGAACTGTTCTGCTGTTGCTGCATACTCAAACGCATAACGATTCAGATGACCTGCTGTGATCAACGTTCGAATCTGTTGATCGATAACCCCAGATTGAATCGCTTGGTTGATGGTTGAGAGCAAAAGGTTAGAGTGATCAATATAACAATAACCATGATCGATAAAAAACTGGAGATTTCGTATCACAGTTACAGGAAAGAATGTTCTATTGGCGATCATAATCATGTGCCATTTCGGATCAACCGCTTTGAGGTTGGTGGCCTCAGACAACACAAGATGATACCGTCGATTCTTATCCTGCATCGCCAGTGTAATAACGAGATTTTCATCAATCGTCAAACACGACCGATCAACAGGGATATCATTGCAGTAGATCGTTATATTGTATAGGCCTGTTGTATCAAAGATATCAGGACCGTGTGCCATCATGATCTCAACAACAGTTGCATGCAATGCCATACCGTCGCCAAGATCAAGCAAGTTAATCGAGGTTGTCTCAGAATCATCAAGACAGACAACGGCATTGAAAAACTCTTGAAATCCAACCGCTACAACGGGTATAGTTGGAGGACGAAAATCGTCATATTCGGGTCTGCGCACTACTATAGGCACACGATTTGAGGTCATCCTCAGATAAGCCGAGATGCTCATTTCTTGAAGCATACCATGGATCGTGCTCAGTGTTGGCATAACACCTGTAGCAACGATCATCCATCGGGGCACCATATGGTTACAAATGACAACAGGAAATTGTAACCGAAGCGCATCGGGACGTGCAAACTGAAGAGTATAAGTGAAATCAACAACGAACCGATCAATTCCACTATCTTGTTCTTGAACAGTTGGTGCTGCTTGAGGGTGCTCAATGACACCCAATGCCCGAATACTCTGACGTTTGATCACCAACCCAACGTTTGAGCCAACCCTCTGACGGATATATTGGATCGCACCTTTGGAATACTTTTGGAGATAAGCCCAAAACTCCATACCACACAGAGAAGGCTGTCGCAATTGATAAATCGCATAGAGAGCTGCGAATAGATCCACTGTGATCGGATAGTCATAAGCAAGGTTTTGAACATTGATCACAGAATCTCTGAATGACATATTGTTCAGAGCACTGCTGGTTGCAAATGCTGATTCTCTGTTCTTGAATTGAAGAGAGAACTCAAGAACCATGGTGCAAGGCACCATCTGTTCAGTAAGTTGCACACCTGCGAGTGGATCTCGAAAGACAGACATCAATGTGCGATCAAGACCAGTTGGAACACGATAGGCTTGCGTCTGACTAAAGGAGTTGATATCCCATTTCATCTCTGTGGGATTCCAAGACACCGTCATCTTGACATCACATCGATCCGCCGAGATCAGAGCATTGTGTCCATCCCCTGACGTCTGTGACGGTTTGGTATAATCATTGGTTATATAGACGTTGTTATCAAACGTGTTACGAAGACCAAGTCGTGTGAGTAAAATATACGTTGTTTGTTTCGAGATAGGTTCTAGGATCGAGCTAGAAGCTTCCGTAATGATCAAGTCTCTTATTGGCATAAGAACCCTCAACTGAGACGAGAATTTCATACGATGGTCAGGTTACAACGAACGCTCTTGTGATCATGTTATAGGTTTACAGAGACCAATCATCTCCGTTCCCATTAAGCGCCTGTCCGTGGAGAGTATAGTCATGTCTGGTTCCATTTCGGGTGCCCCGAATCTCACAGTTATTGATGCAATCACTCAGTTCGTTGGTGGAACACAGGCGATTTGGAATGACATAACCATTCCTGTACCCCAAGGACTTATCATCTACGCAGTCGATACCACAGTGGTTAAGATCGGCGATGGAATAACGCTGTATGTTAACCTACCTGTGGTGATAACTCTCAACACGGTTTTGACACAGCTAAGTCAGTTGTCAAACGAACTCACGATCAATGATGTGAATCAAGCAATTTCCACAGCCCTGACGAATTCACCAGCTCTTGGTGGAACACCGACAGCTCCGACACCAACCACAGGCGATAACTCAACGAATATCTCTACCACAGCCTTTGTTACCAATGCTATCAGTATAGCAGCTTTGGCTGGTTCGGCTGGTATAACAGAAACCCAACTGCAATCGTTCATCACAACAGCGTTGTCGAACTATGTGACAACAACGATGTTGGCAACATCTCTGTCTGGTATAAACGGTACCATCACGCCTCTGATGGATGGCACAGCCACTGTCGGATCGTCCGTCAAATATGCACACGAGGATCATGTTCATCCGACAGATACGAGTCGGGCTCCACTTAACTCGCCTGCATTTACTGGAACACCGACAGCACCAACGCAATCGGCTGGTGATAATTCAACGAACATAGCCACAACCGCTTATGCAGATCAGGCGATCAGCACAGCGCAGCTTCAGATCTCTGAAGTTAGTGGAAACATTCCTGTACAGGCAACGAACATCCCGTTAATGGATGGAACGGCGGCTATTGGTGCTTCAACAAAGTATGCAACTGAGGATCATATCCATCCGACGGATACAACCCGAGCACCTATTAACTCGCCCGCCTTCACAGGCACACCAACGGCCCCGACACATACTGCAAATGACAACTCAACCAACATTGCAACAACCGCTTACACAGACCAAGCTATTTCATCTGTAGAACTTCAAATCACGAGTCTAAGTGGAACGATCCCTGGAGAAGCTGTAGCTTCTCCTCTGATGGATGGTACAGCTGCTGTTGGGGCTTCAGCAAAGTATGCACGTGAAGACCATATTCATCCTGCTGATACATCACGAGCTCCTGTAAATTCTCCAGCTTTTACAGGAACACCAACGGCTCCCACTCAAACACCAGGTGATAATTCCACCAAACTGGCAACAACAGCTTATACTGATCTCGCTGTTTTGGCAGTAGAGGCAACAGCGACACCTCTGATGGATGGTACAGCCGCTGTTGGTGGATCGGTAAAGTATGCCCGTGAAGATCATGTGCATCCCTCAGATACAACACGTGCCGCTATCTGGTCTATCCGTAACCGTACAAACGGTAATGTCACACTCTATGTCAATACTACATCTGGTAGTGACACAACAGGAGATGGATCTTCTGCTAATCCATTAGCCACATCTCTTCAAGCACAAAAAGTGCTGATGAATAATTACGATCTGACCTGGGGTCAAGCAACGATCAATGTTGATGGCACAACCCTCACCACTGTTTCACAAGGTGGTGGGATGCGTTACGGATTCTCAACAGACAGCCTGCCATCATCCGACATCATGCTCCTACCAGGTGATCAATGCATGATTACTGTTGACAATTATGGATCGGTGCCTTTGCATATCGCTACAGATGTCGGTCTATACCGGATGACTGTGATCATTTACTCAAACAATAGCGGTAATACAGACGCCATTCTTCTTCCCAATAATAATAGCTATACTGCTTCATTTTTCGCAACTGGTATGTCATCAACAGGAGGATTGATCGTTGATCCTCTTCCGGTAGACGGAAGTGGTCAGATCTTTCAAGCAGCCATTCCGAATACAAGTTCTGTATATCCCAATCAAGTAAGTCCCCTCCCGCAAGTTCAGACAAGTCTCGAAGGGGGATTTTTGATAGATACGTTTGCTGGACCTTGGGCAGGAGATACCCAAAACGATATAGGACCCATGATCCAGCGTTGGGATATTTCAACATATACGGCAAGTAAGCAGGTCTTGGTTGCTTCCGGTGACCGTGGTGGTATATCTCTTGTGACATCACGATGGCTTGATACCACAACGACATGGTCAACCCTCGGCACATATGAAATTTTGAACGGGGGAACCACACTATCAGGAACCATCGTTATTGAAAGATTGGCGTAGTGCCACGGATTGGTTGATGTTCAGGAGATATCCATGAGTGGTAGTAATGGTGCCATTATAGGCGCGCCTAATCTTCGTCTGATCAATACCATCACACAATTCCTTAATGGCTCGCAAGCTGTCTGGAATAATATCACGATTCCGATTCCTCTTGGTCTTGTTGTTTATGCCATTGACACAACTGCTGTCAAAATCGGTGATGGTGTTACTCTTTATGCTGATTTGCCTGTCTGGTTCACCTTGAACTCGATCGGCACGTTGGCACAAGAAGTCGAGACGTTGATGGCTGAGATACAACTTCTCGCTCCCATCAACTCTCCTTCATTCACAGGTACACCCACAGCGCCAACACAGAGCGCCAACGATAGTTCTATCAAACTTGCAACGACAGCCTATACAGATCGGGCTATTGCCGCTGTTGCGTTGCAGGCTGCTGCTGGTATCACACAGGACGAACTTACGATCCTTCTTAACAATGCTCTCATAGGGGTTGAATCTTCAGCAACACCTCTGATGGATGGTATTGGGTCTGTTGGTGTATCGGCGAAGTTCTCACGTGAAGATCATGTTCATCCCTCTGATACGAGTCGTGCCCCTCTTGATTCACCAGCCCTTACAGGAACACCAACGGCACCAACGCTTGCATTCGGTGATAAGACAACCAAAATCGCAACAACAGCATTCGTTGACCATGCCGTATCCTCAGCAGAGTTAGCAGCCAATACCGCTATTTCTGCATTGGTGATACCGACACAAGCAACCAATAATCCCTTGATGGATGGAACAGTCTCGGTGGGTACCTCTGCAAGGTATGCACGTGAGGACCACGTTCATCCTTCTGATACAACAAGAGCTCCTCTGATTTCTCCAGTGTTCACAGGAACACCCAAAGCACCAACACAATCGGCTGGTGATAACTCGACCAACATCGCAACGACTGCCTATACAGATCAGGCTGTTTCGACTGTTGAACTTCAGCTTGTCACAGGTCTTGCTGGGATCGTTATCCCAGCACAGGCAACAGCAACGCCACTGATGGATGGTTCGGCTGTTGTTGGTTCTTCTATAAAGTATGCCCGTGAAGATCACGTCCACCCAACAGACACAACACGTGCGTCTGTTACTTCGATTCGTAATCGAACAAATGGCAATGTCACACTCTATGTCAACACCTCTTCAGGTAATGACACGACAGGTGATGGTTCGTCCGCTAATCCTTTTGCATCTGTGCTTCGTGCACAAAATGTTTTATTGAACAACTATGATCTGACCTGGGGTCAAGCAACGATCAATAAGGATGGCACAAATTTCATCTCTGTTAAACAGACTGGTGGGATGCGTTATGCTTTTTCGACAGATAGTTACCCCGCAGCAGACGTCATGCTCCTACCAGGTGATCAGTGTGCTATCACCATCAACAACATCGAATTCGTCTATCTCTGTATTGCTTCGGTTGAAGGTCTCTACCGGATGACCGTTACACTCACAGCTGATAACACAACAAACTGTGATATCATGCTTCATCCGAACAATCAGCTCTATACTGATGCATTTTTAGAGAATGCTATTGAAACAACAGATCTGTTGATTACTTCATTACCCGCTGATGGGAACGGAGTTATTAACATCTCTACACCCATCCTAACAACCAACACCTGGTATCCTTATCAAGTCAGTCCACTTCCGATTGTTTCAACAAATCTCATGAACGGATTTTATGTTGATAACATGTCTGGACCGTATCCGGGCGTTGATACGCAAAATGACATCGGACCATCCATGCAAAGATGGGACATTTCAACCTTTACAGTTGCTAAACATGTATTGGTTATGTCTGGCACACGAGGGGGTATATCATCGATCTTTTCTAAGTGGCTTGATACAACCACACCCTGGACCTCACTCGGTATGTATCAGTCCTTTGGTGGCACTGCCGTGTCAGGCGTTATCCTTATCGAAAGGTTGATGTAATGCTCTACGCTCTTGTTAATTCAGGCACAATAACCGGGTTCCATTCACCACCCGACGGCTCAACGATCGATGCCTCTTTTACCAATGCTGTCTCTATCACAGGAAGTATCATTCCTCGTATCGGATGGCTTGAATCTGATGGAACATTCACACCACCTACAAGTTCAACACCTACGCCTGAACTGACACAATCTCAGCAAGCCCAACAACTTCTGAGAAATGGTCTTACCATTACATCAACATCTGGCAATTGGACAGCAACCTTTGCCACACTCTTTGATGCAACAGGGTCTTCGGTTTGGACGCTCATTCTATCCGAACAATCTGCTCTTCTCATGAGCAGTAACCAAACGTTCGCTGATGGTGAAACCACAGTTCATTGGCCTGATATCACCAGTACACCAGAAACACCCTCTCTTCATGTCATGACACCGGAGCAATTTCAAGCCTTCGCTTTAGCGATTGGTCGGTTTGTTGCACAGTGTCGTAATGTCATGAACGGTGTGCCTTCTGCGGTTCTTCCGCAGAATACAGCAACGATTCCATAACAGAAACAAGCCATTCAAAAGTCATCGGTATAGAGGAGGGATCGTGGGATATCCCACGATCCCTCTCTCTGTGATGCTGATAAAATTCATCTCGTTTAATCAACGATTATGTTACACAATCGATATAGACCATTGAATTATGATGAACTCTGAAACCATCTTATGTCTCCAAAACTGTCTCGTCTATCTGTTTTCTAAGCGATACGATAGAATACGATCGTGTTGTCCATAACGAGATTAAAGCTCTCGTAATAACGGTGATAAAAGGCAAAAATCAGCCTTGACGAGGAAAGGATTACGTAAATGAACAGCACGTAAATGTTCCTGTGAATCTGAAGATCGTCTGATCGACAGACTGACGTTGATCATTAAAATAATGGTTAACGTGCCTTGAAGAACCAATCAATCTGTCAAATAAATGCAAGACAGAAGGTTCTGATAAAACGGGGAATCTTTCTTTAGAAGTGGACGAACACGTCCCAAAAATGGGTGTATACTGGTATGCCAAACGATGGTTACGTATCGACGTTCACGTCCAAACGGGGTGGTGAAAACAGAGGCTACGATACAGATGATACACCAGATATCTCCAAGATAGTCGATCCGGTCCCGGTTCAATCGATTCCAGGAGCGTCCTTTGGTGAAGAGCCTCTTCCAGCAAGACCTCTCGATCGCGGCATGGGTATAGCCGTCGGTCGTCGTACTGTCTTTCGTACAGACGATGAGAATTGTTTTGGGAAGGTTGCGGATCGTGTATCTCTTGGTAATATCTCTCTTCTTGATAACCCCCATAGTGATGAAGCCAAACTCGAGCAGGCACGTCTACGCAATGCGATCGCAACGGGCG
>Ga0075030_100006302_pt1 | contig 10613 bp, 7 predicted proteins | sample LitLauG_LLR_2012_FD_71393 | JGI IMG/M metagenome (GOLD analysis project Ga0075030, IMG submission 71393) | Freshwater sediment microbial communities from Pennsylvania, USA - Little Laurel Run_MetaG_LLR_2012 | ecosystem: Environmental > Aquatic > Freshwater > Creek > Sediment | place: USA...
CCGCAACAGCACAGTATGGACCACCGACAAAGACGGACCGATCATGGATCTTCTTGCCGCAGAGATCACCGCTCGAACCGGAAAAGATCCCGGCCTGCACTACCGTGAACTGACCGCGGAGTTTGGAAATCCTCTTTATACCCGGATCGATGCGCCGGCTTCGCCTGACCAAAAACGGAAACTGCAGAAGCTCTCAGCTGATTCGGTGAAAGAAACAGAATTAGCGGGCGAACCCATCGTTGCCAAATTAACGAAGGCCCCTGGCAACCATGCTCCGATTGGCGGACTGAAGGTGGTTGCGAGATCCGGCTGGTTTGCGGCTCGGCCATCCGGAACGGAAAACATCTACAAGATCTATGCCGAAAGCTTCAAAGACGAGTCACATCTGAATGTGATCATTAGCGAAGCTCAGGAGATCGTTCGCAACGCTCTTGAGCAGTCCTGAGCACCGGATGAGCGGCAAATGAAAGTGGGCGATAAATCAATCAAACCGCTCTTTTCCGCGTTCGTATCCAGTCGATGTCGGGGCTGCGTGCTACTGATTAAAAGGAGAGGCGTGCATAACTGCTGATTAAGCGCCATCCTGCAACAAAGTGTTGAAGGCGTTCGCTTCCAGAAGGTCGAGAGATCGCACCACCACATCTGCCGGCAAAAGCTTGCAATTCTGGTTTACACCGATGCTTTTCATTCCGGCGGCGCGGGCGGCTTCGATGCCATGCTGCGCGTCTTCTACAACAATGCAATGCTCGGGCGCGACACCCAGTTTGGTGGCGGCAATGAGGAACACTTCAGGGTCAGGCTTGCCACGGTGTACATCCTCAGCGGACACGATCGCTTGAAAGCACCCGCTAGCGTGTAAGACATCGAGGATCGTTTCTATGTTGGCGCGAGGAGCCGCCGACGCAATCGCTTGTCTCCAGCCTTGTCGGAGCAGCAGGTTTACCCACTCCAAGGCTCCGGGGAGCGGCGCAATGCCGTACTCGCGCACATGTTGCCGATAGAGCGCTTCTTTGGCGTTACCGATGCGTTGGATCAATTCGGGCGTAGCCTTTTCGCCGAGCCATTGCCGGAGAATGGAGTCGTTGCGCTGTCCGAAGGTGGCCAGGAATTGTCCGTTCGTGATGGGGAAGCCTTCGCGAGCCATCGTGTCGCGCCAGGCCTGCCAATGGTATTCGGCAGAGTCGACGAGGGTTCCGTCCATATCCCACAGTACTGCTCGATTCATGGTCATGAGCGTCCTACGTAGTGTATTGTCTCAAGGACTCAAGTAACGTCATTGCTGGCTCCTGCCCTTTCGTGTCACTGTTCCTTTGGATTTGGACCCGAGGCTTCGCTTGCGATGGGAACCGCCGGAACGCCGTAGACGACAGTCGGATTGGTGGGAATCGCACTGACTTTGGCAAGGCGACGACGGTGCCGTTCCGCTGCACTGAACTTCGCGGCAAGGAAACTTTTTACGCAGTTCCAGGCAACGGCAACACCTGTCGTCAGACCGCCGAGGCAGAGGACGTTCATGTGGTCATCCTCCACGCCCTGGCGAGCTGAAAAATCATCGTGACACACTGCCGCGCGCACCCCTTCAATCTTATTGGCAGCAATGGATGCCCCTATGCCACTGCCACAGAGCAGGACACCACGTTCGACGACTCCCGCTGCGACGGCGCGGGCAAGCGGAATGGCAAAGTCTGGATAGTCGTCGTCTCTGTCGTATTGCAAATTGCCGAAGTCCACAACTTGGTGGCCTTTTGCATTAAGCAAGATATAGATCTTCTGTTTCATTTCGTATCCGCCATGATCGGCGGCTATGCCGACTTTCATCTTTTCACCTCAGATTCTGGGAGGGTGCCATTACTGAGTTCGTTTGAATCCTTTGGGCTCGGGCGCGGACCTTCTGCAGGTTGCACTCATTGGGCCAAACGAGAATCACAGCATTTTTCGTGGATACCAGAATTTTCGTTGCGCCGGTCCTTCCATCAATGCCCACATTGAGGCACTGCCCGAGGCAGGGCATGCCGAATCAAGGTTGGCTCCTAGGAAATAAGCGGAATTAACGCTTTTAGCGGACATCCCGATTGGCAATCCACCTGCTGTTCCTCAATATCCAGGTACGTAAATCGACTGGAAATGGGGAGAGCGACATGGGAGTTATTGAATGTGCGCTGATGGGGATCCAGCAGACGCACAAACCGAAGAAGGCGAGTAGATGGAGAAGGATCCTCAAGCGGGCGCGCAAGGGCGGTACCGCGCCCAGACTACGGTCTCTCATTCAGCTCTCTCTCCGATTTTTCGCAGCTGTGCTGGGCCTTGGTGTACTGGCCTACTTGGTCTTTCGAAGCGGGCCGGGGGCCGTTTGGAAGCAATTGCAGGCAGTCGGCTGGGGATTCGCTCTCGTTATTCTCTTGGGGGGGCTCTCACAATTGGCCAAGACATGCGCCTGGAGACAGGCGTTTACCTGCGATATCAGCGGCCTTTCCTGGTCCCGTAGCTTCGTCGCGCAATTGATTTCGGACGGGATCGGACAATTTGGTGTCGCTGGAAAGGTGGTTGGCGAGGGGACGCGCATATCGCTGTTGGGTCGCGCCGTGCCCCTATCGAATGCATTATCGGCCGGTGCGATTGACGGAGTTCTGCATACCTTCACCGCCGTGCTCATCACTGTTTCAGGAATCTCAGCCACCTTATTGCTTGCCCCGCTTTCTGGCACGTGGCGAGTCTACGCAGTGCTGCTCGTTGCCGTGCTCTCATCAGCGGTGATCTTGGCAGCTGTGTCCGTTAGAAACCGGTGGCAGTTGGTGGGCTATGCAACCCGGGCGATTGGCCGATTGCCCCGGCTTCGTGAGTGGGTCACCGGAAAACAGCCAATCATTGACTCGGCCGAAGACAACCTCCTCACCTTTCGTGACGAAGCCCCATCCGCGTTCTGGGCAACTCTGCTCCTCAACCTCCTTTGGCACATGCTGGCAGTCCTGGAGGTCTACATCATTCTGCGGTTTATGGGAGCAAAAGTCGCCATAAGCGGCGCTTTCATCGTGGAAGCGCTGACCAAGGTGATCAACCTCGTGGGCGCGCTCAACCCGGGCAACTTCGGGACCTATGAAGGTGGAAATATGCTGATTGCCAAGATCTTTGGTGTGACGGGCACTGCCGGATTGACACTGGCATTGTGCCGACGTGCGCGTACCGTATTCTGGGCCGGGGTGGGGGCCATGTGCGTGATCGTTATGAAGAGGGCCGAGGCGCCGAGGACAATAGCGGCGAAGCTAGATCCGGCAGTAGAACCGTCCCAAGGCGAATAGGGTTACGCGAATACTGTTATGCACGGGAACAAACGATCTTCGAATCGACCCAGGCGTGACCAGATGAGGTCCGCGTGCCCGTTACCGGGCAGGGTATTGCCGTCGGGCACCAGGTTTATTGCAAGAACTACAACATAAGAAACGATTTGATTCTGAAATAAGTTCGGCAAGTGGCGTGCCTAAATCATGTGGTGCAACTGCTTCTCGTCCTTTCGAGGAGCCGTTCACAAAAATGTCTCGAGCGCATAGCGCCGCTGCGCCCGCGAATGACACGACAAGCGGCTTAGGAGTTCAGTCAATGATGAAGAATTTTGCATTACTCATGCTTACGTTCGCGATGCTCGCATTTTGCCCTCTCGGCCGTGCTCAAGACCAGGAGCCTACTATCGACTCCACCATCGCCTTAGTCAGGGCCAATATGCAAGCAGACAGGACTGCCCTCATCACAACCGGAATGAATTTCAACGACAAAGATGGCGCGGCATTCTGGCCGATCTATGAGCAATACGAGCACGAACGATCCAGGTTGGATGATGGTCGCGCTGCCGTCATCAAGCAGTACACCCAGAAGTACCCGAACCTGACCGACACCGAAGCCAAAGCGATGGCAGACCAGATGTTGGACTGCGAATCTCGTCTGGCTGAGTTGAAGAAGAAGTATTACAAGAAGTTCAACAAGGTGCTTCCGGCCCTTACGGTGACGAAGTTCTTTCAGTTGGAGCATCGGGTAGATTTGATGATGGACATGCAAGTCGAATCCTCCCTTCCTCCGCTGACGCAGGCAAAATACGCCGGGCAGAGAAGTGACGTGGCAGAAACGCCTGAGCAATGAGGCACGCTGCTCTTAGACCGCGATTCTCATCCAGGGAGCACTCGATGTTCAGCATGATGAAGCGACGCGTGATAGTCGGGGCAATGCTAATGTCGGCAGTCATGGCACTGGCGCAAACGCAGGTCCAGAGAGAAACGCTCACGGTGCAAGGCTACCAAGGGCAGGCGACAGTCATTCGAAACCATGGGCGTGTGTTCGTGGATGTGCAGGACCTGGCGCGAATCACAAAAGGCTCTCTCAGCTTTGAGGAGGACCGAATCATTCTGACACTCGCTCCGAGCGACGCTTCGGAGACGGCCCGCGATACCGCCACGAAGTCTGGATTTTCAGCCGCGTTCATGAGGGCCGCGATCGAGGCGATGGCCTCGATAAGAGAATGGGGCGGGATGCTGCAGGTGATCGTTCAAAATGGGTATCCCGTGGGGAAGGCCATGGCAGGAAACACGATTCGTGCGTACCAGGGTCGAGCCGCCGACAGCGTGGCATTAGCCTCAGCCGCTGCATCGACGGATGATGACCACCGCGGGCTCGAGTTGCTGAGGAATGAGTTCAACAATGTGCAGGCCTGGGCTGAGAGCTTTATTGACGCTCGGAATTCTTTGAGCGCGGCCGACCTGTCGACATCGGAAAACCCGCTGAAGGATGATCAGGACGCCCAGAAGATCATCCGTTGTGGTCGATTCCTGGCGCAGATGTTCGCCGGGGGTACTTTCCAGGATGATGCGGCGTGTCATTAGCTTCTTAACATGTGAAAACCACTCTTCCCCAATCCATTGCGGTCAGCAACTTCGTATCTGAGGCAGCGTCCGTCTCAGCAGCGTCGCCGCAAAAACGTCGCACGTGGGCACACACAGAGGGGCTTCCATTGCCGCTGGGGGTTACCTGGATCGAGGAAGACCAGGCGTTCAATTTTGCGGTGTGTGCTGAACATGCCGAGAGTGTGAAACTGTTTCTCTATTCCCCTACCGATTTGGCAAAGCCAGTCTTGACATTTCAGTTCGATCCTATCCGCAATAAGTCAGGGCGGATCTGGCACTGCAGGATCCCGCTCGATCAAATGTGCGATGCCCGCTATTACGGTTACTCGGTTTCAGGGCAGGCCGTTGCCGGTCTCCGCGGCTTCGATCACGAAAAGGTTCTTCTCGATCCGTATGCGAAACGAGTCTTTTTCCCGCCGGGGTTTGATCGCAAGCGCGCTATGAAACCCGGCCCCAATGACGAAAAGGCGCCGCTTGGAGTCTTGCCCAGACAACTGGCTGCTTTCGATTGGGCTGAAGATCTCCCGCCCCGGCCTGAATCGGACGCGATCGTCTACGAACTTCACGTCAAGGGGTTCACCAAGAATCCCAATTCCGGTGTGCATCCCTCGCGAGCCGGCACCTACGCCGGATTGATCGAAAAGATCCCGTATCTGAAGGACCTCGGGATTACGGTCGTCGAACTCATGCCCATATTTCAGCGCGATCCTCACGAGGGTGACTATTGGGGATACATGCCTCTGAACTTCTTCGCACCTCATGCGCAGTATGCATCGAGTGTTGATGATGATGGGCAACATCTTGAGTTCAAGAATATGGTCAAGGCTTTGCACAAAGCCGGAATCTTTGTCGTGCTAGATGTTGTGTACAACCATACCTGTGAGGGAGATCACGTCGGCCCTACCTACAGCTTCAAGGGTTTCGACGCCGCAGGCTATTACATGCGGTCCTCCGATCCGCCGAGCCCATACGCCAATTACTCGGGCACTGGCAACACGTTGAATTTCAGCCAGCCCCACGTGCGCAAAATGGTCATGGACAGCCTGCGGTATTGGAAGGAGGAGATGCACATCGATGGTTTCCGCTTCGATCTGGCATCGGTGTTTAGCCGCAATGCAGACGGATCGCTGAATTGGGGAGATGCTCCGATATTTAGTGAAATTGCCGCGGACCCCGAGTTGGGCCGGTTGGCTTTGATCGCGGAGCCTTGGGACGTCGGTGGCTATCAGCTCGGACGTGGATTTCCGGGCACAACTTGGCTGCAATGGAACGCGCGTTATCGCGACGATGTCCGCCGTTTTGTGAGGGGCGACGCAGGGATGGTTCCGGACCTTATGCGTCGTATCTACGGCAGCGATGACTTGTTTCCGGACAGCCGCGAGCATGCCTATCATGCCTTCCAGACTGTCAACTACATCGATTGCCACGACGGCTTCACGCTCTACGACCTGGTTTCTTACAATCAGAAACACAACTGGAAAAACAATCATGACAATCAAGACGGCATGGACGCGAATTACAGTTGGAACTGCGGACACGAAGGAGAAGAGAGCGCGCCGCCGGAGGTTCTGGCCCTTCGCCGGAAACAGGCAAAAAACTTCGTCTGCCTCCTGATGCTCTCGAACGGCATCCCGATGTTCCGCGCCGGCGACGAGTTCCTGAACACACAGTTCGGAAACAACAACCCATATAACCAGGATAACGAAATCAGCTGGCTGGATTGGAGTGAGCTCAAGGCGAATCAGGACATATTCCGCTTCTTCAAAGGCATGATTGCGTTCCGGAAATCTCATCCTTCTCTGTGTCGCAGCAGGTTCTGGCGCGAGGACATTTCCTGGTACGGCACTGGCCCCACGGTCGATCTATCGCCACAGTCACGCAGCCTGGCGTTTTGTCTGCATGGTGCTTCACAGGGCGATGACGATATCTACGTGATGATCAATGCCTATTGGCAAGCACTGCAGTTCCAAATCCAGGAGGGTGCGCCCCAAGATTGGATAAGAATTGTAGACACCGACCTACCGAGTCCCAACGATTTCTCAGAATGCGGTTTGCCGCTGCAGCAGTCGATCTATCAAGTAGCTCCGCGATCCATTGTCGTGCTAGTTCGTGCTAGGCAAGGAACTACTCTCTCGTAATTCTCTCCGAAAGCGCCGCATGGCAGCGCTACACTGTGTGAGCAGGATCACAGTTTGTTGTTTGTTTTTGAGCTACACCACGGTTGAGTCCCATCGGACCGCGTAGGATTACCGTCTAATGCTGTTCGGATGCGAAAGTGGGAAAATGGCTTCTCGCCGACGGCTTCTGCCTCGGGTTAGCTGGCCCCGCACAACGTTTGCGGCCACACTGGCCTGTCATCTCACTTGCCTATTGTTGCTGGCAGACTCGGTTTACGCCCTCGATCCGAACAAACGTCTCACCCAGTACATGCATACATCATGGCGGATCCAGGATGGTTCCGCGCCCTCCGGCATGTACACGATTGCGCAAACGTCCGACGGTTTCCTTTGGTTCCTGTCTTCTCGCGGCGATATCTACAGGTTCGACGGTGTCCAGTTTCGTCCTTGGCGTCTGCCTGCTGACGCTGGCTTAATCGGCAGGATCAGAAACATCGTTGGCGATCAAGCAGATGGGCTGTGGGCACTGGGAGCGGACGGGATCGTTCGCCTCAAAGGTGGGCTTGTCACGTCTCATTTTGAGCTGGAAGGGCTTATGCCGAATGCGAGCAATACAAGCGCAGACGCTGATGGCTCGTTGTGGATCGTACGAGGCGAGAATGGCATTTCAGAGCCTGCATGCCATGTTACCGAAAGCGCGGTCAAGTGTTTCGGAAAGGCAGATGGAATTCCGATTTCCCCGATCGATGCGATCGTGGCGGACGGACGAGGCGGCGTTTGGCTGGGAGGGCAGGCTGCCCTTGTTCACTGGCATGCCGGTGTGTCGGAGATGTACCCGATTAAAGGCCTGAGGTCCAACGCAGGGGCCCCGGGAATAATGAGCCTGGCACGTGGGCCGGATGGTTCCGTTTGGGTCGGCATAGTTTCAAAAGGACCGGGACAAGGACTTGCGAGATTCGAGCGGGGCACCGTCAGATCGTTCGTGACGCAGACTTTCGATGGAAGTAAGTTTGGCATCTTTGCCCTGCACTTCGACCGCGAGGGCAATCTTTGGGTCGGCACTGATAACGACGGGGTCTTTCGTGTCCATGGAGACGCTGTCGACCATTACGCACGGGCGGAAGGCTTGTCCAGCGATTTCGTCCGCACTCTCTTTGAAGACCGGGAGGGCATTGTCTGGGCTGCCACTAGCAATGGTGTAGACAAGTTCCACGATCCGTTGGTCACAACCTTCTCAGCCGTAGAGGGCTTGGGAAAAGACTGGGCGGTAGGTGTTTCGGCCAGCAGCGATGGCACGATCTGGGTTGCAAATGCTGAGTCGCTCGATCACATTGAGGAAAACGGGGCTATCTCATCGATTCGCACCGGAAGCGGCCTTCCGGGAAGCCAAGTCTCTTCTCTGTTGGAAGACCGCGCCGGAAATATGTGGGCAGGAGTGGATGACGGGCTCTATGTATTCAAGAATGGCCATTTTCGCCGCCTGCCCGAACCGAATCATCAGCCACTGGGACTGGTCTTTGACCTGATCGAGGACGTCGACGGAAATATTTGGGCAGAGTGCGCCGGCACGGGAAAGCTCTTACGTATCCGTGATTTCCAGGTGCAACAAGAATTTTCACGATCGCAAATTCCGACCGGCCGTCTTGCTCCGGATCCGCAGGGAGGAATTTGGATTGGCACTCGCACCGGGGACCTTGCTCTGTTTCGCGATGGTGTTCTGAAAAAGTTCCCGGTAGGTTCTAAAGCTAATCCCTGGACCAATCAGATAATTGTCGAGGCAAACGGATCGGTCCTGGCCGCCTTCGACGACGGGCTCGTCGGATTGCGGCAAGGTAAAGTGCAGCGAATGACGATGAAAAATGGTCTGCCCTGTGAGGGCATCATTTCTTTCGTTGAGGACAAGGAGAAACGCTGGTGGCTCAATACCCAGTGCGGCGTCGTCGAGTTTTCAGACGCCGAGCTCCAGCGATGGTGGGCCAGCCCGGACGCCGCAATCCAGGCACGTTTCTACGACGTACTGGACGGAGCCCGTCCATCCGCGCGACCACCTTTCAAATCAGCGACGATCTCGTCAGATGGGCGCGTGTGGTTTGTGAACTCGGGTGTAGTGCAGACGCTGGACCCGTCCAGGCTCGCGCAAAAAGCTCTACCGGCGGCGACATACATGGAATCGGTCATCGTTGACCGAAAGGAATTCGCAGCAACCGACCACCTCGAGCTATCTCCGCACCCGCGCGACTTGCAGATTGATTACACTTCTCCCACCTTTCTGATTCCGCAAAAGGTTAAGTTTCGTTACCGGCTCGACGACTATGACCGTGATTGGCACGAGGCCGGTACGCGCCGGCAGGCGTTCTACACGGATCTGCCTCCTGGCAAGTATTCCTTTCGTGTGATCGCATCCAATAGCGACGGCGTCTGGAACGATAACGCCGCCAAGCTGGATTTTTCCGTCGCTCCCGCGTATTACCAAACGAATTGGTTTCGCGCCCTGTGCGCGGTCTTCTTGATGGCATTCGCGTGGGTGGCCTACCGGTTGCGCCTCCGGCAATTGCATCATCAGTTCGCAATGACTCTGGAGGCGCGAGTCGGTGAGCGTACACGGATCGCGCGGGACCTGCATGACACCCTCCTGCAAAGTTTTCATGGGCTATTGTTCCATTTCCAGGCGGCTCGCAACATGCTTCCGAATCGCATCGAGGAGGCAACTCAGGCTCTGGATACCGCATTAATTCGGGCCGAGCAGGCGCTGGACGAAAGCCGGCAGTCGATTCAGGGGTTACGTCCCAGCCTGTCCGCCGAAACCGACCTCGATCAAATGTTGATAACAACCGGTCAGGAACTAACTTCCTCCAACCACGCCGAGGACGGCTCGCCCGGCTTCGGGGTGATCGTGGAAGGCGAGCGCCGCGGCCTGCCTCCGATGATCAAGGATGAAATCGGTCGAATCGCGCGAGAACTGCTCCGCAATGCCTTCCGGCACGCACGCGCGCATGAGATTGAGGTCGAGATACGTTATGAGAACGACGTTTTCCGCCTGATTGTGCGGGATGATGGAAAGGGTATCGACCCAAAGATAATAAAAGATGGTGGGCGGGCCGGGCACTGGGGGCTCCCAGGGGTTCAGGAACGCGCAAGTGGAATCGGCGCTCGATTGGAATTTTGGAGTGAAGCTGGAGCGGGTACAGAAGTTCGATTGACGCTCCCAGCAGCCATCGCGTATGAAAGGTCGTAAAATTCTGAAATGGCGCGAGGTTCCAAATGAGGGCTGCGCTGGCGCTCATTACGATTAGCACGTGCACGTTGCTGCTCGGGTGTCCTCTCGTTCTGGCGCTGGACCCATCGTTGGAGGTTAGCCAGTTCGGGCATACTGCGTGGACTGCCCGGGACGGGTTATCCTTGGGCGCCATTGACGCCATGGCGAAGAGGCCCGACGGCAATCTCTGGTTTGGCGGGGAATCAGGCCTGTTTCGCTTCGATGGCGTTCGCAGTAGCCCCTGGCAAGCACCTGCGAGTCAGCATCTCCCTGACAAGAACATCTACGGCCTGACGATGAAGGCCGGCTTCCGTGGGCACCGCGAAGGGAGGGCTGACTCGACTCCCCGCCACT
>Ga0075030_100006304_pt1 | contig 10613 bp, 8 predicted proteins | sample LitLauG_LLR_2012_FD_71393 | JGI IMG/M metagenome (GOLD analysis project Ga0075030, IMG submission 71393) | Freshwater sediment microbial communities from Pennsylvania, USA - Little Laurel Run_MetaG_LLR_2012 | ecosystem: Environmental > Aquatic > Freshwater > Creek > Sediment | place: USA...
GGTGACACCAACCGGGGTGAGATCTATGACCCCGTGTCCGATAAGTGGTCTGCCTTGCCTCTCCCGCCTTGGCCCATTGTCGGCGACGCCGCATCTTGCGTCTTGCCGGATGGCCGCTTGATGATCGGCGCGCTGCTCAGTGGGGCGTGCCTCGTTTACGATCCGGTTACTAATTCCTGGTCTCCGGCGGCGTCTAAGGCCATCCGGTCCAACGAGGAGAGCTGGATCCTTCTCCCCGATAACACGATTGTGTCGCCGCAGTGCTTCAGCCCCTTTCAGTCGGAAAAATACATCGTCTCGTCCAACACCTGGAAGAATGAGGGGCCGGTGCCGGTAACGCTGGTGGACCCGGTTACCCACGAGATCGGTCCCGCGATGCTGATGTACAACGGCAAAGTGATCTTCTTCGGCGCGGCCAACAGCGGGGGCTTAGGCAAGACCGCCATCTATTCGCCTCCCGCGTTCCCCACGGGGACGGGCGCTTGGGTAGCCGGCCCCGACATACCCAAGGTCGGCAATCAAACGATCGTGTGTAGCGACTGCCCCGCAAGCTTACTGCCGAATGGCAAGGTGCTGTTCACGGCGGCCCGCTTTCAAGCCGGCGGATGGGGTTCCCCCGTTCTGTTTTTCGAATACGACCCGGCCAGTAACACGATTTCGCAGGCGCCCACCCCATCGAACAACGGCGCCGTGGTCTATGTGAGCCGGCTCGTGCTACTCCCCACCGGACAAGTGCTCTTCAGCCCAAGCTCTCAAGACATTCAAGTGTACACTCCCGACGGCGGTCCGCAAGAGGCGTGGAGACCCACAATCTCGGCCATCGTCCCGCACTGCTCGGGTTCTTCTCCGGATTACTACCTGTTGAAAGGCACTCAGTTGAATGGCCTCTCCCAGGCGAATACCTACGGCGACGATTGCGCCGCGGCCACGAACTACCCGCTCGTGCGCTTGCGCAACACGCACACCGGAAAAGTCTACTTCTGCCGTACGTACCAGTTCAGCACGATGGGCGTGGCCACCGGCCCGGCGCTCGAATCGACGCGCTTCGACGCCTCTTTGGTGCCCTACGGCGATTACGATTTGTGCGTGATCGCCAATGGAATCAGTTCGCATTGCGTTCCCTTCTGCCACCGGCGCCCGCGCGCGTGCGGCTGCGGTTGCGGCTGCAAGAAGCAAGAACCGGCGGGCTGCTGCCGTCCGGCCTGCTGTGACGATCCCTGCTGCGAGGAGGATGAGATGATCGACCCCGAAGTGGCGCGCCTCAAACTGCAGGTGCGCGGTCTGCAAAACATGGCGAACCGGCTGGCCGCTTTGGCCCCGCAGGTTGCGCCGCAACGGCCCGAAAAGGAAATCACCAAAGAGGAAGCAGACGACGCGGGGAAAAAACCGTAAGCTGATTCCCCGCAACCGGGAGCTGGAGATCGGATCGGCGCCGGCGCGGAGGCTTGAGCCGCGCGCCGATTCATGGTGATTCCCGCAAGGAAATGGCGGCGCGTGTAGGCCTGCATCGCGCGCATCGCGCTCGGGGGTTTGACTCCGTCGCGCGCGCATTCTATAAAGGGACCTATGTCCCCCCGGCAACTAATCGCTCTCGGATTGCTGGCGATTCCCCTCTACGCCCAGACTGCGCCCGATTTCCGTAAGCCCGCCGGCGCCGAATGGCCGCTCGTCGGTGGGGACTGGGGCAACACCCGCTACTCCACCCTCGCTCAGATCAACGCGTCCAACGTGAAGACGCTGAAGGGGGCGTGGATGGCCCGCCTGAACTCGGGTTTCGGCCCGGGCTACTCGCAGCAGGGCACGCCCGTGGTGAAGGACGGCGTCATGTACATCACCACCGGGCAGCAGGATATTTTCGCGCTCGATGCGAAAACCGGGCGCGTGATTTGGGAATACCGAACCACCTCCGACCCCAAGACGCCCGACAATAAAGCCAAGCGCGGCGTGGCGCTGGGCGAGGGCATGGTGTTCGGAGCGGAAGCCGATATTCGCAAGCCGCCGGCCGATTCACCCGCCGGCTCGACCCCCGGCAGCCCGCCGGCTCGCCCCGAGCCGGTCACGCGCCTCCTGGCTCTCGATCAGAAGACTGGCAAGGTGCTCTGGAAACACGAGCTGGGCGAGGACGTCCCCAAGAACCTGCGGCAGTACGTGGCTACCGCGCCGCTCTATTACAAGGGCCTCGTCTACATGAGCATCTCCGGCGGCGATGGCGGCCTGCGCGGGCGTCTTACGGCGCACGATGCCAAGACGGGCAGGGAAGTGTGGCGCTGGTGGGCCACGCCCTACCCCGGCGAGCCCGGCAGCGAAACCTGGGAAGGCGACTCCTGGAAAATGGGCGGCGGCGCCATGTGGGTGCAGCCGGCGCTCGATCCCGAATTGGGCCTGCTCTACCTCAACACCGGCAATCCCTGGCCCGACTACAACGGCTCCAAGCGCGGCGGCGACAACCTGTTCACCTGCTCCATCGTGGCGCTCGACGCCGCCACCGGCAAATATCGCTGGCATTTCCAGGGTGTCCACCACGACCTTTGGGACTTCGACCTGCTCACACCGCTGATCCTGTTCGACCAGGTCTACAACGGCCAGCCGCGCAAGGCCCTGGCCGCGCACTCCAAGCAGGGATGGGTTTACATCCTCGACCGCACCACTGGCAAGCCGCTGGCGGGAATTGAAGAGAAGCCCGTGCCGCAGGACGCGCGCCAGAAGACGGCGGCCACCCAGCCAATCCCCATCGGCGACCCGACCGCGCCGCAATGCGCGGAGCCGGTGGAGGGTTTCGAGCGCGGCTGTATGTTCACGCCCTTCTGGAGCGATACCAAAATCGCGCAGCCTTCGGCCTCGGGCGATTGGGCGCCGGGCGCGTACGATCCGCAGACCGGCTACCTGTTTTTCAGCGTGGGCGTCTCCACGCGCCGCTTCAACCCCACGGGCCGGGTTTCGGTGCGCGGCACACGCGAGTACGGCCTGATCACCGCGCTCGATTCGCGCACCAACAAGCGCGTGTGGCAGAAGGAAGTCCCGTATCTCGCTGGCTTCGGCAGCGGCGTTCTGACCACCGCCGGCGGGCTGCTGTTCCATGGGGGCTCGGACGGCTACTTCCGCGCCTTCGATTCCAGGACCGGCGACGAGCTGTGGCGCTTCCAGACCGGCTTCGGGGCCGATGCTCCGGCCGCCGTGTATCAAGTTGACGGCGACGAGTACGTCGCCATCGCGGCGGGGGGCAGCCGCGACGGTCTCAAGGAAGCACACGGCGACCTGGTCTGGAGCTTTTCATTGGCCGGCCGCCTCAATCCCTTAAACGGACCGCCCGCGCCGCCGCCAGTTGTAAACGTGGAAGCGCCTCCGGGCGCCAGAGAGTAACCAACTCAAAAGGAGAATGTGGCTATGAACAGAAAGAATCTCGTGTCCCTGGTTGTGTTCGGGGCGTTGCCGCTGGCGGGCGCGCTCGCCCAGGACCGGCTGCCGGCCATACCCGCGGACAAAATGACCGAGGTGCAGAAAAAGACGGCCGCCGAGTACAAAGAAATTCGCAAGACGGAGATGGGAGCGGGGCCGTTCGGCGTGCTGTTGCGTGTGCCGGACTATGTCGTGCCCGCGTTACAGATGCGCCTGCACAACCTGAACAACAGCGCGCTCAGCCGCAAGCTCACGGAGATGGCGATTCTGATCGCCGCCCGCGACTGGACCAACAACTTCGAGTGGAACGCCCACAGCACGCTGGCTGCCCAGGAGAAGCTCAGCCCGGCCATCGTTTCGGCCATCGCCGCGGGCCGGCGTCCCGAGCACATGGCCGACGACGAAGAGATCCTCTACGACTTCTGCACCGAATTGCTACACAACCAGAGCGTGAGCGACGCGACCTACGCCCGCGCGCTCGCCAAGTTCGGCGAGCCGGGCGTGGTGGAAGCCGCGAGCCTCGAGGGTTATTACACCTTTCTCTCGATGGTGATGAACACGGCCCGCACCGCGCTCCCGGCCGGCGCCAAGCCGCAAATGGCGCCCTTCCCGGCGAACCACTAACGAGGCTCGTGGGGCAGGGCTTCCGCCCTGCGCCAGCTTGGTGGGGCAGGCGCTTTCGCCTGCCAACCAGTTCTTTCTCGCCTTCTCAGCAACTTTGATTGCCCTCATGTGTGCCACCAACTGGGAATTCGCCAACCGCGCCTCGATCTTCGGCATGATCATCGGTGTGGGCTTTGCCACCTACACTTTCGATCGCCAGAATGTAGTGGCCTCGCTCGCCAACCGGTTCGCCGTCACGCTGCGCGCCGATGCCGATTCGATCGCCCGCATCCTGTTTGCCGCGGCCGCCCTCTTACTTGTCGCGGGCGCGATCGTTCGCACGTGGGCCTCATCGTACCTGAGCGCCAGTGTGGTCTATGCCGCGGAAGTGAAGTCCGATTCTTTGGTCGCCGACGGCCCCTACCGCTGGGTGCGCAATCCTTTATATTTCGCCAACCTGCTGCTCGCCGCCGGCATGGGCGCCGTCATGAGCCGCATCGGGTTCCTGTTCGCGGTTCTCGCGATTCCCGTCTTCTGCTACCGCCTCATCCTGCGCGAAGAAGAGGAACTCCAGGCGAGCCGCGGCTCGCAATATGAAGCCTATCGCCGGCGCGTGCCCCGTCTCTGGCCCGCCCTCCGGCCCGGCATTGCTTCCTCAAACCGCCGGCCTTCCTGGGCGGACGGTTTCCGCGCCGAGACCTGGTATTGGGGCTTCGCCGCGGCCGTCATCGCCTTCGCCCTCACGCTCGACATGCGGCCATTCCTCGTCCTCGTGGGTCTCGGCGTCGTCCTGTTATGGCTCCCGGCGTCGCATCGCCGGAAACCGGGCTCGAACTCGCGATGAGCACAACCGGGCAATCTCACCGGTAAGCCTCGTTGCGAGGTTCTTCCGGCAACGGCTCTTTGCCCATCTTTTCCCAGTCGGCCATGGTCAGGCCGAACTCGGCCAAGACTTCTTCATGCGGAATCGGCTCGTTATGCTTTAGCCATTCGTCGGCCTCGGCGATGGCCTTCCGCTCGGCAGTGCTCAAGGTATCGCCGTCCTCGTCAGGCTGGGCCATGGTTTCGAGCAGGTGAACCACAGCAGCAAGCTGGACGGGGCCAAGCTGATCGAGCAGGCGATGAGCGTGTTGCTTAGGGTCGGATGTGCTTCCCTGCATAACGTTATGCCGGATGCCGTTCTGCTTCAAGGATATTCTCTCAGATCATCGTGTTGTAAGGATAAGTAGGTTTCCGTGACTTTCGTCCAGCCGCTTCAAACTCTTTATCATGCAGAATCGCGCCGCATCCAGCGTCAATCGGCTCAAAGGCGAGTGCGCGCCGTTGTAGCCCGTCTAGCCCGCTACATATTGACTTTAGGATCTTATGTTCCTAATATTGCCTCGAACAAGTCTTCAGGATCGATTCCTGATTGAAGAATAGGAGATCGAGATGCTTTCACGGATGAAGCTGATTGCCCAGGCGCTCTTCCTGGGATTCTTTCTCTTTGCGGCGCTCGCTTGGGCAGCCGAAGGAGGCCGGGGAGAAGTCGCCGGCTTTGGTGGAGTTGTTCGGCTAAGTGACGGCGGTGGCTCGCACGCCATCGCAGGGGGTACGGTTGGCGTTAACGCCGGACGGATCATTCACCTGTTTGGTGAGTTCAATTACATCCCCCTCGGCTCGGAGAGCCAAACCGCGTCGTACCAGGGTATCCCCGTTCAGGCGAGCGCCTCGGCAAGGATGTTGAATTTCGGCGGCGGCCTTCAATTGAGGGTTCCGACTGGCGAATCCAAGGCGGAGCCCTATTTCCTGACCGCGTTCGGCTATGGCCGCCAGAGCGTCCAGGGAAGCGCGTCGGCAAATTATCTGGGTACGCCCATGTCGGTTTCGGTGGACGCGTCCCAGGGCAACGCCTACGCTGGATTTGGTGGCGGGCTGCGATACTTCGTCGGAAAGAGGTGGGGTGTGAGGCCCGAGTTCCGCTATCAGAAGTACTTCGGCGATGGAGCCGGAAGCCTGGTTACTGCCAGCGGCGGTGTGTTCTTTCAATTCGGCGCACAGTAACCCAAATCGGCGCGTCTCGCGCCGATGAGGCCTTACCGAAAGAATTCAGGGGCGATTGGCCAGTCAAGAGAACGCGCCGCGAAGCGCCCATCCGGTCGCAAGACGGAGGCTACTCGTCTCGCGAGAAGTACCCGCGGCGCCAGGAGGTGCGCAGTTGAGTCCCTGGTGACGGTGTGATCTCGACTCTTACCTTGTGGTACTTGCCGTCGTTTGTCGAGCTGCTGTTATAACCCAGTACGTATTGAGATCGGATCTCCTCACTGAGTTTCTCGACGATATCGGGCAGTTGCGTCAAGTTCTGCGCGATCAAAACCTTGCCGCCCGTTTCCTCTGCCAATTGTTGCAAGAGCCGGGGACGGTGCATAATCCCGATCGCGTAGATACGGACGTCGGCTTCCACTACCCGGGACCGGACTTCCGCCTCGTTGAAACGGCTGTTGTTGTCGCCGCCGTCCGAAAGGATTAGAAGCGCCCTGCGCGGGTTCTTGGCTGACCGCATCTCGTTGATGCCGACAACTACCGCGTCCAGCAGCGCCGTCCAACCGCTCGGCTGCACGACAACAAGCTGCCCGAAAATGTCTGCCGGCTCCGGTGTGAACCCCCTCACAAGATGGGCTTCATCGCTGAACCGGACCAGGAAGTACTCGTCACCCGGAATGCTGGTTCGGAAGAACTGCTTGAGCGCGTCCACCGAGGAAGCGATCCGGTTCTTCATGCTCCCGCTGCTGTCGAACAGGAAGCCCAACGAAACCGGGCCCTCTTCGTGTGAAAAAAACGCGATCTTTTGCTCCACTCCATCTTCCAACAAGCGAAATCGTTCCACCGGAAGAGCAGTGATCGGACGATCCAGAGCGTCGGTAACGCTCACCGGTACCAGAACGACTTTGACATCCATCCGCAGGTTTGCAGGCGTAGTCCTGGCCGACCCAATCGGAACAGAAGCTCGCGGCTCAATCGACACTCGCGTCTCTGCCCCGGTCGCATCCGCACCCCATATAGACGTACAACCAACTCCCAGAAATGCCGCGCTTAGCACCGCCAGCGTGCATGAGTTGCCGGAATTGTAACTCCCCAAAGTCCTCTCCGAACGGCCCAGACTAGAAAGCGTTCCGTGAGTATATACAACTACGGCTGCTAGTACAACTGGTGTACTCTTCTACAGGCTGACCTGAACCCTTCTTTGCGCGCCTGAACCAACTATAATGATCCTGCTATGAGACCGCCTAAGCTCTCCTTACTCGTTTCGACCTTGCTGATCTCTCCCGCCTGTGCGCAGCCCGCCGCGCCGCCCGCCATGCTGCCCGGGGTCATCGACATCCACGCGCACAGCGACCCCGACAGCGTTCCCCGTTCGATCGACGCCATCGAGCTGGCGCGATTGGCCAAGCAGCGCGGCATGCGCGCGCTGGTCCTCAAGAACCACTACGAATCCACCGCCGCCCTGGCCTACGCCGTCCGCAAGCAGGTCCCCGGCATCGAGATCTTCGGCGGCATCGACTTGAACCGCTCGGTCGGAGGCGTCAATGTGGCGGCCGTGGAACGCATGGTCATGCTGAAGGGCGGGTGGGGGCGAGTCATTTGGATGCCCACCTTCGACGCCGAGAACCAGGTCCGCTTTTCCAAGGAGAACCGCCCGTTTGTCTCCGTGGCGAAGGATGGCCGCCTGCTTCCCGAAGTCGGACAGGTGATCGCTCTCGCGGCGAAGAATCGCTTGCTGCTCGAAACCGGGCACTCCTCGGCGGAAGAGGGCCTCATGATCGTCCGCGAAGCCCGTAAGCAGGGCGTGGAGCACGTCGTGGTGACCCACGCCATGAAAGGCCCGGTGCACATGACGATTCCGCAGATGCAGGAGGCCGCGGCTGCCGGCGCGTTCATCGAGTTGGATTACGGCGGGCTCATTGGGCGGAACCCCGAATTCCGCCCCGCCGATTACGCCAAGGCGATTCGCGCCATCGGGCCGCGCTCGTGCATCCTTTCGAGCGACCTAGGGCAACCCGGGAATCCCCTGCACCCGGATGGGCTGGCCGCGTTTTTCGAGGCGCTGCGTAAGGAAGGCTTTTCGCAGGCCGACATCGACTTGATGTCGAAGACCAACCCCGCCCGCGCGCTTGGCTTGGAGTAGCCCGCCGCGATTGTGGATTTTGTGGGGTCAGCCCTTCCGGGCTGCCGCCGCGCTTCTGCGCGGCGTTCGTGGCGCCACTCACACCGCTCTGGTTACCGTTCGCGCCACGAAACTTCCTTCACAAAGTTTTTACAAATCCGGTCTCTATCGCACCCTCCTCCTCGACCCCCTATCTAAATCTACGGCCTCATCTTTGCGGCTTATCAAAGTCCAGGTTTGCTATCCGTTCTATATATTCACATATGACCACAGGCAGCCCTCGGGTTGACGAGTCTGGCCTTTCCTTCGAATTGTTCGAAGGAATGCCCGACCCCGTGATTCTGTGCGACGAAAGCCTGCGGATCGTGAGCGCCAACCGGGCCGCCAGGAAACTGCTCGGCGGCGACGATGCGTCCGTCGGCAAACGCGCCGACGAAATTCTGGAGGGAGGCCCGTCGGGCGAGCGAACCGGTGTCCTCCACAATGAGCACCACGTGTGGCAGTCCAGGATGCGAACGCCCGGAGGGGCGCGCCCCGTCGAGGTGCGCGGAATCCGGTTGGGGGCCGGCATCAACGGCGTGCGAGGCTGGGCCCTTCATCTGAAAACCGGCAACGGCGCCGGAGAAACTCTGGAATTTATCGGAAAGTCCGCGGTTGTGCGGGAACTCCTGGCGATGGTGTCCAGGGTGGCTTCCGGCCGCGCTTCCGCGGTTCTGCTCGAGGGCGAAAGCGGGACCGGCAAGGAACTCATTGCCAGGCGGCTGCACGAGCTGGGCCCGCGCGCCAAGCGGGAATTCGTGGCCATCAACTGCGCCGCCATCCCCGAGGCTCTGCTCGAGAGCGAGCTCTTTGGTTATGAGAAGGGTGCGTTTACCGATGCCCGGCAGCAGCGGAAAGGTTTGTTGGAGCAGGCCCACGGCGGCACTCTGTTCCTGGATGAGGTTGGCGAACTGCCCTCGCGGCTCCAGGCCAAGCTATTGCGGGTTTTGGAGGGCCACGCATTTCGGAGAGTCGGCGGCACTCACGACATCCTCGCCGACGTGGGTGTCGTCGGAGCCACCAATGCGAATCTCGAAAAGGCGATCGCCGAGAAACGCTTTCGTTCGGACCTCTACTACCGCCTCAATGTCGTGCAGATACGGCTGCCGGCGCTGCGCGACCGGCTGGAGGACGTGCCGGAACTGGCGGAGTTTTTCCTGGCCCGGTTCGCACGCGCGCATCAGAGACCGGTGCACGGAATTCACCCCGATGCGCTGCGCCGGCTCGAGTCGTACCACTGGCCGGGCAACGTGCGCCAACTGCGGAACGTCATCGAACGGGCCGTCCTGGTGGAATCCTCGCGGACCATTACGCCGGCCAGCCTCTCCATCGCCAACGGAAAGCAACTCGAATACGCGCCCGCCGCGGCAGCCGACGGGGAACCGGCCGCGGCTCTCTCCCTGCCGACCGCGGAAAAAGAGTTGCTGCTGGCGGCCCTCGACCGCACTTCGTGGAACCAGACCCAGGCGGCAGTCCTGCTGGGCATCGGCCGGTTCGCGCTCCGTCACAAGATGAAAAAGTTGGGACTCAAGCTGCGCTAAGTCTGCTGGGACACCAGTGGGACCGCCCTGTTCGGGCGCGCGCGCAAGCCCCGGCCCCACGGAGTCTCAGAACACGCCCAGCAATTGCGGCATCCTCCGCCGCCGGCGGTCGGTATCCAACTCCAGGCGCCGGCCATCGCTGCGGATGCTGATCAGGCCGTCTTCATCGGTGCGAAACACCGTGGCGTGATGCTCGATGAGGCGCTCCACCACCTCCCGGTTCGGGTGCCCGTAGCTATTATCCTTGCCCACCGAAATCAGGGCGAACAACGGCTGGACGGCATCCAGAAACGCGTCGGTCGAGGAAGTCTTGCTGCCATGGTGCGCCACTTTGAGCACATCGATTCTCGATAATTCGCCGTCTGCCAGCATGCGGCGTTCGATGGGCCGCTCCACGTCGCCGCTCAGCAGAAACGCGTGGCGGCCATAGCGCAAACGCATCACCAGCGAATCGTTGTTCTTGGGCGCATCGGAAGGAACGTAGCCCGAGGGCGGCGCGAGTACTTCGATTTGCGCGCCGCCGAACTCCAATTGGCGGCCGGCTTCGAGCGGCACGATGCGGGCGCCGGCTTTGGCCGCCTTCTCGCAGATCAGCTTCCACGTGGGCGAAGGCGGCGTGGCGCCGGCCCAGATTTCACGCGGATGAAAATCGTCTACCAGGGCCGGCAGGCCGCCCGCATGATCGTCGTGGGCGTGCGAGAGCGCCACGACATCCACGTTGCGAATGGAGCGGCTCCACAGGTAGGGCGCCACCACGTCCTCGCCGATATCGAGCTGCGAACGCGTCCGGCCGCCGAAGACCGGGATGCCGCCGCCATCCACGACCATTCGCTTGCCGTCCGGAAAGCGTATGAGCAGGCTATCGCCCTGGCCCACATCGATGGCCGTCA
>Ga0075030_100006305_pt1 | contig 10612 bp, 10 predicted proteins | sample LitLauG_LLR_2012_FD_71393 | JGI IMG/M metagenome (GOLD analysis project Ga0075030, IMG submission 71393) | Freshwater sediment microbial communities from Pennsylvania, USA - Little Laurel Run_MetaG_LLR_2012 | ecosystem: Environmental > Aquatic > Freshwater > Creek > Sediment | place: USA...
CCGTCCGACGGGTCCGGGGAGCCGCGGTCGATCCCTGCGACCTCAAGGGCACGGCTGTTGACCCAGGCGCCGTGTACGTCACGGTTGAACAGGAAGACCGGGCGGTCCGGCACCACCGCATCCAAGTCCTCCCTGCGCGGCAGCCCCCCTGGGAATGACTCCATGGCCCAGCCTCCGCCGATGATCCATGGTTCGTCGCGGTGTTGGTCCGCGTAGGCGGCGATGAGGTCCAGGTAGTCGTTCTTGTCGGTGACGTCGTTGAGCCACACCCGCAGCCGGTTGCGCCCGGCGATCGGTGCGTGGACGTGACTGTCCTGAAAGCCTGGGAGCACCAGCCGACCCGGTGCACGGATCACCCTGGTCCGGCGCCCCGCCGAAGCGAGAACCTCGTCGGCTGGACCGATCGCGGTGATGCGGTCACCTCGGACCGCGATGCCAGTGGCCCATCGCCCGTCCGCCAACCGAACGCGGGCTTCCGTGACGACCAGGTCCGGAGCCGGCGATCGGGAACCGTCAGTGGACACCGGTCAGGAGCCCTTCCTCTTCGACGGTCCGACGCTCGTTCGCTAGGTCGAGGCTGCGGCACAGCATGATGTACAGCACCCCGGCGATCGACAGCCCGACGAAGATCGAGTAGTCCACCCCGCCGAGTGACGGGGCGCTGAAACCAGTGAAAGGAACCGTCACCCTGAACGGCTCCATCGCCAGTAGCCACACACCGTACGCGCCCTGACCACGCCACCCCCAGCGACTGTAGATACCGTCAGCCCGGAAGATCTCCTTGATGAAGCACACGCCCTTGCGCACGAAGAAGTAGTTAATCAGGGTTGATGGCAGTCCACGGGGTCAACAGGTACGCCAGGAAGATCAGCCCTGCCGAGAAGCTGATGAACGGTCCATGCGACCAACTGCGCCGTCACCCACACCCTCACGAACACGATGGCGAATTCCAAGGACGCGAACTCTGACCAGCCCAGTCATGGCACCGAGACCAAACAGGGATGGAGCGGCGTGACGCCGCAGATGACGCGGAGCAGCCGGATCAGTTCCACGAGGACGAGCGGTTCCATGCTGAGCGCAGCCATGCAAATGCCGGCCGCGCAAAATCCACAGCCCAGGCTGAAGGTGTGGTGTGGGACCTTCTTGCACCCCGGTCAGCCGGTGAGGTCGGGCAGGACCTCGGCAACAAACTCCTCGACCCTTGCTGCGCCTTCGGCCGGCCACCCGCATACGAGGTACCCGACTCCAGCCGAGCGCATCGCCTCCGCGTTCGCTCGGACCTCGGCCCACGGCTCGGACAGCGACAGCGAGGACGCCCGGGTGATCGAGGCAGGGTCCCGGCCGGCTGCGGTGGCCAGCTCGTCCACGACAGTGGACAGCTCGCGGAGGTTGTGCGGCGTCTGGTAGCAGTGCCAGACGTCCGCGTAGCGGGCTACCAGCGGGAGGGTGCGGCGGCGCCCGGACCCACCGATCCACAACGGTGGCTGCGGCCGCTGCACCGGGGTGGGTCGTAGCTGCGCGCCGGCCAGGCTGTAGACGCGGCCCTGGTAGTCGACGACCTGTCCGGTGAATAGCCGAGCGAAGATCTCCAGGCAGTCCTCGAGCCGGTCGAACCGTTCGGCCAGCGGCGGGAAGTCGATGCCAAGCTGGTGGTGCTCGGCCTCAAACCAGGCTGCTCCCATCGCCAGCTCGAGCCGGCCGTGGCTGGCGTGGTCGATGGTGACCGCCTGTGCGGCCAGCACCGACGGGTGTCGGTACGTGACTCCGGTGACCAGAAGGCCGAGCCTGATCCGGGAGGTGGCCGACGCCAGCGCCGCGAGGGTCGTCATGCCCTCGAAGCAGTTACCGGGCCCCTCGCCGTACATGGGCACGAAGTGGTCGAAGCCCCACATCCCATCGAAGCCGAGGTCCTCGCAGAGGCGGACTCGACCGAGCAAGTCATCCCACTCCATCCGTTGCTGGGCGATGTCCACACCGAATCGAATCCCTGTCATGCCAGCGACCGTAGCCCGTCGGGCAGCCCGCGTGCGTGGTCCTTCGAACGGATGGTCGTCGGCTCCGGACAGACTTCCTCCGACCTGCGAGCCTGTCCGTGAGCTGCGCCCGCCCGCTGGCCGGTGCCCAAGGGTGTCGTGCCACATCTGTGACACCTCCCGGGAGAGGCGGGGCCAGCTCGCGCCAGCGGTTCACGTGAGGTCAGGAGCCGGAGCCGGACATGTCGAATCCGCGTTTGAGCATGAGCCCAGCTCGGTGGGCGACGTGGACCACCTCGTCGCGCTGGTTCAGTCCCCGGTGCTCGAAGTGCACGATCCCGGAGTCCTTGCGGCTCCGGCTCTCCCGCTTGTCGAGGATGGTCGTCTCGGCTCGGAGAGTGTCCCCGTGGAAGACCGGCCGGGGGAAGTCAAACTTCGTGTAGCCAAGGTTTCCCAGCGTGGTTCCCAGGGTCAGCTCAGGGACGATCATCCCGCCGACGACCCCGGCGGTGTACAGGCTGGGGACCAGACGCTGTCCGTAGAAGGACTCGGCCATGAAGTGCGCGTCGAGGTGGATCGGCGCGACGTTCATCGTGATCGAGCAGTAGAGGATCGTGTCGGTCTCGGTGACCGTCCGCGTCCACGGGTGCCGGAACTGTGCACCGATCTCGAACTCCTCGAAGTACAGGCCTGCCATGTCGCTCCCTCTCGATGGTCTTCGTGGGTGCTGGCCGGTCAGGCGCCCAGCAGGCCACCGTGGAGTGCGCTGAGAGCGTCGACGTGTGCCAGCCACTCCTCGGCCTTGTCCGCGTGCGCCTTGTCGACATGCACGTCGCCGTACATGACGGCGCCGTCCCCTCGGGACTGGGCCCCGAGGTAGGTCGCCAGCAGCCCGCGGTAGAAGTCGATCGCCTCGGCGGTGGGGGTGTACGCGGTGTTGACGACCACCGCGTGGCTGGGATGGATGACGACCTGACCGCGGAACCCCATCTTGCGGCCCTGTGTCGCGAAAGTCCGCAGGCCGTCTAGGTCTCGCACGCGTTCCCACAGACCGGTGAGCGGATGCCGGCCGACCGCCCGCGCCGCGAGCAGTATCCGTGATCGGTGGAACAGCGACTCAGTTCCCTCCGGCGACCATTCGTACCCGACGGCCCTGGCGATGTCTGCGTGCTCGGCGGTCGGGCCGATCATCGCGCCGACGCGGCGCGATGCACCTGCGATCGACTCACAGTTCTGGATGCCGTCGATCGTCTCGACGGGGACGATGTACTCCAGGCCGGTCACCCCGTGGGTGACCTCGAAGTGGTCGATGAGCGCGTCGTACTTGTAGATGTCGACGGCAGAGTCGACCTTTGGGGGGAACACGCCGGTCAGCCCCGGTCGGATCACCGCGTCGAGGTCGGCGCCCAGCAACCCGGTCGCGAGGGAGTTGGGCCTGACAAAGATCCCGATGGTGGGGAAAGCGGCTCGCAGCTCGGCGATGCCCTCGGCGGCGACGGCACGCGCCTCGACTTTGTGGGCCGCCGGGACGGAGTCCTCGAGGTCTAGGCAGACGGCGTCGGCGCCGGCCTCAGCCGCCTTTGCGTACCAGGACGGCTTGTGAGCCGGGACGAACAGAACGCTCCGATACGGCTGCACGTCTTCCTCTCAGTAGCTGCGCGGCAATCCGAGCACGTGCTCGGACAGGTAGTTCATAACCATCTCCTGGCTTATGGGCGCCAGGCGCATGAGTCGGGCCTCGCGGAAGTACCGCTCCACATGGAACTCTTTGCCGTAGCCGTAGCCGCCGTGGACCTGGACGGCCCAGTCAGCGGCGAAGAACGCGGCCTCCGCGGCGAGGTACTTGCCCATGTTCGCCTCGCGACCGCACGCGAGCCCGTGGTCCAGCAGCCATGCTGCCTTGTCAACCATCAGCTCGGCGGCATCGAGGCGCATGAGTGCCTCGGCGATCGGATGAGCGATGGCCTGGTTACGGCCGATGGGGCGCCCGAAGACCTCGCGTTCGTTGGCGTAGTCGGTGGCCCGGCGTACGGCGGCGTAGCCGATGCCCAGGGCCGCCGACGCGGAGATGATGCGCTCGGCGTTGAGGCCCGCGAGGATGGCGCGGAAGCCGTCGCCGACATCGCCAACGACGTCGGCGTCTTCGACGAACAGTCCGTCGATGAACAGTTCATTGGTGTCGACGGCGTTGCGACCCATCTTCGGGATGGGCCGCACCTTGACGCTGTCGCGGTTCATCTCGGCGAAGAAGAGCGTCATGCCGTCGGTGCGCTTGGCGCCCTCGCCTGCCATGGCCGTGCGCGCCAGGAGCAGGAAGCGCTCCGCCTCGAGGGCCTTGGTGATCCACACCTTCTTGCCGGTGACCGACCAGCCTCCGGGAACCTTGGTGGCGAACGTGCTGATGCTGGCCGTGTCCGTCCCGGCATCAGGCTCGGTCACGGCGAACGAAGTGTGCAGGTCACCGCTGGGGACGCGGGGGAGGAAGCGTCGCTTGAGGTCCTCGGACCCGTGTCGGATGATCGGGTCGAAGCCGAAGATCCCGATGTGGACGGCGCTGCAGGCCCCCATGCCGCCCCCGGAGGCCGAGATCTCCTGCTCGACGATGCGAGCCTCTGACACTCCGAGACCACCGCCGCCGTATTCCTCGGGGATGGTGATGCCCAGCCATCCGGCCGCTGCAACAGCGTCGTAGAACTCCCACGGGAACTCGTGGCTGTCGTCGTGCTCCATCCAGTAGCGGTCGTCGAACTGCGTCATCATCGACCGCACGGCGCCCCGGATGTCGTCGTGCAAGGGGTTGCGGCCGAAGTCCATGAACGCCATGATAACCATGCTCATGAATTGTGGAAAGATCTCGCTGGGTGACGATGGGAGACCGGTGTCCCTGCGCTTCGGCCTCGCGCTGATGAACGACTTCCCTCCGGACGTCGCTGCCTGCTCGCGCATCGCGATGCTGCGCGAGCAGACTCGCCTTGCGAGCGCCTGCGGCTTCTCCTCCGTGTGGGTGCTGCAGCACTACCTCGGGAGCATGCCGACCCTCCAGCCCGTCCCGTTGCTGTCGGCGCTCGCGTCGGACACGGGGGAGATGTCTCTGGGCACCAACATGTTCATCCTGCCGTTGCGTCACCCGGTCGCGGTGGCGGAGGAGTTCGCCACGCTCGACCACATCTGCGGCGGGCGGGCCGTGGCCGGTTTCGGCATGGGCTACCGGGAGAACGAGTTCGCCGCTTTCGGCATCCCGATGGACGAACGGGTCGCGCGCTACGAGGAGTCGATCGGCCTCATCCGGGCGCTGTGGACCGGCGAGGTCGTGCACCACGACGGGCAGTACTTCCGGCTTGACGGCGAGCGCATCAGCCTCGTCCCTGTCCAGCCCGGAGGCCCCCCGGTCTGGGTCGGTGCCGGGCCCCACAGGACCGGCGCGCATCGAGCGGCCAGACTCGGTGACGCGTGGATGGTGCCGCCGCACGTGGACCCGGAGCGCCTGGGGGTCGTCCTGGGGTACTACCGCGAGGAGAAGGAGCGCCTGGGCCGACCGGTGTCCGACCTCGTCGTCCGACGCGAGCTCGTGCTCGACCCCGACCTCATGCGGGCACGCGCCATCGGTAACCAGGCTCGAGGTGAGCTCACCCGCGCATATGCGGCGTACAACGCGCCGCAGCCGGGCGACGCCTACAAGCACCTCAAGGGGGACAAGGCGGCGGAGGAGGTCGCGGACGCGTCGTACCTGTTCACCGACCCGGCTGGCGCTGTCGCCGCCCTGCGCGGGCTCGAGGCGCAGGGCCTGACCTACGTCATCCTGCGGGCTCAGTGGTTCAACCTGCCTCAGGAGCAGGTGCTTGCCACCCTTGAGTCCTTCCGCGACGACGTCCTTCCCGCACTCGGCGCCACCGTCTGACAGTGAGGAGCCCCATGTCGGCAACCCCTACCCCTGCCTGCCGCCCCGAGCTCTTCGTGGCCGGTCGATGGGTCGCGCCGCTGGACGGCGAGGTCGTCGATGTCCGGAGCCCGGCGACCGGTGCCGTCATTGCCACGGCTGCCCTCGGAGGGCCGGCGGACCTGGACGCAGCAGTTGCGGCCGCGCGGGAGACCTTCGACTCCGGAGTCTGGGTGGACACCGATCCGCGGGAGCGAGGTCGTGTCATCGCCGCGGCCGCAGACCTGCTCGAGGCCCGGTCGGAGGAGCTCGCCGTCAGCATCACCGCCGAGCTCGGCTGCCCTGTCGGGTTCAGTCGGCGGGCTCACGTCCCCAACCCGATCCGACACCTGCGCTACTACGCCGCCATGTGCGCGGACTTCGCGTACGACGACCTGCGGACCGACGGCACCAGCACGAGCATCGTGCGCCAGGTCCCGGTGGGCGTGGTCGCTGCGATCACGCCATGGAACGGACCGATCAGCACCCCGTCCCTGAAGGTAGGCCCGGCGCTCGCTGCAGGGTGCTCCGTGGTCCTCAAACCGGCACCCGAGACGCCCGTCACGGTGCAGGCCATGGCGCAGGCTTTTGCCGATGCGGGTCTGCCGGAGGGCGTCCTGAGCGTCGTCCCGGGTGGGCGTGAGGCCGGCGCCCATCTGGTTGCCAACCCCGATGTCGACAAGATCGCCTTCACCGGCAGCACCCTGGCGGGCAAGGCAATCATGGTGTCGGCGGCGGCACGGATCGCGCGGGTGACGCTCGAGCTCGGGGGCAAGTCGGCCGCAATCCTGCTCGATGACGCAGACCTCGCCGCCGTCGTCCCGGCGCTGCTCCCGCTGGTCCTGCTCGTCAACGGGCAGGCGTGCATCGCGCAGACACGGCTGCTCGTCCCGCGCTCCCGCGAGGCTGAGGTCATCGACGCCATCGCCGACGCGATGCGATCGCAGGTCGTGGGCGATCCCTTCGACCCCGCGACGACGATCGGTCCGCTCATCAACCAGCGGCAGTACGACCGCGTCACCGGCTACATCGACCAAGGTCGGCGCGCCGGCGCCCGTGTCGTGGTCGGCGGCGATGGGCCGGCCCTGCCGTCGGACCTTGCCGGGGGCTGGTACGTCGCCCCCACGCTGCTCGCCGGAGTCGACAACGCCATGACGGTGGCGCAGGAGGAGATCTTCGGTCCGGTGCTGTCGGTCATCGCCTACGGTGACGACGAGGAGGCGGTGCGCATCGCGAATGACACCCGCTACGGCCTCTCCGGATCCGTGTGGTCAGCGGACGAGGATCGAGCCCTGGGGGTGGCCGCTCGCATGCGGACGGGCATGGTCAGCGTCAACGGCCGCCCGCAGGCGTACGGGACGCCCTTCGGTGGATTCAAGGAGTCCGGCGTCGGCCGGGAGATGGGTCCGGAGGGGTTCCACGCCTACCTCGAGCCGATGTCCATCGCCGTACGCAGCCAGGGAGGGACCCGATGAGCAGCGTTCTCGTCGAGGAGCGGTCCGGAGTTCTCTGGATTCGGCTGAACCGGCCGGACAGGCGCAACGCCTACGACCTCGACATGGCGCGCGAGCTGACATCGCGCGTCCAGGACGCTGCGGGCTACGAGGCGGTCGTGCTGACCGGCACCGACGGGAGCTTCTGCGCCGGAGGTGCGCTGGGACACCTCGGCGATCCCGACGCCGACCAGCTGCGCGACCTGTTCACCGCCTCATGGCGGCTCGTCGACGCCATCCGGACCTGCCCTCGACCCGTGATCGCCGCGGTCAACGGCGCGGCGGCGGGCGGCGGCAACGAACTGGTCGTGGCGTGCGACCTCGCGGTCGCCGCCCGCAGCGCGACATTCGGGCAGACGGGGCCACGCGTCGGATCCGCACCGGTGCTCGGCGCGACGAACCTGATGTCCGTGCAGATCGGCGAGAAGCGCGCGAAGGAGATGTCCTTCCTCTGCCACCGCTACAGCGCCCAGGAGGCCCTCGACATGGGCCTGGTCAACAAGGTCGTCGACGACGAGGCCCTGGAGTCGGCCGTGGTCGCCATGACGGACGAGATCCACCTGCTCAGCCCGAGATACCTCGAGATAGCCAAGACGAGCAGCAACCTGTGGTGGAACCAGTCGCGTGACTCGTTCGCCAACGGCATCGGCATGCTCGTCCAGGCCATCGGCAGCGACGACATGCTTGAGGGGGCGCAGGCCTTCCTCGAGAAGAGGCGACCACAGTTCCGGGCGGACCGTGACGACACAAGGGGCTCCGCCACGTGACGACGCGCTACTACCGCGAGCTCCGGCCCACCTTCGCCGACCGGTCGCTGTGGACCCTGCCGTCGGTGCTACGGCACTGGGCCGCGGCGCAGCCGGAGGCGACTTACCTCGACGTGCCCGAGGAGGGCGCTACATACTCCTACGCGGCCTGCCTGCACCGCGCGGAGACGATCGCGCGGTTCCTCCTGAGCCGAGGTGCCGTGGCCGGTGACCGCGTCGTCGTCATGGGTGCGAACTCCTCACGGTTCGTGTTCACCTGGCTGGGCTCCGCGGTCGCCGGCCTCGTCGAGGTACCGATCAACACCGCGTACGAGCACGACTTCCTCGCCCACCAGGTGCGGACCGTCGAACCCCGATGGGCCGTGATCGACGACGTCCACGCGAACAAGTTCGTCGAGGTGGCCGACGCCGCCTCCAGCATCGAGGCGTTCTGGGTCATCGACACCGGAGCTCGCGATGCAGCCCTGGCCCTGCTGCGGGCCCACGGGTGGGATGCCGAACCGTGGGAGCGGCTGCTCGAGGGCGGCACGGCCGAGCTGGTGGACGTCACGGCGCAGCAGCTCGCCGCCGTCTTCTTCACGTCGGGGACGACCGGCCCGTCCAAGGGCGTCGCCATGCCGCACGCCCAGATGCACTACTTCGCCGACGAGACCCGTGCACTGACCCGGGCGACCACGGCCGACACGTGGATGACCGTCACCCCGCTGTTCCACGGCAACGCCCAGTTCATGGCGGCCTACCCCGCGATGGTCGCCGGGGCGAGGATCGTGGTGCGGTCGAAGTTCAGCGCCAGCCGCTGGGTGGACCAGCTCCGCGAGAGCGGCGTGACGATCACCAACATGATCGGCGTGATGATGGACTTCATCTGGAAGCAGGACGCTCGTCCCGACGACGTCGACAACGCGCTGCGGTGCGTCTTCTCGGCGCCCACGGCCTCATCCATCGTCGAGCCGATGCGTCGGCGGTACGGCATCGAGGCCTTCGTCGAGGTGTTCGGCCTCACCGAGACGTCGGCGCCGATCATGTCCCCGTACGGAGGGGACCGGCCGGCCGGCGCGGCCGGGCTCGTCGCCGACGACTTCTTCGAGGTGCGGCTGGTGGACCCCGACACCGACGAAGAGGTCCCGATCGGATCCGTCGGGGAGCTGGTGGTGCGACCGCGCATCCCGTGGATCGTCAGCCTGGGCTACTTCAACATGCCCGCTCAGACGGCCAAGGCCTGGCGCAACCTTTGGTTCCACACCGGCGACGCGCTGCGGCGCGACGACGACGGCTGGTACTACTTCGTCGACCGCTTCAAGGACGCCCTGCGCCGTCGCGGCGAGAACATCAGCTCGTACGAGGTCGAGACGGCCATCCTCAGTCACCCGTCGATCGTCGAGTGCGCCGTCATAGGTGTTCCGGCACCGGGTGTAGAGGCGGGAGAGGACGAGGTCATGGCGTACGTGATCACCGCCGCACCGACGACGGCGGACGAAGTTTGGGCGTGGTCGGCGGCGCGGATCCCCGCCTTCGCGGTCCCGCGCTACCTGCGGTTCGTCGACGAGCTGCCCAAGACCCCGTCCCAGCGTGTGCAGAAGGCCAAGCTGCGGGTCCTGGGGATTGCGGAGGGGACCCATGACCGGAACGCCTGATCGTCTGGCGGGGCGGACCGCCCTCATCACCGGAGCGGGTGGCGGAATCGGGGCGGCGTGTGCCCGCCGGCTCGCGGCCGACGGCGCCTTCGTCGTTGTTGCCGACCTGTCCCTGGACGCCGCCCGCGCGGTGGCGGACACCATCGACGGTGCCGTGGCGATGCGCGTGGACGTGACGGATGCCGCATCGGTCGACTCGTCGGTGGCGGCCGCTCTCGCCGCGACCGGTCGCCTCGACGTCGCGGTGAACTCGGCGGGGATCGGGGGTCCGCGACTGCGGGTCCACGAGTACACCTCGACCGACTGGCGATCGGTGCTCTCCGTCGACCTCGACGGCGTCTTCGAGTGCCTGCGTGCCGAGCTCGCTCCGATGCTCACGGCGGGTACTGGCTCGATCGTCAACATCTCGTCGATCCTTGGGACTTCTGGCTGGGCGACGTCCGCGGCCTACACCGCTGCCAAGCACGGCGTCGAGGGGCTCACCAAGGCCGCCGCCCTGGAGTACGCGAAGGACGGCGTCCGGATCAACGCCGTCGCACCCGGCTTCATCGGCACCGACCTCGTCTACTCGCGCATGTCGGACGCCGAGATCACCGCGGTGGCTGCCAAGCACCCGCTGAACCGGCTTGGCACGCCCGAGGAGGTGGCTGCCGTGGTCTCGTTCCTCGCCTGCGACGAGGCGTCCTTCGTGACCGGCTCGTGCTACCGGGCCGACGGCGGCTACCTCAGCGTGGCGGGCGCCCCCGGGTGAGCGGCGGCTTCGGCCCACCAGCGGGGTACGGCGCCTGCGCGCAGTCCGCCGGCTGACGTCCACGGCCGGGCCCTTGTG
>Ga0075030_100006308_pt1 | contig 10611 bp, 9 predicted proteins | sample LitLauG_LLR_2012_FD_71393 | JGI IMG/M metagenome (GOLD analysis project Ga0075030, IMG submission 71393) | Freshwater sediment microbial communities from Pennsylvania, USA - Little Laurel Run_MetaG_LLR_2012 | ecosystem: Environmental > Aquatic > Freshwater > Creek > Sediment | place: USA...
CGGGTGCCTGAACCACGCGCTGTTGACGACGCAGTCGATCGCGGCACGACCGCTCGTCCTGGCCGGCTGGATCGCAAACTCGATCGATCCACAGATGCCCCGTTTCACTGAGAATCTCCAGGCCTTGCGTGAGCGCATCCAGGCGCCCTTGCTCGGCGTCATTCCTTTCCAGCGGCAGGCCGCGGCCGCGGCCGGCGATCTTCGACTGCCGCCCGGTCCCTGAGCGGACCGAAGCCTCTGCGCGCTACGAGATCAGCTTGGCGGCCAGGTCTGCGACGACGACCACCAGCATCAGCGCGAAAGCGCGCTTGAGCGTGGCCACAGGCCAATGGTGCGCCAGGCGCGCGCCGAGCGGCGCGGTGGCGATCGAGGCGAGCGAGGTTGCCGCTGCGGCAGGCAGGTAGATGTACCCGAGGCACGAGGCGCCACAGGCGACCGAATGCCCCGCCAGTGCATAGCCGAGCATGCCGGTCGCCGCCAGCGGCAGCGCAAGGGCGGCGCCGGTGCCGACGGCTCGCTTCAATGGAATGTGGCCCGCAAGCAGCGGCACGCTGAGCAGTCCGCCGCCGACCCCAACCAGGGAAGAGAGCATGCCGATGCCAGCGCCCTTGAAGGAGAGTTGCGCCGCGCCTGGAAGGCAGGGCAGGTCGTGTTGCGCCTGGGCGGGTGTGGCCAGCATGCGCCAGAGCGCGAACAGCGCAAAGGCGATGAAGGCGAGCAGCAATGCCTTGCCGCCGATGGTCACGGCCAGCAGCGTGCCCACCAGCGCGCCCGCCGCCACCCCGGGCGCGAGTCGGGTCAGCGCTGTCCAGTCGACCGCGCCACGCAGCGCGTGAGCGCGGGTGCTGGAGATCGAGGTTGGAATGATCACGGCCATCGAGGTCGCTATCGCCACCTGGGTGAGGTCGCTGCCGTGCACGCCAAGCCGCGGAAGGCAGAACAGCAGGGCCGGGACGATGACGGTACCGCCGCCGATGCCGAGCAATCCACCCAGAAAACCGGAGGTCAGGCCAATACCGATGCAGAGCAGCCATTCCATCGCGCGGCTCCGGGCTAGGACCGCACCAGGTCTGCCGCGTATCGGTGCCCGCGGTCCACGTACTCGCGCGCATTGCGCCGTATGTATTCAAGTTCGCCGGCGTCCAGCGTGCGGACGACACGGGCCGGCGAACCCTGGATCAGTACGCCGGGCGGGAAGTGTTTGTCGCGGGTGATGAGCGAGCCGGCGGCGACGATCGAGTCCTCGGCGATGGTCGCCCCGTCCATGATGCAGACCTTCATGCCGACCAGCACGCGATCGCCGATCGTGCAGCCATGAAGAAGGCACTGGTGCCCGACCGAAACGTGGTTGCCCAGCGCCACTTCGCCGTCGGGATGACTGTGGATGACCGCGCCGTCCTGGACATTGGAACCCGTGCCGATGCGGATCGGGCCATTGTCGCCGCGCAGGATGGCGCCGAACCAGACGCTGGAGTCGCGGCCGATGGTGACGTCGCCAATCACGGTGCACGCGGCTGCCAGGAACGCCAGTTCGGCGATACGCGGCTGCAGATCTCCCAGCTTGTACAGCGCCGGATGACTGATCGCGACGGCGTCGCTTGATACGTCCTTGCGTCTGCGCAATCCGAGCCGTTGCAGCAGCCACTCGCTGCGCAGCCTCTCCGCGGGCCGGACCGCCTGCGCGTAGACGTCAAAGGCCAGGGGTGGATTTTCGTAGGGCATTGGGTCCTCCGCACATGAACGCGCGAATCACTGACTTCACGCATACCGCTTATCGGCGAGTGAAGTCTGTACGGGAACCCAAATGCGGAATACGCGAAATGACGCGCAATCACATGCGAACGGGCCGACCCGAAATAGCCGGCAATTACCCGCTTGGGATGCGGATTAATCCATTTCGAAGCGGCGCGATGCCGCTGGATGCGGCGGCCGTGGGGACGGCGGCCTGACGCAGCGAATGAGGGTCGGGCGCTGCCCGCTATCGGCTGTCGGCGCTTGCGTTCGAGGCGAGCGGTGCAGTGCCAGCGTCTGCGTGCAGACCCAGCCGCTCGAACAGTTCGCGGTCTGAATCGGTGCTGGGATTGCCGGTGGTGAGCAGCCGGTCGCCGTAGAAGATCGAATTGGCGCCCGCCAGAAAACAAAGTGCCTGCACCGCTTGCGCCATGCTGCTGCGGCCGGCTGACAGCCGCACCATGCTGCGCGGCATCGTGATGCGCGTCACCGCGATGGTCCGCACGAATTCGATCGGGTCGAGCGGTTCGGTCTGTGCCAGGGGCGTTCCGGCGACCGGAACCAGCTGGTTGATCGGCACCGACTCGGGCGCCGGGTCGAGGCAGGCCAGTTCCGCGATCAGCGCAGCGCGCTGGCGCCGGCTTTCGCCCATGCCGATGATGCCGCCGCAACACACCTTGATCCCGGCCTGGCGCACCTGCTGCAGCGTGCCGAGGCGGTCATCGTAATCGTGGGTCGTGACGATCGAGCCGTAAAAGTCGCGCGCAGTATCGAGGTTGTGGTTGTAGTAGTCGAGCCCCGCGTCCTTGAGCCGCTCGGCCTGGCCCGGGCGCAGCATTCCCAGGGTCACGCAGGTTTCCATTCCAAGCTCTCGAACTGCCTTGACCATCGTCACGACCTCGGCCAGGTCCGAGTCGTTCGGTCCGCGCCAGGCCGCGCCCATGCAGAACCGCGTCGCGCCGGCCTGCCTGGCCCGGGTCGCAGCATCGACGACGTCCTCCAGCGGCATCAGGGTCTGTTTTTGCAGGCCCGTCTTGTGATGCGCCGACTGAGAACAGTATCCACAGTTTTCCGGACAACCACCGGTCTTGATGGACAGCAGGGTGCTGACCTGCACCGCATTCGGATCAAAGTGCTGACGGTGGACCGACTGGGCTTCGAAGATCAGATCGTTGAAAGGCCGTTCGAACAGATCGGCGACCTGTTCTACGTTCCATCGGGTCGACGGACGAGCCGGGGCGGGGTCTTTCATCGGCTGCAGCATACTGCATCGACGCCCGCATCAGTCGGGCCCGGCCTGCAATAATCGGCCCGCCCAGTCCCACTCCAGGCCCCGCCGTCCCTGGCTCATCCGTGCTCGGCCCCTCCGTCCGCCTCCTCTGTCAATGCGACCGATACGCCTGCTCCTGGCCTTGCTCCCGATCCTTTTGCTGGCGGTGCTCGGCCTGATGCTGTGGTATCGGCAGGCGAGCCTGCCGGTTCAGGAGGGGACGCTCAACGTCGCCGGCCTGGAGCATCCGGTGCGCATCTTGCGCGACGATGCGGGCGTGCCATCGATCTCGGCCGATTCCGAGGCCGATGCGCTGTTCGCGCTCGGTTTCGTGCATGCCCAGGACCGCCTGTGGCAGATGGAATTCGAGCGGCGCCTCGGGCAGGGGCGCCTGGCCGAACTGCTCGGGCCCGACGCCCTTCCGACGGACCGCTTCCTGCGCACGATCGGCATAGCGCGGCGCGCGCAGTCGATGGTGGCGGAGCAGGATGGCGAGATGCTGGCGCTGCTGCAGTCCTATTGCGCGGGCATCAACGCCTACCTTGATTCACGCCAGGATCCGCTGCCGCCGGAATTCGTCCTGCTGCGGGCGCCACGGCCAGCCCACTGGGTGCCGGCCGACGTGATGGCCTGGACGCTGATGATGGCCTGGGACCTTGCCTCCGACAACATGCGCGGCGAGATCAAGCGGCTGCGGCTGGCTTCTCGATTCAGCAAGGCCGAAATCGACGACCTGCTGCCGTCCTGGGATCCGGCACCGCCGGCAGTGGCCGACTACGTCCAGATGTATCGAAAATGGGGGCTGCCGCAGACGTCGATGGCGGACCGCGCTGCAGCGCTGGCCCGCCTCGATCCGGTGGACGCCTTCGACACGGCGTCGCAGGGGTCGAACAACTGGGTGGTGTCCGGCTCTCGCACCGTGAGCGGCCGGCCGCTGCTCGCCAACGATCCGCATCTTGGACTGACGGCGCCGTCGGTCTGGTATTTCGCGCGACTCGCGGCTCCGGGTCTGGACGTCTTCGGCGCCACCCTGCCCGGCATTCCCTACGTGGTGCTCGGCCGCAACGCCCACGTGGCCTGGGGTTTCACGAATACTCACGCCGACACGCAGGACCTGTACCTCGAGCGGGTCGAGCCGGAACATCCGGACCGCTACCTGGCCCCGGACGGCTATCAGCCGTTCGTGACCCGGATCGAAACGATCCAGGTGCGCGGCGCCGAATCCGAAGCCCTGCAGGTGCGTTCGACCCGACACGGGCCGGTGATTTCCGGCGCCCTTGGCGCCGCCGACGCGGCCATGGCGCGCGACAGCGGTTACGTGCTGGCGCTGTGCTGGAGCGCGCTGGAGCCGGGTGACGCCAGCATGCAGGCGTTCCGCGCGATGAACCGCGCGCGCGACACGGTGCAATTCGAACGCGCGCTGCGGGACATCGGGCCGATCGTGCAGAACGTCGTCTTCGCCGGCGACGACGGCCACATCGGTTTCCGGGTGGCGGGTCGCGTGCCGGTCCGGCGCGCCGACAACGATCTGTTCGGGGCAGCGCCGGCTCCGGGGTGGGACCCGCGCTACGACTGGCAACGCTGGATGGATCCGGACGAACTGCCGCACCTGCTGGACCCGCCGAGCGGTGTCGTGGTGACAGCCAACCAGAAGGTCACGCCGCCCGGCTACGCCGGCTTCGTGACCACCGGATGGCAGGCCCCGTTTCGGGCTCACCGCATCGAGCAACGGCTGGCCGAGACGGCGCGCCACAGCGTCGCCTCGTTCGAATCGATCCAGGCCGATGCGACCTCGCTCGCCGCGGACGAGATGATGGTCGCGTTGGTGAATGCCCAGCCGCAGACGGAACTGGGTCGCGCCGCCTTGCAGCGATTGCGCGTCTGGGACGGTTCGATGCGCGCCAACGCGCCGCAGCCGCTGATCTACGAGGCGTGGGTGCGCCGCCTCAAGCAGCGCCTGTTCGGCGCAGCGCTGGGACCGCTTGCCGCCGACATCATCGAGCCGGACACGATGATCGGGGCGATGCTGGGTGTCCTGACCGGCAGGGCCCAGGCGCGCCGATGGTGTGCCGAGGCCACCGCTGGATCCACAGCGACCGCGGTCGCCGCCGTCGCGGCCGCACCGGCGCAGGGTCGCAACGACTGCATGCGACTGGCTGGCGAGGCCCTGGACCAGGCGGCGGCCGAGTGGGCGCACACGCCGGCCGATCTGGATCGGCTGCGCTGGGGCCGCCAGCACCGTGCGGTGTTCGAGCACCGGCCGCTTTCGCGGGTGAACCTGCTGCGCGGCTGGTTCGAACCCGGTGTGGCCGATTCCGGCGACGACTTCACAGTCAACGTCGGACATCTTCGGCTCAAGGGCGCGCGCCCGTATGAAGCCACCTCCGGCCCGAGCATGCGGACCATTTTCGATCTGTCCAGCCCGACCGCCGGCGTATGGATGTTCGCGCCTGGACAGTCGGGCAACCTGTTCTCGGTCCACTACGACGACCTGGTCGAAGCCTGGGGCAAGGTGCGGTATCGTCCAGTCGAGCCGGGCAGGGCCGAACCTTTGCGCCTGCTGCTCAAACCGGTATCCCATGATGCGAATGACAGGCACATCCCGTGACGGTTCGCCGGCGCGATGCAGCTGCCGAGGGCGGGCATGAGCGGCTGGGCCGAGGTGCTGTTGCGCATGAGCGCCGCGCTGGTCGGCAGCATGCTGCTGGGCTTGAACCGCGAGCTGCATGGCAAGCCCACTGGCATGCGAACCCTGGGCCTGGTCGGCCTGAGTTCGGCGACCGTCACACTGGTCGCGACGGCGGTCGGGCCGTTTTACGGCAGTCTCGACGCCAGCAGCCGGCTGATGCAGGGCGTGATTCAGGGCGTGCTGACCGGGGTGGGATTCCTCGGCGCCGGCGTCATCCTGCGCGATGCGCCGGGCTTGCGTATCCATGGACTGACGACGGCGGCCACCGTGCTGGTGACGGCCACGCTCGGAATCGCGTTCGGTCTGGGTCAGTGGGCCCTGGGCGGCACCGGCCTGACCCTTGCGCTGCTGGTGCTGACGTTCGGCGGACCGGTTGAGCATGCCCTCAGGCGCTGGCTCAAACAGCCATTGACCGGTCCGGCCGACGAAGACAGCGCCTCGAACCACTGAGCCTTGCATCAAATCGACGATGATCATTTTCCGACTCGGAACGCTCGTGGTGGCGCTGCTCCAGCGTGTCTGCGATCCGCCGGGACGATCGGGTCGCAACCCCACTTGATCCATCGCAAGGAGTGCGTGCCCTGGGATGGTTCAATCGCTTTGGATGATGCGAAGCAGTAAAACGGTTTGTGCGGCAGTACGCGAAGGCGGTGCGGGGGGAAGCGGATCGGCGCCGATAGTCCCGGGTGAACGCCGCCGGTGCGATGTCGCGCTGCAGGATCTGCGTCGCACTCTCTTGTCCTGCGAAAGACATCAGTTCTACTCCTCACTGGTCGTCAGCCTCGCCGGCGTGGCGGGCGTTCCGCTGGCATTTCTCGGACGCCTGACAATTGAGCCGGCACCGGCGCTTCAGGCACTGGCCGTCGGCGGGCCGGATTGGTCCGCAGGGGATGCGCCGTCCCGACCACCCATGGCGCTTCCCACCTCGCTACCTGCCAGTGTCGACCCGACGCGAAGCGAACTGCATATGCGCGACTGGCTGCTGGCATCGGGCTGGCTGCCGCCGGTCGAACCCGGGGAAGTGGTGTTGCGCCTGCTGCGCGGCTGCGACGACGTTCCGATCGGCGTCCTGGGAATCGATTTAGGAGGCCCGATCGCGGCGGATTCGCTCCATGTCCGGTCGACTCTCGAGGCCTTCGCGAATCTGGCGGAGCGGGTGTTGGAGCGGGACGCAGCGATTGCCACTTTGCGGCGGGATGGCTCGCAGCTCGAGGCCATCCTCGGATCGGCGATGGACGCGATCGTTGTCGCCGACGAGAACCTGCGCATCCTGCGTTTCAACGAGGCCTCCGAGAGGATGTTCCAGCGCAGTGCCGACGAAGTCATCGGCCAGTCGCTCAATTTGCTGGTGCCCGCGGCGGCGCGGGAACTGCGCGACCAGCGCCTGCGCGGCTTCGGTTCATCTGGCGCCACGGTCAGGCGCGACAGCAGGCTGGGAGAGGTGCGGGGATTGCGCGCCGACGGCACCGGGTTTCCGGCCGAACTTGCCATCTCCTGTGTCAGTTCCGACATGGGGCCACGCTTTACCGTCATCTTGCGCGACCTGACCGGGCGCGATCGCGCAATCGGGCAGATTGCCGTGGCGCAGGCGGGGTTCGGCGGCCAGGTCGAGCAGTCGCTGGTGGGCATCTTCGTCGTCCAGGGCCAGCGCTTCCGTTACCTGAACCCGTACATGGTCCAGCTGCTGGGCAGCGAACGCGCCGATGAGCTGGTCGACCGCGTGCCGCTGATCGAGCTGATCGTTCCGGCCCAGCGCGCTCGCATCACCTCGGCGTTGCGCGACTGCCTGGCCGGTCCGCGCCGGTCGATGCGCGAGCAGATCGGCATGCTGCGCCGCGACGGCGGCGTGATCGTGGTCCAGCTGCATGGGCGCACCTTCGAACTGGACGGAAAGCCCGCTCTTGTCGGCGTGGCCCTGGACATCACGGAACGCGGCCGCCCGCCCGACTCCAGTCCCGACTAAGCCTCGTCCCGGGACGGTTCGAACCTCAGTGCGACGCCGTTGTTGCAGTAACGCCTGCCGGTCGGTGCCGGGCCGTCCTCGAACACGTGCCCCTGGTGGCCGCCGCAGCGCGAACAGTGATACTCGGTGCGAGGCCAGACCAGGCGGAAATCGCGCTTGAATTCGACCGCGCCAGGCACCGGGTCGAAGAAGCTGGGCCATCCGGTGCCGCTGTCGAACTTGGTATCACTGTGGAACAGGGCCTGGCCGCAGCCGGCGCAGCGGAATGTTCCGCTGCGCTTCTCGTCGTTCAGCGGGCTGGTGAAAGCGCGCTCGGTGCCTTCCTGCCGGAGCACGCGGTAGGACTCCGGGGTCAGGCGCTGCTCCCACTCGGCCTGCGTCAGTGGCGTCATCATCGGCTGCGTCGATTCCGCTGTTTCGTTTCCGCCGCCGTCGGGTGCCGCTGCCGCCACCGACCACCAGGTGTGTGCCCGCCCGGCAAAGAAGGGTTTCATCGATCCTGCCTTTCTGGGATGTCGTTATCCACAGCCCTTCAGTCGTCCCAGTGCGCGCGACCTTTCACCGGCGCCGTCGGAAGCCTACTCCAGCCCGGCTGCCGGTGTGCCGGTCGCCAGAACCGGCGTGCTCGCGCTTCGGGAAGGGTCTCTCGCTTCCGACACTGCACTTGCACGGGGCCCCGCGCTACGATTGGTTACGGCTTGGCGCGCGTGAATCTGATAGCTTTCAAGCCTTACGGCGAGACGTTCCGGATCGACTGCGGAGGACTCCCATGCCACCAACCACGAGGCTTCAACGTGCACACCGCGCGATGGTGCCGGTCCTCCTGGCCTGCGCGCTTGCGCTGCCCGGTTGCGCGACGCGCGAGCCATTTTCGTATCTGGACGGCGAGCGCTGGAGCCGGATCGAAAAGGACACGTTCGACACGCTGATCGTTTCGGTCGACGGCAAGTACTACACGTACAACTCCCGCATCCGGATCGAGCCCGGGCGCCACCACATCGTGTTCCAGGCGCGTCCGGCGCCCGGTTTTCGCTTCAGCGCGGAAAAGGCGCTCGACCTGGACATCGAGCCCTGCACCCGCTACTGGTTCGAAGCCAGGAAGGCCAATGCAATCGCCCAGGACTACGAGTTGCGCGTGAATTACAAGGACTCGATCGTCGGCTGCGGAACCGGAAGCGGTTAGCCGGCCGACGCGACGCCTGTACCTGCGCTAGATCCCTCGCGCCGGCTTTCCCCCGGCGCTCGCTCCCAGTCGGTTGCCACACGTCACCGGCCACCTGCGCCGGACGGCAGGTCGGCGTCCCTTGCTACCTGCGCGGTAAGATCGTTTCGAACATCCCTGGAGGGGGCGGACGTGACGGTCGATCGGCCTGGCGCGACGACACTGGCGCGCGCCTTTCTTGCGCGCGCCATCGGCACCGGCTCCGTACCGGCGCTCGCCGCCCTGGCGGCCTGCACGGCGCCGTCGCTGCCGCCTGCGCCCATTCGGCCTGCTGCGCAGGCGCACATTCTTCTGGAACGCCGCTTTGAAGATCCCGGGCTGTTGCGCTTCGTTCAACAGGCCCTGGGTCGGACCGATCACGGATCCGACACGGGCCAGGCTGCCCAAGGCGCCGCCCCGGATGTCGCGCCGGTGTGGAACCTGGAGCGCCTCACGCTGGCGGCGATCTACTTTCATCCGGACCTGCAGGTCGCGCATTCGCAGCTTCAGCTCGCGCTATCGCATGCGGTCAACGCCCGCGCAAGGCCGGCGCCTTCCTGGAGCGCCATGTTCGGGCGTGGCGCCGGCGCGGCGGTCGCCGCGCCCTGGGTCGTCGGCGCGGCGGTGGAGTTCCTGCTGGAACCGGGCGGGCGCCGCCGGTGGGAAATTGCCCAGGCCGATGAATTGGTCACGGCGGCGCGCGCCGACGTGCGCCAGGCCGGCTGGCAGGTGCGCGCGCGCGTCTATGCCGCGCTGGTGGACCAGTGGGATGCGCAGCGCCGGATCGAGCCGCTGCGCGAGCAGCTGCGCCTGCAGTCGCGGCGCGTCGAGCTGATCGAACGCCGCATCGACGCCGGCGAGGCGCCGCGCGCGGAGAGCCGTCGCGAACTGGCGCTGCGCGACCAGTGCGCTTCGGCCTTGGCCCAGGCCGAGACCGACCTGGCGCGCGCGCGCGTCCAGCTTGCGCAGGCGATCGGCGTTCCGGCAGCAGCGCTCGATTCGATCAGCGTTCCGATCGACTGGATGGATCGCATCGCCCCCATTGACACCGCTGCCGTCGAAGGGCCGTTGCGCACAGCGGCGCTGAACAGGCGTACCGACATCGTCGCCGCACTGGCGCGCATCGATGCGGCCCAGGATGACCTGCAGGCCGAACTGACGCGACGCTGGCCCGATCTGCGCGTGGGTCCCGGTTACCAGTTCGACCTGGGAGCGAACAAGTACACGGTGTCCGCGGCTGTGGATTGGCCGCGCTCGACCGAGGGCCCGGTCGGCGAGGCGCTGGCGCGGCGCGATCTGGCGGTTGCCGAACTGCTCGGACTGCAGGCGGCCCTGATCGCCCAGGTCGATCGCGCCCTGTCCGAGTGGCGCTCGGCGACCGATGCCGCGCCGGCTTTGCTGTCCGCGCTGGCGCGGGCCGAGCAGGGCGAGCGCGCGGCACAGGACCAGTTCGATGCCGGTGGCCTCGACCGGCCGGCGCTGCTGGCAGCCCGCATCGATCGCCTCGAGGCCGCGCGCCTGGGCCGGTCGGCACTGGTGCGCCAGCGCCGGGCGCTGGCGCTGCTCGAGGATGCATTGCAAAGCCCGCTCGAGGCCGGCCAGCCGGTTCCAGAGACGCTGGCCGCAGGTGCCGCGCCGGAGCGCTCCGGCTTGCAAGGGACTCGATGAGCGAACACGGCCGCACCGTCTCGTTGGGCTGGACCGCGGCAACGATTCTGGCCGGCATCGTGTTTCTGACGGCGGCCGGTCTGTGGCGG
>Ga0075030_100006309_pt1 | contig 10609 bp, 10 predicted proteins | sample LitLauG_LLR_2012_FD_71393 | JGI IMG/M metagenome (GOLD analysis project Ga0075030, IMG submission 71393) | Freshwater sediment microbial communities from Pennsylvania, USA - Little Laurel Run_MetaG_LLR_2012 | ecosystem: Environmental > Aquatic > Freshwater > Creek > Sediment | place: USA...
ATGCGGAACTTGACCTCTTTTACGGTGATCGTCTTCTGATGCTTCTTGGCTTCGCGCTCTTTCTTTTCCTGCTGGTAGAGATACTTCCCGTAATCCATGATGCGGCATACGGGAGGCTGCGCGGTGGGCGAAATCTCAACCAGGTCCAGATTCTTTTCGCGGGCTTTCTTAATCGCTTCGTATGGCGGCAAAATGCCGAGCTGATTGCCTTCGTCATCAATCACGCGGATTTCGCGCGCCCGAATGCGATCATTGATGCGGATAAAACGTTTGTCGATACAGTCCTCCGTGCTCTAAGCAACTGAGAATAAAGAATTATAGCATGATGCTTCACGGGAGATTCCAGCCCAAAAATCATCTCGTCGGCCCGCGTGACAGGCGCTTGCTCTTCCGTCAGAATGGAGACATAGCAGTTCGGTCCAGCCGTATCAACCATCAAGGATTCTGTCTATGTGCCGCAATATCAAAACTCTCTTCAACTTCGATCCCCCGGTAACAGAAGAAGAAGTCCGCGCCGCCTCGCTCCAATTCGTTCGCAAGATCACCGGCTTCAACAAGCCTTCTAAGGGGAATGAAGCCTCGTTCCTGGCCGCGGTCAACGAGGTCGCCGAGCTGTCGATGCGCCTCCTTCGTTCGCTCGAGACCACGGCACCTCCGAAGAACCGCGAAGAAGAAGCCGCGAAAGCGAAGGCACGCGCAGCCCAGAGATTCGGAACCTAACACCACTCCGAGAGGACTCTCGCAAGCGAGATTCGGTACAATCCTTCGCCAGTTCGGTATCACCCCCATTCGGTGGACCGTCCTATGCAAATGACGAAGCAAACGCAGATCGTTCTCGTCATTAGCATCGCTACCCTGGTTTGCCTGACAACATCGCGGCGTAGCCAGGCGCAACAACCTGCCTCCGGCGACTCCGCTGTGATTGAGCAAGGCAAGTTCACGCTGCACAAGATCGAGCAACCCATCGGCCAGGAGACCTACGAGATTCGGAAACAGGGCGGCTCGATCGCGGTAAAAGTGGATTTCAAGTTCACCGACCGGGGCACTCCCGTCCCGTTAACGGCCAGTTTTCGCTGCGCGCAGGATCTGACTCCTCAAGCCTTCGAAATCAAGGGCAAGACGGCGCGTTCTTGCTGCATACCGGGCTTTAGCCCCTGAGGTCCAATGCCGGTGTCTTCCGGCGCGTCGTTCTTCTCAATGTCAGCCGCGTAGCGACGGCATGTGAAAGCCCGGCACCGAAGTGCCGGGAGAGTTGCAGTACAAATATCGAGTTCCGTAGGCGAGTTCCGTAGGAACGACACAATCGCCGTTGACGCTGTGCTAGTCTGCCTGTCATGGCAACGCGCTCAACTATAAACCGAAAAAACGTCTCGCGAGACCCGCGGTCGAAGAGACGGCCAATTTCACCAGCTCGCCCCAAGCACTTCCTCAGCGACAAGGTCTCCCGCTTCACCGAATCGGTGATCCGCGAAATGACCCGCCAGGCCACGCTCTACAACGCCGTCAATCTCGCGCAAGGCTTTCCCGATTTTTCGGCCCCCGAACAGATCAAACAAGCCGCCCAGCAGGCCGTCGCCGCCGATATCAATCAATACGCCATCACCTGGGGTGCCAAGAACCTGCGCAACGCGATCGCCCGTCAGATGGGCATCTGGCAGGGCATCACTGTCGACCCCGAAAAACAAATCACCGTCTGCTGCGGGTCCACCGAAGCCATGATCTCGACTCTCCTCGCCGTCTGTAACGCAGGAGACGAAGTCGTTATCTTCGAGCCGTACTACGAGAATTACGGACCCGACTCGGTGATCAGCGGCGCCAAACCCAAATTTGTGAAATTGCGTCCGCCCAAAGATGAATTCACTGAATGGACCTTCGACGAAAAAGAACTGCGCCGCGCCTTCGACAAGCACACCAAGGCCATCATCCTCAACACGCCGAATAATCCCACCGGGAAAGTCTTCACACGCGCGGAACTTGAGCTGATTCGCAACCTATGTCTCGAGTTCGACGTCCTGGCCATCACCGACGAGATTTACGAGCACATCCTCTACGACGGGACTCAGCACATTTCAATGGCCTCCCTCGACGGCATGCGTGACCGCACCGTCACCATCAACGGCATGTCAAAAACCTACAGCGTCACCGGGTGGCGCGTAGGATGGGCAGTTGCACCAGAGAACATCACGAATGCGATCCGCAAAGTGCACGATTTTCTTACCGTCGGAGCCCCGGCTCCTCTGCAGGAAGCTGGCGCCGCTGCCCTGAGTCTGCCCTCCGAGTACTACGCGAAGCTGGCTGAAGGATACCGGGTGCGTCGCGATCACCTCATGCCCGCACTGATCTCTGCCGGATTCAAATGCTTCCGTCCCCGAGGCGCTTACTACGTGATGACTGATATCTCGGCCTTCGGCTTCAAAGACGACGTGTCCTTCTCGAAATATCTTGTTCAGGAGATCGGCGTCGCTTGCGTCCCCGGTTCAAGCTTCTATCGCGACGCAAAGGATGGCGCAAAGCAAGTCCGCTTCGCGTTCTGCAAGAAACCAGAGACGCTGGACGAAGCAGCGCGAAGATTGAGTAAGCTGAGTGGCAGAAAGTAGAACTAACCGCGCGAGAAGTACCCGTGAGCGACGGATGCGCACCGTAAAAACGCTCTTTACGAATGAACTGGCTTCAACCTTTCAATCCGCGTGTGCCGGTACAGGGGATTCACAGGGATAGGCTGCTCGAATGCACGGTCTTCCACGAGTTCAAAGTGAGAGCCGATTACGCGGAGGTCCTCGGGAATGATGGATGTCGGTATCTCCCACTGAAAGCCGCCATTTGCCATCGCTACTCCCTCTGTAGCCTCGTGGATCACCCTCGTGAATCCACCATTGCCGTGAAACATAACGCGCACTACCGCTCGGTCAAACTGAGTGGGCATGGTTCCTCCTGAAAGGGCGTGTGGTATTTCACGTCCTTCTCCTTGAGTTCATCAGGATTGAGGATCCCCCAACCCTGCGTTCTCTTGCAAGAGCGAGGAACCGCCCCTCCACTTTGCACATTAGCTTTATTTCGTGATCACTCCACACGCAACGCGGTCTCCCGAGTTGCCCGACGGATCGGTTTTATAGTCGTCGGCCTTCGCATGGACCACCATCGCCGCCCCGTTGCTCAGAAGCGAGTGTGGACCGTCCTTCAGCGTGACGTCGGCGTCCTCCAACTTAGCCTTCGCCTTGCCATCGGCTCCCACCGTGAAGTTCTTCATGTCGCCGGCATGATGGCCCTCGGGATTGTCGAATCCGTGCTTCTTGCCCTCGGGATTGAAATGGCCACCAGCTGACTTGAAATCAGGTCCTTCGCATTTGGGAACCTGGTGAAAGTGAATCGCGTGTTCTCCCGGTGTGAGATCGTGCAACTGCAGTTGTAGCGCTACGCCGGAGCCCTGATCCCAAATGAAGATGCTGCCCACGTCTTTCCCTTGGGCATCCTTCAAATCGATCTTGGTCTTGGCGGTGCTTGCTGACGACAGAGCGAGCAGTGCAAGAAGCACTCCCCAGGAGAAACGGGTGAGGGTTTTCATGGTGAACCTCCAAATACGCAGGAGCGCATTATAGCCAATTCCGCGTGAGAACGATCGAAGGTCCTGCGCCCTAGAACCGGGGTCCACAGCCTGCCGTGGGTTTGACGTGGAGTTTTGAATCCGGGTTGACGGGTCAAAATTCCCATCAAGCAATCCCTTCGTGTACCTTCGTGTCCTTCGTGGTTAAAGATTCTAGGGTCTGACAAAAAGTGCGTCCCCCGGCATCAGCCTCCACAGGAATGTGGAGTATACTGCGAACAAGTTCGAACTTCTTTGTTGGGGAAAGTGCGTTTATGGCGTCCAATGCAGTCGAACCCGTGCCGGATCAGGTTCCAGCTGACGATTTTCAGGCGCTGGAAGAGAAAATTTACCGCACCATAGAGATGTACAAAGCGGCTCGTCAGGCCCAGGCATCGGCGGAACGCGATGCCCAACGCTTGCGCCAGCAACTGGAAGACCGCGAAGAGGAACTCGTACGGCTTCGACGCGAAACCGTGCAATTGAAAAAAGAGCGAGAGGACATTCGCGGTCGCGTCGAAAAAATGCTGGCCCAGATCGAGTCGCTGGCCGAGGCCAGTTAGCCGCCGCGAGATTGGGTCATCAAGAAAGCTGCTTCTCCACGGAGAACATCGAATGGCGACAGCGACAAAAGATCATGCAGTGAAAGACGCACAGAACGCCAGCATAAGAGTGGAGATTTTTGACCAGGCCTACAACCTGCGCGGCTCCGACCCCGACTACATTCTCAAGCTCGCCGAATATGTCGATTCCAAGATGCGGGCCGTCGCCGCCGCCACCAACACTATTGACACTGTCCGGCTCGCCGTCCTGGCGGCCCTGAATATCGCCGACGAATACCACCTCCTGAAGAAAAAAAAGGATGGCGGGGCAACCGACTACCTGAAGCGCGCGCATCTATTAGCAAGTGCGCTGGATGAAGTCCTGCAGGAAGAAAAACGCAAGGCAGGGTAGCTTTCAGCGTTCTCCATAAAGGTAAGTGACTGAGAATCGAGGAGGGAGGCATGCGTCCTCGCGCCTGGGTTACTCCGGTAGTGGTCTTGATTCTCTCCTTTTCCTTCCAGGCAGCCACCGCGCAAGAGGCTTCTCAGATCGATGAGATCCGTTCCTTTCTGCGGGCGGCTAGCTCCTCAATCCCAAGGATCGACAAGTTCCAGCAATCCAGTTTGGCTTTTAACATTGCGCGAGAGCAGACGCGGATCGGAGACCTTTCAGAAGCACTGGCCACGGTTCGAAGAGTAGTAAGTGAGGAAGGCAGCGTCTCAGCGATGGGAAGCATCGCCTCAGTCCTTGCCGGCCAGGGAGACTTGTCGTCAGCCCTCGATCTGGTCCGAAACTCTGCTCCAGGAAATGAGCGCACGAAGGCTTATGCGTATCTCGGTGTGGCGCAAGCACTGGCGTGGAAGCACTCTTTTCATGATGCTCTGAGTGTTGTGCAGGCCATGGGGGATGAGCCCGGATTCTTTGACAAAACGAATTTGATCGCTCAGACTCTCATGTCGATCCAGACCCGGCAATGGGAGGCTGGAGACTACACCGGCGCAGAAGATACCTTAAACCTTGCTCTAAACGCAGTGGAGCAAGAACGCGCCCATCCATTCACGTCGGAGTTTGCCGATACGATGCCTGCCGATTTGTATGGCGGCATCGCAAGCAAGTTATCCAGAGAGGGAAATCGACAAGCTGCTTTGAGCGTGGTCGAGCGCATCTACGCGACGCTGGCAGCAGCGGAGTCGGAGGAGAGCAAGCAGCATCTCTTGCATACACTCACAGTCGCGCAGGCGAATCTCGGAGAGTTCCAGGAAGCGTTGAGCAGTTCCGAGAAACTGGCTTCGGGCCAGTGGCGTGATGGCGTCTTACTGACAATCGCGATGGAGCGTACCCGGGAAGGAGATCCGCTCGGCGCAATCGATGAAGCAACTCAGATATCTTCCGAGTCTTGGCGGAACAGCTCTCTTCGCGGAATTGCCGACGCACTTGCCGCTTCCGGCAACTACGTCCAGGCGCTGACGACTGTGGAGAGAATTCAACCAGCTGGAGAACGCGCGTACGGTCTCTCAGAACTGGCGCTCGAGCAAGCTGAAAAGGATGATCCTGCAGCGGCGCTAATCGTGCGGCTTGCCTGGGAAGCCGCGCTGAACGCGGGCGATGAAACCAAACCCTTCGTCTTCGAGCAAATCGCAGTCACGCGTGGCATCCTAGGTGATTACGCTGGCGCCTTGGAGATTGTCAGCACAATGGCAGAGGAAGACAGGGTCTGGCCGCTTCAAAACCTTACTGCCATGCTAGTCCACGCGGGAAAGAAAGCGGATGCGATTGCTCTGGCTGAGAGCTAAGAGGGCCCGTATGCGAGAACACATGCTTTGTTGGGAATCGCCAGTCAACTCATAGAGGAGCAACGAGACACAGAAACCAGGAGCAAAAAGCCAAACAACTAATGCGACTGCAATCCGTTCTTCTTCCTGCCTGCGTCCTGCTCGTAGTTCTGTCAATCTTTTCTGGCGACAGCGCGCTCAGTCAGGAAACGACTCTTCGCACCCGGTCGAACCTCGTCCTCGTTCCAACCCTCGTAAAGGACCCGCAAGGAGCCATCCTTTACGGATTACAAGCCGGCGACTTCGTCGTGGAAGATGACGGCGTCGAACAGCCAATCCGCCTGGACGAAGCGCCGGAAGGGCAACCGATGTCTCTGGTGGTCGCCATCCAGCGCGGGCGCCGCGCCTCCTATGAATTCCCAAGAATGCAGGGACTCCGGACAATGCTCAGTCCCCTTTTCGAATTGGGCAATTCTCGAGTCGCGCTCGTGGAATTCGATAGCAGCGTCGAGTTGACCCGGAACTTTACGAGGGATGAGGCTCTCGTAAACGCCGACTTTACCAACCTGCAACCGGGGGATGACGGAGCCGCTATCCTCGACGCAGTCGCCTACTCCATCCAATTGCTCAGAAATGAGCCCGAGGACCGCCAGCGCGTCCTGCTTCTGATCAGCGAAACCCGTGACCACGGGAGCCGTGTAAAGATTGAAGACGTTGTCGCCGCAGTGGGCCAGGCAAATGCCTTGATGTACGCTCTGGCATTTTCTCCCGGTCTTTCCAACATCCTCGACACAGGCCGAGGCACGAACAAAGACGAGATGCACAACGGAGTGAACTTCCTCGACCTCGCCTATCGCGCCGCCCAGGCCATGCGCAAGAACGTTCCGAGCACAGTGACTTCCATGACCGGCGGCGAATACGAACTCTTCGCCACGCGCAAGAAATTCGAAGTACGGATGAATGACTTCACCAACCACCTCCACAGCCGCTACCTGCTCAGTTTCGCGCCCAAAGATCCTCGTCCCGGATTGCACCAGTTGCGTATCCATTTGAAAGATCCCTCAAACGGCACGGTGCTGGCACGAACCAGTTACTGGGCTGAAGATGCAAGTAAGAATTAGTTGCTCTGTACGCTTGGCGCGGAATTCGTGGCCGAGTCCAGAACTTCGCGCACCTTGGCGACCAGTGCGGAAAGCGTGAAAGGTTTCGCCAGGAACCACAATCCGGGATCGAGCACGCCGTAGTGCACAATCGCGTTGTCGGTATAGCCCGAAATGAAGAGCACTCGTATTTTCGGGAACCCTTTCTGGATCCGCTCCGCCAGCTGCCGTCCATTCATCCGCGGCATCACCACATCGGTAACCAGCGGCCGGATCTCGTTATGATTGGACTCACAAATCGCAATCCCCTCTTCAGGAGTAGCCGCCGTTAACACTCGATACCCGCAGCGGCTCAAAACGGTAGAGCTCAGCTCCCGCAGTTGCGGATCATCTTCGACCAGCAGGATCGTCTCCGTACCCCGCGACACAGTGATGGCTGGTCTTTCCGTGCTCGCGGGTTCTGCCGGCTGGTTCACGCGCGGCAAATAGATCTTGAACGTCGTTCCCCGGTCCGGCTCGCTGTACACCCAGATATAGCCCCCGCTCTGTTTGACGATGCCATACACCATCGACAGGCCCAGCCCCGTGCCTTTGCCAACCTCTTTCGTCGTGTAAAAAGGCTCGAAGATTCGGCCCATGGTTTCTGGAGCCATTCCATGCCCGGTGTCGCTCACCGCCAGCATGACGTACTTCCCAGGTTCCAGCGGAAGATGTTTGCGCGCGTAGGTCTCGTCCAGAGTGGCGTTGGAAGTCTCCAGTGTCAACTTGCCTCCGTGCGGCATGGCATCGCGCGAGTTCAGCGCCAGATTCATGATGACCTGCTCGATCTCTCCCGGATCGGCTTTCACCATTCCGAGGTCGTTCGCGGGGATGGTCATGACTTCAATATCTTCCCCGATCAACCGCCGCAGGAGCGAGTCGAGATTTAATACGATGTCGTTGAGATTGATCACCTGCGGTGAAAGAACCTGCTTGCGGCTGAATGCCAGCAACTGGCGCGTGATCCCCGCCGCCCGCTCCGCCGCCGATTTGATCTGCCCGGTGCTGTCCGCTAGCCGGCTTCCCGCTGGAACCCCGTCCGTCAGAATCTGCGAATATCCCAGAATGATGGTCAGCAGATTGTTGAAGTCGTGAGCAATGCCCCCGGCGAGCCGGCCCACCGCCTCCATCTTTTGCGACTGCCTGAGCCTCTCTTCCAGGGCCAGCCGCTCCGTCGTATCCCTGATCCCGCTCGAAATCAGCATCCCCTGTTCCGTCTCCAGCGGGCTCAAGCTGACTTCAATGGGAAACTCCGTCCCGTCCTTGCGCAGCCCAAATAACTCCAGCCGCTGGCCCATTTCCCGCACTTCAGGTTGCCCAGCAAACTCCGCCCGGTGTTTTGGATGGATTTTCCGGAAGCGCTCGGGCATCAAGGTCTCAATCGGCCGGTTCAGTAGTTCTTCCCGCTTGTACCCGAACAGCTTTTCCGTTTGCGCATTGATCAGCACAATTCGCCCATCCCGATCGCTCACCACCATTGCGTCGGGAGCGGACTCCAGCAGTCCCCGGAATCTCGCCTCGGCTCTTTCTGTCTCCGTAACGTCGTGCACCAACGACGCCACCCCGAGCACCCGGCCATTCTCATCCACTAGCGGCGTGTTGTACCACTCGCAGGAGATGATTCGACCATCTTTCGTAACGTTGTTGTTCGTGTTGCGACTTCCACCCTCCTGTTGCAGCAATTTCTGCCAAACCTGCTCGACTTGCCGACGCCATTGGCTGGGCACGATGAAATCGCCGTCCCGCCCGACCGCCTCCTCTCGCGAATAACCGAAAATCTTCTCCGCCGATGGATTCCAACTGGCCACTCGGAAATTCAGATCCCACTCCACCACCGCCAGCGGCGTATTCTCAATGTGCATCCGCAGTCTTTGCTGCGATTGTCGAAACTCCTCCTCGGCCCGCTTCCGATCCGTAATGTCTCGCGCTATTCCCAGTACGCCGACGATTTGCCCATGGGCGTCGAGGTATGGTCCCTTGGTGGTCAGAAAAGTGCGGCTCACTCCTGCAGCTGTGCCGACTTCTTCGAGTGTGATCGTTTCGCCGGTCGCGATAATCGCCCGGTCTTTCTGCATGATGAACCGGCCTGTGTCAGGCGTGAACACTTCCACATCGGTTTTCCCAATGACCTGTTCTACTGTGAGCCCCACAAAGCGCGCCGCCGCAGGATTCACCATCACATATCGTCCATCCCGGTCTTTCACGAAAATCGCGTCGGTTGTGCTCTCCGTAATGCCTTGCAACAGTGCGAGATTCTTCTGCAGCTCCTGGGAACTCACCAGCAATTGGCGTTGCACCACGAACAACCGTCCGCCCGCTGCTGCGAATGAAACCAACACCAGCACCACCGACCAGTAAAACTGTTCCGGGGCGATACTCAGAATCAGAGGAAAAACGATGGCCGGGATCAGCAATGGCGAGAACTGCGCCAACAGCTGCAAACTTCTGGATTGCGACTCAACCTCTACCTTCTCTTCGTTCTCATTCCACGTCCCCGCAATCAAGATCAACAAACTGTATGCGAGGGTCCACGTGAGATCAGGCCATTCTCCCTGCTTGTAGTGGCCCGATGCCTGGTAGTAGAGGGTTCCGTTCAGAACAACGGAATGACACGCCAGGTACCCACCCATGCGTCCGAAATACGCTCGCTCCAGCCGGTTCCGGGTCACCAGTGCACGGACTGCAAAGCTCACAACGATCAAGCCGAAAAACAGGATGCCGGCGTGCAGTGCGCGTAATTCCATCGTCCGACCCGCGGCTTGCCAGCGCGACGGAACGTAGATCTCTGTCAACTCAACCGCCAATACCAGCGTACATACTTGCGCGAAATCAAAGACCCGCAGCCACTGATATCCGCGGTTGGGATCACGCGGACTCAGGAACAGCGTCATGAATATTGGGACAACCCAGAAGAAGACCAGTACGTCGCTGGGCCACAACGTGCCTAGCGGGGCATGCAGATAATCGTAATATTCGGTGTAGAGAGCCTGCCCGATCGAAGTCAGCAGTGCGGAAAAAGCTGCCAGCCGCCAGACCCGCTTGCCAAACGGTCCGGCACGCTGCGAACTCAGCCAGCACACGACCGACGCCACCAGTGGCGTCAGGGTGTCAATCCAGTCGCCCCACAACGACGCCGTGTCGCTCCCGTACCGCAGCACCAGCACGGACACGTGCACGCAAACCAGAATCGCCGCCGCTACAATTGCGGACGTGCGCAGCTTCGACATCCTTCGACATCACTCCAGCGTCTCGTCGATCCACGGGCGAGCACGCTTTGGGCCCAATATTTGCCCCAGAGTATACACTCATAGCCCACCAGCAGAATCAAGTACTTGGAACGGTCCTCATCAGGTTGCGGACGGGTCTGCGCCAGTCGGATTAGCCTTTCGTGTAAACGCCGCGTTACTTTGGTTGCACGCATTCTGCCAACTATTTGCGTCTCTCCACTTGCCAAGCGCTCGCGATTTCCCTAGCATCCACATTGAAAGCCGACCTGCCAGGTTGGTGATGGCGGGTAACCGATATTTGAACCAATGCAGAATGAACGGGAGCTCGACTCGAACTAGGATCCGGTG
>Ga0075030_100006312_pt1 | contig 10604 bp, 6 predicted proteins | sample LitLauG_LLR_2012_FD_71393 | JGI IMG/M metagenome (GOLD analysis project Ga0075030, IMG submission 71393) | Freshwater sediment microbial communities from Pennsylvania, USA - Little Laurel Run_MetaG_LLR_2012 | ecosystem: Environmental > Aquatic > Freshwater > Creek > Sediment | place: USA...
ATCGCTCGGTGTGGAGTGCGACTTCTGCCACGTGCAAGGCGCGTTTGAAAAAGATGATAAAAAGCCGAAGCAGACAGCACGCAAAATGATGGAAATGATGTTCGCCATCAACCAGCAGAATTTCGACGGGCATCGCGAGGTGACTTGTTATTCGTGTCATCGCGGCAGCGTCAATCCGGTGGGCATGCCTCCGGTGATGGCTGGGGAGGCGAAGGTGGGGTTGGGCGAGCCCAAGAAGACGGAGGCCGCCACACCCAGCCGCGGCCCGGGTGCGGATCAGTTGCTCGACAAGTATCTACAGGCTGCCGGCGGAGCCACTGCGCTCGGCAAGATCACAAGCCGCGTGATGAAGGGTAGCATCGAGTTTGGCGGCAAGTCGTTCCCCATTGAGATCTATTCCAAAGATCCCGACAAGCGTATCTCGTTTACCCACACGCCTGAGGGCGAGAGCGTGACGGCCTTCAACGGGCGCGAGGGGTGGCTGGCCATGACGGGGCGTCCGCCACGCGAGATGAACGGAGGCGAGCTCGACGGAGCGGCCATCGACGCCGACCTGCATCTGGCGACGCACCTCAAGCAGATGTTCACTGAGATCAAAGTCGCAGGGACCGAGAAGATTGGCGAGCACGACACTACGGTCGCGGAAGGGATGCGCCAGGGCAAGCCTCCGATCCAGTTGTATTTTGACCAGCAGACGGGATTGCTGGTACGGTTGGTGCGGTTCGGCGAGACGGCACTGGGACGCCTGCCGACGCAGATTGACTATGCCGATTATCGCGACGCCGACGGAGTCCAGATTCCGTTTTCCTGGACACTCTCTCGTCCCGGCGGCCGCTTCACCATCCAGGTAAGCGAACTCCAGCAGAACCTGCCGGTGGACGAGGGCAAATTTATGAAGCCGGCACCACCGGAACCGCCGAAGGGACCGCCGAAATAGAACGGTCAGAACAGCTTGGGGGCGCAATGCGATTGCAGAGCCGTTGCCGAGGACCTTGGAGGTCAAAGTCGCGGTTGATTGTATTGGCTGTGCTGGCGCAGGTTTGCCTGCCGCCGTCGTGGAGCCAGAATCCACCCAATGCCCGGGAACTGCTATCGAAGATGACCCTGGAAGAAAAAGTGGCGCAGCTCTCGCAGTTGCCGGGCTTCCCGATTCCGGAGTTCAAAGAGCAAGTCGGCATTTCCCCCGAGGACGTGGTGCGAAGATACGGCGCCGGCTCGGTGCTGTGGGTGCCCGACACCAAGGAGATCAATCGCTGGCAGCACATCGCCGTCGAGGAATCCCGGCTGCACATCCCCATCCTGTTCGGTCTGGATGTGATTCACGGCTATCACACGATTTTCCCGGCGCCGATCGCGATGGCTTCTTCATGGGATCCGAAGATGGTGGAAGGGGCGCAGAGTGTGGCGGCGCGGGAAGCGCGCGCAGCGGGCATCCAGTGGACATTCGCCCCGATGGTTGACATCGCACGTGACGCGCGTTGGGGACGCATGGTCGAGGGCGGCGGAGAAGATCCCTACCTCGGTGCAGCTATGGCCCGCGCGCAGGTTCTGGGCTTTCAGGGCTCCGACCTTACAGCTCCTGACCGCGTCCTGGCCTGCATGAAACACTTTGCCGGTTACGGTGCGGCCGACGGAGGCCGGGACTATGACTCTTCCTATATTCCCGAAGAATTGATGTGGAATGTGTACCTGAAGCCGTTCAAGGCCGCAGTTGACGCGGGAGTAGGATCGGCCATGAGCGCGTACATGGATTTGAATGACGTTCCGGCGAGCGGGAACCACTGGCTCATGCACGACGTGCTGCGCGAGGCGTGGGGCTTCGAAGGGTTCGTGGTCAGCGATGCCAATGCGGTGCACAGCCTCATTATTCACGGCTACGCCCGCGATGGCGACGATGCGGCGTACAAAGCTTTTAGCTCCGGCTTGAATATGGACATGGCCAGCGGCACCTACTTGAAGTATCTAGCGGCGGAAGTGCAGCAGGGGCGCATTTCGATGCGGCAAATTGACGACGCGGTACTGCCGGTTCTAGAAACCAAGATCAAGCTCGGACTGTTCGAGCATCCCTACGTCGACGAAGCGCGCCTGCAGCAAGTCGAGAACGCGCCGGAGAGCGTGCAGATGACACGCACGGCCGCGCAGCGCTCCGTTGTACTGCTCCGGAATGAGCACAATCTGCTGCCGCTCGACAAGAGTGGAAAGGAGATCAAGTCTGTGGCCGTGATTGGGCCGATGGCCGATGCAACGAACGACTTGCTCGGCTTGTGGGGCTCGATGACCAAACCAGGCCCCACCGTGACGATTCTGCAGGGTATTAAGGATAAGGTTGGCGCAGCGGCGAAAGTGCAATATGCTCACGGGCCGAACCTCCGTCGCGACATTCCGTCTTTTTTCGAAGATGTTTCGATGGTTACGGTCAAAGAGCAGCCGAAACAAACGGGGGAGGAATCCCGTAAGGCCATTGAGGACGCAGTGTCGGCGGCGAAGATGAGCGATGTCGCCGTCGTGGTGCTGGGGGAGATCGCCCTGATGAGCGGGGAGGCGGCGTCGCGCTCGTCGCTCAAACTATCCAGCGGGCAGGAGGAACTGCTCGAAGCCGTGACAGCGACCGGCAAACCGGTGGTGCTGGTGCTGGTCAACGGGCGTCCGCTGGATATCTCCTGGGCATCCGAGCATGTAGGGGCGATCCTGGAAGCGTGGTATCCGGGCAGCCAGGGCGGCAACGGGGTCGCCGACGTGCTGTTTGGGGACGCGAATCCGGGCGGACATTTGCCGGTGAGTTGGCCACGCAGCTCCGGCCAGCTTCCTCTTTACTACAACCACAACCGCACCCACCAGCCCGAAGATGCACCGGACTTCCAGTCACGCTACTGGGACATCTCCAGCTTTCCTCTTTATCCGTTCGGCTACGGGATCAGTTATACGAGTTTTTCCTTCGACAACCTGAAGGTGAGCCAGGCTCAGGCGAAGGTGGGGAGCAACGTGGAAGTCTCCGTTGCTGTGGCAAATACGGGTAGCCGCGCGGGGGACACCGTGGTGCAACTCTACACGCACCAGCGAGCGGGGAGCGCGTCCCGACCCGTGCGTGAGTTGAAGGGTTTCCAGCGCACGAACCTGGCAGCGGGCGCAAGGCAGACCGTTCACTTCGTGCTCGGACCGGAGGAGTTGCAATTCTGGAGCCCCACGAAGAAGGCCTGGGTGGTCGAGCCGGAGCATTTTGATGTCTGGGTCGGCGGAGATTCGACGGCGAAGCTGCATGCTGAATTTCAGCTGACTCCCTGATGTGGCAGCGGCATCTCTCGTCACAAAGAGCAGGTCACACAGATTAAGTCCGAATAAGCAGAGTTCTTGTCATCCTGCAAAGCGAAGAACCTCTGCCTTCGCCCCGGGCCCTGCTGCTGACGTTCTCGTTCCAACCTCGTCATTCCACGCGAAATCCTCAGGCGCACAACAGACACTCCTCCGCCGGATAACAAAACCTGATGGAGTCGATAAATAGTTTCGATTTCCGCGAAAGGCAGATCGACGCGTACATTGAGGCGTCGTTGCCCGCATCGAGCGGGGGAATCCGACGCAACGGGAGCCACTGGAGAGTGTTGATTGCTAGGAAGCTGAATGCCGCGCTGGAGACGGCGTTCCTCATCTTAATCCTGACGCAGGGGCTCCGTGCCCAAACATCCGCAACGGCGGACGCCAACTCGCGCCTGGCTCAGCTGGAGCGGCAGGCTGCGGATGCGAAGAGTTCGGCCGACAATGCCTGGATGCTGACCAGCGCGGCTCTGGTCCTGATGATGACCGGGCCCGGGCTGGCTCTTTTCTATGGCGGCTTGGTGCGCAAGAAAAATGTCCTCGGCACCATGATGCAAAGCTTCGCTCTCATGGCGGTGGTCACCGTGACGTGGGGATTGTTCAGCTACAGCTTGTCCTTCGGTGCGGGCAACAGTTTCATCGGCGGACTGCACAACCTTTTTCTCAAGGGTGTGGGAGCTGCTCCCGATCCCGACTATGCGGCAACCATTCCGGCGCAGACTTTCATGGTCTACCAGCTGATGTTTGCCATCATTACTCCGGCCCTGATTGCAGGAGCATTCGCCGAGCGCATGAAATTCAGCGCCCTGGTGCTATTCATGGTTCTGTGGACGATCTTGGTCTATGACCCCATGGCGCATATGGTGTGGGGTAGGGGCGGATTGCTGAATGCCTCGCTGGGCGGGCGATTTCCGACTCTGGATTTTGCTGGCGGAACGGTCGTACACGTGACTTCAGGAGTGTCCGCGCTAGTGTGTGCGTTGTATCTGGGCAAGCGCGTGGGATATCCCGGGGAGTCCATGCCGCCGCATAGTGTGGTGTTGAGTTTCATCGGCGCGTGTCTGCTTTGGGTGGGATGGTTTGGATTTAACGCCGGCAGCGCTTTATCGGCAGGGAGCCTGGCCACCAGCGCGTTCGTGGCGACTCACTTCGCCTCCGCCACCGCTGCTTTGGGATGGGCCGGGGCGGAGTGGATCCGCAACGGCAAGCCGAGCGTGCTGGGAGGAATTTCGGGAGCGGTGGCCGGCCTCGTGGCGATCACTCCCGCATCTGGATTTGTGAAGCCGATGTCGGCGCTCATGATCGGATTGATCGCTGGCGTGTTCTGCTACTGGATGGTGGCGAAAGTGAAGGCGAGATTTGGTTACGACGATTCGCTGGACGCCTTTGGCGTGCATGGAGCCGGAGGAACGCTGGGAGCACTGCTGACGGGAGTTTTCGCCTCAAGCGCGGTCAATCCGATTTTCAAGGACGCGCAAGGCAACCCTCTGGCTTCGGGCTTATTCGAAGGCAATGCTTACCAGTTGGTGAACCAGCTTGTGGGTGTGGCCATCGCCTGGGGTCTGGCGATTGTGGGGACGCTGGTCATCCTGAAGGTTGTGGATGCGACCATCGGACTGCGCGTTTCCGAAGAACACGAAGTACAAGGCCTTGATCTCTCCCAGCACGGAGAAGAAGGCTATTATTGGGAGGTTTCGGCCTAGGCTTTGGCCTTGCGCCCGACTACGACGTAATACATGCAGATCAGGACTTGAGGACAACATGACGAAGGTGGAAGCTGTCATTCAAAACTCCAAGCTGGAAGCGGTGAAGACTGCGCTGCAAGAGATCGGCGTCGAAGGCATGACGGTGCTGGAAGTGCGCGGGCATGGCCGGCAGAAGGGCCATACCGAGGTCTACCGCGGCCGTGAGTACAGTGTGGATCTGATTCCCAAGACCAAGCTGGAGATGGTGCTGGCCGACGCCATGGTGGACAAGGCGGTGCAGGCTATTCTGGGCGCGGCGCGCACCGGAAAGATCGGGGACGGAAAGATTTTTCTATCTCGCGTGGATGAGGCGATCCGCATCCGGAATGATGAACGCGGCGAAGGCGCGCTCTAGCGAAAACAGCCGGAAAAGTGCCGATGTACCGGTTCCGCGAAGGGCGCCGCTTGATCCGCCGAGTGATTCCACAGCCCGGTCGGCGCGGCTGAAAGCGCAGCAGTTCTTATTCACATGGCGGCGTCCTCTTTGATCAGCGAACTCCGGAGCTCTCTCAGCGACCAATCCGCGCGCATCCATCAGGAGTTCGAACTCAGCGGAGACGGGCGCGTCGCGGTCGCGCAACGCACGCGGCTTATCGAAGATATTCTGCTGAAACTGTGGGTGGAAATTATTTCTCCCCAGAGTTCCGGGCCGCCTAATTGTTCCCTGGTCGCCACCGGCGGGTTCGGGCGAGGGTGGCTGTTTCCCCATTCCGATATCGATCTCCTCTTTCTGTTTGGCGACCGCGATGCCGAACAGGCCTTCAAGGATCCGGTGCGGCGTTTCTCGCAGGAACTGTGGGACCTGCGGCTGAAGCTGAGTCCGGCCTCTCGGGTCGTTGGCGAGTGCGACCGCTACGACCCGAACAACACCGAATTTACCATCTCGCTTCTCGACTGCCGGTATCTTGCCGGAGACCACGACCTTTTCCGCCGGCTGCATGACAGAGTCATCCCCAAAGTGGTGATGCGCGAATCCAAGGCGCTGGTGCAGGGCTTGGCGGAAATGACACGCGAGCGGCACGGCAAGTATGGGATGACCCTGTATCATCTCGAGCCGAATCTGAAGGAAGCTCCCGGAGGGCTCCGCGATTACAACGTAGCCTGCTGGCTGGCGCTGATTTCCGCCATGGACAAGCTTCGCGACTGGCCGGACGCGAGTTTGCTGCGGGCGCCGGTGCGCAAGCAGCTCGAAGCGGCGCTGGATTTCCTGATGTCCGCCCGATGCTTTCTGCATTTCCGCCATGGGCGTGACGACAACACGCTGAGCTGGGAGGCGCAAGACGAAGCGGCGGCTCGAAAGATCGGCGCGTCCGATGCCCCTGAGTTGTCGGCAGCTGACTGGATGCGCATCTATTTCGGGCACGCGCGCGCCGTGCAGAGGACGGTGACGCAACTCCTAGAGGAGATTCCGGAAGCCTGGTCGGCTTTGTATCGCCAGGTGCAGAGCTGGCGATCGCGGCTTTCGACGGCGGACTTTTCCGTGGTTGATGGACTCATTTTCCTGCAGCAACCGTCGGCGCTGCAGGATCCCGAAGTGCTGCTGCGGCTGTTTCACTTCATGGCGCATCACGGCCTGAAGTTGAGCGCGACCACGGAGTACCGCATCGAGCAGGCGCTGCCGGCGCTCGCGGCGACGCCGCCGCGGGGCGCGGAACTCTGGCTCTATCTGCAGGAAACCTTGCTGCAGCCGTACGCCGCCGATGCGCTGCGAGCCATGCATTCTCTACGGCTGCTTACTCTGCTGTTGCCGGAACTGAAGCTCATCGATTCGCTGGTGGTCCGCGACTTCTATCACCGTTTCACGGTCGACGAACACTCATTCCTCGCCATCGAGAGCCTGCACCGGCTGAAGCAGTCGCAGTCAGAGTGGGACAAACGTTATGGCGAACTGCTCGGCGAGCTGGAGGATCCGGAACTGCTTTACCTCGCTCTGTTGCTGCACGACACAGGCAAAGGCGCGCCCAACGGAAGTCACGTGTCTGCGAGTATTGAGATTGCCAACCGCGCCATGGATCGGCTGGATGTAGACCCGAAAGAACGCGAGGAAGTGTTGTTTCTCATCGCGAACCATCTCGAAATCTCGGCGACCCTGCGTCGCGACATCTTCGATCCGGCAACCGTGGCGACGTTTGCCGAGAAAATGGGCACGCCGGAGCGGTTAAAGATGCTCTGCCTGCTGACCTACGCCGATATCAAGGCGGTGAATCCAGAGGCTCTGACGCCGTGGAAAGCGGAGAACGTCTGGCAACTGTATATTGCCGCGGAAAACAATCTGAATCGCAGCGCCGACCGCCGGGTGCATGCCGACGTGAATGACGAAAAGCTGGCACGGTTGCGCTCGCTCGCACCCGTGGCCAAAAGTAAGTTCAAAGCGTTCCTGGAGGGATTCCCCCAGCGATATCTGCTGGTGCACACCGCCGAGGAGGTCATGCGTCATATGCAGATGGCCGACCTGCTCGCCAGCGATCCAGTGCAACTGGAACTGAAGCGCGGCCGGCACTGGTATGAATTAACCTTGGTCACGAAGGATCGACCATTTCTCTTCGCCACGCTGGCCGGAGTGTTGGCGGCCTGGGGCATGAATATCGTGAAGGCGAATGCGTTCTCGAATGAGGCGGGAACGGTGGTGGATACGCTGCACTTCACCGACCGCTTCCGCACGCTGGAGTTGAATCTTTCGGAGTGGGCGCGATTCAAGAACAGTGTCATGAGCGTCCTGCTGGGCGAGGCAGATCTGGACAGAATGCTGCGCGACCGGCAGCGATCGGAGAAGGCCACGATCGCCAAAGTAAAAGTGGAGACGAAAATCGAGTTCGACGGCTCGTGTTCCTCGTCCAGTACGCTGGTCCAGGTGATTGCGCAGGATCGTCCGCGTCTGCTGCACCGCATCGCTTCCTGTTTGTCGCATGAGCAGTGCAACATTGAGATCGCGCTGATCGACACCGAGGGGCAGATGGCCATCGATACGTTTTATCTGACGTCGGGCGGAAAGAAACTCGCAGAGGATCATTGCCGGCAGGTGGAGAAGGCGCTGGTGGAGGAATTGAGAGCGGAGTAAGCCGCTCTCCGTTGTGCTGTCCCTTCGGAACGTGCTTCCGTCTTTTGATCGGCCACCTAGCGCGTGCGCCCTGGGCTAACGGATACCGTCCTACGGGGCTCACTTCACCGAGAACTTGAAGACCGTTTTCTGGTGGAATTTCTCGCCCGGTTTCAGGATCACGTTCGGAAAGTCCGGATGATTCGGCGAATCCGGGAAGTGCTGCGTCTCCAGGCAGAATCCGTAGCGGCGCTTGTAAACATGGCCCTGCTTTCCGAGGACCGTACCGTCGAGGAAATTTCCCGTGTAGAACTGCACGCCGGGCTGCGTCGTCGAAACCTCCAGCACGCGTCCGCTGGTCGGCTCATATACGCGAGCCGCCAGCGTCAGGCCGTCGCCTTTACGGTTGATCACCCAGTTGTGATCGTACCCGTGGCCCAGGACGATCTGATCGTAGCTGTCGTCGATGCGCGCCCCGATTTTCGTCGAAGTCGTGAAGTCGAGAGGCGTCCCTTTGACCGAACGCAGTTCGCCGAGCGGAATAAGATTCTTGTCGACCGGCGTGAAGCGGTCGGCGTTGATCATGATTTCGTGATTCAGGATGTCGCTGGTGCCTTCGCCCGCAAGATTGAAATAGCTGTGCTGGCTTAAGTTGATTGGCGTGGCTTTGTCGGTCGTCGCTTCATAATCCAGGATGAGTTCGTTGGCGTCGGTCAGCGTGTACGTCACTTTCACGTGCAGATTCCCGGGGAACCCGTCGTCCCCGTCCTTACTCAGGTAAGTAAACGCGACAGCCGACTTGCCCTTCAGCGCCTGACCCTCCCAAAGCACGCGATCGAATGTCTTCGCAATCCCGCCATGCAGCGTATTGGGCCCATCATTCTTGGGCAAAGGATAGGTCTTGCCGTCAAGCGTGAAGCTGCCGTTGGCGATGCGGTTGGCAAATCGCCCGACAATCGCGCCGATGTAAGGAGGGTTCGGAGTGTAGCCTTCGAGGGTGTCGTGGCCGAGGACGACGTCGCCGAACTTGCCCGCGCGATCAGGGACGCGGATCGAAACGATGATCCCACCATAGTTCATGGCGCGGACTTCAACGCCGTGCGGATTCGTAAGCGTATACAAATTGACAGGCCTCCCGTCCCAGGTGCCGAAGGATTGCTGTTGAACGCCAAGATTCGGTTGTGACGATTGCGCTACCAGGGATGCGCCGATCGCCAGGGCGAGCGAGCACAAAAACAACAGGCGTCTTGGCATCATGGGGGAAGTGTACTACGGGAGTGCTGCTTTGGGGCGGTCCGCTGCTGGACCCACCGGGCAACGCAATTCTGCCCGGCTTCGACACGAGTCGCACAGCGCACTCTCTCTCAAATCGATCCATTCCACCGCATGGGCCGAGGCCATGGCGCAGCGATAGTCCTGGCAGTGGCGGAGGTCCAGCGTGTGCCCCAATTCATGAATCGATTCTTTGTGCAGGCGCTGGAGGAGCAGGGTATCGTCGCGGTCGAGTCCGTAGAACTCCTGACGCAGCCGGTAAAACGAGACAACGGCGCAGGGGCCTCCCAGTTGAGCCTCCCCGAAAACATATTTGAGAATCGGGACGTAGAGATCGACTCCCGTGATGCCGAGCAGGTGGCTGCTGGCGGAGCGAGCCAGAGCCTGCATGCGCTGCAGGATTTCCGAGGAATGATACTGCTGGCGCTCAGCGTGATAGCAAGGTTGGGGATCGAGTTCGGTGGACTCGATCTCGCACGGGACATGCAGACTCTGAGCGATCGCGGCCTGCAGATCGCAGAGGAGTGAGTGATCCACGCCGCCCACCGGAAGCAAGTGCACCAGATTCATGGCGACCAGATTCACCTGCGTCGGAACAGATCGAGCGAATGCCTCGGTTCCCGGCAACTATCGTGCTTCGACCGGGGTGCGAGTCCAGCCGTAACGCTTGAGCTTGTGATGGAGCGTAACGCGGTCGATGCCGAGCACTTCCGCGGCTCGACTCTGGTTGCCGTTGCATTCCTCGAGGATCCGCAGGATGTGTGCGCGCTCGACTTCGTCCAGAGACCGGCCAGCGGCTGCCGAGGGCGGCGCCTTGAAAATGAAGTCCTGCTCGCGAATTTCCGGTTCCTGGGCCACGACCATGGCGCGCTCCACAGCATTTTCGAGTTCGCGAACATTGCCCAGCCACGGCTGTTGCTGCAACTGGTTCATGGCGGCAGGAGCAATGCGGGTGATGCGCTTACTCATGGCCAGAGAAAACTTTCTTACGAAATGTTCTACCAGTGGCGGAATGTCCTCTTTGCGATCGCGCAAAGGCGGCAACTCGATCCGGAATACGTTGAGCCGATAGAAAAGATCCGGGCGGAATGTGCCTTCCTCGATCATGCGTTCGAGATCTTTGTTGGTGGCAGCGACGCAGCGAAAATCAACCTTGATGACCTGGTTTCCGCCCACGCGGGTGATTTCGCGCTCCTGCAGCACGCGCAGCAGGTCGGTCTGGGTCTTCAGGCTGATGTCGC
>Ga0075030_100006314_pt1 | contig 10603 bp, 8 predicted proteins | sample LitLauG_LLR_2012_FD_71393 | JGI IMG/M metagenome (GOLD analysis project Ga0075030, IMG submission 71393) | Freshwater sediment microbial communities from Pennsylvania, USA - Little Laurel Run_MetaG_LLR_2012 | ecosystem: Environmental > Aquatic > Freshwater > Creek > Sediment | place: USA...
TATCAATACCGTGTGCTACAGCATAATCACTGTGTTCAACAGCGGCTTGATTAAAATGTTTTGTTCCTGCGATTGACATAGGCTGTTCTCCTTTGGTGAACGGTTGAACTATAGATTAACAGGCTGTGCTATGAAAGTATAGCACAATCAAAAAGCAAATTACAATCTTATTCCCAATAACCATCAAAAGAAACAGAACCAGTAATAACCTGAGAGGCTGTAGCTGTGCCTACTATAAAACGAGCAGTAGAAGCGATAAACTCACCTGGATTTACTGTAAATGGAGTAGAAAAAGTTACGTTAATATCATTTGCGTTCTGTCCAATTACTGCCCCGACAGCCCATGACTGAGTTCCTACTTTAGTATGTCTTGGAGCTTTTGCATTAACCGCATCAGCAGTAGCTAAAGAAACAGCAGTATGTCCCCATGCTACACCCCAAAGAATTGTGGTTGGAGTAGTAGCTACAACAGCACCAGTATTAATGCCAGTAATTCTCATTCCTGTGCATATAAAACGCTTAGAAGCCTGAGTTGCTGATTGAACTGGAATTTGATAACTAGTTACAATATTATCAGTAGCAGCTAGTAATGAACCAGCTTGAGCGTTCATCTGGAAATGACCGCCTAAACCAGTTACTAATGCAGCAGTATTAGAAGCGGCAGCAGCAGCAGGAATAGCTGTAGAATTTAAATAGTTAGTAGCAGATTCACCAATAACAGAACCAAAAGGCACATTAGCAGCATGTTGACTCATACCAGCTACGATATGAGGCCAAGGTTTCTGCCAATCTGCTTCATTCTGGCCTACCCACATTTCAGCAAGTTTGAATTGTGGTGGTAATGAAGGAGTAGCAGCCATATTATAGACACGAACCAATAACGGTAAGTTAGGCTGATAACATAAACTAGGCAAAGCAGTAGGAGGGGCAAGATCAGCTTGCATTACTCCGTCTACAAAGAATTCAGCACCATCATTATTTAATCTAATCGTAAATCTATGAACAACGTTATCTGATGGAACCGTTAAAGGATTGGTTTGATATTCAGCGCCATTGATAGAACATACACCAATAAAAGTTCCTGCCGCTGTCCATCTAAAACAAATACCATCTAGTAAACCAATTGATGTTGCAGAAGTAATTAATCCTATACCTAATTCTAAAACTTTATTAACAGCAGTATTACAATTAATAGGCATTCCTACAAATTCATAAACAGTTTCATATCCACCATATGTAGCAAAGGTAGTATATGTTTGATAAGCAATACCTACAGTAGCCGCTACTGATAAACCTGAATTCAACCATAAAAAACCACCAGCAGTAGAACCTGCCGAAACAGTCATAGTTGTAGCTGTTTGTTTTAAAGCATCTTGAGGAATAGCATTAGCGGCTGTAGCGGAACCAGCAAAATTAACATAAAATACAGGACGATCTAAAGCGGCTTTTTGTCTACCTTCTTCTGTTACATAAATAGGTCTATATTCTGCTGTATTGTTTACGCCTGGAGTTAAACCACCAACTAAAGTAAAACCAGCTTTAGATACATCTTGAGGTAAATTAACTAATAAACAATTATTAGAATCTACTTCAGCGGTATTACCACTAATAAAACCAGTAATTTTAGCAATTAATCCAGACATAAAAACTCCTTAAACCCAATGATAATTTAAAGCGAATGTTCCAGAGAAATCATATTCAGAAACAGCATAAATATAAAAACCAGAACCAGGAGAAGGCGCACCACAAGAAAGTTTAATAAATAAAGCTGCATATTTATGATCATTAGCATCATGATCAGTTGTATTAATAGCAGCAAAACAAGCTACTGGAATTGATGTTGATAAAATAGTTGCATCATTTACGAATATACTTGCTTCATTGCTTCCCGGTTCTGCGCCAAAATCTAATATAACTTGTCCACCATTACCAGAAGCACCAGTATCACCTTTAGGACCAACATCTTCAAAGGCTAGACTATTCCAAGGTGTTACTCCATCACCAGTTTTGCGTCTTTTAAGAGTCGAATCCCATCCAGATTCACCTAAAGCTAAAACTGTATTATTAGAAGTCCAATTAGCTGTAGTATCTGTTCTTATTTTAAGTATAGTCGTCATGCTGCTGCCCCACCACAATCAATAGTAGTAGGATTAGGTTCTGTAATAGAAGTTCCACAATTAATCTCAACGACAGAACCACCAGAGATATTAATATCTACCTCTTGAAATGATCCATCATCATTAAGAACTATAACTTTAGTCATTATGCTCTAACTGTAAATGATTGTTGAGAAAAGTTAATCGTAACAGTAGCACCAACAGCTTCTATAGGACCGAGCACTTGTGCAATTTGACCAGTAGTGTTTGGAATAGTAGTTGTAGCTCCACCGGAAGTAGAAGGAGATAAAAAAGCATATGAACCAACATTAGCAGCTATAAAAGAACCTAAAGCTACCATTGTATTAAGTCCACGAACATAAACTAAAGCTGTAGCGCTTCCGGCAAAACTAGATAATACAAAACCATGAGCAGGTTTAGTATTATCCGCAGCGATAGCTTTTCGGCAATTACGAGTGCCTGCATTATTATAAATATTAACAAAATCCCCAGCCGCTAAAGCTTCAGTGGTTACAATACTTTGAGTATCAGCACCAATACCAGTAGGCATTAAACTAATATCAAATTTACCTGTAGAATCTGTTTGCGCGAGTTTACTTGCATCACCAGCACCAGCAGATGAAACTACAGGAGATACTTCTTGTAATGATCCATCAGTATTCAAGCTAAGATATTTTGTCATTGAATTATCCTTTATTGTTGACTAAGTAAAATTGGAAGTTGTGGATCAAAAATAAAGGTATTAGAATTAGGAACACTATGTCCTATCATAACTTGATATCGTGTATTAGTTGGTCTACTTGTAGATATATTTCCAGTTGACGTTAACCAATACAATTGATAGTTATTAAAAAAAGTATTCATAACATATGGTTTATTTTTAATTCTAGCTACCTTAACTTGTGAACCTATACCACCAGATTCTAAAGTCATACCTTCTACTAATACTAGTGTATCATCATTAGCTGTAACTTTAAACGCTTGATTATTAGAATTAATTCTAAAGCATGTAAAACTTGCCATAGGCTCTGATAATACAACATTATCATCACCTGAAATAGTAACTGGATTACCAATACCAGTAATACGTCCCTTCGCATCTACGGTAAAAGGAGTAATTGTAGATGGATCATTATTGTATGTTCCAGGTGTTACTCCAGTATTAACTAAAGTGGCAATGTTACCTATTAAAGTAACATCGCCACTTAAATTAAGACTATTTGGTATATCTGATAATAATGCTATTGTTCCTGATTTATCTGGTAAATTATATTCTTGGTTTTGTGTATTTGAATGAATGAAGTTACCAATATAGCCAAGAGGTCCACCTTGACGAAGTTCTAAGCTCCAGACTTCTAAGCCCTGCTCGAACTTTACCGTCATGACGTTCCTATTTTAAGCTTCAACTGCTTCTACAGGCTTATTTTCAATAGCTCTACGAACAGCACCAGCTACGGCAGGAGCAGTAAATACCTTAGAAATACGTTCTTTAATAATTACACACTGTTCAACAGTAAGATCAACTTCATCCTTATAAATAGCTTCACCAATACGGTCAAGTTCAATCTTCTTATCAAGCGGAGTTGTAGCATCTTCCTGAAGAGTAGTCTTAATCGAAAGAGACATTACTTCTTTTAGAGTAAGATTAGGCGCAGTTTCACTAATCTTAAGTGGTTCACCAGAAAAGTCTTTCAGTTCTTGCTTTACGTCGATTTTCACGTTAACTCCGTTGAACGTGGGTTATTGAAATGGCGAATATTCGCCGTGGATTAACTTGTATTAAGGTGCAGGGGTAGGAGTAGGATCTGGATTAGGAGTAGTTTCTACTGGAGGATTTTCAGGAGGAACTACAGGAGCCGCAGCAGTAGCACGAGCCGCGTTATCTTCGTCTAACCATTTCTTTACTAAAGTTTGCTTTAAAGTAAGATAAGCTTGAACATCAGGATCAGAAATTACTTGTGATAATGCTCTTGAAATATTAGGAAGAAGTTCTCTACCAATAACCTTACCATTAGCATCAACAGTAAGTCTTTCCATGTGCATTAATATCGTAAAATCAGTTCCATAATCAGTAAACTCTTCGCCTCTCCATGAACGATCCCATGTTTTAGCAGAAACAGCAATATCTTGTGCGTTCCAAAGAGTCGCCATAAGTTCTCCAGATAAATAATGTATCACAGAATTTTTTGAGTGTCAAGTTGACTAGAACTTCTTAAGCTAAGATTTCAATTGTAGCATTATAAATAGTATATATAGTTCCTGAAGCTACGCTATTAGTAGCATCTACTTCTATTGTATAACTTGTAGCGGCTGTAATAGTAGCTGCTGCTGGAGCGCCATTTTGAGCAGACATAGTATTATTAGTAACCCAATTGGTTACCATAAGACTAGTAGTTGAACGAGCAGTTATTATCCATTCATCATAAAACATTTGGTTAGTTAAAGATGAACCTAAAGTAACTGTGGTTCCTGTCCAAACCGCTACAGGGGTGCCAGCGTTAAAACGAAGAGTAAATGTAGTTGTTCCTGGAGTTGCAGCAGTAGTAAAAGAACCCCAAATTCTTACACGAATTGTTTTGCCAGCAGTAAAGAAGTTAGCAGGTAAAACAGCAGTTCCTACTCCAGTTCCTAAAATATTTGTAATTGTAGTAGCAGAACCATTAGTTCCATTAGCAGTTTGAACAAACATAGTAGTGGTATTAAATTGTTTTAAACCACTAGCATAAAATTCATGTGCTAACTGAGTAGAGTTATAACCAATATATCCAGCAGTAGAAACTGAAGCACTAGCTGTTAGAGTAGCGCCTAAAGTATGAACTGAAGTCGCTGAGAATGTTTGAGCGCCTGTAAAAGTATTAGAAGCATCAGTAATTGCTAATGAGTGAGTTCCTGAAGGAATAGTAATAACAGATGTAGCCGCTGAAGAAAGACCTAATGTTAAAGAAGCAGCAGTATTAGTCGCTAATGTAGAACCAGTTATTAAAGTAAGTGTAGCTGAAGTGGTAGGTGCTGTAATTGTAACTTTATTAATAGTAGAAGAGAATGTTTGTGCGGCTGTCCAAGTATTAGTGCCGCCAAGATACGCTAATGTTCCTGCACCAGCAGGAAAAGTAGGAGTTGATGCTGCTGTTGTAGTTAAAACAAGAGCAAATGCACCACTTGTAGATAAAGAAGAACCACTAGCTATTTGTGGGGTTTGACTAGCGTTCCATTTAGTTGTTCCACTAGCAACTAATTCAACATAACCATAAGCTACATTTAAAACATAAGAAGTTAAAGCAGCATTAATTGAATCTGATCCTGCTCGGTTAATACTAACTGTATTTGTAGTTGTAATTGAACCAGATACATCTATAACTGTAACTCTTTGTCCTGTTATAGTAGCAGCAGGTAATGTAATAGTTCTAGCAGCAGAAATACTTGTAATGATAACTATAACATCTTCTCTATTTGTTATAGTTACATTAGTATCTGCCATAATAATAGGAACTTCTTCGTAGGCTAATACGGCCCACTTACCAGCACCATTTGACTCTAAACAAACCGAAGTATAAGCAGAATTTAAAACCCAGGTTGTTCCTACACCTTCAATCGTGTCAGATCCACCCCTAGTAATAGTAATAGTATTTGTCGAAGTTACAGAACCGGATGAATCAACTACCCAAATAATCTGTCCAGCCTGAGTAGCGGCAGGAAGTGTTAATGTTCTAGCTGTAGAAATAGAAGTATAAGCTAAAATAACTGAAGCTGTTGTTGCAATAACATAATTAGCATCAGCTACAGGTATACGAGTAAATCCTACTGCATTACCATTAAAATAAAGTGATCCACCATTATTATATAATGAATTTGTTGTAGTAGAAGGAGCGCCAGAAGGTATAGTAATACCTTGTGAAGCAGCAAGACCTAAAGGACCACCAATATTTAAAGCTCCACTAATACCTGCACCACCAGTTACAATTAATGTTCCTGTAGTAGCAGTAGTAGAAGCTATATTACCAGGAAGAATAATACTATTTGTGCCTGTAGGATTAGCTAAAATTGCACTTCCAGGACCATTACTATATACCGCAAAATCATAAGTAGATCCAGTTTTACCAACAATCGTCATGCCTGATAAAGCTGTGCAGTTAATTTGTCCATTAGTATATAAAGCAACATTATTAGTAAATAATAAATAACCAGTTGTAATAGTTAAATTAGTTCCAATAGTAGCTGTAGAAGAAGTAGATAAAGTTGTAAATGCACCAGTATTAGGAGTAACGCCACCAACGGGACCATTAATAGATCCAGCAAAAATATCTCCACTAATACCAACACCACCAGTAACTACCAGTGTTCCAGTAGTTGTAGTTGTAGAAGTTACTCCAGCAGGTAATTTAATAGTATTGGTGCCAGTAGGATTAGCTATTAAAATGGTAGAAAGATCAGCGTCATATAAAATAAAATCATTAGTTGAACCAGTTTTAGCTACTACACACATACCATGTGTAGCGTTAGTTTGAACTGTTCCACCAGTAAATAAAGCTACAGCATTAGTAAAGATTAAATATCCAGAAGTCACGGTAAGATTAGTTCCTACCGTAGTAGTTGAAGACGAATTAAGAGTAGTAAATGCACCAGTATTAGGTGTAGTTGCTCCTACCGTTCCATTAAGAGGACCAGAGAACATTGTATTAGCTGTAGCGGTTGTAAATGTAGCTGTGTTAGGAGTTCCTGCACCAATAGGACCGTTATAACCACCAGCATAAATAGAACCACTGATGCCAACGCCACCAGTAACAATTAAAGTGCCTGTGGCGGTAGTAGTAGAACTTACGTTTCCAGGTAAGATAATACTGTTAGTGCCAGTTGGATTACATAAAATCGGCTGAGTAATACCTTGGTTATATAAAGTAAAATCGTAGGTCGTTCCTGTTTTACCTACAATTGACATACCTTTATCAGAATTGAATAAAATACTTGCCTGAGAATAAAATGCTACTGAATTAGTAAAAATCAAATAACCAGTTGTAACTGTTAAATTTGTTCCTACTGTAGAAGTTGTCGTAGTAGATAAAGTTGTAAATGCACCAGAACTAGGAGTAGTGCCGCCAATAGGACCAGGAGCAGCTAAATTTACTGAACCTAACTGAGTTCCATTAAAATATAAAGCTCCAGATATCTGATATAAAGTATTAGCTGTAACTCCAGGAGCGCCTGAAGCTATTACGATACCAGTTGAAGCAGCTAAATTAATAGAACTATTATGATAAGTTACACCTGCTATACCAACACCACCAGATACAACTAAAGCTCCAGTAGTGTAAGAAGAAGAAGCCGTAGTAGAATTTAAAAGAACTGTCATTGTAGATGAAGCAGTTCCCCAAGTTCCAGCAGCGGAAGCATAACCTATTTGTAAAACAGGATTACTTGTATGACCTTGACCAATACCAGCTTGTCCAGAAGAAGCCCAATTAAAATTTAATTGAGGATAAGCTGTTGTTGTGTTATAACCAGCTAAAGCTATATAAGAAGCAGAAGCATTATTAGATAAACCGACTTGAACTAAACCTGAAACAGCATTAGCAATATAAGAAGAACCATTAACGGTTAAAGTAGCAGAACATGTAATGTTTTGTGTAGTAAATGTTCTAGTAGACGGATTCCATGTTAAATAAGTAGAAGAAGTTTTAAAAGAAGAAGATCCACCGGCTGTAGTATCAAATAATGGATAATAAGTAGTATTAGTAGAGTTATCATCTGTAACTGTAGCTCCACCACTTCCTATAGGATTTCCATTAAAATATAAAGTTCCACTAATTTGATAAAGAGTGTTAGTGGTTACTCCAGGAGCGCCACTACCTATAACTATACCTGTTGAAGCTGGTAAGTTAATAGATCCATTAATAAATAAACTTCCAGCTATACCAACGCCACCACCAATAATAAGTGAACCATTAGTATATGCTGTAGAAGCTGTAGAATTAGTTATATTAACTATACCAGATGCATTCAAAGCCGCAGCTTGAACAGTTCCGGTAAATGTTGGACTATTTAGAATATAAGCCATATATTACAGAATATCCCAAGTAGAGCCATTGTATTGAAGAGTAATCGCATTCCATTGAGCAGCAATTGTGATACTAGCAGAACCGTCAATGTTTTTACCATTACCTGAAATAGTAATTGCGTTAACGGAAGAATCTATCTTTTTAAATACACACCAATAACCAGTGGGAGGCGCAGCCATTAAAGTAACAGTAAAAGCACCGGATGTAGCATCTAAACGAAGGAATTTATCGGTAACTACAACAGGATTATAAGTAGAAGTCTTGGTAGAAATACCAGACATATAATCGACATTCATTTGATATTGTAATTTTTGGAATGCCTGCAATAAAGTATCTGTAGCAGCTAACTGAGAAGCATCTGTTCCTAACGAAAAACCAGTTAATACTTTACCTGTAACAGTAGCAGCAGCTAAAGTAGTTGCCATACCTACTGAAGTTACGTCACCAGTTAAATTACCAGTAATAGAAGCAGCAGAACCATCAATAGAAGTAATACCAGTAAGAACTAAAGCGCCTGATGCTCTATTTAAAGCTACAGAAGTTGTGCCGATATATAATGAAGAGTTACCTAATACGCCTGTAGGAATAGTTCCACTTAAATTAGCGGCAGTTAATGAAGTTAAACTAGCGCCTGAACCAGAGAATCCAGTTGCACTAATAACTCCAGTTGAAGGATTGACTTGAACGGCAGTAGTAGCTTTAAGTGCTAAAGAACCTGAAGTAGCAGTTACCCAGGTTAAATACATTGCAGAGTTAGTAGAACTATCTAATGCAATTGTAGAAGTAGCCGCTAAAGTGGCATTCGCAACAGCAGAGTTAATTGCACCACCAGGAATACCAGTGAAGTTTGTGCCAGTTAAAGTAGGGGTTGTTGACCAAGTAGGAGTCGCAGAAGCGGAACCCACTAAAACACCAGCAGCACCAGCTAAAATAGAAGGTGCTCCAGCAGAACTAGTAATAAATACACCATAATTTTGTAATGTAATAAAACCTGTAGCACCAGCACCAGTTTGATAAAGAACCTGACTAGTAGAACCACCAGCAATAGCAGTAGCAGTAGAAGCATTACCAGTTAAAGCACCGACAAAAGTTGTCGATGTAATAGAAGTCATACCGGCTATAGTTGTAAATGTTCCAGAACCAGCATTGATATTAACCGCTGAAGTGCCGATATACATTGTCTGGTTAACAGCAGCTACAGTTACGGCACCAGTAGAACCGTTAACGCTAATAACTTCAGAGGAAATACCGTCAATCTTATCCCAGGTTGTTCCGTTGAAAGCAATTAAATCACCAGCATTCCATTGAGAAATTGTATCTACGGTAGTTGAGCCAGAAACAGATACTTTATAGTAATAACCTTTTGTGCCTACACCAGAAGATAAGCTAGGACTATTAGTAGAAGCATTCCAGGTGCCTTGATAATTTAATGCACCTAATACAGCAGAAGGTAAATAAGTTGTAGATACTTTACCTGTTCCATCAAGAGGACATACGCCACTTGCGGCACCTACAGCAGAAGTTAATACTCTATTACCTAAATCTGTAGTTAAGTTAGTTACAGCAGATTCAGGAATACCACTAAAGTTAGTGCCAGTTAAAGTAGGGGTATTAGACCAAGCAGGAATACCACCTACTACAGTAAGAACATATCCAGTTGTTCCAATACCTAATCTCGCCGGAGTAGGAGTATTAGAAGAACTATAAATGATATCACCTGTAGAAGTCATCGGATCAGCAAAACCCGCTGACATAGCTACCCAGGATCTAGTTCCACCTGTAGTCGAACTTAAAACCCATCCATTTGTTCCAGGATTTCCAAGAGCAGGTTCATAAGCAGCACTAATAGGGTGAACGTGGTTAGCTAAAGCGATTGTTGTGCCTGTTCCATTACTACCAGCACCAGAATCCGCTTGTGGAGCACCGCCTAAAACCGCATAAGTAAATGTTCCAGTTCCATTGTTATATAAAACACCAGCAGAGTTAGCCAAAGCACCAATACTAGCTAAGTTAGTGTTAGCTGCCTGATAAGCTGAAGAAGCTGTATAAGCGGCACTACCTAAAGTGCCGCCACCACCAATATCTAAAACAGCCGCATCTGTGCCTTGTATTGTAAGACTATTCTTAAATGTCATAGTCTTACTAGCTGTGCCACCAGCGATAGTGAATCCCTGAGCAGCAGCAGCTAAAGTTAAACCATTAACACTAGTCGGAGTAATCGCGCCTAATGTAATAGTTAAATTAGGAGTAGCGCCACCAGAAGAAGAACCTGATACGCCATTAGCTGTAGTTATACCAATAGCAGTTACAGTTCCAACTCCATATCCTTGTGCTTTAACGAAAGCAGTAGTAGCGATACTAGTGCTATTATCAGCAGTAGTAGGAGTAGGAGCTTGAGGATTGCCCGTAAATACGGGACTATTTAAAATATAA
>Ga0075030_100006316_pt1 | contig 10602 bp, 8 predicted proteins | sample LitLauG_LLR_2012_FD_71393 | JGI IMG/M metagenome (GOLD analysis project Ga0075030, IMG submission 71393) | Freshwater sediment microbial communities from Pennsylvania, USA - Little Laurel Run_MetaG_LLR_2012 | ecosystem: Environmental > Aquatic > Freshwater > Creek > Sediment | place: USA...
AATCCCGCAAAGTACGCGGGATTCCCACTTTCCCACCGCCCCTGCTACGGCTGCTGTCTAACTGAAACCGGACATTTCATGTGCTACGAAAACCGGACATTTTAACTTGCTACCGACACAGAACCATTCGGTTTCGCGGCAAAGAGTATAAGCTTACCCGCAACCAAGCGAAGATCGTTAAACTGCTCCATGACGCCCATCGGAGTCGTACACCAGCAGTAGGGAAGGATTTGTTGCTTGGGGCCATCGAATCAGAGACAAGCCGCGTGCGAGATTCCTTCAAGAAATCGCCACTTTGGGGCACTTTGATTATTCCGAATCAAAAGCCCCGCGGCACGTACCAGCTAAACCTCAAATAGCTCGAAATCCGAGCGTTCCCTCGAAATACCCGATTGCGGCACCACATGCGACACCCGTCCCTCGACTACAACTGTTGTCAGACAGCGTCATGGTGGACATCCGCAGAATCCGACAAGCCGCTCGTATGAGCCAGGTCGAGATCTGTGGGCTCACACACATCAGTCGGCCTAGGCTCTCCGCCGCTGAGAATGGCTACCTGGAGTTAAGCCACGGCGAGCTAGCGGCGATCCAAGCTGTCATCGCCGAGGAACCTGAAAGGCGTGCGAACAATATCCGACAGGTATTCGCTGAGCACGCGGCTACCAACAGCGTAAGGAGTGCCAAAGCGCTCTTGGAACCACTTACGAATTTTGCGCCTCGCGCGACGTCGAAAGGTGGGAGATCTTGAGCAGATATGAACGCTCAATCCTCGGCGCCATTCTGCTCGATGGCAAGGTCTATGAACAGGCGGCTGAACTTCGGACCGATGATCTCTCCCTCGACTCCCATCGCCGCATTTTTGTCTGCATGGGCGATCTGTTCGCGACTGGACAACCAATCGACATATTGACGGTGATCGAAGAGTTGGAGCGCCGCAAAGAACTCCAGGCCGTTGGCGATGCTGCCTACGTTTCGGGCCTCTTGGACGACGTTCCGGACAGCGCGTCGATAAAGCACTATGTTCAGATGGTGCGCCAGGCGGCCGAGCGGAGGCGTGCAGCGAAGCTGGTGGAGAAAGCACAGCGGCTTGCGGAGGATCCTAGTGTCCCCACGGCCGCACTGGCAGAAATTGGCAACGATTTGACGGAACTAGCCGCTGGCGTTGAGCCTCTGCCACCCCAGTTCTCCGAGGACGCACTGGCGCTGCGCTTCTCGCGAAAATATGAAGGTGAGCTGCGCTATGTCGATGGATGGGGACGGTGGATGTGCTGGGATGGAACGCGATGGCGCGAAGACGATACGTTAGCCGTTTTCGACCGATGCCGCGACGTCTGCCGGCGTGCGAGTTCAGAATGCGGGGACGCCCAGGAACGCGCTGCCATCAAGATTGCAGCAGCGCAAACGGTTGCCGCAATCGAACGGCTCGCCCGAGCTGACCGCCGGCACGCAGCAAAGATTGAACAGTGGGATGCTGATCCCTGGCTACTCAACACACCTGCGGGTACGGTCAATCTCCGCACAGGAGAAATCCACAAGCACCGTCGAGAAGAATACATCACGAAAATCACAGCGGCTGGCCCCAGTGGCGATTGCCCGCTCTGGCTGCGGTTTCTTGAGCGTGTTACTGGCGGCGATTCGGAGCTACGGTCATTCCTTCAGCGCATGATTGGCTATGCTCTGACGGGTTCCACGCGTGAGAATGCGTTGTTTTTCCTCTACGGTAGCGGCGCGAATGGCAAAACAGTGTTCCTTACCACTCTTGCAGGTGTGCTCGGGGAATATGCGCGAACTGCCCCAATTGAAGCGTTCCTCGCATCCAACAACGAGCATCATCCGACGGAAATTGCTGGACTGCGGGGCGCGCGGCTCGTTACCGCGGTGGAGACCGAGGACGGGCGTCGCTGGGCGGAGAGCAAATTAAAAGCGCTGACTGGTGGCGACAGAATCGCAGCGCGTTTCATGCGGCAAGACTTCTTTGAGTTTACGCCTCAATTCAAGCTGCTAATCGCCGGAAATCACAAACCGGGCTTGCGGACCGTGGACGAGGCGATGCGTCGTCGGTTTAACCTCCTGCCTTTTTCCGTGGAAATTCCCGCACAGGAACGAGACGCGGAACTCGGTGAAAAGCTTCGGTCAGAGTGGGGCGGGGTTCTACAATGGGCCGTTTCCGGTTGCCTCGAATGGCAGCGAGAAGGACTCAAGCCAGCCGTTGCTGTGCGTGAAGCGACCGCCGCATACCTTGCGAATGAGGATTCCGTTGGCCGCTGGCTTGAGGAACGTTGCCTCGCTGACTCGCGTCTCTGGACTTCCTCAAGCGCCCTTTTTAAAGACTGGACGGTTTGGTGCAAGCAAGCCGGTGAGAGGGAGAGGTCGCAAAGGGAGTTTGCGCAAGATCTCGAAAAACGCGGGTTCGCTCCGAAGCCAACTCGGGCGGCCCGCGGATTTCTCGGAATCGGGCTCAGAACCCACTCTGTGACGCTTGTGACGGATCAACCTAATATCCTCGTCCACACACACGCGCGTGGACGCCCTGTATAGCTGGAAGTGTCACAAGCGTCACAGACGGATCAAGACAGCAGCGCAAACACAGAGAGCATGATTTCAGAGCGGACACAACACGAATGGCTGGATCTTAAGGCGCTGACGCTGTACGCCTGTGTTCTCAGAACGAAGGCTTATGCGAGGCATTCTCAGAGCGGCATAAGCGGCACAGGGCAGGAGCGGGGAGAATGACAAGCCTGAGGGACAGTTTGCTTTCCCCGGAAGAATTGGCGCAGAATCTTGACCTGTCGCCGGCGACGCTAGCGGACTGGAGATCACAGAAGAAAGGTCCAGGGTATTTGAAAGCTGGCCGACGCGTCTGGTATCCGATAGTACAGGTTGACAGATGGATTCGATCCCAAATCCGGGAGACAAGCAATGTCACTGAGGAATCGCAACGGAATATGGAACTACCGCTTCAAACTGGACGGCAAGGAATACAGCGGAACAACCGACTTGGCCGCCACAAGACAAAACACGAGAGCGGCTCAAGACAAAGAATCGGAACATCGCCAGGGGCCGAGGGAGGGCCGCCGCCCTCTGCGTCCGATCCGGGTCCGTGAGTTCAATGAAGCGATAAGGGATTTCCTTGAGTGGGCGAAGATGGAATACCGAGCACACCCCAACACCTATCGCCGGTTGGCCACTAGTCTCACCAGCGCAAGACAGTTCCTTGGAAGAGAACCGGTGAGTCTGATCGACTCAGGACGCCTGGAAGAATATAAGGCTTGGCGAGTGAACAGCCACGGAATTCGGGACATCACTTTGCGACACGACCTTCACGCGCTCTCGAAATTCTTCGGTTATGCAGTTACGCAACGTTGGGCCGGTGACAACCCCGTTCGCAATGTGAAGATACCCTCAGACGCGGACGCTATTCGTATTCACGTGCTCACACCTGAGGAAGAACGGCAATATTTTCTGCGCGCTGCGAAGCACAGAGACCTCAATGATCTAGGGCGCTTGATCCTAAACCAAGGCATGCGGCCCGATGAAGTTACGAGCCTCGGAAAGGTGGGGGTGGACCTTAATCGGGGTCAGCTAAGGATAGCAAGCGGGAAGTCACCCGCGGCGCGACGCACTCTAGACCTGACGAGCGAGAGCCGAGCAATTCTCGCCCGGCGGATGTCTGGCGATTCCAAGTGGATCTTTCCTTCGCCTCGAAATCCGGGCCAACACATTACACGACTCAATGGTGCGCATGACCGAGTTTGTGCGGCGGCGTCGGAATCCGGAATTGAATTCGCATTCGTGCTGTACGACTTCCGCCATACTTTTGCAACCCGCCTCGCCCAGGCTGGTATCGACCTTGCCACATTGGCGGCGATTCTTGGTCACAGCTCGATTCGCCTGGTGCAGCGCTACGTGCATCCAACGGCCGAGCATAAGCGCAGCGCGATGCTCCACTATGACGAGATTTTGAGAGCCACCGAGAAGGCAGCGAGTACACAGGAAGAGAGGCCAAATTGAAGGGAGAAAATCGTGTCCGCTTTTTGTCCGCCCCTAGGGCCAAATTTGGCCAATTTTGCCCCTTTGAGGCCCAACTAGCACGAAACCTCAAATCGGACCTAACTGCAATCCGAGCAAGCAATTGCAAGAAAAGAAATGGAGGCGCGGGTGAGAATCGAACTCACGCGTAAAGGTTTTGCAGACCTCTCCCTTACCACTTGGGTACCGCGCCCAGCTCTTTCACCTTAGAACCTGTGCCCCGGGCTTGTCCAGACGCCTTCGTGCGCCTTTGTGACCTTGGTGGTCAACGGTTTCGCAACCGGATTTGTGCTACAACACCAGACATGAGTCTGACGCTGAATTCACCTGCGACATCAACGACACCGCGTGGGATGGAGGCACCAGCGACCGCGCCCGTAAACCCGGCAAAGGATGCGTCCTCGATCTGCCCCAATTGCTCGGCCGAGTTGCACGGACACCACTGCAAGGTGGTCTGCAAGAAATGCGGATTCTACTTGAGCTGCTCTGATTTTTATTGACTCTCGAGACGGCTGCGCCGGATCGATATCCTCACACCGCAACGGTGATGCGGCCCCGCGTAACGCGCTATTGGGTGTGGTGCGTAACCAGGCTTCCACAGGCGGTCGCGGTTGGCGGAGTACCAGTTTCTGCTCTTAATGCGGGAATTCGATCCTCCTCTTACAATAGTTGGGACTTTGATCATCTTCATGTGAGGTGTTTCGTATGCAACGCAAGGCAAGCGCAGTGTGGAAAGGCGGTCTCAAAGAGGGGCAGGGGACAGTCTCGTCCGCCAGTGGCATTCTTTCCAACACAAAGTATTCGTTCACCACGCGGTTTGAAAATGCGCCCGGGACAAATCCGGAAGAATTGATTGCTGCGGCGCATGCCGCGTGCTTCTCCATGGCGCTCTCGGCGCAACTGGGAGGCGCGAACCTGACGCCCGAGAGCATCAGCACAGCGGCCACCCTCACCATGGAAAAACTCGATGCCGGCTGGACCATCACGGCCGTGCACCTGGACGTAATTGCCAAGGTGCCGGGCGCGACAGCCGAGGCCTTCACCACAGCCGCGCAGAATGCCAAAGCCGGCTGCCCAGTGTCCAAGGTGCTGAACGCCAAGATTACGATGGATGCGAAGCTGGGCTAAGGCTGGGGGCGTTGGACGAAGGCTGGCGGGAGCTGACCCTGCAAACGGCGAAGTGTTTCACGTGAAACACTGTGCTGTCTATATTGTACGTATAATAATATACATAAATACGGCGTATCCTAAACCAACGAAACAGTTTGCCCGGTTGCGGAGAACGCTCGATTCCCGAGGCGCCTAGCTTTGCGAGCGCAAAATCTGACGCAACTTTTGATTGATCGTAACCGCTTCCTGCGAGGCCTGATCGATCAGCTCAACCCAGCGCCGTGAATTTTCGGGTGGGCCCGCCTGCGAAATCAGGTAGGTGGCTTGCACGATGGTTTCCAGCGCATTGCTCAGATCGTGCGCCAAAGTGCGGAGTTCTTTCGCCACCTCGGCCGGAATTTTATCGGGATCGTCTCCCATGGTCTTCGGCCTTCCGTCGCCCTCGCCAGTTTGACACGCGGACGCCGGGCGGTAGATAGTAGTGTAGTCGCTCCCGTGTCGTTCCCAAGAGTGGCCCTGCCGATTTTTTCTCTGTATGCGGATATGGCGGAACTGGCAGACGCGCTAGGTTCAGGTCCTAGTGGCCGCAAGGTCGTGGAGGTTCGAGTCCTCTTATCCGCACCAAAAACAACATCTAGTCCTTAGCCTTTAGTCTTGGAGGGAATTCAAGTCCCGAAGGGACGATCGAGAATAGCCCAGCGCTTTCAGCGTTGGGAACGGGGAATTAAACGGCGCAAGTCCGGAGGGACGACCCAGCCCTCGCCTTAACGCGAAAGCTGCAGCTTTCAGTTACGCGCCCGCCGATAACCGGTGCGTGCTCCGGCTCTGCGCAATCCCGTACTGGCGGATTTTATAGAGCAAAGCTTTGTAGCTGATCTTCAGAAGCGCCGCGGCTTGCTTGCGGTTCCAATTAGTCTCTTCCAGAGCGCGGGCGATGGCTTCGGCCTCCGCCTCATCCTTGGCATTGCGCGACAGCGACTTCAGGCCGCCCCCGTTATCGTCGCCTGCACTCCTGCCCCCTACGTCGCTGTGTACTCCTCCACCACCATCGGGCCGCGGCTGCAATTCGGATGCGGCCAGGGTTTCGTCTCCCAAAACCAGATAGCGCTTGATGAAGTTGCTCAGTTCGCGCAGGTTGCCAGGCCAGGAATGCCGCAGGCACGCCTCCATCAACGCCCCCGAAAGGGGCAACGGGGGACGCGCGTACGACTCCGACATGCGCGACATGAAATGCTTCAGCAGGATCGGGATTTCTTCCTTGCGATCGCGCAACGGCGGCAGCGACATGGTGAATGCGTTCAAACGGTAGTAGAGATCCTCACGCAAGCGCTTGCTTTCGAGCGCCGCGGGAATGTCAATGTTGGTCGCGGCCAGGATGCGAACATCCACTTTGATCACGGTACGGCTGCCCAGGCGCGAAAAGGTTTGGTCCTGGAGCACATGCAGCAGCTTGGCTTGCAGCAGGGCCGGCATTTCCCCGATTTCATCGAGCAGGATCGTGCCCTTGTTGCACAGCTCGAACTTGCCCGGCTTGGCGTGGTTGGCTCCGGTAAACGCGCCCGCTTCGTATCCGAACAGTTCGCTTTCCAGCAAGTCGGCGGGCACGGCCGCGCAATTCACTTTGAGGAACGTGCGGTGGGCCCGCGGCGAAAGTTTATGGATCAGCCGGGCTAGTACCTCCTTGCCCGTGCCGCTCTCGCCGAGCAACAGTACTGGGATATCGACGTTGGCGACCAGCGCGGCCTGCGAGCGGATCTTTTTCATCGCTGGGCTGGCCGCAACGAAGAACACGTCGTCGCACAGTTCTTCGATGTCGCCCGCATAGTTCTCGGTCTTGGCCGTGCCCACGCAACTCCCAATGACCGCGTCGAGTTCGGCTTTCTGGAAGGGCTTGGTCAGATAATCGATCGCTCCCAGACGCATGGCTTGCACTACTTTGCGCGTATCGTTCACGCAGGAGAGCATCACGACTTTCAATCCGGGCTTCAGGTGCCGCAGTTGTTCGAGCGTCTGCAGCCCGTCGATGCCGGGCATGAGCAGATCGAGCAACACCAGGTCCGGGTGCAATCCTTTTTGAACGCACTCGACCGCTTCTTCGCCGGTGCTGGCGGTTTGAACTTTGTGCTCATCCACTTCCAGCAGGGTGCGGATGTAACGCAACATTCCCGGTTCGTCATCCACCAGCAGTATGTTGGCGGCTTGGCTCATTGGTTTCCTCTTTGCGAGCTGCTAAAAATAGGTTTGAGGGGGATGAGAAACGAAAACTTGGCGCCCGCGCCGGGTTCGCTTTCCACCCAGATCTTGCCGCTCATGCCTTGCAGCAGACGGCGGGCGATGGCCAGTCCCAGTCCCATGCCCTCGGCGGATTCGCTGCCCGGCTGGCGGAAGAAGTCATCGAAAATCTCCAGGTGAAACTCGGGACGAATGCCGGGGCCGGTATCGGACACGCTGACTTTGACGGCGTTCGGCACGTTCGTCGATTGGCGTCGCCGCTCTCCCCCGGCCGGAGACGTGCTGGCGCCGCGGCGCTCCCACATATGCGGTTCGGCATGCAGCCAGACAGTGCCGCCTTGCGGTGTGTACTTGCAAGCGTTTTCCAGAAGATTGGAAATTACGCGCTGAATCTTAGGCGCATCGAAGGCGAACGGCGTGAGCTTGTCGTTGGCCAGAAAATATAACGCCAGGCCGCGCTCCTGAAACCGTCCCGACCAGTGCCGGCATACTTCCGAGAGGCAGGCGTTCATGTCGCCTTCCACGTACTGCATGCGCAGTTCGCCGATTTCGAGCACGCTGAAGGTCAGGAAGTCCTGGATAAATTGCTGCAAGCGTTGTCCGCTGGAAAACATGTCGCCCATGACTTCGCGTTGGCGGTCATTCAGCGGCCCAAGTTTTTGGCTTTGCAGCAGTTCAATGTACCCATTGAGGATCGCCAGCGGTGTCTTAAGATCGTGGGCGGCAGAGGCGAGAGCGTTTGTGGTCTTGCGAAAACGATCCCGCAACTGTTCTAGTTCGCGAGCTACCTCCTCCGACGATCCGGGCACGCTAGTTTGCGCGGCGGTGTCTGCCGGCGGGCCACCTTGCGGACCCGTGCCGATGGGGGCAGCGGCTGGGCTTTTGTCAGACATTGAAGCCATGGCGAACCAATAACGTCCAGTGTTGGGGAGGGAATTGTACTACCTATCAAACGTGGGGATACCAGCGATCCTATGTCACGTACCACAGGCTGTCAATGGCACCAAAGGCGAAAAACCTTGCACTCTTCTGACCTGACCGAAGGTCAGCAGAAATTCAATACAGATCGGCGCTTCTAGGTCAATCCGCCTGTCAGGGGCTTGTTTTGAGGCGATTGAGGGTCTTGTGGAATGTCTCCGTGGTTTTGGCCCATAAGGTGCGGTCTCGATAGTGCTAAGACCTCAGATTGGTGGTCAATACACGTGCGTCGCAGCCTATCGAAGAAGGAAGAGCGGAAATGGGCCCGTTTACAACTCGCCATTCCGGTTTTTGTCCGCACCCGCGATGGCAACGGCAAGGATTGCCTGGAGTTTGCCACCGCCATCAACATCTCTGCTGGAGGTGCTTTGGTAGTAGTTCGCCGTTCTTTACCTAAGTCAACCTTGGTTTCACTGGAGATTCCGAGCGCTCCCATCGGGCCCACCGACGGATTGAAAACTTCTTCGCGCGTCATGCAAGCCAAGGCAGTTTGGGTCGGCCATCTCGATGATTACCACCTCCTGGGTCTGAAGTTTGCCCGCCCCCTGACCACCGACGCCGCTGCGGTTTCCGGCAGGCATTTGAGGAAAGTCGGTATCCCGGTGTGAAATGTTTTTCCCTCCCCTGGTCCTCTTCCAGATAGCACTTTGGTGCCATGACACAGGCCCCAGCCTTCAAGGTATCATCGCTCTAAGCTGTTCATAAGCTGAGCGTTTAGGGAAATCATTCCAGCCGCTCCGCTACCTCCCCTGGTTTGGTGCTTCGGATGCACTTTTAGTGCATGCGGATGAACACTCTCCGCCAAGGGGTGCAAGTCTGATGACGACACTTTCGGTAAGTTCTCTGGCGCAATCGCTCGGCGAAGTTCCCCCTGACAGCATAATCTTTGGCCACTCGGAGGCCATGCAGGCCGTTCGCTCGCGCCTGTCAAAAGTAGCCGCCGCCAACGTTCCCGTCCTGATCACCGGCGAGAGCGGCACCGGAAAAGACATCATTGCCCGCCTCATTCATGGGCTCTCGCCGTGGAAAGTTGGACCCTATGTAAAGGTGAACTGTCCTGCCATTCCCGGAACGCTGCTGGAAAGCGAACTCTTCGGCTACGAAAAAGGAGCCTTCACGGGCGCATTCGGCATGAAGCCAGGGCGGGTAGAAATGGCCCATCGTGGCACTCTGTTCCTGGATGAGATTTCCGAACTCGACCCGTCGCTGCAATCGAAGCTCCTGCAACTCTTGCAGGACGGCCAGTTCTGCCGCATCGGCGCCCAGGAAGACAAGAAAGTCGAGGTGCGCGTCGTCTGCGCCACCAACCGCAACCTGGAAGCGGAGATCGAATCGGGGACTTTCCGCCAGGATCTTTACTACCGCATCAACGTGGTGAATCTCCGCATGCCTTCGCTGCGCGAGCGGCGCGGCGACATTGAAGATTTGTGCGCCTACTTCCTCGAATACTACAACCGCAAGTTCAACTGTAAGGCTCGGCCGATCTCGCAGGAAGTGCTGGCCGTGCTGCAGAAATACCACTGGCCGGGAAACATCCGCGAACTGGAAAACCTGATCAAGCGCTACGTGATCCTGGGCCATGAAGAAGTGATCACCAACGATCTGGTTGCGCGCGAGCCCGACTTTTTCAATCCCGATTTGATCTCGTTCGACGGGCCGATTTCTCTGAAAAAGATGACGCGCCAATGTGTGCGCGAACTGGAGCGCAAGGTCATCCTGAAGGTGCTGCAACAGCATCACTGGAATCGTAAGCAGGCCGCCCGCACGCTGGGCATCAGCTATCGCGCCCTGCTCTACAAGATCCGCGACGCTGGCTTGCCCTCCAACCGCGCTCTACGACTCCGGCAGGCGGAAAAAATCGCCGGCCTGAGCGAGACCAAACCCAGCAGCGGCGCAGCCGCCGACTGAGTAAGAATCACGAGGCACGGTCGCCCTTTCGACAAGCTCAGGGCAGGCCCTAGACGGTCCAAGAAGCGCACAGTTCGCCTACTCACATGAGGCTTACCTGCCTCTCCTTGCACTGCGGTACAATCCCTCCGCATGGCCACCTGCTCCGGCTGCGGGGCTGTCTGTTCCGACAACGTCCGCTTTTGCGCTTCGTGCGGACATGCCATCGCCGTACTCGACACGCCGACGCTCGATCCGGATGGGACCGCTGTCGCGCCTAAGGCAGCTTCTTCAAGCTCGTCCCCGCAGCAAGGACATGGCGGATTCGCGCCGGGCACGGTTCTCGTGGAGCGGTACCGGATCGTC
>Ga0075030_100006321_pt1 | contig 10600 bp, 7 predicted proteins | sample LitLauG_LLR_2012_FD_71393 | JGI IMG/M metagenome (GOLD analysis project Ga0075030, IMG submission 71393) | Freshwater sediment microbial communities from Pennsylvania, USA - Little Laurel Run_MetaG_LLR_2012 | ecosystem: Environmental > Aquatic > Freshwater > Creek > Sediment | place: USA...
GGGATGGATGGGACGGGCTTGTTGTTTGACGAGTTGCTTCCATGCCTTTCTACAGATACGCAAGCGAAGGTCGTGAGCTATCCGGATCACGCTTATCTTTCTTATCAGAAGCTAGAGGAGCTTGTGGTGAGGCAACTGCCGGTGAGGCGTAAGTACATCATCATGGCGGAGTCGTTCTCGGGGCCGATCGCGCTACGCGTGGCACACAGACTTGTTGGCGGAGGCAGACTGGAGGCAGTTGTTCTGGTGGCGAGTTTTGCCTATCGGCCACAGGGGTGGATGGGTTTTGTTTTGGCTCGGTTGCCGCTGAAAATGATCTTTAGCATGCCTCTCCCGAACTTCGTTCTGCGAACGCTGCTGTTAGGGGAGTCGGCGTCGCCGGGCATTATTAAGCGAACGGGTGAGGTGATTCGACAGGTTGCGCCGGCGGTGCTTGCTGGGCGGTTGAGAGAGGCGCTCACTAGTGACTATGGCAAACGGCGGGTTGATCCGGCGCTAAGGGTGGTTGCCGTTTTTGCGGACGGCGATCGTTTGCTTGGGAGAGAGGCGAGGCGGTCGATCGCTGACGTTTGTGAGCAGGCAGAGGTGGAGATTGTTGACGCTCCGCATTTTGCTTTGCAGGTAAGGCCAAGAACGGTTTTGGAGGCTTTGCTCAGGCTGGGTATTTTGCTCTGAGTGAAGTTTGCGTTGCGCTGTCGCTCCGATTGAACGATAAAATCATTCTGGGGTTGTTTGATTTTTTCCATTCAAAGGAGAGTTGTATGAGAAGTATATTCTGTTTCAGTGCCCTGGCAGCACTGAGTGCTTGGCAGGCTTGCGCACAACAAGAAGTCCGCCAAGCAATGATCACGGGCAAGTCAGGAGGCCCGAAATGCACAATCGAGGTGGAGATCGACGCTGTCGCCGATGTTGAAATTCACGGCACTACCGCCCGGCTGCACACTCTCGCCGGCGGACCGGCAGTCTGGCGCAGGTTCGAGTGTAACGTACCCATGCCCGCCTATCCCGCTAACTTTCGTTTTCGGGGAATCGACGGTCGCGGTCGCCAAACTCTGATTGGCGAGCCGGTGTCCAGCGGTGTGGCTGTCGTTCGCCTCGAAGATCCCAGACCCGGCCGCGAGGGCTACACATTCGATCTGATGTGGAATGGCGAGGCGGGGCCGCAACCCGGTCCCGGTTACCCGCAAGCGGGTATCCCGCAGCCAGGCTATCCGCCGCAAGCGCAACCGCTGCCTCCCGGTGTCCGCGATCGCGACCATGATGGCGACCGCGACAGGCGCTTCGGCCGAGAGGAAGCGATTCGCGTTTGCGCCGAATCGGCGCAAGATCAGCTCCGGAGGAATTCATTCACAGACCTAAGTGTCCTTGAAGTCAAGATGGATGACGACGCAGGCAGGGGCGATTGGATTTATGGCAAACTCGCTGCCCGCCGCGGTCCGGCGCCTGAGACGTTCGGTTTTGCATGCTCAGTCGATTTCGAAGCCAGGCGCGTGAGTCCAGCTAGTATTCGTCATGCCAATGACGGTTACTATGGCGGCGGCGACGAAGATATCAACCGCTTTACTCGGGAGCGTGCCATTCGCGCATGTGGTGAGGCCGTGCAAGATCGGCTCCGTCACGATGGCTTCACCGACTTCGAGATGCGCAAGGTCGACGTTGACGATCGGCCGGGCAATAACGACTGGATTGTCGGAGACCTGGTAGCCCGCCGAGGCGATGGCGACCGCGACCGGTTCGAATTTTCCTGTTCCGTCGATTTCGAACACGGCCGACTTCGCTCCATTAATGTAAACCGCGACTGGCACTAGCGCAAAAAACCATAGAGAGCCGGCCACTGGTGTGCCGGCTCTCGAAAAGGCATTGACCACTCTGATCTGCCGCACTTGCCAAGTCCGAAGCTTAGAAAGCCAAACTTTGCAAGTGCGGGCGGAAGTTGACGCTGGTGTGCCACGTTTGATGCCGAAACAAAAATCACTTCTTAGGCGTCACGGTTAGGGAAACCTTTGCTGAGTCGGTTTGATAGTTGGCAGTGTCTGTTGGCGTAAAGGTCGCCGACAGAACGTCTGTGCCCTGCGGCGGGACGGTTCCGGCCGGTGGGTTGTAGACAAATGTGCCGGGCAGGTTGGACTTAGCGTCGAGTTGCAGGGCGCCGAGAGGCGTGCCCACAGTAATCGCGGCGGGCTGAGCCCACTGGATTTGCGGGAGCGCCTTCAGTACGATTAGTGTCGCGCTAACGGTGATGGTTTTGTAGTCTGTCGCGTCATTGGGTGTAAACGTTGCAGACAGCGGTTGATTGCCCGCGTGGAGAACTGTGCCGGCTGCTGGTGTGTAAGTGAACTTACCTGGTACTGAGGGCAAGGCATCCAGTTGAAGCGGACCAAGCGGAGTTCCGTAAACGATGGGTATTGGCACCCAGAGCACAACTGGAGTCGCCTGGTTGACCTGCAAAGTGACCGTAGCGGTGACGATGTTGTAAGCCGACGTGTTCGTGGGCGTGAAGGTTGCGGAAAGGGTATGTGCCCCTGCAGACAAGAGCGTCCTCGCGGGCGGATTGTAGGTAAATGTTCCCGGGACGTTCGCGGTCGCATCTAATTGAGAGCCTGATAAGGGCGTCCCGTAGGTGACAGGGGCCGGCGTGGGCCAAGTAATCACGGGATTGGTTTTGCCCGTTGGAGTGGTTATCGTCAACACCCCAGCCACATAGGCGATAGTGTAATTGCTGTCGACTGCGCCAGAGCAGGTGGTCGGATACGTACCGGCCGGACTGTTGCTAGTGGCGGTTGTTGAACAAGTAGGAGGCGTTGTCAGTCCGCTCGGAGGCGTAGCAGAGTTCACCACGCTGCCGTAGGTGTAACTGGCAGTGATGGTTGGGATTGTTCCGCCGTAAGTTAGCGTGCCGCCACTGGCCGTGATCGTCAAGGGCGCTGCGCTCACGGTGACGCTTCCCGGCGCATAACTAATCGTGTAGTTCGCATCCACTGCTCCGGAGCAAGTGCTGGGATAGGAGCCCACTGGGCTGTTGCTAGTGGCGGTTGTTGAACAAGTGGGAGGCGTTGTCAGTCCGCCAGGAGGCGTAGCAGAGTTCACCACGCTGCCGTAGGTGTAACTGGCAGTGATGGTGGGGACTGTTCCACCGTAAGTCATTGTTGCGCTGCTCGCTGTAATGGTCAGCATCGGGATGGTTCCGCTGACATTGAGTGTCGCCGTCGCGGTTACGTTGCCAACTACAGGATTGCTGCCAGTACCTGTCACGGTGTGTGTCCCAGTAGCGGCGGGTGTACATAGAGCGCCGGTGCAAGAGCCATCAGGCATGATGCCGTATGTGATTGTGCCAATTGCCGTGCTGTTGCCAAAGAAATCCAAGCCGCTCGCCGTGTAGGCTTGCCCAGCGCCGAGGGCAATCGATGTCGTTGGCGGACCGAGGGTGAGAGCGTACAACGGACCCGGAGACGTCCAGGTCACTTGTGCGGGGCTCGTCGACTGGAGTGCGCCGATGGCCGCGGTGAAGGAATCCGTCCCTGTCTGACCTAAAGTATCCGTCAACGTGAAGGTTGCATTACCGTTAGCGTCAGTGCCTACGGGAATACCGGCAGGAGCGCCATATCCGGAGTGGGGACCGGAGTTGATAGAGAAGCGGACGACCGCGTTAGGGATAGGCGCGCCGGTGACGTCGGTAACTGCCGCAGTAACGGTTGCCGAGCCGCCAATCTGGGCGTTCGCTATGGCTGGGGAGAGAGCGATGGACGCGGGGGATGGCGGAAGAATGACAGCCACAGGTCCCGCAATTCCTGCAATTGGGTTACCGCTGGCGTCCTGGAAGAACCCATTGGTCAGATCGGGCATAAGCGTATCGAGAAAGTTGCCGATACCCAACGACTGTGCGGAGGCTGCGCCCTGGGAAGCAGCGGAGACGTCGAACATAACGGTGAATACGCCGTTGGCAGGGAGATAGAAGCCACTGGTCGCTACCTGGTAGGGTCCAGAACAACTCGAGGTGCATATCAGGGGGAAGGAACTGGAACTGACTGACGTGTCGACCAGTGAACCGGACGGGAACAGGACCGAGAGATCGGGAAGTAAATCCGCCCCACCACCGGGAAGGAGAGAACCGGGGCCGCCCAAGAGAAACTGCGCCGCGGTTTGACCGTTCGCGGCAGCGTTGTTGAGCACGGTGGTGAACTGCGCGGTATCAAATACATAGACGGCGGCGGCAACCTGAACGGGAGACGATGCGCTCGCGCCGTAGATGGCGCCGTTGAGCGCGGCGTTGACATTGACGTAAGGTATAGCCTGGCCGGTTAAGTTGACGTAGGTAGCAAAAGCTACGCCTCGCGCGGCACCGCTTGACGCTGTGCCTGTTGCTGAGTAAGCGCCCGCGGTTAATATATTGCCTGGCGAGCTAGGATTGGCGCTGATGACGCCATCGGCGCTGGCAGAGGCTGCCCCCCCATAAATGTTCCACTGCAGAGTATGGGATTGGCCCACGTCTCCGACCGCAGGGAGGAATTGCGAGAAGGGGAACATGTTGAAGATGGTCCCCTGGGTAACCGTGCGCGCCGCTGATCCAAAGGTCACGACTCCGTCGCCAGAAGACGTTGTCAGGTTCAAGCCGGTAATGATGATACCTGGATAAGTAGTGCTGGCACCTGCAAAATTAAAATTAAGCCAATGCCCGTTGGAGGGGACATAGAAAGCGTAGTTCGCCAGAGGGGACGGGGAGGGGCCATACATGGCAGTTTTCAAGGTAGATGTTGTCGGAGGTTCGAACGACAGCCAGTAGGTGCCAGGCGCCAGAACAGGGATAAAGTTTGAAAAAGTGACCCAATTAGCGGTGGTTTGGGCCGGGACGGTGAAGGGCTGCGACCATATCGAGACTCCGGGGACGGGCGAAGAAGGGTTGGTGGCATCGTTAATGCGGATGGCAACGTTTATGCTGCCGCCGGCGCCGGTTGGTCCAAACCATCCTTCTACCTTGGTAATCGCCGCTGGCTGAGTCAGCGTAAATTGGGCGGCGACCCATTGGGTCGGAAGATTGCCTGACACGCTTTCCCCGCCGACGGTGCCGCCTGAGCCGGTGTTTACAAACGTTTCAGGTGTTGCCAGAGTTTGATCTGGTCCGGTTGTTTGAGCTGTTACGGTCGGCGGGAAGAAGAACGTCGCCAAGCAAACTGCCAGAATGCAAAAGTTGTCGAAGTTGCGCCTTTTCATTTAATTCCCTCTTGCGGGCTGCCCTGTTTGGTACCTGTCTTCGACGTCGCTCATGCCTGTTTGATTTTGGTGGCACGCGAATCCGTTCGAAATTGCACCCGAGTTCATTGACCCGCACTCCGCAATGCGCAGAATGGATGGAAAAACCGTCACGGCTCAAAAATTTTTTTGGAACAAGAGCGATTCGAGAGGCAAGCGACTTAACGCCACGTCCTCATGAAACAATAAAAATCTAAATGAGTTATCTCTCCGACCCAAAGCGTTATGAAAACGCGCCCTTTAGGCGCTGTGGCAAGTCCGGGATCGTCCTTCCTCCCATATCCCTTGGTCTTTGGCAGAACTTCGGCGGCGTTGATTCCTTCGAAACCGGCCGTGCCATGATCAGGCGCGCCTTCGATCGAGGCGTGACCCATTTCGACTTGGCCAACAACTACGGGCCGCCGTACGGGTCCGCGGAAGAGAACTTCGGACATATTCTGCGCAAGGATTTTCGCACCTACCGGAATGAGTTGCTGATCTCATCGAAAGCGGGATGGGACATGTGGCCCGGCCCTTATGGACTCGGCGGTTCGCGTAAATATATTCTCGCCTCACTCGACGAAAGCTTGCAGCGCATGGGGCTGGAGTACGTCGATATCTTTTACTCTCACCGCCCAACCTTCGATGTCCCGCTTGAAGAAACCATGGGCGCGCTGGTGCAGGCCGTTCGCCAGGGGAAAGCTCTCTACGTCGGCATCTCTTCCTACGGCCCAGAGCGCACCCGCGAAGCAGCCAAAATTTTGAACAGCGAAAAAGTCCCGCTACTCATCCATCAACCTTCGTATTCGATGCTCAACCGCTGGGTTGAGAAGGAACTGCTCGCCACTCTGGAGCAACTCGGCGCCGGCTGTATCGCTTTTTCTCCATTGGCGCAAGGTTTGCTTACCAACAAATACCTGAACGGTGTGCCTGCCGATTCCAGAGCGAATCTGGGCGGCTCGTTCCAACAAAAACTTCTCAGCGATAAGAACCTGCAGAACGTTCGCGAGTTGAACGAAGTCGCCCGTTCGCGCGGCCAAAGCCTCGCTCAAATGGCCATCGCCTGGGTTCTGCGTGACGAGCGCGTAACCTCCGCGCTCATTGGCGCGCGCAATGTCGAGCAACTCGACAACTCTCTCGACGCTCTGAAGAAACTTGAATTCTCCAAAGACGAATTGCAAATCATTGACCGGCACGCGCAGGAAGGCGACCTCGATCTTTGGAAAAGTGCTCGTGAAGGCGCGGGCTAACGCTCTTACGCATAGACTAGGAATTCACCCTTTTTCATCCGAGAGGAACATGCGTCACTCTACGTCGATTTTTGCTCTTGTCGCCACGGCCACAGTTCTCGCGGCTCAGGAACCGCGCGTCAATCCGGCTCCATCTAGTAGTAGCGGTGTTAGCGCAGCCGCTATTTCCGGTTCCGGCCAAGATCCTGCCGCCTTCGACCGTGGCGGCAAGGTCTTTGCCACTTATTGCGCCGGCTGTCACGGCGTTGCCGGCAAAGGCGGTCCCGGCGCCCCCGATCTCATTCGGTCTGTCCTCGTTCTCGATGACGAAAAAGGCATTCTCATCGCGCCTGTGATTCGCGAAGGGCGGCCCGATAAGGGCATGCCCAAGCTCCCACTCAGCGAGCCTCAAATTGCCGATGTTGTGGCTTGGCTGCACGTCCGCACCTACGCGGCGGGCCACCGTGGCACTTACACTTATGGCGACGTTCTCACCGGCAATGCGCAAAAAGGCGAAGCGTATTTTAACGGTGCAGGGAAGTGCAGTACCTGCCACTCTCCTAACGGCGACTTAGCGGGCATCGCCAAGAAATACGATGCGTTCTCACTGCAAGCTCGCTGGCTTCAGCCACGCGGCCGTCCTAGGCGCGGTGGTGCCCCCGAGAATGCTTCTACCGCCGTGACCAAAGTGACCGTTACTCTTCCGGGCGGCGAATCTATTTCAGGGACACTGGACCGGATCGACGATTTCACTGTTTCCCTGCGCGATTCTTCCGACCAGTTCCGCTCCTTCAACCGCGACGGTGACACACCCAAAGTAGTCGTGAACGACCCACTCAAAGCTCATACCGATTTACTTCGTCAGTACACCGACGCCGACATCCACAACATCACCGCTTATCTGGTGACACTCAAATGAACCTAAGCCGCTTCTTGCTTTTCTCGTTACTGATAGCTCTACCCGCTATCTCCCAAGCGCAGGGCCTCGACCCCAAGGCATTGCTCAAGCAACCGCCAAACGCATGGCCGACCTATAACGGCGACTACTCGGGCCGCCGCTTCAGTCCCCTGAAGCAGATCAATTCTTCGAACGTTCAGGACCTCTCGTTGGCGTGGGCCGCGCGTTTCTCCGGTAGTGGCACTTCCAACAACATCACTATCAAGTCGACTCCGTTGCTGGTGAACGACGTACTCTACTTCACGGCTCCGAACAACGTGTGGGCCGCCGACGTTCGCACCGGCCGCGAACTGTGGCACTATAGTTACCCCGCCAATACGGGCAGCACCATCGGCAACCGTCGCGTGGGCATGTATGAAAACTGGTTGTTCTTTGAAAGCCCGGATAGCCATCTCGTTAGCCTCGACGCGCGCACCGGCAAAGAACGCTGGAAAGTGGAAATCGCCGACCCCAAGCTCGATTACACCTCTACGGTTGCGCCCGTCATTATTGGCAACCACGTCGTTTTGGGCATTGGCGGAGACCATCTCGATAACCCCGGCTTCATCCAATCGCGCGACCCCGAGACTGGCGCTCTGCAATGGAAGCTATACACCACACCGCGCAAAGGCGAGCCCGGCATCGAGACTTGGCCCGACGAATATGCTTCCGCTCACGGCACCGGCCAACCGTGGATGCCGGGCACGTATGATCCAGAACTGAATCTCTACTACTTCGGCACGGGCAACCCGAATCCTGTGATGGCGGAAAAGAGCCGTAAGGGCGACAATCTGTATACCTGCACCATTCTTGCCATCAATCCCGATACCGGCAAGCTCGTTTGGTATTACCAGGTCTCTCCGCACGACGTGCACGATTGGGACGCTGCGGAAACACCCGTACTCATTGATGGCGTGATCGACGGTCAGCCGCGAAAGCTTCTCGCGCAGGCCAGCCGCAACGGTTACTACTTTCTGCTCGACCGCACGAACGGCAAACACATCGTCACCGCGCCGTTTATCGACACTCTCAATTGGGCAAAAGGCCTGAACGCCAATGGCCAACCGATTCCCGATCCGGCCAAGTACCCGGCGACCGACGGAGTGCTTGTTTCGCCTTCGTCCAACGGCGCGACAAACTGGCCGGCACCGAGCTTCGATCCGGAGACTGGCTTGCTCTACGTGGGCTCCAGCCGAACATTCAGCATGTTCTATCTAACCGACACGGACGAGCGGCCTGAAGGATGGGGCGGACTCGACAGTATGGTCGGCGGCGATGGTGGCGCACTTCTCGCCCTCGATTACAAAACCGGAAAAACGGTTTGGCGTCACGATTGGCCAAGTGGCGGCGGTGTCGTTTCGCACCTGTCCACCGCGGGCAAGCTGCTGTTTACCAGCAATCTGAACTACCTAATCGCGTTAGAACCTGCCAACGGAAAAATTCTGTGGCACGCCGGACTAACAGGGATTCCCAGCGCCGGGCCCATCACCTACGCGTTAGATGGCAAGCAGTATGTTCTTGTCGCGGCCGGTGACACGCTGTTTTCGTTTACGCTAAACCGTTAAACCAAACAGATGTTCCACGTGCAACAGTACTAATGGTTCTTTCGGCTTGAGCGCATCTCGCGTACGCGAATTTCCAGCATGTAGAGGACGATGCTGAGATTAACCACGAGCACCGTAATCGGTATCCAATGATGGTGCTGCATCACCTTGAGCACTTCGAACGGAAGGTACAGCGTTCCTGAAAGCAGTGCAAACCATTCTGCCCACACGCGCCGGTACCAAAGGCCCCAGGATTCAATGAAACGGACTGACGCGTAAGCCAGCGCCAGCGCCAGCACTGTCCAAATCCGCATGTCGCTCAAATCGCTAGCGCCCCTCAGCAAGGCCTGCGCCCACGTGTGATCGAAACCGATGTGGAGGTGATAGAGAAGCTCTTCCGCAAGATCTTCCATCCGATCGTGCATTGCAACCAAGGTCGCTGCCAGAACCAGAACCAACACGCCTTTAGCCGCCTCGAAAACGGCGACCGTTCGTAGCCCTGCTTTGCTGGCGTGTTCATCGACCGCCTGCGGCAAGCGGTGTGGTCTCTTTGGAGTGCTACCCATCCCCACCCACATGCTCCCATAATCGTTTGAGTACACTCAAACGAGATGGCATCGGCCCAGTCAGATACCACCTCACGCGGTCGATCTCGATACCGCAAACCATCCACCCGCTCCGCCGATCCTGGTCCGGCCAAACTAATCTCAGCGATCTTGGTTGTCTCTGTGGGCGCGTTCTTAGTCTATTGGGCGTTGCAGATCCACGCCCGCTACACATTCAGCTTGCAATCGCCTATTCGAATGCGTTTGCATTGGCCCATCGTTGTAGCGCGCCGTACAATGTCGGAAGAGGCGATGCAAGCCCAGCAAGATCAGCATCGTCCGCTCACTGCTTATCAACAGTACGCTTGCCTCAAATTTGGCCCAGCTTGCCGCGTCGCACTCGCGATCCAACGTGCCGAAAATCCCGAAGGCAAGTGTGAGACCTATCACTACAATTCCGACGGTACTCTCGATTGGGGCTATTTTCAGATCAACACCGTGCACCTCAAACGCCCCGGCCTAAATCTGCGCGACCTGCTGGATTGCCGCGCCAATATCGACTTTGCCTATCAGCTTTATTCTGAACACGATGGATTTACGGCATGGAGCACGTTCAATAATGGCGCCTATCGCAAGTTCTTAGGACATTAAGGACTAGGCGAAATACCGAAAAGCGTAGAAAAGCCACAGAATGATTACAATTATTTGTATTCCTAAGAACTTTTAAGGTATACTACGAGTACTCAAGGCGTGACGTCGGAACGCGTTTCGCCTTTCCTCCGAACAGCAAGGGTCGGAGATCTCGAGTCCCCGACCCTTGCTGGAAAATCCAGAAATCCCTCTAGATTTGAGCGCACTTTCGGTGCGTTACTTTGTGTTGTTTATCCTCAATGCGAAACCACTCTCGCCCTAAGGTCATCCACCTTCGAGCGCAGGTATGAATCGCAAATTTGAAACTGATTCGGAAAGAATTGGAGGCGTTTGGTGGACCTGAAGGGATTCGAACCCTTGACCTCTTCCATGCCATGGAAGCGCGCTCCCAACTGCGCCACAGGCCCATCGTTTCATTCCGCTACGTCATGAGAATACCACACCGCTCGTACCAGGACGCTAAACTTT
>Ga0075030_100006322_pt1 | contig 10599 bp, 5 predicted proteins | sample LitLauG_LLR_2012_FD_71393 | JGI IMG/M metagenome (GOLD analysis project Ga0075030, IMG submission 71393) | Freshwater sediment microbial communities from Pennsylvania, USA - Little Laurel Run_MetaG_LLR_2012 | ecosystem: Environmental > Aquatic > Freshwater > Creek > Sediment | place: USA...
TGCGAGGACTGCCACGAAGATGCGCACGGCGGCCAGTTCGTCAAGCTCTATCCCAACCAAATCACGCAGTGCGGCGATTGCCACAATGTCAGCAAGTGGAAGCCTTCCCTGTTCGACCACGACAAGCGCACCACCTTCGCACTGGAAGGCGAGCACCGGAATGTAGCCTGCGCCGGTTGCCACAAGCTGTTCAAACCGGTGGACGGGAAGCAGGTGCTGTTTTATGCACCAACGTCTAAGCAATGCTCCGACTGCCACGGCCCCGAAGTGAAGCAGCTCAAGAAGGGCTAGGCCCGGCGCAGTTCCCCGGCCGTCTGGCAGGTAATAATTCCCGGTCCGAGCTCAAGTGAGCAAGTCTGGGGCCACAAAACTCCATTTGTACAAATTATTGTACGTAAGCGAGGTCTTACAGCGGCGAGGCCTCGTCCATGCAGAGGAGGAAAAAACTGCCTTGATAATTGCAGAAGTTACACTTACCGAGCGCAGGATATGCCAAACGGAGTGCTGTTTTAGGATTTGATTGTTACGAAATTCAGCTAGGCATCATGTACTTGTGTAACCTTCCACAACAATCCTCGGCTGGCTAATCTTGCTGGACATTGGATTGCTGCTCTTTCTCATATCTTTAACGAAAATTTGAGCTTCCGTCTCGTGTGTCTAATTTCTGATTGTGAGGTTGGGGCAAGCTTTGGGAAAGAAGTTACTCATTCCTTTGGTGGTTGCGTGGGCGATACTGTCTGGCGGGAAACTGGCCAGCGGACAGTCGCAGTCCTCCGCGAACTCGCGAAGCCCCCATGGCAGCCTAAGTATTCCCTGCCAGAACTGTCACACGCTGAGCGGATGGAAGCCGATCCGCGCTGTCCCTGAGTTCGATCACAACACAACTAAATATCCGCTGCGGGGCATGCATGAGGGTGTGAGCTGCACCCAGTGCCACACCAAGATGGTGTTCAGCAACGTCGGCAAGCAGTGCGCCGATTGCCACGCCGATATTCACAAGGGCCAGATGGGCGCCAATTGCGAACAGTGCCACAACGTCAAGGGATGGCATGTCGCGGTGCAGCAGATCAACCAGCACCTGAACCGCTTCCCTCTGATCGGCGCGCACGCCACGCTGGATTGCGATTCCTGCCACAAGAGCGCGGCCGTCGGCCAGTTCCAGGGGTTGTCGACAGCCTGCGTATCGTGTCACCAGCAGGACTTCATCAATACAAAGTCAGCCGGCATTGACCACGTTGCGTTGAAGCTGCCCACCACCTGCGAGCAGTGCCACTCCATGGACAACTGGATGGGCGCAAAGTTCGACCACCTGCTATTCACCGGGTTTGCTCTTACCGGGGCGCACGCCACGCTGGACTGCAACGCGTGCCACATCGGCGGCAAGTTCGCGGGCACGCCGGCGACTTGCATAGGCTGCCACCTGGCGGACTTCAACAAGACCAGCAACCCGCCACACGCGGCGGCGAACTTCCCGACCACGTGCCAGACCTGCCACAACACCACGGCGTGGGATCCGGCGACTTTCGATCACAACACGTTCACCAAGTTCCCGTTGACGGGCGGGCACGTCACCGTGGCGTGCAACCTTTGCCACATCAACGGACAGTTTGTGGGAACGCCCACCGACTGCGCGTCGTGCCACATGAAGGATTTCAACGGCACGACCAATCCGAACCACGTGACGTCGGGCTTCCCGACGACCTGCCAGCAGTGCCATACGACGGTCTCGTGGACAACGGCAAGCTTTGATCACAGCAGCACCGGGTTTACGCTCACGGGCGCTCACGTGGCGCTGCAATGCAGCCAGTGCCACAACACCACATTCAGCCCGTCGGGCGCTTACAGCCTGACCTCCGCGGCCTGCGTGACCTGCCATATGAAAGATTACCAGGGCACGACCAGTCCGCCGCACGCGTCGTCCAATATGCCGCAGACGTGCGAGCAGTGCCACAACACAACGAACTGGACCGGTGCGACCTTCGATCACACCAGCACCGGCTTCACGCTGACCGGCGCGCACACGACGCTGACCTGCGCGCAGTGCCACAACACCCAGTTCAGCCCCTCGGGTGCGTATAGCCTGACCAGCACCGCATGCATCACCTGCCACCAGACTGATTTCAACGGCACCACGAGTCCGCCGCACGTCTCCTCTGGCATTTCGCAAACTTGCCAGAATTGCCACAACACGACGAACTGGGGCAACGGCACCTTCGATCACACGACGACAGGCTTCACGCTGACGGGGGCGCACGTCGCGCTGCAATGCGCTCAGTGCCACAACACAACTTTCAGCCCGTCTGGTCCGTACACCCTGACCAACACCACCTGCGTAACGTGCCACATGACCGATTACAACGGCACCACCAGTCCGCCGCACGTTTCCGCCGGCATTGCGCAGACTTGCCAGAATTGCCACAGCACAACGAACTGGGGCAACGGCAGCTTTGATCACTCGACCACCGGATTCGCTCTCACTGGCTTCCACACCACCATGGCTTGCACCGGGTGCCACAACACCACCTTGAGCCCGTCGGGCGCCTATAACCTGACCAGCGCGAATACGACCTGCATCTCGTGCCACATGACCGATTTCCAGGGCACGACGAATCCGAGCCACGTGCAGTCCAACTTCCCGCAGACTTGCCAGCAGTGCCACAGCACGACCAACTGGGGTGGCGCTACTTTTGACCACACCACCACCGGGTTCGCACTGACCGGATTCCACACCACCATGGCTTGCACCGGGTGCCACAACACCACCTTGAGCCCGGCGGGCGCTTATAGCCTGACCAGTGGCACGTGCGTCAACTGCCACCTGACCGATTTCAACGGCACCACCAATCCGAGCCACGTGCAGGCCAGCTTCCCGCAGACGTGCCAGACCTGCCACACCACGACCGATTGGACGGGCGCGACCTTTAATCACACCTCGACCGGATTCACACTCACCGGATTCCACACCACCATGGCGTGCACCGGGTGCCACAACACCACCCTGAGCCCAGCGGGCGCCTATAGCCTGACGAGTGGCACGTGCGTCAACTGCCACCTGGCTGATTTCAACGGCACAACAAATCCGAGTCACGTGACTTCAGGGTTCCCGCAGACGTGCGATCAATGCCACAGCACGACCAACTGGACGGGCGCGACCTTTAATCACACCTCGACCGGTTTCACGCTCACCGGGTTCCACTTGACGCTGACCTGTACCCAATGCCACAACACCACCTTCAGCCCGGGCGGGGCCTATAGCTTCACCAGCGGTACATGCATTCAGTGTCACCAGGCCGACTTTAACGGCACCAATGCGCCGCCGCACGCAACGGTAGGCTTTCCAACGACCTGCGACACGTGCCACACCACGACCGATTGGACGGGCGCGACCTTCAATCACAGCACCACGACGTTCGCCCTGACCGGCTACCACGCGACCACGGCCGTGACCTGCGCGATGTGCCACATCAACAACAATTACACGACGTTACCAATCATCTGTTCCGGTTGCCACATGACGGATTACAACGGCACGACCAATCCGAACCATGCGTCTGCCGGCTTTCCGACCACCTGCGACACCTGCCATACCACGACCGCCTGGACTGGGGCAACGTTCAACCACACGTACTTCCCGATGACTCACGGCAACGCGAACTCTGTGTGCGCGACTTGCCATACGAACCCGAGCGATTACTCGGTGTTCCAGTGCACGGGCTGCCATGGGAATAACAACGCAGCCGGTTTCAATCATCCGAACGTCGGCGGGTATGTGTACAACAGCGTCAACTGCTACCAATGCCACAAGAGTGGCGGCGGCGGCTAGGCGCAGAAGGTAGTGGACGGGTAACGCCAGACTCGTCCCGCGGTGTGCAGTAGAACCGAAGTTACTTTCCCCCCGCGGGGAAATTCCCCGCGAGTAATGAGGTGTAATGAATCGTACGCGACTACTTCTGGCGCTCGTTCTCCTGGGATCCTACGGAGCCGGCCAGAACACGCCTGCCCGCGTGGCAGAAGTCGAGCAGTTGCAGGTCAAGCGCGAAGGTTCGGATGTAAAGATCGAAGTGATCCTTACCGGCGCGGTGCAACCCTCGGTTGAGACCGCGACCAACCCCGACCGGCTCGTACTCATACTTCCGGGTACTCTCAGCGACGCCAAACAGAAACGGTATCCCCTGAATGCGGACGGCGTACAGGCGGTACGGGTAGGCCTGAATAGCGCCAACCCGCCGGTCACGCGGGTAGTAGTGGACCTCGACAGCGCCCGGCAGTACGCCCTGAGTTCTGATGGAAACCGCGTCGTCCTGCGGGTGCAGGCCGTGGAAGATACGCGCGCGCGGCGCGACGGACCGGTTCCAGCGGCGTCGGCTCCGCTGGTCGGCGTATTCCGGCGCAAGCCGCAGGCTCCTCCGGCAGAGACGGTGGCGTCCGCGCCGGCGCCCATCCCAGTGCCGCCCAAGCTTCCGCCGATTAACTTTCCTGGGAAAGCTCCCGCGAGTACGCAACCGCCGGTCGCCGCCTCAGCGGCGCCGTCTTCCGCGCATCCGAAGTTCGGCAGCCTGCAGCAAGGCACCGTGTTTCCCGGTGTGGGGACACCGGGCTCGGGCACCGTTCCACAAGCCCAGACTGCAGCCACGAATCCTGGTTCTTCAGTCGCCAGCATCACGCAGGGGAGTTCGGCTGCGGCCACGCTGACCGCAGCAGCGCCTGCAGTCAAGCCGAATACCACGGCTCCGCCCCTGACCGTGACGGTGGCTCCAACCAGCAGTCCGGATGCGAAGGTCGCTCCGTCAGCTACGACTTCACCGTCAAGTTCCACGGCGGTGATTTCGACGACAGCTTCCGCGGGACCGAGCGTGACGGCTTCCAACCCGACCCCGGCTAAGGTGGTCGCATCGGCGCCAAGCGCCACGACGCCAGCCGCTCCGGCGAAGGCGGCTCCAGTTGCTAGTGCGTCCGCTGCCACGACTGCGGGTGTCACGGCGAGCACAAGCGCGGTCCCGGAAACTCCAGCAACTACAGCCGCGACGAAGAACGCGACGCCGACCATGGCAGCGTCCGCGCCACCGACTACAAGCTCGGCTGGGGCTCCGAACGTGACGACGAAAGTGGTGTCGGCAACGGTGACACCATCCCCGGCGCCCGCGCAGGCGGCGTCCACGACACCGCAGGGGGCGACGGTGGCAAATCCGCTGGGATTGCCTGCTGCCTCTAGCCCCGCACCAGCAACCACGACTGCCACGAACTCCGCAGCGAGCACTCCCCAAGGTGCGACGGTAGCGAATCCGCTGGGACTGCCGGCTTCGCCCCCTTCCGCAGCCATCAGCACCACTACGACAGCGACGAATTCGACTCCGGCAGCTTCACAGGGTGCTACCGTAGCGAATCCCCTGGGTCTGCCTCCCGCTTCTGTCTCGGCGATCTCGAACACGACGGCAACGACCTCGGCTCCTGCGAACCAGGGCGCCACTGTCTCGAATCCACTGGGACTGGCCCCGGGAGAAACCCCTGCACTTGCGCCGGTCGATGGTGCGGAAACAACCGAGGCGAGTGCTGCGGAGACAACTTCGGCAGTGCCCTCCGTCGAGCCCTCTGGCGTGAAGATCGCCGATCAACTGGGCGTGCCGGCAGAAGCACCCACTGCGAAAGCTGAGAAAACGACGATGGCCAAGGTGTCCGCGCCTGAGCTGCCGCCGATGCCCGCGGAGCTCGCGCTGCGCGCCACCCATCCTGACTTCCGCACTACCTTCCGGGTGAAGTACGTAGCCTCGGGAGTGGCGTACCTGGACGGCGGACGCGGCGCAGGACTGGCGGAAGGCATGAAGCTGGTGGTTCGCGAAACACCGACCGGATCGGTGGTCGCCGCCGCCGGTGGCAACGACGAGCACATCGTCGCCGAACTGGAAGTGAAATCGGTGGCCGAAGCTTCGGCCGTGACCGACATCCACACTCCGAACCGTGACGTGAAGCCGGGCGACATCGCCTACCTGTCCACTCAGGACGAGCAGGCCCTGGTGCAGCAGAGCACTCTGAGTTCGACCCGAAAGTATCCGACCGTGATCTCGTTTACCGAAGACGACACGCTCGACGAAGAGGCGCGCGCGCAGATTCCCAAGCCGCCCCTGCCCTCCATCAACCGGGCCCGCGGCCGCTTCGGGTTCGACTATATTGGGACGCAGTTCCACGGCGTTAACGGCACGGGCGGTGGAAGCAATACCAACATCGGCCTGGTCGCCCGCCTCGACATGACCCGGATCGGTGGGACCTACTGGAACGCCAGCGGCTACTGGCGCGGCCAGTTGACGGCCAACTCCTATCAGGGCACGCAGACCCTGCAGGATGTCATCAACCGCACCTACCACCTCGCCATGACCTACGACAACCCGCACTCGGCTTGGGTCGCCGGGTTTGGACGTATGTACCTTCCCTGGGCCACCAGTCTCGACACCATCGATGGCGGGTACTTCGGACGGCGCATGGGGCACGGTTCGACACTGGGCGTTTTCGCCGGGTCGACCCCGGATCCCTCGTCCTACAGCTACAACCCGGACCGGCGCATCGGAGGCCTGTTCGTCAATTTCGAGGGCGGCAGCTACGACGACTTTCGCTTCACCAGCACTTCGGGAATCGGCGTCAGCACCATCAAGTGGCAGATCGACCGGCCCTTCATCTTTTTCGAGAATGGCGTTTCGTATAAGCGGTATGTGTCGGTTTACGACTCACTGCAGGCAGACAGCCCCGCTGGTAACTCCGTGGCCACCGCCCCGGGACCGGGAATCGGACGGAACTTCCTGACCGTCCGCTTCCAGCCCCACGAGCGGATTGAGCTCGACGCTAACTATAACTATTTCAGAGACGTACCGACGTTTGATCCCACTTTGATCAGCACCACCCTGCTGGACAAGTACCTGTTCCAGGGGTTCAGCGCGGGCGCGCGTCTGGAAGTCATCAAGCAACTCTGGCTGTATGCCCAATTGGGACGCAGCAGCCGGTCGGGCGACCCCGCCGCCTCGTTGAACGAACTGTATGGCATCACTTTGGGGCGGATTCCCTGGGTCAAGATCCGGGCCGACGCGCACTACTCGCGGTTCAACAGCTCATTCGGCAGCGGTTATTACGAGTCTGTGTCCTTGTCGCGCAGCATTAGCGACAGTTTCCGGCTGGAAGTGCTGGGGGGCAAACAGAACTTCAGTTCCGCCTACTCCAGCAATAGCAACACCCACTACGTGACCAGCAACCTCGAGATGAATATGGGGATGCACTACTTCTTGCAGGGCGGGTACACGTTCAGCCGCGGAGTGATCCAGAATTACGACCAGTGGATGATAACCATGGGCTACCGCTTCGACACCCGCCAAAAGGGCGGCCAATGAAGTGGCAGCCAAAATGCAGTCATAGAGCCATGAGGCTCTCCCCCGTCGTACTCCTGGTATGTTTTTCCCTAAGTCCTTGCTGGGCAGGGACTACTCCGCTCGAAGACATGATTGGGCGGGCGAACGATCAGGTTTCGAGGTTCGTCGAGCAATTCTCGGACGTAAAATGTACCGAGCACGTCACCCAAGAGAAATTACGGGCCGACGGCAAGGTTGAGCTCAAAGAAGACTCGACCTACGACTACCTCGTTATCCTGACCAACGCCGGCGGCGAAATCAACCTGGACGAATCGCGCCTGGCGGTTCACGAGCAAAGGAAAGACCAGAAGAAGGGCGTCTCCATGCTGGTGAGCAATGGATTCGCAACCCTCTTCCTCGTCTTCCACCCGTATTACTCCTCGGGCTTTCAGTTCACGGATCTGGGCGAAGATACCCTGGCGGGCCACAAGTTCCACAAGGTCCAGTTCAAGCACATTTCGGGCATGCGATCGCCAGCGGCCCTGGCCCTGCGGGGACGGGAGTATCCGCTGGATCTGGCCGGGGTAGCCTGGATCGATCCCGACACGGGCGTGATCGGCAAGATCGACGCGGGCCTGGCCGGGAGCATGGAAGATATCGGTTTGAAGTCGCTTCGTTCCGAGGTGGAGTTTGCCCCGGTGCCTTTTAAGGATGCGAAGGAGGTATACTGGTTCCCCGCACAGGCCAGTGTCGATGTAGAAACACCGCGCCAGCATTGGCGCAATTCCCATAACTTCACGGACTACAAGAAATTTTCTGTAAGTACGGAAGAGAAAGTTGCTGAAAAATGAGTGCTAATGCTTCTGTCGCAACTGCGGTTGCGGCAGTTCAGGACCGCGAGCGCGGGCATCGGTCGCGCGTAGCGGCAGGCTACTTTTTATTTGCCACCTTGATCGTCGCCCTGACCGTCTACGGGTATGACTATTACACCCTCGGACTGGCCGATCGTCCTTTTTCGCCCAAGCACCTCGCGCTAAGACCGCAGGGCGCCATCGGACTCAAACTCGGATGGCTGGGCGTGTCCATGTTCCTGACCATCTTCCTGTACCCGCTGCGCAAGCATTGGGGCTGGCTGATGAAGAAGGGCAACTCCCGGCACTGGCTGGATTACCACGTCATTCTGGGTATTGCCGCGCCGTTTGTGATCGCCTTCCACTCCTCGTTTAAGTTCGCCGGCTTCGCGGGCATGGCGTTCTGGATCATGTTCGCGGTTTCGGTCAGCGGCATCGTCGGGCGCTATCTCTATGGCCAGATTCCCCGCAACCTGAAGGCCGCCGAGATGACCCAGAAAGAATTGCAGGACATGCACCAGAAGTACGCCAGCCAGCTGACCGCACAGCGCCTGATTTCAGAAAGCGATCTGCGTTCGCTGCTGACCATGCCGAGCCGCGAACGGGTGGAGAGCCTCTCCATATTCACGGCTTTGGGCTACATGTTCATTCTGGATATGGCGCGCGCTTTCCGCGTGGCCCGCTTGCGCCGTCATGCCCTGAACTTCGGCGACAAAGTCAGGACGCTGGGTGGCTTCCTTGCCACCCGCAACTACCAGGTCGAACGAGCCATCGTCGCGGCGCGCGAGGATGCGGCTCTGACCAAGCGTATTCTCTTCCTCAAGCGTTCAGAGCAGGTGTTTCACCTGTGGCACGTGATCCATAAACCGTTCAGCTACACCTTCGCCCTGCTGGCGATGTTCCACATCGGCGTGGCGCTTTTGATGGGCTATCGGTGGTAAAGTGTTAGCGCGGTATGGACACACTGATCGCCTTTTTCGTCGCGGCCGCCCTTACGCTCTTCTTTCTGCGTGGCTACTTTAAGAGCCTGAAAGAGCGGGACGCCAAAGCCCGCGCGGCCGCCGAAAAAGGCAAGTTGTTTTCCGAGGGCCCCAAAGCCCAGCACCCGCACATCGACAACACCTACTGCATCGGGTGCGCCACCTGCACCACCGTCTGTCCCGAAGGGGACGTGCTGGCCATGCTGGGCGGCAAAGCCGTCATCGTGAATGGCTACAAATGCATCGGGCACAGCCTTTGCGCCGAAGCTTGCCCGGTGGGAGCTATCACCATGGTGATGGCCAGCCCAAGCATGGGGGCGGATATGCCCACGCTCACCGCGCAATGCGAAACCACGATCCCGAACATGTTCATCGTCGGCGAACTGGGAGGGCTGGCGTTGATCAAGAACGCCGTCAACCAGGGCCGCGAGTGCGTGGACGTGATCATGCAGCGCTTCACCGCCAAAGGCACGGCACGCACTGTGCCTGACGTGTACGACATCGTGATCGTCGGCGCCGGTCCGGCAGGTATCGCGGCGTCCCTGCGGGCCATTGAGCACAAACTAAAGTACATCACAATCGAGCGCGACGAGATCGGCGGCACCGTGGCGAAGTATCCGCGCCAGAAGCTGGTCATGACCAGTCCAGTGGAGTTTCCCATGTACGGGAAATTCAAGAAGACCGAACTCTCCAAGGAGAACCTGCTCGCGTTCTGGGATAAGGTGCTGCACCGCGCTGACTTCAAAGTCCGCACCGGGCAGAAAGTCGAGGACATCAAGCGCGACGAGAACGGAATCTTCACGGTGATCACCCCCACCGATCAGTACCGTGCGCACGCGGTGATGCTGGCGCTGGGCCGCACCGGGACTCCCCGCAAGCTCGGCGTCAAGGGCGAAGACCTGCCCAAGGTGATGTACCGGCTGATCGAAGCCGACCACTACGTCAACAAGAGAATTCTGGTGATAGGCGGCGGCGACAGTGCTGTGGAGGCGGCCATGGGGCTTGCCCATCAAGTCGGCAACAAGGTGACCCTGTCCTACCGCTCGGCACAATTCAGCCGTATCAAGGAGCGGAACTCCCAGCGTGTCGCCGACTGCATGAAAACGGGCAAGGTCGAAGTCCTGTTCAACTCCAGCCCGGTGGAATTCAAAGAAGAGTCCGTAATCCTCGAAGTTCAAGGGCAACAGCGGGAGTTTCCGAACGACTACGTGTGGATCTTCGCCGGCGGCACTCCTCCGAATGACTTCCTGAAGAAGATCGGGGTTGGGTTCGGCGCGCGAGACATGACGCAGGACGCCAGCCACGAGGCTAAACAGGCGATCGTCGCGCAACAGGAGCAGGCGACTGCCGCGGCGGTGCCGGAGAAACCCAGAACCGCTGCGCCCATCGAGACCTTTGCGGACTCTAAGCTTGGGGTCCCCGGCGAGGACCTGGTAAAAG
>Ga0075030_100006324_pt1 | contig 10597 bp, 7 predicted proteins | sample LitLauG_LLR_2012_FD_71393 | JGI IMG/M metagenome (GOLD analysis project Ga0075030, IMG submission 71393) | Freshwater sediment microbial communities from Pennsylvania, USA - Little Laurel Run_MetaG_LLR_2012 | ecosystem: Environmental > Aquatic > Freshwater > Creek > Sediment | place: USA...
ACCGCTAATCATCGCACTGCTCACTATTCGCCACTCATCAAACGTCTTGAAACAACGAACTCGCGGTCTCCCCTACATCCTGCCCTTCTCCCCACTTGGGAGAATGGACGATTGAACCACAAACTTGATGTTTTGGTCCCCTCTCCCCGCTGGGGAGAGGGTGAGGGGGTTATTCCTGGCATCGATGTTTCCGTTGACCGGTATCGCTATTCGCTACTCGCTAAGTCCTACGCCATCAATCCTGGCAGCAGCGCTCCCGACACATGCGGTGTGACCTTGATCGTGTCCTTGAACAGGATCGGCTGCACATACTGCAGCAACGGGATCACCTCGCCGTTCTCGGCGATGTATTTGTCGACAGCCTTGTAGCCGGCGATGCGCTTGGCCTCGTCCTTCTCGCCCCAGAGCGGACCGATCATGTCCTGGGTGTCCTTGCCGTGCCAGGCGCAGTGCGGCGATAGGCCGAACATCGAGAAGCCAGTGGACGTTGACGGATCCCCAATCGAGTTGCCCCAATTGTAGAAGGCGGCTGGCGCCAGCTTGTGGGTGGCGCGAAGTTCATAATGCTTCGCTATTTCGTAAACCTCGATCTCGGCCTCCGCACCAATCTTGCGCCACATGCCCACGATGGCCTCAACCATCTCATAGTCCTTTGGCTTGAAGCCGCGCGTGGTCTGGATCTTGAACTTGACCGGTTTGTCCTTGGAAAAGCCGCTGGCGGCCATCAGCTCGGCGGCGTGCTTGGGATCATACGGCACCACGATCGATGGGTCGAAGGCGCTGTATTGCGGGGCTTGCAGTGTATTCAACGGCACACCATAGCCGTGCAGCAGCTGATCGACTATGGCCTTCTTGTCGATGGACGTGGACAGTGCCAGGCGGACGTTCTTGTCGAGCATCGGTTCCACATCGGTGATAAAAATCATGCCGATATCGCTGATCGGTGTGGTGATGCCCTTGAGGCCGGCTTTGCCTTTGAGGCGGTCGAACTCTTCGTACGGCACTTCCAGCGTCACGTCGGACGACCCGCTCTCGATCTCGGCAACGCGGGCGGTGGCGTCGGTGACAAACTTGAAGATGACCGTGTCGATGGCCGGCTTGCCTTTCCAGTAGTTTGGATTGGCCTTGAGGCGCACGAAAGCGTTGCGCTCGAATTGGTCGACCATATAGGGGCCCGATCCGACCGGCTTGGCCTCGAACCCCTCGGCGCCCACCTTCGTATAGTAGGCTTTGGGCATTACATAGCCAGTGAGAAAGCTCATCCACTTGAAGTAGGTGGGCTCAAAATCCTTCATGTCGGCAATGACCTTCTGGCCATCGATTTTGAAATTGTTGACCTTGCCCCAGATGAACTGGATGGGGTTGCCGGTGTCCTTGTTACCGGCGCGCTCCAGTGACCAGACCACGTCTTCGGGAGTGAGGTCCGAGCCGTCGTGCCATTTGACGCCCTTGCGGACGTCCATCCAGACCTTGCTGCGATCCTCATTCCATCCCCATTTCTCCACAATGCCAGGGGCCTGGGCAAGGTCCGGGCTCTGATCGATGTAGAGATCGAACACGCTCTGATAGATCGACTGGATGGTGGGGTTGACGGCCGAGGTGCCCACGGTGGGATCGAACGAGGGCAGATTGACATGATAGGCGATGGTCAGCTTGTCGGTGCCGGCAAAGGCCTGATCGAAGCGGAACACGGGCAACACCGCAGCAGTGGCGCCCCCGATCATCAAACTACGGCGGGTCAGTTGCATCTGTCGTTCTCCCTGTTGGGTGCCGGTACAAGCTTAGCCCGGTCAACCCGCTTTCACACATCACAAAACCACAAGACCCGGCGGGTCAATGTTCATCACCGCGAAGGGTCAATCGCCGTGCCGATGAGGGCGCGGCAATTGAAAGCTGTCGCTTCATTGTCGCCAGATGTTCCTGGAATTCGGATTTGAACTCCAAGGGCAGGCTCGCGAGCAGATCCTTGACCCAAAGTTCGTGCCGGCGTGCCATAGCGAGGAATTTGCGCCGCCCCAACGGAGTGAGGCCGACGATCACCGAGCGGCGGTCGCGCGAATGCGCCGCCCGCGCCACCAAGCCATCGCGGACCAGCCCGTCGACAAGCCCCGTGATGGCCCCGTTGGTCAGCATGACGCGGGCCGAGAGTGCCGTCATGCTAAGCCCTTGTGGGGCGGCGCGTTCAAGTTGGGCGAGAAGATCGAAGCGCGCCATCGAAGTGTCGAAGTGTTGCCGGAACCTGGCGGCGAGTGTCCGCTTGATCTGGTTGGAGATGGCGAGCAGGCGCAGCCATATCTTGAGTTCGATATGGGCGTCCGCTGGCGACGGCTGGCGCGAGCGCTTGGCTTGGCCAGTCAACAGCGGCCGTGTCTGGGGAATGGCCCGTCCTGGCTTAGCCATCAAGGAAGCTCCCGATCGTCTTGAGCGTTGCGTCCAGCGCTGCTCCCTCTTCGTCTGCCAGCGCAGCAACGCGAAGGCGGCGAACCCAATCGGCTGCATCGGCGCGGCCGGTCAGGCGGTCTGCCGCTGCCATGACCTTGTCGAACTTGGAGCCGCCGCGCGCGTGGGTGTCGCCATAGCCCTTGATGAGACGGCGGGTTTCGACCAGTTCGACCGCCAGGGCGTAGTCCTTCGGGGCGGCAGCGGTGACCACCGCCAACCAGGCGTCGAGATGGGCACGCTCGCGGGCATGGCGCAGCGAGCCGCGCCGTAGGCCCTTGAGGCCACCGACGACAAACAGCGGTACGAACCAGCGGATGGTGCCGGTCTGGACTCGCCGGGGCCTGCCGACGAACGGAGTCAGGAGCAGTTGCAAGGCCTTGGACGATTCTACGCTCTCGCCCCACGCCTTGGGCAGCACGCCAGCCAACTCCTCGAGACGGGGGTGCATGAACTCAGTGGTGGTCAGAACCTGATCGTGCTTGGCCGCCACTTCGGCGCGCACGCGGGTCAGGCGTGCCGCCCGGGTCTTGAGGTCGGCGACTCGGATGACGTCATCGTAGGTCATGGCGCGGGCGAGATGTTTGGCGGCGCTGGCCGTCAGGCGAAAGTCATGTGACTTACCGTCCAGCGTGTGGATGGCCTCAAGCCTGTCGAGATACTCCGTCCCGTAGTCCGCATCCTGATAGTCCACCGTTCGCCTCAATCCGGCTGCCACGATGCCGTGCAGTGGCTCAGGTAACGAGGCGCGTGCGCGCGCCACGAGGCGGTCGAACGGCTCCCAGCCGACTGGATCGAGCCGGTACGCGCGTTTGGCGGCCTTATCCGAAAGCTTTGGCGTCGAAATCCGGCCGGTCATGAGCTGCTGGGTGGCAACATCAAATCCGTGACCGAAGGCCGTAAGCGACGGCTCGACCCCAACCCCGCTCTTGCGGATGGTCGCTTCGAAATCACTTCGTGAGAATGGCAGCGCGCCCGAGCCCGCCAGCGCACCGAATAGCACCGCCGATATGACGCTACCCGATCGCGCGGCCAGCTCGGCCATGTCAAAAGCGATGAACTGGCGCGCGACGACGCCGGCCGCCGCGTAGACCTTGCCGGCATCGGCCTGGCCATCGCCCGGCACCGATTTTTCCGAGACCGCCAGCGCGCGATGCGAAGACGCGATCAGTGTCGTGCGGTCCGGGGTCACCAGCCCGCGCTGGATGGCGCGGCCGGCTTCCATCATTTCGGCGCCGATAACCACATCGACCTCCCCGGGCGCGGGCATCAGCGCCAGCACGGGTCGCCGGCCCATGAACCCTTCGGGCGGGGGAGGTAGCATCTCGACATAGTAAAGCGTGGCGCCAGTCCGCTGGGCGACACCCGCAACCGACGTCGCCTGCGCGGCAAAGCCCGCTGCCTCGGCCATGGCCACGATCCAATCGATCAGCACTCCGCCACCCTGGCCGCCCATGGCGTGAACCGACAGCGCGATCGGCCGTGCCGGCGCTATCCGCTGTGGCTCACTGTCTTGCCGGATGGTCTGTTTGAGCGTCATCTACGAGAGTGTCATGTCAAAGAGGGTCGCACGCGCTCGCGGCGGCGCTGCAGGTGGCCGATGACTTTTTCGCGGACCCGCGCGACAAGCCGGTCCCAGCCATTCGGGTTCTGAATGATGTCGGCGCGGTAGAAACTGGGGCACAGCACGGCGGCTTCAGCGACATCGCCACAGGTGCCGCAACCGACGCAGGAATTGTCGATGGCGACCACCGGATCATCCTTCAGCGGATCGTCGGAGGCCTTGACGCTGAGCGAGGGGCAGCCCGAAAGCCTGATGCAGGCGTGATCGCCGGTGCAGACGTCGTCGTCGACGCCGAAACGCTGTCGCACCACGCGTTTGCCGTCCTTGACGGCTTTGTCGAGGATCGGCTTTTCGCGCCGCTGCTTGTTCAACATGCACTCGGACGATGCGACGATCACCTTGGGGCCCTTCACGTCCGTCGTCAGTGCTTCGCGTAAGGTCGCGCGCATCTTGGCGACATCGTAGGTGCGGTCGATCTGGCGCACCCAGGTGACGCCGATGCCTTCGACTGCGCGGGTGATCGGGTGTTTGGTCGAGCGGCTCTTATTGCTGGCGCGTGAGGACAGAATGTCCTGGCCGCCTGTGGCCGCGGAGTAGTAGTTGTCGACAATGATCGTGACGCCGTTCGACTTGTTGAACACGGCGTTGCCGATACCGCTGGTGAGCCCGTTGTGCCAAAAGCCGCCGTCACCCATGATCGAGATCGGCCGCTTTGTGGCGGGCACGTTGAACGCCGCAGCCGAGCTGGTGCCTAGCCCGTAGCCCATGGTCGTCGCCCCAATATTGAAGGGCGCGTTGATCGAGAACAGATGGCAGCCGATGTCGGCCGAGACGTGGTGGGGCCCGAGTTCCCGCTCCACCAGTTTCATGGCCGAGAAGATTGGCCGCTCAGGGCAGCCGACACAGAAGCTCGGCGGACGCGGCGGTACAACCGTTGCGAGCGCCTTGACTTGGTCGCTGTCCAGGATGGATGGTTGGTTCGGCGCGCGCAGATGATCGGGAATAGCGTCGGGTGCGAATTTGGTGAGAAATCCGCCGACGCCTTTAGCCATGACAGAGGCGGTGTACTCGCCGGCCATCGGCAGCAGGTCCTTGCCCGCGAGCCTGGTCTGAATGTCGGCCCGGCGTAGGATGGTGTTGATCGCCTGCTCGATGAATTCGGGCTGACCCTCCTCCACGATCAGCACCGCGTCTTTTCCGGCGCAGAACGCCGTCACCTCGTCGTCGATCAGCGGATAGGTGACATTGAGCACGTAGAGCGGCACGCGGCTATTACCCCAGATATCCGCGAGGTCAAGGCCCTGCAGGGCGCGGATGACGCCATTGTACATACCGCCCTGCATGATGATCCCGACCTTGCCCAGGTCGCCGTTGAACACCTCGTTGAGCTTGTTGTCCTTGATATATTTGACCGCCGCCGGCCATCGCTTCTCGATTTTTTCGCGCTCGTGCAGATAGGATGCGGGCGGCAGCACTATGCGCGAGGTATCGCGCTTCGGATTCTCCAGCGCGTCGCGTAGCGTATAAGGTGGACGCTTGTTGGCCTTGGTGACAAAGCTGCCATGCACATGGCAGCAGCGGATTCGCACCTCCAGCATGACAGGCGTGTTGGAGGCTTCCGACAGCTCGAAGCCTTTTTCCACGGCATCGACGATCGAAGGAAGATTCGGCCTGGGATCGAGCAGCCAGATCTGCGATTTCATCGCAAAGGCATGGCTGCGCTCCTGCATGATGCTTGAGCCCTCGCCATAGTCCTCGCCGACGATGATCAGGGCACCTCCCGTCACTCCCCCGGAAGCAAGATTGGCCAGCGCGTCAGATGCAACATTAGTGCCCACCGTCGCCTTGAAGGTGACCGCGCCGCGAATGGGATACATCACCGAAGCCGACAGGGTGGAGGCGGCTGCCGCCTCCGACGCGCTTGCCTCGAAGCGCACGTCGAGGTCCGCCAGGATGTCCTGCGCGTCGGCGAGTACATCCATCAGATGGGAGATCGGCGCGCCTTGGTAGCCCGCAACGTAGCCAACACCCGATTGCAGCAGCGCCTTGGTGATGGCCAGAATGCCTTCGCCGCGGAAGGTTTCGCCAGCCCCAAGTGTCAAATCTCGCACTTCTCGGGCAAATGAGCGCTCGGCCATCGAACGGGACCCTTGCACAGGCGAACATTTCAGATGTCAAGGATGTAGGCCTGTTGCGGGAGTGGCGTCAAGGCGATGGGCCGGATCGAAGACTGCTTTAGAGTTAAAGCAATCCGGTATCCGGGCACATTAGGCGTTTCACGATTGAAATGGCCAGCCCACGCTGCCATGCTGGGCGCTCGCATCAAGGAGATCGCCATCGCCATGCGGATCGCCTGTGTTGGAGGAGGGCCGGCCGGCCTCTATTTTGCCATCAGCGCCAAACTGCGCGACCCCAAGCATGATATCGTGGTCTTTGAGCGCAACAAGCCAGACGACACCTTCGGCTGGGGCGTGGTCCTCTCGGATGAGACCTTGCAACATTTGACCGCCAACGATCCGGTCAGCGCCGCTGCCATCCGATCGCATTTCGCGTATTGGGACGATATTGCGGTTCACTTCAAGGGGACCAAGACGGTATCGACGGGACACGGCTTTTGCGGCATCGGGCGCAAACAGCTGCTGCTGCTGCTTCAGGACCGCGCCCGCGCGCTCGGCGTCGATCTGCGCTTTGAGACGCGTATCGAGAGTGTGGCCCCCATCGCTGCAAAATACGATCTCGTGGTCGCCGCCGACGGTCTCAACTCGCTCACGCGCGCCGAGTTCTCCGACTATTTCGAGCCCGACATCGAGCAGCGCAAGTGTAAGTTTGTCTGGCTGGGAACACACCAGACATTCGGCGATGCGTTCACGTTCATCTTTGAGGAGACCGAGCATGGCTGGGTGTGGGCCCATGCCTATCAATTCGATGGCGATACCGCGACCTTCATCGTCGAATGCAGCGAGGCGACCTGGGCCAAGTTTCAATTCGGCGGCATGAGCCAGCAGCAGTCGATCGCCGTGTGCGAGCAGATCTTCGCCAACCATCTCGGCGGCCACAAATTGATGACGAACGCCAACCATATCCGCGGCTCGGCATGGATCAGTTTTCCGCGCGTGCTGTGCAAACGCTGGTCGTACGCCAACATCGCATTGCTGGGCGATGCGGCCGCGACGGCGCATTTTTCCATCGGCTCGGGCACCAAACTGGCGATGGAGAGCGCCATCGCGCTCGCCAACTATTTGCACTCGGAGCCAACCGTCGCCACCGCCTTCGTCAAATACGAGGCCGACCGACGTGTCGAGGTGCTGCGCCTGCAATCAGCGGCGCGCAATTCAGCGGAATGGTTCGAGGAGGTCGAGCGCTACTTCCATCTCAATCCTGTGCAATTCAACTATTCGCTGCTCACCCGCTCGCAGCGGATAAGCCATGAGAACTTGCGACTGCGCGACCCGATCTGGCTGAAAGGGGCCGAAACCTGGTTCCAGACTGCCGCGGGCGCGCCGTCCAACAGCCACCGTGCGCCGATGTTCGCGCCCTTCGCGCTGCGCGAGATCCGGTTGAAGAACCGCATCGCCGTCTCGCCGATGGCGCAATACAAGGCGGTGAACGGATGCCCTACAGATTGGCATCTTGTCCACTACGCGGAGCGGGCCAAGGGCGGCGCCGGGCTGCTCACCATCGAGATGACCTGCGTGAGCCCCGAGGGGCGCATCACGCCTGGTTGTACCGGGCTGTACGCTCCGGAACACGAGGCGGCCTGGAAACGGATCGTCGATTTTGTCCATGCCGAGACCGAAGCGAAAATATGCGCCCAGCTTGGCCATTCCGGCGCCAAGGGGTCCACTCGGTTGGGTTGGGATGGCATGGATCAGCCGCTGCCCGCGGGTAACTGGCCGTTGATGTCGGCGTCCGACGTTGCCTGGTCGCCAGAGCACCAGACGCCACGGGCTATGGATGCTGCCGATATGGAGCGTGTGCGCGACCAGTTCGCGGCCTCCGCCCAGATGGCGCAGCGCGCGGGCTTCGATATGATCGAGATTCACGCCGGTCACGGATATCTATTGTCGTCGTTCATTACACCTCTTACCAACACGCGGACCGATGAGTATGGCGGCACGTTGGTCAACCGGATGCGGTTTCCGCTCGAGGTGTTCCATGCCGTGCGGGCGGTCTGGCCGCAGGGCAAGCCGATCTCCATGCGCATTTCGGCCAATGACTGGGTGGGACCGGCGGGCGTGACGCCAGTTGAGGCGGTCGAGATCGCTCGGCTGCTGCAGAAGGCCGGCGTCGATATTTGCGACGTATCCGCCGGTCAGACCTCGCTGCGTGCTCGTCCGGTCTATGGCCGCATGTTTCAGACCCCATTGTCGGACCGAATCCGCAACGAAACCGGCATGGCGACGATGGCCGTCGGCAATATCTACGAGCCCGATCACGTCAATTCGATCCTGCTCGCGGGACGCGCCGATCTGGTTTGCCTGGCTCGCCCGCACCTGACCGATCCATATTGGACGCTGCACGCGGCGGCGGCGCTTGGCGACACTGGCGAATCCTGGCCGTTGCCCTACCTGGCTGGGCGCGACCAGTTGCGGCGGCTATCGGCGGGCGGGAAGGGAGGGCGCTGATGACGAACCTGGCTAGCAAGCGGGCGCTAGTGACGGGGGGCGGCTCTGGGCTGGGGACCGCTATTGCCATAGCGCTGGCCGGGGCGGGCGCGTCCGTGGTCATCGCCGGGCGGCGTGATTATGCGCTGAAGGCCGTCGCGACCCAATCGGCAAACATCTCGCCCTTTGCCGCGGATATGACCGATGCCGGGTCCGTTGGAGAATTATTTGAATACGTTGGAAAGACTCTCGGCGGTTTGGACATCGCCATCGCCAATGCCGGCGCGGCGACCAGCGCTCCGTTTCGCGGTACCAGCCTCGAGGTTTGGCGCGCCCAGCTTGACGTCAACCTCACCGGCGTTTTCCTGACCTTTCAGCACGCGCTTGGTTTGATGCCCAAGGACAGCGGCGGCCGGCTGATCGCGATTGCCTCGACGGCCGCGCTCAAGGGCTACCCCTATGTCGCGCCCTACTGTGCCGCCAAGCATGGTGTCCTCGGCCTGACGCGATCGCTCGCTGCTGAACTGGCTCGCAGCAGCATAACCGTCAACGCCGTCTGTCCGGGATTTGCCGAGACACCGCTCCTTGAGCAATCGTTGGCGACGATCATGACAAAAACGAACAAGACTCGCGAGCAGGCGGAAGCGGCCCTGAAGGCGGCCAACCCGCAGGGCCGCTTTGTCCAGCCGGCGGAGGTTGCGCAAGCGGTACTGTGGCTTTGCGGTCCCAACTCCGGGGCGGTGACGGGGCAGGCCATTTCCGTTTCGGGAGGCGAGATATGAGCGACATGGCCAGCTATGCACCACAGCATTTCCGCTGGCGGGCCGACACGGGTGTCGCAGTCATCACGCTCGACCGGCCCGAGCGCAAAAATCCTCTGACCTTCGAGAGCTACGCCGAGTTGCGCGATTGCTTTTGGGCACTTGGCCAGGCCGACGACATAAAGTCCGTCGTGTTCGGCTCCAATGGTGGCAATTTTTGCTCAGGCGGCGACGTCCATGAGATCATCGGGCCATTGCAGAAATTGGATGTAAAGGGGCTGCTCCGCTTCACCCGCATGACTGGCGACCTCATCACGGCCATGCTCGGCTGCGGCAAGCCCTTGATCGCGGCCGTGGACGGCGTTTGCGTTGGCGCCGGCGCCATCATCGCCATGGCGTCGGACATCCGCATCGCGACGCCGGCCGCCAAGACGGCATTCCTGTTCGCCCGCGTCGGCCTTGCGGGCTGCGATATGGGGGCCTGCGCCATGCTGCCCCGGATCATCGGCCAGGGCCGCGCCGCCGAGCTGCTCTTTACCGGGCGGTCGATGTCGGCCGAAGAGGGTGAGCGGTGGGGGTTCTTCAATCGCATTGTTGACGCAACTGAGCTCGATGCCGAAGCGCTGACACTCGCCCGGTCCCTGGCCGATGGACCCGGCTTTGCCCACATGATGACCAAGACCATGCTGCAACAGGAATGGTCGATGTCGCTGGGTCAGGCCATCGAGGCCGAGGCTCAAGCCCAGGCGCTTTGTATGCAGACACTGGATTTCACCCGCGCCTACGAGGCATTTGTCGCCCGCGCCAAGCCCGCCTTCGAGGGCAACTGACATGCCGGACCGCAGTTTTCTCGATTGGCCGTTCTTTGAGGATCGACACCGCGAGTTGGCGCGCGAATTGGACCGTTGGGCGGCGGCAAATCTGGTGAGCGTCAACCATCATGATGTCGATGCCAGTTGCCGCAAGTTGGTGGCCCAGCTTGGAGCGGACGGCTGGCTCAGCCATTCGGCGATTGATCCGCTGGCACCAGCAAAGGGGTTGGACGTGCGCACCCTCTGCCTCATCCGCGAAACACTCAGCCGTCATGATGGCCTTGCCGATTTCGCCTTCGCCATGCAGGGGTTGGGGACAGGTGCCATCTCGCTGTTTGGCAGCGAGGCGCAACGCCGGCGTTGGCTGCCTGAAACTCGCGCCGGCCGCGCTATCAGCGCCTTCGCGTTGACCGAACC
>Ga0075030_100006326_pt1 | contig 10596 bp, 9 predicted proteins | sample LitLauG_LLR_2012_FD_71393 | JGI IMG/M metagenome (GOLD analysis project Ga0075030, IMG submission 71393) | Freshwater sediment microbial communities from Pennsylvania, USA - Little Laurel Run_MetaG_LLR_2012 | ecosystem: Environmental > Aquatic > Freshwater > Creek > Sediment | place: USA...
AATATCAGGGAGTCGAAGAGCGCACACATGGCGCAGCGATTCAAGGCGAAGCTCACCTCTCTCGCGCTGGTCACGCTAGCGTTTGCGTGTTTCTGCGTGGGACAGACGGCGCCGCCCTCCCATTCGCAATTGACGGGCACGATCAGGGGCACGATTGTTGATCAAACGGGAGCCATGGTCCCAGGTGCACGGGTGAAGCTGAGCCGTCCGGGTCAAGCCGCGACCCAGGAAACACTATCCGGCGCCGATGGGAAGTTTTCTTTTGCCGAAGTCGCTCCGGGGCCGTTTCAGCTCGCGGTCACGTCGGAGGGCTTCGCCGCTCAAACTGCGGCCGGAATTCTGCCAGCGGGGGAGACCTACGTTGTCCCGCTAATCAGCATGCAGGTTGCAGAGGCGGTCACCGAGGTGCGGGTCGGACTCTCGCGGGAGGAAGTTGCGTTGGTGGCCGAGCAGGAAATCAAAGAAGAAGAAAAGCAGAAGGTGCTGGGCGTCATTCCGAACTTTTATGTCAGCTACGTTTCCCATGCAGCCCCACTCAATTCGAAGCAGAAGTTTGAGCTGGCCTGGAAGTCGACGATCAATCCAGTCAACTTCGTGATCGTGGGGGGAATTGCCGGCATCCAGCAGGCGGCTGACGATTTCAAGGGATACGGGCAGGGGGCGCAAGGCTATGCCAAACGCTACGGCGCCTCGTATGCCGACGGTGTCGTAGGCACTTTTCTGGGAAGCGCCATCCTGCCCTCGGTTTTCAAGCAAGATCCCCGTTACTTCTACAAAGGAACCGGCAGTGTGCGATCACGAAGTCTTTATGCGATCGCGAATGCTGTGATCTGCAAGGGCGACGACGGACGGTGGCAGGCCAACTACTCGGGCCTGCTGGGGGGACTTGCTGCCGGCGGGATTTCGAATCTCTACTATCCGTCGAGCGATCGCAACGGCCTGAGTCTGACGTTTGAAAACACGCTGATCGGGATTGGCTCGACAGCCGTGACCAACGTTCTTCAGGAGTTTGTGGTCCGGAGGTTTACCCACAAACTTCCTAGCCCGGAACCCTAAGCAGCGGGCCGGGCTCTACTCACGGCTGAGCGCCGACGGCTAATTCACCTGCAGCGTAAACGTCGACGACCGGCTAAACGTGCCGGAAGTTCCGGTAACCGTAAATGTGTAGGTCCCGGGAGGAGTTCCCTGCGGCGGCGTGGTTGTGGTGCCTGAACTGCAACCCGGCCCCAAAGCGAACGTGACGGCGATGGCAACCAGGGCCAGGAAGCTGCAAATGCGGCGCCGGCGCTTCGATCCACCCATGCCGATCCCAAGAAACGCGACACCCGGCAGTCCCAGCCAGAAGGCATAGATAGGCCCACTGCGGCGGTTTGAAGTAATGGGGATGGGACGCGCCTGGGTGCCTACGTTGATCTTGACCGAAGTCGGGCTACTGCCCGGCGTTACCGACAATGTGCTGGCCGCACAGGTGGCGCCAGTGGCGGCAGGCGGCACTGTGCACGCCAGAGAGATGGAACTTCCAAAGGTCGGATCGGGAGAGATCAGTGCCACAAACGGAACCGGTGGGGAGTTGCCGGCGATAACAGTTTGCGCGGTCGGAGAAACCGACATGGAGAACGTTGTGGCCTGGGCGGGCACGATGAACTGGTTGCCGTTCGGGTTGGCGTCGAAGGTCACGGTGGCAAGGCCGCCGTTGAAGTCGATGATGCCGCCGACGTAAGTGCTGGCGACGGCTGGGACCACGGTAACGGTCATGGTCGCCGTGTTGCCCGTGTTCAGAACCGCCAGCGAGCACACCAGCGGAGCGGTTGAGGTTGGGTTGCTGCAACTGCCGCCGGTGATGCTTGCTGTCATGAACGTCAGCGGAATTCCCGCGCTGCTGAAGTCGTCCGTGACCGTAATGTTGGTCGCGGGATCGCCGTCATTGGCGATGGTGTAGGTGAAAGTTGCCGGATTGCCGGCGGTAAAGCTCTGCAAGCCGGTGCCGTAGGTCGGCACTCCGGTGATGGTGAGGTTGGGTGCTGTACCAAGCTTCGCCACCCAGGCGTTCCGGATTCCTTTCAACTGTGGCTGGTAGGCTTTTAGCACCGGGAAGTTGCTGGAGGTGGTGTCTCCGGCGAAATAAGAACTCAACGAGGGATCGAGGGCAACGCTGGTTCCGCGATCCATGCCGCCGCCCCCGAAGTAGGTCACGTAAGAGTTGCCGGGATTGGTGCTCGAGGTGACTGTGGTGGTGTCGATACGCGCGATGAATGCATTGCTGACGGCGCCGGCGCCCAAGGTGCTCTGGATCGGAGTGAAGTTCGGGTTCTGGACGGTGAGCAGGTCGGGGAACAGGTTGGTCGAAGTGGTGGGACCGGTAATGTAGGCATCGTTGGTGGTATCAACGGTGATGGCCAGGCCGGACTCGTTGAGTGAGCCGCCAAAGTAGGTGAAGTAAGTGTTCTGCACGACCGACGTGGTCGTGGTGTTAGCCAGATTGTTGAAGCGGGCCACGTAAGCGTCTGTTCCGGTAGAAGTCGAGGTTGGACAGGGAATGGTGCCGGCCGGATTGTTCGGGCAGGGCTGGAAAGGCGCGATGCCGGTGGGGATCGTAATGTCGGAGGAAGTGGTCTGCCCAGTCATGTAGATGTTCGCAGCGCCCGAATCAATGGTCACCGCGGTGCTGGAATCGTTAGACGACCCGCCGAAGTAGGTGGAGAAGATGAGCTGGCTGTTGCCGTTCGGGTTCAGATAGAGTTTGGCGAGAAACGCGTCAGTGTTGGTCACCGAGGTATTTGTGCAAGTAGGAGGATTGACGACAATGTTCGGCGGCGGCTGGTCCAGGCACGGCTGGTAAGCGTTGAGAATCGGGAAATCGGTGAGCGGGCTGCTGCCGGTGTTGATGAAGTTGGTGGTTCCGGTGAAGTAGAGGTTGTTGTTATTGTCCACGGCAACGCCGCCGCCGACGGCGATGCCGGTTGAGGGCGTACCGCCACCGAAGTAGGTGGAGTAGGCAATGCTGCCGTTGCCGGCGGCCGTGGTGTTGACCTTGGTCACGAAAAACTGCGTCTGAGCGCGGGATTCCGCCTGAAATGCCTGGCCCTCGGGAAGCGTGCTGGCTGGGAACTCCGCGGCCGCGATGCCGCCGGTGCTGTCTCCGGCGAGATTGGTGGAGGTGGTGTGGCCGGTGAGGTAGAGGTTGCCGCCGCTGTCAATCGTCATTCCGGTCGCGGTGTCGGTTTTATTGCCGGAGAGGTACGACGAATAGTTCAAAGCGTCACCGAATGCGTCCACCACGGTGGCAAATGCGTGCGGCCCTGGGCTGCCGGTCCACGGCAGGGTCTGGTAAGCGGTGGTGGTGGTGGGGAAATTCGGCGAGGAAGTGTTTCCCGCCACGAACACGACACCACTATTCTGGCCAATGCCGACAGTCGAATCCATGCCCGATCCGCCAATGTAGGTGAGGTACTGGATGGCTCCGGGGCCGTTGGCGGCTTGCGGGTTCAGCTTCAGAACAAAAATGTTCTGCGCGCCTTTGAGCGTGGGCTGGTATGGCGGGTTGGTGCTTCCCGAAGCTACGGGAAGATTATTGGAAGTGGTTGCACCGGCGAGATAAATGAAGACGCCATCGGAAGCTACTGACGGCGAAGTTTCCATCCCGGTTCCGCCGAAATACGTGGAATAGCTCAGGACCGGATCGATGACCAGCTCGCGCGAGCGGTCATAGGGACCGACGGCGAACCCGACGCGATGATCGGCATGCAGTATGAACCGGCCTGCGATGTCCTGGGTGTGGGCGCCGCCGCGCTGGTAGACATGGGGCGCATTAAAGCGCAGCGCATGGGCCGCGGTCTGGATGATCAAGTCACCCGTTTGTTTGTCGAGCGAGAGATGGCGCGCGCCGGAAAATTCAAGCTGGGCGGTGGATGGGTCCGCACCCGGTTCAACCTGAAAGTCATACTCCAGATGTCCTTGGGTTCCGTAGAAAACCAAATGAATGCCGGGGTAAACGTTCTGGTAGCGGAGGCGGGCGTACTGCGGAACCTTGGTGTGCCATTGGGCCGGATCGTTGCCGATGAAGTAGTTGGAATGGCCGGGCAGAGGCTCGACAGCTGACGGTGTGGATTGCACATTCGCACCGGCGAGCGTCATGGAAACCACATCAGCGGGCGCGGTGGGCGAGGACTGCAGAGCGAGTGTGGCTCCGGAATTATCGAAAGCCAGGCCGTAGCCGGCGCCGTGCGCGACAAACTTTGCGGGGGGAGCGGCTTGTCCGAGATTGGGTTCAAATACGATGGGGAGACTGGAGAGAATCGACTGGGCGTTCAGCTTGGCTGGGACGGTCGATTTTGCGGTTGTGTGATGGGACTTGAAGGCAGCGGCGCGGCGGGCATGCAGACCGGCGCCGAGGACTGCGCAAACCAGTAATACCAGAAGCAAACCTGAGCCGAAACGGTATCGCCCAGCCTTTGATTTCAACCCAAGAGAATCCCAATTCACGCGTGTCCTCCAAGAACCTGAGTTTGCCGGGAGAATAAAGGCGGCGCACAAGGCCAAGCTGCCCGGCGCCGTTGAAAACCGCCCCGCTGCCCGCTGTCAGAAGTTTCCCCGAAAAAGTAAATAACTACTTAAACATCTGACGCTTAGCCAAGTCAAGCAAGGGCGACACCCACCACGGAGGCACAGAGTCACGGAGAGAAGCTTTCTGAGAAAAAATAGGGCAAAATGTCGTGGCCAATACAGGAATCATGAACTTGGTTTGTCTCCGTGACTCTGTGCCTCCATGGTGGACTGGTTTCGACAGCCCAGGCTGAATGAGATGCCACCCGGGACGTGGAAAGATGGCCGCCTGCGGCTGGAAAATCGGTTTAGCGCCCAGGCTCATCGCAAAGATTTGGCTTGCAAAGGTTTGAGAATGCTATAGATTATTCGCAGCCAGCCTGCAGTCCGAGTGGAGACTTGCATGGTCTCCGGCGATAGATCCATCCGCTCACGCCGGCGACCCAAGCGGGAATGACAGAACTGAACCCAGCAGATTCGGTCGCGCGCGACCGGCGCCTCATGCGTCGCTTTGAGATGTGTCTGCCGGCAGTGGTTCGCCCGGAGGGGGCAGAGGCGATTCTGACCGAGACCCAGAACGTGAGCGCGCGCGGCGTATTCTTTTATCTCGACCGCAAACTGGCGGAAGGGACAGCGGTCGAGATGACGTTGACGTTTCCTCCGCACGTGACCATGACCGAGCCCATGCGGGTCAAGTTTCAGGCGCGGGTCATCCGCGTCGAGCCGCCGCTGCCCTCCGCGAGAATTGGCATCGCAGCCATGATCGAGGATTATCAGTTCCTGCAGGCCGAACAGGCGGCCGAAGCCGCGCGTGCTGGTGCTACTCAGGGACCGGCCGCGGTCTAGTGCTGCAATTTAATCCGGTCGGCTGCGTGCCTGGGGAGATCCCTCGTCCCGCTGGTGAAAGCGCGGGACTTCGGGATGACGCCAAACGGATAGAATCTTGAATAAGGATCTGACTGAATCCTGCCTCTAGTTCCCAAGGCTTCGCCCGGCGGACAGCCGAGAGCCTGCCTTGAGCCTGTCGAAGGGGCGGCTGTCCCCACATAAAACTTTCAGCTTTTCGGGAGTGAATTCATCTCACGTTGCAGGCGACGGTAGCGGCGCAACAGCGCCGCGATGTAGGTGCCGTGGATGATCCAGACCGCGGCATAAGCCGTCCACATGAAACGAATGGAGGTCATCGCGAACTCCTTGCCGGAGAAGAACCGGCCTGGCCGTCGTCGAGCAGGGCTTCGAGCGCGCGAGTTTCTTCCACCTGCCGCCGCATTACTTCAATGCGGTAGCGGCCCCAGCACAGCAAGGCGCCGTAGAGAGTGAATACGGCAAGATTCAAGAGAAAGACACGCAACATGCGCGGATCGAGTGATCCGCCCCCGCCCATCACCGGCTGGGGATGCTGGGTGCGGAAGAACCAGATGGAAAAATAAACCAGGGGAACGTCGAGCGCGCCGAAAATGGCGAGCACCGCAGCCAGAACCGGAGTCTGCGCGCTGTCGGAAAAGCGGCGCAGCAGCAGGTAGCTGACGTAGATCAGCCACAAGACGAGAGTCGAGGTGAGGCGCATGTCCCAGGTCCACCAGATCCCCCAGACCGGCCGCGCCCACAACGGGCCGGTGACCAGCACGACCGTGCAAAAGACCACCCCGGTTTCGGCAGCGGAGACGGCGAGAGCGTCAGCCGAAGTGTTGCGGCGGATTAAATAAATCACGGAAGCAACGAGATTGACGAAAAACAGGCAGAACGCGGTCCAGGCCGAGGGCACGTGATAGTAAAAAATGCGCTGCACGTCGCCCATGGTGCGCTCGGTGGGTGCGACCACCAGCGCCTGATAGGTGCCGAAGACGAGCAGCAGCGCGGTAACGGCCGCGAGGATGGGGAAGGTGCGCTTCATTCCGCGTTCAAAATCAGTCCGAACAACGCCAAGCTAGCTGTAGTAAACACCACGTCGTAGGTGAGAAGCAATACGATCCAGAAGCGAGCAGTACCTTCTCCTGTGAGGACGATGTGGGTTGCTTCGACCATGGCCTGAATGGCAGGGATGGAAACCGGGAAAAGGATCACCGGCAGCATGATTTCGCGCATGCGGGTGCGCAGGGAGAGCGCGGCGAAGAAAGTCCCGTTGACCACCAGCGCAAACGTGCCGAGCACGCCGATGAGCAGCAGTTGCCAGACTGGCCCGATCGAACGCAAGTTGTAAAACACCACGAATAGCGGCGCCATCAGCGCTTCCAGCACGGTGACGAACAGAAAGTTGCCGAGGGTTTTCGCCAGGAACAAAGAGTTGGGCGACGCGGGGGAGACGCGGTAGGCGTCGAGCGCGTGGTTGCGCAGTTCGCGGGCCCAGGTTTGGTTGAGGGCAACAACCGTGGAAAACAAAAACGCCACCCAGATCAGGCCGGGAGCGATCTGGCGCGATTCCTCGGCGTTGGGGTCGAACGAGAAGCTGAAAATCACCACCACCAGCAGGGAAAAAAACAGCATGGAATTGAGCGCGTCTTTGGAGCGCCATTCCAGGCGAATGTCTTTGAGCAGCGTGGCGCGCGTCACCGGAGAGAGCAGGCTCATGCATTCTCCTGGGGCGGGGTTAGGGTCGCGGTGCGCGCGACGATGAGGCCGGAACGCATCCAGACGAATTCGTCGGCGATGCCTTCGAGGACCGTGGCCTGATGTGTGACCAGGAAGATGGTCTTGCCGGAATCGCACATGCCGCGCAGCAGAGTGGCCATGCCGCGGGTGGATTGGACGTCGACGTTGGAGAATGGCTCGTCGAGAAAAAGAATGCCCGGATCGTGCAGAATGGCCCGCGCCAGCGACATGCGTTGGCGCATGCCCTGGGAGTATTGTCCGACGGGGCGGGCGAGCGCGGGATCGAGGCCGACGGAGCGGATCGCCCGTGCGCAAGGCTCATCGCTGGCAATGCCATAGAGTTGCGCGAAATAGCGGAGGTTTTCAAGGCCGCTGAATTCGTCATAGAGCAGTGACGGGTGGGCCATGTAGCCGATCAAAGACGCTGCCTGGCGCGGCGTCTGGCCGAGGATGGAAATCTCGCCGCGATTGGGTTGCGCCAGGCCGGCGAGTGAGCGAAGCAGAGTTGTCTTCCCTGCCCCGTTGTCGCCGAGGACGACGTAAAACTTGCCCACGGAAAACTCGGCATCAACACCGCGCAGCGCGGCAAAGCGGCCGAACTGCTTGACGAGTCCGCGGACCGCGATGGCAGCCGGATTGGATGAGCCGGTCAAGTGGCAGGAAGCTATGAAGATAGCGAAAGAGTGAGGGGAAGTCGAGGGATGAGGGCGGGGCCAGCGATCAGTGCCCAGTGGGCAGGTTACGGCAGTCAGATCGGTGGGCCGACCCGGGCGGTCGGAGCTCGCCGGTTTTTCTTTGCGAACTTTGCGGAGTTTTCTTTGCGGACTTCGCGATCAAAAGCATTTGCCGCAAAGATCGCGAAGGAACGGCCGCGAAGGCCGCGAAGAAAATCGCCCCCGTCCCTAGCTTTGATCGCGCCGCACCATTCCGGCAGTTCCTTCAACTCTGGCAGTTGGATTTCAAACTTCGAGTCGCGGAGCCACCCGCCGTCGCCCTTGGGGCTTGACCAGTATTGCAGCACCCGCAGGTTGTGACAGCATCACTTACTTATGCCTACATCGCCTTGAATACGAAACTGATCGCCTTGGTCTCGTTCGCACCGATGGTGACCGTCTGGGTGGAGGTGCCCAGCTTTTCGTGCCACGCCTTGATGGTGTAGGTTCCGGGCGGCAGATTGCTGAGGTCGAAGCTGCCGTCTTTTCTGGTGACGGCGTAGAAGGGGTGCTTGAACACGGCGATGTAACCGCGCATCCAGGGATGCACGTTGCACCGGACGGGGATGGCAACCTCCTCGCGGGCGAACGCTTCCTGCATTGTTGACCCGGGTGGCTCTGCCTTGTTCCATTCGCGATTGTTGGCCGGGATGGGATGAATGTTGTGCGACGTGGGATCGTCGTTGATCACTTCGAGGGTTTGGTTGGCCCGCACCGCCAGCACATGCGGCTGATACATGCAGCCTTTCTGCTCGACCACGGCGGGCTGTGTGGGCGCGTCAAACGTGCGATCACCCAAGCCTTGGGAAACAAATACGACCACGTTCTGCAGATTGCCGGTCGCGTCGGCCATGACTTCCTGCATCAGCACCGGCGACGGATGTTGCTTGGAGCAGCTTGGATCGGCGGCCATGCTGATCGACTTTGGGGGCGGAACTTTGCCCTCGAATTTCACAGTTCCCGTTACCGTCGCGCCGGTTGGAGTTGGGGGAGGGCCGCCCGCCCTCACATGAGTGGACGAAATGCACAGGGCCAGCATGATTGCGAAGATAGAAGCCAGGCGTTTTTGCGTCTTACTATTTCTCGGTTTCATCTCACATCACCTCAAAATTCAGATCTCCGTTCCACGAGCGTTTATGCTGTGTGAGGCCGATTGCTCCGGCGGGAGGTTTCAGCAGCCGGGCGCACCGGCCGGGATGAGTCGTATCCCTGGCGATACCCTGCGCGGAACGATCGGCGATCTTTTTCGTTTGACCAGCGGCCTACCGCGGGATGGTGCGGCCGACCGATCGCGGCATCGAACCGGCCGAGGTAAAGTCCGTCGCGGAAGGCGCCGTCCCCGGCCGCGCGCGCGGCCGGACTCCGGCTAGTGCGGGCGGCCAGTGTGCTGCTGGCGAGGGTTGCTGTTCCCAGGCAGGCCGCCGCGGCGAGTGCACAGGAAAGGAATCTGCTCATGTTTTGTGCTCCTTTTGTTGGCGGCAACCGCGCCAGTGCATGCGCACACGAGTGCCGCGGCTTGACCGCATCCAGTTGCGGCCGGTCAATGAAATCAATGAGCGGGCTTTACTTCGTGACTTGAGAGGAGCGTACGCGACGCTTCATGAGAGGTTGTCATGGTGCGGTCATGCTTGAGTCATTTCATCGTTTTCTTCTTGTCGTGCTGAGGTCAGGAATTTCCCATCAGCATGTAACGCCATCCGGTGCGTTCAAGAAAACTCTTGACATAATGTACTAGTATTATAGTACACTGAAACACGTGAAGCAGGGCGCCAATCGCGGCCGGGTTTTCCAGCTCAAGCTGGATCTGCACAGCGGGGTCCCCGTCTACCGCCAGATCATCGATCAGGTGCAGGGCGGCATGGCCGCGGGAACACTGGTTGCCGGCAATCAGCTGCCCACGGTGCGGCAACTGGCGGTGGACCTGGCCATCAATCCGAACACGGTGGTGCGCGCCTACCGCGAACTGGAGCTGGGGGGCTTGCTCGAGACCCATCAGGGGACGGGCACGTTCATCAGCGAGAAGAAAGTCGTCCGGAACAGCGCGGGCCGGGAGCGGCAACTGGCGCAACTGGCAGGCGAAATCGCCGCACGCGCCGGAGCTGCGGGTTTCACGGTAAAGGAATTGGTCGAGCAGTTACGCGAGATGCAGGAGAGGAGATAGTTCGATGCCAAGGAAGCTGGTTACACCTGTCAATGGAGTTGCGTTCGCGCTGTTTGTGGTTTGCATGCTGGGGGGTGCGCTGGTCACCGCGATCGTGAACTCGCCGATTCCGTTCATCATCGGCGCAATGGCGGGACTTTATCTCCTGTTCGCGATCAAAGTTGTGCGGCAGTGGGAGAAGGTGGCGGTGCTGCGCCTGGGCAAGTACGTCGGCCTGCGCGGGCCCGGGCTGTGCATGATTGTGCCCGTGATCGAGTCGCTAAGTCCGTATGTGGACCAGCGGGTGCGGGTGGCCAGCGTCTCGGCGGAATCGACGCTGACTCGCGATACGGTCCCGGTGAACGTGGATGCCATCGTGTTCTGGCTGGTGTGGAATGCGGAGAAATCCATTCTTGAAGTGGAGAACTTTATCGAGGCCATCAACATGAGCGCGCAGACGGCGCTGCGGGAATCGATTGGCCGTCACGAGTTGGCGCAGATGATTACCGAGCGCGAGACGCTGGGGCGCGAACTGCAGCGCATTCTCGATGAGAAAACGAACCCGTGGGGAATTACGGTGCAGTCGGTGGAGATTCGCGACGTGAGGATTCC
>Ga0075030_100006329_pt1 | contig 10592 bp, 7 predicted proteins | sample LitLauG_LLR_2012_FD_71393 | JGI IMG/M metagenome (GOLD analysis project Ga0075030, IMG submission 71393) | Freshwater sediment microbial communities from Pennsylvania, USA - Little Laurel Run_MetaG_LLR_2012 | ecosystem: Environmental > Aquatic > Freshwater > Creek > Sediment | place: USA...
CACTGTAGTTATCAAACTGCCCTCGGAAATGACGCCAACTCGAGATCCCGCCTACCGATGCGATCACTACGAAAGCGATGGCGGCTAATAGCGAGTCAGGGGATCTGAGCCGCCTGCGGAATGATTCGGCCGAAGACGAAACCAGAATGCCCATTAACATTCCGCACAACAGAAGCATTAACAAGAGTCGCGGAAAACACAGCAGGTTTTTCCATCCACTTGCGGAAACCCACACTCCACGCAGCAGGGGGCTGGCGACCAACCCGTAAATCGCGATCACAACGTACCCCAGCATGAGTTTCGAGCGCGCAGCCAAATAGTCTGCAGCCAGGACGATGGAAATGATCAACACAACGAAGTGATACGAGACCGGCTGTGGCGACAATAACAATAAGAGCGAGAGGAAGGTCGCCCACTCCAGTTTGACTCGCCTGCTGTCCTCACTTCTGGAAGTAACTGCCCACGTAAACGCTACCCACACCGCGGCCAGAATCGATGGGTATAGCAATGAGTACATCCAGGGTGCGTGTGCCACCGGAGCAGGATTCAGCTCGGGTTCCGCGATGAACAACCGGCGGAGCAGAGCGGCAATGGAGTTCCATCCTGCGTTGTACGGGTCGATAGTTTCCCCCCGCAGCGCCCATGGCAACTGCAAAAGATAAAACTTGCAGACGTGCACTCCAAAAACCCAGACGCACCAGCCAGCCACGCCCATGAGCCCAGCCACAACGCCGAGTGCTGCGCGCCATTGCCTCTTGAAAACGAAGAAGAACAGGAAAAGTGCCGGATAGATCTTCAGTGCGGCCGCCACGGCAAGAGCGATGCCTGAGAAAAAATGACGGTTTCGAAAGTAAAGATAAGCAGCGAGCGCAATGAGCAGCAGCACCAACACGTGCATCTGTCCGAACAGAAAATTGTTCCGTAGCGGAGCGATCGCGAGGAACGTCAATAAAACAACATGCCGCCACATCAGGCAAGTGATCAATTTCAGCAAGAGAATCGTCGCCAGCAGGAACGCCACGTTCACTACCAGCCACTGCCGTTTGGCTCGAAGGGGCGGAAGCGAGGACCAAGGGCTCAATAACACCAACGACGGCGGCGTGAGCAGCACTGTCCCCACGATCGGCTGATCGATTCCGAGAAGATCCTTCTGCCGCTGAAACCAAACCCAGTCGTAGACCCGCTCAAACGGATAGCCACTACGAAATAGCTTTGCCGCCAGGTAGTAGTTGGGGAAGTCGGTGTTGAGACTCTTCCAGGCCGGTAACAAGCCCGACACGACGAACGTGAGAACCAGCGCGGCAGCGAGTAGCCTCTCGATCCACGCCCTCAACGCAGGCTGTGTTGGCGACCTCAACGAATCGAGTGGTGGGTCGATCGTGAACATGAGTTATCGAGGACACGAGCTTTCTTCTAAATGAGACTTCAACGAACCTTCCCTCGCCAGTTCTTCCACTCTCGACGTTTGTCGATACCGTGAATACCCGATCCTTCTCACGCACCATTGTTAACACGTTCGTGGTGATTTCCTGACAAACACACAAAACGGTTACAACCCTTTGACAAATGCGTGACAAGCCAGGCGATTTTCATCGCTTATGTTAAGGCCATCGTTCGTTAAAGCGTGTGGAGCGCTCAGGCTAGAAACGGAGATCGGCGCTCCACACCTAAAACAGATTTCTTCTGGCTGCTCGCGCTCGTCTGCTGCGGTTGCCTGATCTCAGACTTCCAGGCTAAAACGGCGCACCGACGCATACGAAAGGATACAAACCTTGGCCGCGAAAATGACCAGTTCACTCCTACTAGTATTGCTGCTGGTCCTGACGGCCCGTCCAGCCGCCGCAATTCCTGCTTTTGCCCGCAAGTACGGTCTGCCATGTTCAGCTTGTCACGAAGCATGGCCCAGGCTTAACAACTTCGGCCAAGCCTTTCGCGACAACGGCTACCAACTGGGCAACGATCGCGACGCTCCTGTATACCAGCAACCTGCCTACTTCCCGATCACGTTTCGTGTAACGCCGCAATGGCACCGTGAAAGCAACAATCGCAGAGCCATCGATGGCGTTCCGGGCAATCCCAGCGCAGGCCAGATTGAGTCTCAGATTACGACTGCCGGTTTCGACCTGACGGGAATCGATCTGGTGACCGCCGGGACGCTCTACAAAAACGTCTCCTTCGTGGCGCAGCCGTTTATCGACTCCAGCGGCACCACTCTCCTCCAGATGTATGCCCGGCTCGACAATCTGCTCGGGTCCCGCTGGCTGAATCTCAAGTTCGGCAAGTTTGAATTGGATACGTTGATTTCCGAGGAACGAATTCTGACGCTGAACAACACCGGCGGCACGTACTACAACTATCATTTTCGTCCGGTCGGAGATAAGAACTTTTTCGGCGGGATTGGTGACAATCAGCTCGGTATCGAGTTGATGGGTCACTCCGACGACAGTCACACTCGCTATTCCATCTCACTACTCAGCAGCAACGACGGGCAGGAGGGCCTGCCGTCGAACAAAACCTACGACGCCTACGGAGACTTCACCCAAGGCTTCGAGATTCCCCGGCTCGGATTGCAGCGAGTCGGAGTCTACGGCTATCTGGGCCAGTCGCCCACCTTCTTCCAGACCTTTGGCGGCACGCCGATTCCGGGAACAGGCATTGGCAACCGCAGCTTCTATCGAGCTGGTGTGTACGGACTCTGGTACGTAGGGAAATTCGATGTTAGTACCTTCTTTCTTCACGGCCAGGACAATGCGTTTCTCGGCAATGGTGTACCAGCCAACCAGCCGTCCAAACTGCCGGTGGGTGCCGTCGGCCCCAAATGGAATGGCGGTTTTGCCGAAGCCCACTACACCTTCAATCCGCGATTCGCTCTGACCGGTCGCTACGAAGTAGTTCGGATGTCGCAGCAAGCGAATCCGGCCATTCGCGGCAATCTCGGTAATCTTGATACCTGGACCATCGGATACCGCTGGTACCCGTTCATGAGCACCAGATCTGGTCTCGCTTGGCTCCAGGAGTATTCCCGCATCCGCACCGTGGGAACGGCTCCCCTCTCCGGTCTCGACGACGTGAGAAACAGTTACCTCATGGGATTCGACTTTGCCTTTTAGCAACAAAACGCTCCTATGAAATGCTTATTGAAGAGTGCGCTAATCGCCTTGGTTCTGATGCCGACCGTCGAGCTACGGGCACAAGAGAGCCACATCGGCAATCTGGTGGGGCGCGCCAGCAGCGGCAAGGCGCTCTATCAGCGATACTGCTTTTACTGCCACGGTGCTGACGGCGACGGCGCAGGAGAGAGCGCTCCCTACCTTGACCCCAAGCCCCGCGATTTCACGAAAGCTACCTTCAAGTGCAGGTCGACCCCTACCGGAAGCCTGCCCCTCGACAGCGATCTGTACGACACGATCAGCCGCGGCATCCACGCCAGCGGAATGCCTTCCTGGAAGCCGCTGACCCGCCAGCAACGCGCGGACCTGGTGGCATACATAAAGACATTTTCTCCGCGGTTCCACGATGAGCCAGCGGCAGCGCCGGTGTCGATCCCCCCCGAACCCGCTACGTCGGCGGACAGTGTGAAGCGTGGCGCTGAAATATTCGACAACATGAATTGCTGGAGCTGCCACGGCCGCCAAGGCCGCGGCAACGGGCCTTCTGCCTCCAAACTTACCGACAGCAAAGGCAATCCCATTACGCCCTTTGATTTGACGAGCGGGACGCGTTTCAAGTGCGGACAGAGTGATCGCGAGTTGTTCCGCGACCTGACCACAGGATTGGACGGAACTCCGATGCCATCGTTTTCAGATGCCTTGAAGCCGGAACAGATTTGGGATCTCGTCCACTACATTCAGACTCTTCGTTCTGGCCGTAAGAACCAAGCCAGCGCTGAGAACGCCGAACCTAAAGCACAATGATTGTCTGTTGCAGGACCCAGTCGACCCGGCGTCCAGCCTTGTTTGCGAAAGAGTCAAAACTCAACGGTGAGACCCCTGCGTTCATGAAATATCAAAATGCGGCTTCCTTAAAGGAGAACGGTCTCATATGAAGATCACTCATGCGGCATTCATCATTACAGGCGTGCTCGCTCTTGGATTGAGTGGCGGCAAGGTCGCTAGCACCGTCTACGCTGCGGAAGACTCCTCTCCGCTGAAGGGCGTGGTGAAATTCGACGGCACCGTGCCGAAGCCGACACGTATCGACATGTCCGACGATCCCAAGTGTGCAAAGTTACACCCCGGCGGTGTTACCACCAGCGACATCGTGACCGACGGCCACGGTGGCCTGGAGGATGCGGTGGTTTACATCTCCGACGGCCTGGCTGGCCGAACCTTTGAACCTCCCCAGACTCCTGCGGTACTAGAGCAGAAAGGGTGTCTGTACCAGCCGCACGTGCTCGCGATGCAAGCTAATCAGAAGCTGGACGTAGTGAACGCCGACACTACCACGCACAACATCCATCCCTCTCCCAAAAACAATCGCGAGTGGAACAAGTCGCAACCCTCAGGCGTGCCCATCGAGGAGACCTTCGCGCGCGAGGAAGTCTCCATTCCGGTAAAGTGCAACGTTCATCCCTGGATGCACGGGTACATAGCAGTGTTCAAGCATCCTTACTTTGCCGTTACCGGCAAAAACGGGAGCTATGAAATAAAGAACCTGCCCGCGGGAACCTACACGATTCAGGTGTGGCACGAGAAACTGGGTACTGCAACTCAAAAGATCACGGTAGGATCCTCGGAATCAAGGACCGTAGACTTCGTGCTTAAGGACAACGGCGGTTCTTAGACAATTTCGAAGTTGTGCCCATGAATGACCGGGAAACTGATTCAGGTGGCGGCAGACGCAGCCACGAGTCTGTTTACGGCGAACGCTTCAGCACTACCATCGTCGCCTCATCTGCCCCGATGGCACCCAAAAACCGTCTCAACTCTTCGGCGTGCTCCGGACCTATCAGGACATCGCGACGGACGAACTCACGCCAATATCGCACTGTCGACTTTTTTATCTCGAACTTACTCTGGTACGTCGCAAATCCCGCATCCACCTTTACCGGGTCGGGCACGTCTTCCACCACGTACTCTTTGGGCAACTCGATCTCGAAGGTATCCGTCTTGCGAGATGTCCTTTCAAATTGGAACGGATACTTTCGTGGCTTCCGCTCCAGCGCAAAAGACTTCTCGCCCAGGACCCGTGGCCGCAGCAGCAGCATCAGAGGCCCCCGCATCTGTGCATATCCCGGGACGGTAACCTTGAGCGCAATTTCCAGTTTCTCCTGGATCTGATCCAACTGTTGGATGTCGGTTTTCTCGAGCGTGAACCCTTTAAGCGAACGGCTCAGGCGCCGCTCGATCCTCTGCGCACGCTCCTGCTGGTTCGCATGGATCAACGCCATCCGCTCTTCCCATGCGTGGTCTCCGCTCCGATCCTCAACAATCTCTCCAGCAAGCGCCCCATCCGCACTCAGAGTGAAATGCCCCGTGCGTACCAGCAAGTTCGTATCGGGATCCAGCAACCACGCCGTCCCACCTATCCACGGGGGCATCAGCCTGGGCTAGCCGCGATGGCAGCATTTTGACGAATTCAACGGAACTGGATTGACGTAAGTTATAGCTTTGGGCGTCCCGATGATCCTCAGTTCGCAACGGGCTGGCAGTCGCGGCAGGCAAGCGGAGTACAATGTGTCCGCGTTCCTCAAGACATCCGCGCAACCATGAGACGAGTCGTAGACTTTTGTGGTCGTCGTCTGATTCATTTCGGAGGAAAACCTTGAACCGCTATCTCTTGCTTGCCAGCACGTTCCTGGCACTTTCGATAACCGGACATTCACAGAGTGGGCCATCACAGAAAACTACCTTGACACCCGGAGACAACCTGGTCATCGAAAACATTCCCGCGGTGCCGGTGTCCGTGGACGAACAGACACGACGATATGGTGAATTCCGCACTGCGGCATTCTTCGACTGGCATCCAGGAAGGCGCGAGATGCTGATTGGCACACGCTTTGGCGATGTGCCACAAGTTCATTGGCTAAAGATGCCGGGAGGCGCCCGCCAGCAGATGACGTTTTATCCGGACCGGGTGTTGGGAGCGGAATTCGAGCCGAAAGGCCGCTTCTTCGTCTTCCAGAAAGATGTGGGTGGGGGCGAGTGGTACCAGTTCTATCGCTTCGACGTCGAGAGTGGCGAGACCGTGCTGTTGACGGATGGCAAGTCGCGCAACATCGACCCGGTATTTGCTCATCAAGATGCCCGGATCGCGTATGCGTCGACGCGGCGTAATAATAAAGATACGGACATCTGGGTGATGAATACCGAGGATCCGAAAACAGATCACCTGTTGGTACAGACGGAAGGTGGTGGCTGGGCGCCAAGCGATTGGTCTCCAGATGGCAGTCAGTTGCTGGCGTTGGAGCAGATCTCGATTAACCGGAGCAATGTGTGGCTTGTGGATCTGGCGGATGGCAAAAGGAAGATGCTGACGCCGAAACAGGAAGGTGGCGACGAAGTCAGCTACCGGCAGCCGAGGTTCGCACGAGACAAGCGTGGCGTGTACATCGCCACCGATCGCGAATCGGAGTTCCATCGCTTGGCCTATTTCGATCTGGCTGCCATGCAGCCGAAATATCTGACGTCGGCGATTCCGTGGGACGTGGAGGAGTTCGACCTTAGCGAAGATGGGAAGACGATCGCATTTGTGACGAACGAGAATGGCATCGGAAAACTCTACTTGCTTGAAACTGCGACGGGGAAATTTCATCCGGTAACCGGGCTGCCGGCAGGCGTACTCTCGAGAGCGAAGTTTCATCCCGATGGGCATGAGGTGGCGATCGGAGTTTCCTCGGCGAAATCGCCGGCCGATGTCTACTCCGTAGACACAAAGTCCGGAAAAGTCGAGCGTTGGACACAGAGTGAAACTGGTGGCCTGAATACGGCGAATTTCGTCGAGCCCGAACTGGTGAGTTGGCAGAGCTTCGACGGGGAGGCAATTACCGGATTTCTTTACCGACCCGATACTAAGAAGTTTTCAGGCAAACGGCCGGTGATCGTCAACATCCATGGTGGCCCGGAGGGACAGTCACGGCCGAACTACCTGGGCCGCAATAACTACCTGATCGATGAGCTCGGAGTTGCGATGCTGTATCCGAATGTGCGCGGATCGACCGGATATGGCAAGACGTTCAGCAAACTCGATAATGGCTTCCATCGCGAGGACACATACAAAGACATCGGCGCATTACTGGATTGGATAGGAAAACAACCGTCACTCGATGCCAGCCACATCATGATTCTAGGAGGAAGCTATGGCGGACATATGACCTGGGCGGTTTCGGCGTTTTACAACGACAAGATTCGCTGCGCGATGCCGATCGTGGGCATGTCGAACCTGGTGACGTTCCTCGAGCACACCGAGGAGTATCGGCGCGACCTGCGGCGAGTGGAGTACGGCGACGAGCGCGATCCGCAGATGCGAGCGTACCTGGAGAAGATCGCGCCCATGAACCACCTGGACACGATGCACAAACCGACCTTTGCGGTGGTGGGGAAGAACGATCCGCGAGTGCCCTGGACCGAGTCACGGCAGATACTGGACAAGCTCAATGCGCAGGGGACGCCGACCTGGTTCCTTATGGCGAACGACGAGGGCCACGGCTATGCGAAGAAGAAGAACCAGGACTTCCTGTTCGATGCCGAGACCATGTTCGTGAAGAGTTGCCTGCTGGAACAGTGACCGTCCGCAGTCTTGTTGGATCGTCCCGGTTTTCGATTGTTCCGTGCGAGATGCGGAGCCTTTATCCTGAGTCTACTTGACCTCGCGAATAACGACTCTGATTCCGTTCTTGGGCCGGAGAGTAATGCTCGGTGTTGGAACAACGGGATGACTCGCGACCACTTGAAATCGAAATCTCTGCGCGATCGCCGCCAGTAGCAAAGTCGCTTCCATCATGGCAAATGCCGCCCCGATGCAAAAACGAGGGCCTCCGCCAAACGGGAAGTAAGCAAACCTGGGTATCACTTGATTGTCGGCGGACCAGCGATCAGGACAAAACTCTTCTGGCCGGGAATAGAATCGCGGGTCGCGATGCATGACCCATTGGCTCATGACAAGGTTAGCCCCAGCCGGCACATGGTAGCCGCCAATTTCGCAACTCTTGAGGGCAGTCCGGCCGAGCCCCCAGGCCGGTGGGTAAAGACGCATAGCCTCCTTAACTACTTTCTCTGTGTATGGCAGTCGAGCCAGGTCCTCGACGTTCGGTGTGCGCCCACTGAGTATCTGCCCCAGTTCACTTCGGAGCTTCTGCGCTGCTTCCGGATGTTGGCTCAGCAGGTACCATATCCACGACAAGGAGAGAGCCGTGGTTTCGTGGCCCGCGAGTAAGAACGTCATGACCTCGTCACGCAGTTGCCGGTCGCTCATGCGGCTTCCATCCTGATCCTCGGCTTGCAGCAGCATGGACAGCAGGTCACCAGTATCGCTACCACTCTTGCGCCGTTCCCGAATGATGGAGTAGACGACCTCGTCCAACTGGTGAATAGCCCTTCGCACATTCAGCACGGCCGGAATCGGCAAATAGCGGATGAATGCGGGTAGCACCATTTTTCCACCGGTGCCGTGCTGCATAATTACGTTAAGGGCGTTGCTGATTTTTGCGCTTTCTTCGACCACCGCCACATCGAACAGAGCCTTAACCACGATTCTTACTGTGAGACGCATCATCTCCTGATGGATGTCTCGTGTTTCGCCATCCCTCCAGGGCCGCATCGCCTCTTCCGCATAGCCGGTGATCGTTCGCGCATAGGATGCGACCCGTTCTCGGTGAAATGCCGGCTGGCTGAGTCGGCGTTGACGCATCCATTCCGAGCCTTCGCTTGTTAACAACCCATTGCCCAGGAACCAGCGGCTATTTTGCAGAACCCGGTCCTTTGTGAAGTTTTGGTGATTCGTCACCAACACCGATTCGATGTAATCGGGGTGATTTAGGAAATAGACCTGAATCCAACCGGCTCGGTAGTAAAAGATGTCGCCAAATTCGCGCGCCCATTCGCCAAATACCGACAGAGGATCGGCACTACCCAAGGGGAAATTACCGATCAGAAAATGAGGCTTCGGGCCGGGTGGACGGTGCGAGCTGACCTGAGGCATAAGACAAAAAGAGGGGGCGCAAAAACATCGCCCGTCCTCATATATTACAGGCGTCAGTTCCCTCCTGAGAGGTAACTCACAGTTCTTTGAGCGTGTTGCGTGATCAGAGCCCCAGCGAGACCGCTTATCAACGCGGCAGCTCGCCCTCAGTAATAGTATTTCGTCTTCTTGGCCCATTCGCTTTCTGGATAGTGCTCATGCAAGAAGTCGAAAGCTGCTTTGGAAAGCTTGCTGGTTTCTATATTGGTGCATCCAAAGCGAGTCGAGCGTATGGCGAGATACAGGGCTTGAGGAACGCGAGGATCCTGTCGATGCTGTTCTCCATATGCAAGAACCTGCCGAGTTAAGTAGTTCGGAGCCGTACCGACTGCCGACAGTGTCTTCCATTCAGACGTGGCTTCAACCTTTTGAGGTCCGGTCAACCAGTTTGGAAACGGAAAATCTGGATCATGCTCCACGAAGTTGAGATTGATATTCTTGTCGAACCCGCCATAGCTCTTGCCCCAATTCGACCCTGGGTCCAAGTCGGCGCACCACCAATTGTCGTGGTAACTGTCCAATTCGCCCAAGGTTGTGGAACGTGCCAAGCCTTCGCGTGCGGAGGGCTTCATGCCTGGATTGCTGAGGATGATAAAAATCGCCACAAAATGCTGTTCGGCTTCGCTTTGTGCCGCGCGAAACAAGTCCATACCTTTCCAGAGCGGCGGGTCCGTTTCCTGCAGTGCGGCTTGCAGCTTCGAAGCGGCTCCCAAGTCGTCCAGCAAAATGGCACGAACCCAGACACCGCGAGCCAGGTCGCGACGCAGTTGCTTGGGAAGAGTCGGCGCCGCCGCGGCTTGGATTAGCGTTGCCAGTGGCAGGCGTTTCAGAAAAACTTCAGCGGCATAGTGGTTGAGAGCAGGTTCGCCGGGCTTTGGTTCGTTTGGACTGGCGGGTACCCACTCCCCGGTGTTGAAATCAAGCTCTGCTGGAACCGGCGTCTCCGGGGCATGCTGAAGAAAGTCTTCGAGGCTGGTTGTAAGTTTCAGCCGCTCCTCATTCAACAAATTGTGCGATCCAAGCGGAATATCCAGATCCTTCCTGCCGAGCAGCGTGTCCAGTTCCGTTCGCGCGGTGTCGGGCTGCCCTGAAGCAATCATGAGGCGCGTTGCGTAATATCGGATCGTCAAGTACGCCCGCGAGGAACCGGGAACTTGGCGTGCTGCTGCAAGCAATGGCTGAAGATCCGGGCTGTCGGCCTTGGTCCCCGCGAGCGCCGCGATCAGCCAAGGCAGCGATCTAGTCTCATGCCAACGAGCGATGGAGTGTTTGGCGGCATCGGACTCGGGCTGCCGGTGCTCGACCGCTTCATGATAGGGATAGCCACCCAGCGCAGCGAAGGTTTGCAGCCAATCGCTTGGATCGTCAGCCTGCAGTCCCTGCGAAAGCAAGAGCACGTAGTCCCACAAATCCTG
>Ga0075030_100006330_pt1 | contig 10591 bp, 5 predicted proteins | sample LitLauG_LLR_2012_FD_71393 | JGI IMG/M metagenome (GOLD analysis project Ga0075030, IMG submission 71393) | Freshwater sediment microbial communities from Pennsylvania, USA - Little Laurel Run_MetaG_LLR_2012 | ecosystem: Environmental > Aquatic > Freshwater > Creek > Sediment | place: USA...
CGATTGGAAGGCAGCCCAGCGTCGCGAATCTTGTAGAGCAGCGCGCGGTAGCTGATGCTCAACGCACGCGCGGCCTGCTTGCGATTCCAGTGATGGGCCTGCAGCACTTTCAAGATCACCTTGCGCTCGAGTTCCCGCACGGCCTGGCGCGTCAGCTTCTTCAACGAGATGGGACCATCGAGCGGAATGTCAGCGTTGAAGAAATCCTGCTCGCGCGGTTGCATGTCGCTGGCGATCACTTCCTCGTTGCCCAGGATCACGTAACGCTTGATCAGGTTTTCCAACTCGCGAATGTTCCCGGGCCAATGGTATTTGCGCAGCACGCTCATCAGTTCATTGGACAGCGGCTTCGCGCGGCAGTTGTATTTGCGGTTGTGATGTTCGAGAAAAAAACTCACGAGGTCAGGAATATCGACGGCGCGATCGCGCAGCGGTGGCAGGTGGAGATTCACCACGTTGATGCGGTAGAACAAATCGGAGCGGAAGGTTCCGTTTTCGATTTCCTGTTCGAGCTTCCGATTCGTTGCGCAAACCACACGCACTTCAACTTTCTTGTCTTCCTGTGCGCCGATGCGGCAGAACTGGCCGTCCTGCAGGAGTTGCAACAGTTTCGACTGCAGAGACATGTCAAGTTCAGAAATTTCGTCGAGGAACAGCGTGCCGCGATGCGCCATCTCTACGCGCCCGGGCTTCATGCCATACGCACCGGTGAATGCGCCCTTCTCGTAGCCGAAGAGCTCGCTTTCAAGAAGTGTGCCCGGAATAGCGGGGCAATTGACTTTGACCCACGGGCCCGTCCGCCAAGGCGACGCGGCGTGAATCATGCGCGCGATAATGTCTTTGCCCGTACCGCTCTCGCCTTGGATCAGTACCGGAACATTAGCGGCGGCGAGTTTAGAGAGGCGAGTGCGCACCGCCTGCATGCTGTCAGTGCGTCCAAAGACGATTGCGTCGGGCGGCATCTCTCCCAGAGGCTGGACAAGCGTATTGACGCTACTAGTGGTCATCGCAAGTTTTCTCAGGGGGAGACTAAGAGTTCTTCTTGCACCCGGAGAGCCAAAGCCCAAGGGGTTTAGAACAGCTTGAGCGATTGTACTGACTCCAGCTGTGCACGATCAACTAACCAAAGGAGCCGTTGCTCGGCCCACGAGTAACCTTCTAAGTGGCTCGAAAGTAACAGGGGTCACCACATGCAGGGCAAACGATTTCAATCCACGGCAACAGCTTTCCTTTTCCGCACGCCATCCGTGTGGGCCGCCTGCAGTGGCCGGGAGAACTTCAAACCCAAGAGGTAATACCCTTCGGCGGGAGTGGTGCGTAGCGTCTTGGCGCGAAGTGTGCGGGACGATCGAGGAGATTGAGCGAGCGCAGCCACAGGTGCGCTTGGAATTTCAAGGCGAATCTGGGCCACATCGGGAATCACACGCCGGGTCGCGACCAGCATACCTCCCGCACTGACATTCAGGGCGGTCGCGAACTCCAGGAACTCCTTGCCTTTACCGTCCCGACTGCGAACAAAAACAGGAATGGCCAGAGATAGCCGCGGCCACTTGCGTCGCTCGCCGGTTGAGCGCGCAGCTTTCATGCACACTTTTCCTTGAAGTGGCTCATGGACGCTGAACGGAGCACCTTTGTGACCAAATGTACAGCTAATCCCTTATTGAAACGGGCAGAAAACAGGAGGAACTGGCCCGTCTGACTACAAAGGCCCTACGAAAGCGGGAATTACGCCTGCCTGTCTTCTCTTTCTATTCGCTCGATGAAGACCCACTGTCCGCTCTGTCCAGGTCACGGAAGTGCAGAGTTTTGCCACACTTGGGTAATTCCCGTTACATTTCTCGTTGACAAGGGTATACGTGTGAAATACGATTCAGCTACCGGAAGCCCCTCCGCTGGCGGAATGGGCGCGGTTTCCCTCTCCCCGAGCTGTCCTGTGGTATAAACCATGGCCACCATTCACAAGAACACGAGTGTGCCTGAAGGGGCGGCGGCAGCCGCGACGCCTGCCATAACGACGCCGACCGACGCAGATGTCCCCAGCCCGGAGAACCTGCTGCAGGCCTACACCGAATTGCGACAACGCCATCAGCGCACCACGAACGCGCTGGCCTCCGCAGCCCATGATCTGAAAACACCGCTCTCGATCCTGAACGGTTACGTCGAATTGCTGCACAGCGAGAAGCTCGGCCCAGTCAGTGAGCGGCAGCGGGAAGTTTTACGCGACATGCAAGCCAGCGGAAAACGCTTGCAGGAATTCATTCAGGATTTCCTGACCTACAGCGCACTCGAGACCGGCGGACTGCAGATGCGGTTCGAGCACGGCAATGTCAACGATTGTTTGTCGGATATGTGCCGGCTTTGGTCGAATCGATTTCAGGAAAAGGGTTTGGCATTATATTTTCTGGCCAACGAGAAGCTTCCCTACTTTCCTTTTGACGGACCCAAATTGGAGCGCGTGATTTCCAACCTGCTGGAAAACTCATTCAAATTTACGCCCCAGGGCGGCACGGTGTGGTTGCACGCAGAACCGCACATGTGGGAGCGGCGCGCCGCAACGCAACCTTCCGCGGCCGAGCGGCGCAGGCAGAACGTCAGCCATCCCAACTCGGTGAAGGTCAGTGTTTCCGACACCGGCCCCGGCATTCCGGCGGAGTTTCACCTGGAAGTGTTCGACGATTTCTTCCGGCTTCCGAAGGACGATCATCAGGATGGGATGGGCCTGGGACTCGCCATTGCTCGACGACTCGTGCAGGCGATGGGAGGAAAAATCTGGGTCGAGAGCGATCCCGGCGCAGGCTGCAAATTTTCATTTCTGGTACCGTATAGACCACCCGTGGCCGCCGGCAAGGGGAAGAGTCGATGAGTCAAAACGCCAAGATCCTGCTGGTGGATGACGAACCCGGCATGTTGCGGTACATCAAGACACTGCTCGAAGTGGACGACTACAAGGTTGAGACCGCGAGCACGGGCGAAGAGGCGCTGCAGAAGATCGAAAAAGGCCTGCATCCTGATCTCGTCCTGCTCGACGTGTTGATGCCGGGCATCGACGGCCTGCAAACCCTCGAACAACTTCGCCAGGTGCAACCCGGCGTAAAAGTCGTCATGCTCTCCTGCGTGAGCGACACCCGCAAAGTCGTACATGCGATGAAACTCGGGGCGCAGGACTACCTTACCAAGCCCTTTCAGAAGGCAGAACTCGACGCCGTCATTGATCTGAGCCTGGGCCAAGGCAAGGCAACGTTCAGCGGAGAAGTTGAAGAACTCGCCGACGACGTCTTCTTCATCGCAGCGAGTCCTGCGATGCGCAAGATCCGGTCGCAGGCGGCGCTGGTGGCGAATGTTGACATTCCCGTGCTGCTGCTGGGAGAGAGTGGAACGGGCAAAGAAGTTCTCGGGCGCCTGATTCACAAGCTCTCGCCGCGCGCGCATCGCACATTCCTGAAGGTGAACTGCGCCGCGGTGCCGGCCGACCTGCTGGAAAGTGAATTGTTCGGATACGAACCGGGCGCGTTTACCGGCGCTACCCATGCGAAGCCGGGCAAGTTTGAACTGTGCAACAAGGGAACGATCCTGCTCGACGAAATCGGCGAGATGCCCCCCCTCTTGCAGGCGAAGCTGCTGCACGTGCTGCAGGATCAACAATTCTCGCGGTTGGGAAGCCGCTCGGTGATCAAGGTAGACGTGCGAATCCTGGCGGCGACGAACATCAACATTCCGGAAGCGCTGGCGACGAAGCGACTGCGCGAAGATCTGTACTACCGGTTGAATGCGTTCACGTTGCAATTGCCGCCGCTCCGCGATCGCAAAGAAGAGATCCCGATTTTGCTGAAACATTCCATGCAGCGGATGGCGGAGCGCTACGCGCGTTCACCTCTGCCGCTTTCGCCGGCCCTGCTGCAGGCGTGCCAGGATCATTCGTGGCCGGGCAATCTGCGTGAGCTGAATAACTTCCTGAAGCGTTATCTGATCCTGGGCGATGAGAGTCTCGCGGTCAGCGAACTGCTGCCCAAGCAGGATGGCGGCGGCGCACGCGTCGACGGTTCCGGCAAGACCGAAGTGGGTGGCCTGAAATCGCTCGCGCGTAACGCGAAAGATGAAGCGGAAGCCCAGGCCATCACGCAGGCGCTGGAACAGACGAATTGGAACCGCAAGCAGGCAGCAGCCATTCTGCAGATCAGCTACAAGGCCCTGCTCTACAAGATCCGCCAGTACGGAATCGCCGAAGCGAAGAGTCACCACAAGTTGTCGGCCGGGGCGTAGCGACGACACCGTCCCACTCGCGTTTTCAACACCCGCACCACCGAGCGTTTTCAACCTTTTGGTACTTCCTTCTCGTTGTCATCCAGAGGCGCGACTTTTGCGCCGAAGGATCTATGGATTCGCGTGCGCACCGATTTGCCAGCCAAATGCACAGATCCTTCGGCCCGCAAAAGCGCGGGCCTCTGGATGACAAGCGATAGGATGACGCGACTTGTCGCATTGACTTTCAAAGTGCTCCAAAACCAGTGTTTCTCCTGCTGTTACTTCGCCAAAAAGCGCGCGTGAAATGCAGAGGGGGCATGTGTCAAGAGGACGTCGCCAGCCGATTGCTCCAGAATCGGTGCAATGCAAGCTAGCTGCTGATGGCACAATCATTTACACGCCTCCCGGGCTGTGATAAAAATTGCTTGCATCTTATTGAAAACAGGCAATTTAAATACGGGAGCTAAATCGATTTAGCTTCCCCCGTAGTCAACGTCCATAATCGTACGAGTAAAACTCCATTGACGGACTAGTTCGTCGTTCAGAAGTCACCCAGACGCCAGCCCGGGGCATTTCTGGAAGCCACCTGAATGACGCCCTGTGAACCTTGTGGCGTGCCCCAGGTGGGCCGGTACGCTAAACTCGCCGGACCAAGAGACGCATTGAAGCGATTTGCATCGTCAATAGCCGCCAGCCACCTGGCCAGCCTGATCGCGTCTACTCGGCGAAGGTCTTGGAGGAATTCACCGCGTCGACATCGGCGCCAAGGTCCTTCCCATCAGTACCGGCAAGGTGATAGTGGCTCGACTGCTGTAGGTGGTAGTCGCCGCCATCTCCGCCATTAAAATTCCCGAAGCCAACCTTGGACCATGCCGAGGCCGTAAAGTTGCCGCTCGGCAAGACAGGGGTTGCGATGACGTGGTCGGTGACAAGCAGGTTTCCGGCGAAAGAACTGGCTCCCGTCCAGCAGGCCGACACCATGTCCGCGACCGTTTTCTGACCCACGGAACAATTATCTGATCCGCCACCAGTGGGATACGCGCCGCTGGTGCCGGCATCTCCGATCGAGTTGATGAATTGGAAGTTGTCGATCCGCGGAGTCGCCGTCTTATTCCCTGCGGGCGGGCCACTCATGTCCATGAGGCCCGTAGCCGTCTTGCTGCTGGCAAGGAAGCCCGTGTTGACGATGGTGATGTGGTCGAGCGTCACGTCGTGCAGTACCTCAGCGGCGGGAGGCGGTGCGTCGGACAGGTATCCGGAACACAGTTCGTTCAGGAAGTTCCCGCACTCGTAGCACTCCGCATACTGCATACCGTCGAAGACCAGATCGTGCATGCTGTAATGGTGGCCTCCCAGCGACCAGCCTCCGTTGTCACTCCGGCCGTTTGAGATCTGCAAGCCCTGTGACCCGTGCACGACGTAGGTGTAGCGCAACGTGACATCGGAGACCACGCAGATGGGACAAATATTCCCGCCGTTACTTCCGCTCTGGTTCTTGGGCGTCACCACGATGTTGGCGCCGCTTTGGCTGAAACCGCCCCAGGTGTTTTCCATGATGTTGCCTTCCAGCAAAATCCGCTGTCCCTCCTTCAGTTCGAAATTATTCTTCACGGTGAATTTGGTTCCGAAGAACTTCGGATCGAGCGGATTCCAGGTAAGAGGCTTGAACATGTGATTGAGGCGGATCTCGACATCACTGGTAATGATGGCGGCAGCCCCGCCTCCGAACAAAATGCTCTCACCGGAGGCTTCCATGAAGTTGTTGTACGCTTTCATGAAAGTTCCGCGACCACCATCGCTCCAGTCTTGGGAATCGCCGCAACCCGCGGACGATGCCTTGCAATGGGCATCGGTCATGTAAGAGTTGATGATGGCCACGTGATCGGAGCCGGCCAGCGTTTCCACCAGGTGTGTGGTGTCATCCTTGGGATCGCCATGGATCCAGTTGCGATCGAGAATGATGTGAGAACCGGCAAACGCAACCAGCCCGCTGTACGACTTGCCGTCAGTCGGACGGGAAATCTCGAGACCAATCAGGCGGTAGTGATCTCCGATATGAATGGGCGAGTCGGGCACAAGCAGCTTGGCCATGACGTTCTTGTTTGGCCCTGAGAACGAGGGGCGTCCGCTCAAGGCCGCGACTCCGGCATAGCTTGGATTGATCCTCGCGCCCTGCGGGGGGAGCGCCGAATCGGCAGCGCTGGTCCGAATCGTGATCCAATGCGTGGAGTCACAATTCTTCGATGGAAACGTGCTTCCAGTCACCGTGAAAGATGCGCCTTGCTGAAGCTGGATCGTGTCTCCGCAACTAGCCGCCTTTACGGTGCTGATGACATTTCCGCCCGCAGCAAGAAGCGTAACCTTGCCGGGACTCGGGGAGCCATCGAGACCGGTATACACACAACCTTGCGGAAGCAGCGCGGGGCCGTCCGAAGTTTCACCGGTCCAGATGTCGCCCTTCGCGCAATAAGCATTCTCGGCGGTAGGCACTGTAACGGACGAACTGGTGCCGGCAGCGGAGGGAGGAGCGGTTCGAGCGGGGCTGGCCATACCGAGAAAAACAAGAATCGTTGCTGCGGCAACCGACACCGCGCCCGTGGCGCCTTTACGAATGCGTTTCATTATTTTCTCCCAATGAGTTGGATTAAGGTCTTGAAAGTATCTTTTTGCGGCGTGCTTGGCTCGTCACGGGAGCCCTAGTACTTCTCAGAAGGTCACATACCGCGCTCAGCTTTTCGCTGATGTGCCGCCGACACTTTCCTTCGATCACTGCGGAACGCGCAAGGGCAGACTTCGGGGAGGCGTGATTCAGCAACTCGCAAGAGGTTCAGGAGCGCTGACGACCGGGCCGGATTGCAGCATAGCCCGTTGGTAAAATGCCATCCGTCCAGAGAGGGCTTTGGTGAAGGGCCGAGGTCAGCTGCCGTAATATTCCAAGGGCGGCTCGAAGTTTTCCAAAAGGCGTCTAGAAGCTGAAGCCGATGCCGCCGGTGATTCCGTTGCTGCGCCAGTTGTAGAGATAGCTGGGATTGTTTGGGTTGGACTGGAATCTGAAGTAGCGGGTTTCGTAGGTGGCGCGGGCGTACCAGTGGCCGAAGGTGTAGCCGAGGCTGCCGCGGATGAAATACGCGTGGTCGAGATCAGGGTGCGGCAGCAGCGTGCCGCCTGCGGGAATGTGAAAGCGGGGACTGAATTCAGGCGCGCCTTCCGCCTGGATGAACGCGTGTTTTGACGGGCCGAAGTTGTAACGCAGAATCGCGGGAAGCTCGAGAAGTTCCATCGTGTCGCGCTTGTAGTACTGACCGTTCAGCAGGGCCGTGGGCTGAATGATCTTGCGAATCTGAACGTGGAAGCCAAACACGAAGCTGTTCTGGCGGACATGAAATTCAGGTCCACCGAAGATGGCGTACTCTTTGGCGTGCGTGTTGGTGTCTCCGGGAATGCGGACTTCTCCACCTGCAACGATGGCCGGCGTGCCATTCTTCGGATTGCCTTTCAGGATTGCAATCTTGCCGTTCGCGTTGAGCAGAGCACTGGACACCGAGGGCAGCGTGCCATATTTGTCGGAGACCTGTCCCACATCAATGCCGACCGTACTCTCCTGGGAGTAGGCGTTCCACGTGAACAGGACGAGGAACGCGAGAAGAGCGAGATAGGTCGAGCCGGACTTCATCAATACATTGCCTCCTGCGGCACGATGTGCATTTGAAAACGAGTGGGATCGGTCATGGCTTAGGATTGCGCTGGCCTTTAAGGCACGATGAGAGTGACTCCCTGGCTCTTGCTGTCACCACTCGCGGTCGCGGTAATCGTGATCGGGAAAGTCCCTGCCGGCGTGCCGGTGGCAGGAGGCTGCGTTGTGCTATGGCTGCATGCCGGCTGCAGGACGATCAACAGGCTCAAGAACAGCAGCAATGCGATTCCCATGATGCGTCGGCGGCGGCGGTCTGCGCCTAATCCGAACAGTGCCAATCCCGGCACGCACAACCAGACAGCATAGAAGTGGTGCGTAAACTGGCTGAGCGATCCCGTGGTCGTCGTGGGCCGCGGGGTGGTCGAAATGGTCAGCGTAGAAGACGAGGGGCTGCTGCCCAGCAGATTGAGCGTCGAGGGCGAGAAGTTGCACGTAGTCCCGGGGGGCAGGCTCGTCGAACACGCGAAGGAGACGCCGGTACTGAAAACCGGGTGGGGCGTGACCAGAACCGAATACCGTCCCGGAGATCCGGCGGCCGGAATCGAAACGCTGCTTGGGCTCACGTTGATCGTGAAGTCCGACATCTGGGCGGACACGGATGTCGAAGGACTCGTAACGCCGTTAGCAGCCGTCGCGATGACGGTGCCGCCATTGAAGGTCTCCGCTACGCCGCTGACGCTCGGGGTGGGCGTCAACACGACCTGGATGGTTGCAGTGCTTCCGGACTGCAAAGAGGGGAGAGTGCAAGTGACCGAGGTCGATGTCGAGCCACCGGTGCAAGACCCGGTGCCCCCGCCGGTGATGGAGGCAGAGTTGAAAGCCACCGCCACGCCCGTTGTGGATTGGCGGATGTCGTCGGTGAAGACGATGTTGTTGGCGAGATCAGGGCCGCTGTTCGTCAGCGTGTAGCTGAACGTGGCCGGGCTGCCCGCGCTGATGTAGGTCTGGTTGGTCCCGAGCGAAAGGACGCCGGTAATGGACAGGCTCGAGGCGGGGCTGACCTGAGTCACAAATGCATCGAATCCACCTTGGTAGCCGCCACCCTCATTTGTCGGAAGCGGATTCGCCACGTGCAAGGTCGGTGGGGGAGAGTTCGTATCTCCGGCGAAGTAGGCTCTCTGATTGACGTCGATCGTAATGCTTGTACCCTCGTCGGCGCCAGTTCCGCCGAAATAACTGGACCATGAACTGACCTGGCCCTGGCCAACGAGGGCAGCAGTATTCAAGCGCGCGACGAACGCGTCGCGTCCCCCACCAGGGGTACCCTGAATGTTGTTGGTCGTCGGCACGACGGGGAAGTCCGTGGATTGCGTCCATCCTGTAACCAGGGCGCCGCTGGCAGAGTCCACTGTGATCGCCAAGCCTGATTCATCGCCGCTTCCACCGAGATACGAGAAGTACGTCAAGGAACCGTTGGTGACGGTGTTTCCGGCGGGATTACTAAGACGGGCGACGTAAGCGTCGTTGGTCGAGAGAGTGTTCGGACAAGCGGCACCGGTCGTGACAGTCGGAGCATCGAGGCATGGTTGGAATGCGCCGAACGTAGCGGTTGTCGCCGTCACGTTGGTCGAGTTGGTCGTTCCGACGACGTAGACGTTGGCCGCGCCGGAATCGAGCGCGACTCCGGCCCCTTGGTCATTGTTGGAGCCGCCAAGATATGTGGACCACTGCAGCTGTCCCGTACCCTGCGGGCCCGTCGGATTCAACTTCGCCACGAATGCGTCCGTGCTGGTCGTGTTGGTATTCGTGCACGTGGGAGGATTCGTATACACCGTGGGCGGCCCCTGATTCAGGCAGGGTTGGTACGCGTTCTTGATGGGAAAATCGGAATTGCTACAGCCAGCGCATCCCGTATAGATGAAATTCGTCGTGCCGGTGAAATAGATATTGCCGTTGGAATCGACGGCGATGCCGCCGCCATTGGCCACGAGAGGAGCAACGAAATTCGCGCCGCCGAAATAAGTGGAGTAACTAATGCTGCTGCTGGTCGGCGCTTGGGTATTCACCTTGGTGACGAAGAATTGAATGGGACCGACGGAGTTGGCCTGGAACGGAAGCCCATTGGGAATCGTACTCGCCGGAAACTGGATCTGGGTGGTGGCCGTGTTATTCGAAGTTGTGGTGCCGGTGACGTAGATGAATCCGGCGGAGTCAATGGTCATCCCGCTGGCGACGTCATCGCCATTGCCAGACAGGTACGAGGAATACGAGAGTGGCAGCGTGGCGGTCGTGTTGAGCTTGGTGACGAACACATGACAAGGTGCGGCGGTACACAATTTGGTACTTGAGGTTTCTGGAAGCGGTGAGGACTGGTAGGGTGTCGAGGAAACGGGGAAATTCGTGGAGGTGGTCGTGCCGGCGACGAAAGTGTCGCCGGCGGCGTCAACGGCGATTCCGACCGGCGTGTCGGCACCGTTGCCGCCCAGATAGGTCATAAACAGCAACCCTGGAACCGAGCCCGCCTGCGGCGGAGAAATCTTGACGATGTAAACGTTCCGGGCTTTGGCCGTGGAATTGAGCGAGGACTGAAGAACGCCCGGGGTTACAGGCAGATTGGCCGAGTTGGTTGAGCCCGCCAGATAAATGTTGCCCGCAGGATCCACCGCCACTTGGCTGTTGAGTTCGTCGCCGCTGCCGCCGAAATAGGTCGAGAAG
>Ga0075030_100006331_pt1 | contig 10589 bp, 7 predicted proteins | sample LitLauG_LLR_2012_FD_71393 | JGI IMG/M metagenome (GOLD analysis project Ga0075030, IMG submission 71393) | Freshwater sediment microbial communities from Pennsylvania, USA - Little Laurel Run_MetaG_LLR_2012 | ecosystem: Environmental > Aquatic > Freshwater > Creek > Sediment | place: USA...
AAGTTATTGAACTTCGACAGCAAGGCATATTGGGCAGCGAAGTCGAAGGTGGGCCAGGAGGATCGGTGTTCTCCCTCCGCCCGCAGATATTGAGCGCGCGCGTGCTCGACGGCTGCTTGCACATTCGGATTCAGTTCCGCGGCCCAGGTCGGCGCATCCGCATCTTTTGGCGGCGCAGGAAAGTCGGGAAGCGACGCGTCCTCAGTCTGAAGGCCGGCGGCGGGAAGTCGGGTGAGCTTGGAGAGATGCTCACGCAACACATCGGCCGCGCCCTGGGCTTCGGCAATGCGCAGGCGGACGCGAGCGGCGGACAAGCGTGCGCGCGTGCCATCGAGTTCGCTGTCGATGCCTTCTTTGACGCGCTCGGCGACGGCAGTCTGCATCTTTTCGGCTTGGCTTTCGGTTTCCTGAAGCTGGGTCAAACGCTGCTCCCATTTGGCAAGCTCGGCGTAGCTTAGAACCGCGTCCTGGATGATCTGATTGCGCTGGTCTTTGTTCTTCAGAGATGCGACCGTGGAGTCGATTTTTGCGGCGCGCACAAAATCCCGCAACGCCGGATTCAGCACTGCCGACTGCGCGTTGAGGTTGAACAGCGACGGTGCCGATCCCGCAAGCCCCAGGGGAAAACCGTGCGAATAGCCGAGCCCGGCGCCGGTGGTGAGTTGCGGGACGTAGTTGCCTCGGAGTTCGCGATAGCCGGCGGCGGCGCGTTGCTCGTCAGCGGCCGCAATTGCAGCCCCGGTGGCGTGACTCAGGGCCAGTTCGACTACACGCTTCAGAGGAACCGGCTCCGCCAGCAGGGAAGCGGGAATTAGAACAACCGCCAGAATCCAGTTCGCGCGGTGCGCACCACGGCACGGGTTCTTCATGGGGTCCCTTCCAGAGTGATTTGGGAATGATTGTATGAACAATTGGATGCCAGCGAGATTCTAAATGTCAGATGGGGGAGCAAGCACAATCAAAACCGCACCCTCTCGCAAAAGACGCGAGAAGGGTGGGGTACCCGCTTTTCCATTACGGCTGGACCCGCTTCAAGTCGGCTTGAGCGCGCGCGTAGCTGTGTGCGAGTGCGATGGCAGCGCGGTATTCATCAGCGGCGGCCTGTCGGTCTCCCTGTTTTTCGAGCAACTGGCCGAGCATGTCGTGGGCTTTGAACGCGGGACCCTCTTCGACTGGCGCGGAAAGATAACGGCGCAGAAGGCGAACGCCCAGGGAAAAGCCGCGGCCGGCGCGCAGCACAATGCTGGCCCCGTCCATCAGGGCTTCGCGCTGCTGGACCGGGGCGGATTCGAGATTGCGCAGAACCTCCTCCATATCGTCGAGGCGCTTGTTGTAGCGAAGAAGCCCCGCGAGGTCAACCCAACAGCGCCCCACAGAGGGATCGGCAGCAATCGCGGCACGATATTCGCGCTCCTCAGCGGCGGCATCATGGTCTTTGGCAGCAATGCGGGCGGCAATCCAATGCGCGATGGCGGGCTTGAGCGGCGCGATCGCGTTGGCCTGGGCTTGCGCCTTCTCTCGTCCGCCCCCAACAATGCCCGGAGCACCAACATAGAACTCAGCCAGGTCAGCGCGGGCTTCCCAGTTTCCTGGATCTAACTCCACCGCGCGTTCGAACGACGTGCGGACTTTTTTCGCCAGCCCAGCGGCAGATAGAAATCCTGCGCGATCTGCTTTTTCCCCGTAAGTGCGGCCCAACCAGAGATGATAAAGAGCCTTGCGCGGATCAAGGTTGCGGGCGCGCTCGCAGGCGGCAATTCCACGGTCCCATTCTTCCAGCATGAAATAGGCGCGGCAGAGCAGGTTGTAAGAATCGGCGTCGGTAGTGGAGAGTTCGAGTTGGTGCTGGAGAGTCTGGATCGCGTCGTCGACATGGCCGCCAGCAAGCAGTTCTTTCGGGGAGCTTACAGCATACGCATGCAGCAGGAATGCGAAGAGCAGTGTGAAAAGCAGGAATCGCCAAGACCGGCGGAAACGGAGATGTAGATCAACAGACCGCATCAGTTAGGGCACCAATTTGACCGGAGCGCCGTCCGAGAGCGGCGCTTTCGATTCTTCAGACGGCAGAGCCACCGAGGCACCTTCGCTAAGACCGCGAGTGATCTCGACGCGTGTGAGATTCTGCAGGGAAATCTCGACTGGCTGACGCTTCAGGTGAGCGTCGATGATCTGGAAGACGTACGGCTTACTATCGTCGACGTGCACCGCATCGCGCTGCAGGGTCAACACGTTGTCATGCTCGGCGACCACGATGGTTACGCCGACATTGACGTTGGGCAGCAGGCGCAAGTCACGGTTGTCGATCAGGCACGTGGTCTCGCCGACATTCCTCGAGAGGCGCAATTTTACAGTCGCAGGGACGGTGCTGACTGTTCCGGTCCAGGTTCGGCCGGGAACAGCGTCCCAAGTGATCTCCACTTTTTGCGCAGTCTGGAGGCGGCCGATATCGGGTTCGTCGACGAAGGCACGCACCAGCACACGCGACAAGTCCGCTTCCTGCAACAGCAAGTCGCCCGCCTGCGCAAAGGCTCCCTGCTTAACGGGCAGGGAATAAACCACGCCATCGAAAGGAGCGCGCACGCTGGACTTGCTGAGCGCATCCTCGGCGGCATCGTAGGCTGCCTGCGCTTCTGAGGCCTGGGCCTGTACCTTGGCCACTTCCGGCTGCGAGAAGGGATCAGCCTTTTTCTGTTCGGCCAGCGTGAGGTCGGCCTGGGCACGCTGCAGACTGTCTTCCGCCGCCCGAACTTCTCCCGGGGAGGCAGCCCCCTCTTGCTGCAGATGCCGAAGCGCGTCGAGATTGCGCTGGGCAGCGTCGCGCGCGCTCTTTGCTTTGGTAAGTTGCGCATTCAAAGTGAGGACTTCTTCTTGCGTACCCCCGGTCTTCAGCGCAGACTGTTGGGCCTGCGCGGCCTTGATCTGGGCCTGAGCACGGGCGGCCTGCGAGCGGATGTCGGCGTCATCGAGTTGCAGCAGGAGTTGGCCTTTGCGCACGTGGTCGCCTTCCTTGACCAGCAAGCGTTTCACCGTCGTGGAGATGGGCGCGTGGGCCTCCAGATTTTGAATGGGCTCGATCTTGCCGTTGGTGGAAACCAGGCTGCGGATCGGACCGCGCTGCACCGTCGTGGCGCGGACCTTCACAGGTGACTGGTGAAGATAAGAATAAAACAAGGCCACTGCGACTACGGCGAGCACGGGCCAGAGCCACCGCCGGCGTGGCGGTGTGTTCGAATTGTTCGTCGATGCCAACCTGTTTTCTTTCAGGGTGAGGCAGGAACAACAGTAAGCAGTAATTTACCACCCCGAAGGCTGCCGCAGATACACGTCGCTGCCTCAGATGCGGTATCTGATTGGATGCGGGCAGCGAGCATTCGGCTGCACAGAGCTCCCGCTACAATGGAGGCATGGCCAAATCGCCTCGCTACACGCCAGAGCATGCTGCCGCCGGTCTTGATACGAAGTTCCCGGAGATTGAGACCTGGCCCAACCAATTTCCCGGCTACGAAATTGTGGTGGATGACCCGGAGTTCACGTCGGTGTGTCCGAAGACCGGGCTGCCGGATTTTGGTGCGCTAACGATCCGGTACATGCCGGATAAGAGTTGCCTGGAATTGAAGTCCCTGAAGGAATATTTGCAGAGCTACCGAAACCTGGGGATTTTTCAGGAGAACGTTGTCAATCAAGTGCTCGAAGACGTGGTGAAGTGGGCGAAGCCAGCCTGGGCCGAGGTGAAGGGCGAGTTCCGTCCGCGGGGCGGGATCTCGACAACGATTGTGGCGAAGTGGCCGCGACCGAAGGGGCGGCGGTAGAGTCACTAGCGGGATGCCGCAGCCGCTCGCGGTTGGATGCGCTCAATCTCGGCAGCGCGCTCAGTCTTAACGCAGCTCAGTTCGTAGGCGCTCTGCAAATTCATCCAGAACTGTTCTGTAGTCCCAAAGAAGCGTGACAGACGGACTGCCGTATCGGCACTGATGCCGCGTCGCTCGAGAACAATATCATTGACGCGAGGCGTAGGAACGTGCAACCGCTTACTCAGTTCATAAGCCGAGATCCCCATTGGCTTGAGGAACTCTTCGCGCAGGATTTCGCCAGGGTGGACACGCCAGGTCGGCGTGCCTTTTCTGATGATGCTTTCGTGTGCCATGTCGGGTTACCTCTATTGTTCTTTACAGCGCTTCCTAGTGATAGTCGGCGATTTCCACCTCGTGCGCGTCGTGCCCACGCCACACAAAACAGATTCGGTATTGATCGTTGATGCGAATGCTGTACTGTCCCTCGCGGTCACCACGAAGTTTCTCCAGGCGATTCCCGGGAGGCGTTTTCAGGTCATCGAGCTGGACGGCGCCGTCCAGCATCGCCAGTTTCCGCCGGGTCACGGCGGCCGGCGGCGCGCCTTTGGTCTTGCCCGATCTCCAGATTTCCGCCGTCCTCTTGTTGGCGAAACTCCTGATCACTTCTTAATAATAATGGTCCGCGTTAATAACGTCAAGCGTTATGGGCGAGCGGCCGGGCGGTCCGGGCGCTTGCCGTGCTATATTCGCTGGACCTGTGGCCCAGTCTGATCTCCAACCTCGCACCGCGCTGATTGTTCTGACGGCGCTGAATCTGCTCAACTATGTGGATCGCAACGTGCTGTTCGCAGTGCAACCGCTGGTGCAGGATGAATTTCACCTGACCAATGCGCAAATCGGATATCTGACCAGCGCGTTTCTCGGCTTCTACATGATAGCGGCGCCGTTTGTGGGGCCGCTGGCTGACCGCTACTCGCGCAAACTCATCATCGTTCTGGGCGCGCTGTTCTGGAGCGGGCTCACGCTGCTTACAGCAGTCACACATACCTACACCGAGTTGCTGGTTCGACACACGCTGGTGGGCGTGGGAGAGGCCACGTTTGTCACCATCGCGCCCACCTTTGTGGCGGATCTGTTTGCGGAGAAAGTGCGTGGACGGATTCTGGGCGTGTTCTATCTGGCGATTCCGGTGGGGTCGGCGGCGGGATATCTGTTGGGCGGGTATCTGGCGCCGCATCACGGGTGGAGATTTCCGTTTTATGTGGCAGCGGCTCCGGGCTTCGTGCTGGCGCTGGTGGTGCTGTTGCTGAAGGAGCCCGAGCGCGGGCAGTTTGATTCGCTGAAGGAGACTCCAGAGCGGGGGACGATTCTCGGCTTGGCGCGCAATCCGGCATTTCTAACCGCGACGCTGGGGATGGCGGCAATGACCTTTTCCCTCGGCGGCATCCAGGTGTGGATGCCGAAATTTCTGTTCAGCGAGCGCGGCTACACGCTGGAGGCGGCGAATTTTGCGTTCGGGATCATTATTGTTGTGGATGGAATTGTCGCCGCGCTGGCGGGCGGTTGGCTGGGCGACTACCTGCTGCCTCGGATGAAAAGTTCCTACTACCTTGTTTCGGCGGCGAGTATGCTGCTCGGCGTGCCCGTCATGATCGCGGCGCTGTTTGCGAAGGGAGCGATTATGATCCCGGCCATCGGCGTGGCGGCGTTTTTCTTGCTGCTGAACACTGCGCCGCTAAATGCGGCCGTCATCAACTCGGTTGGAGCGCACATTCGCGCAACGGCGCTAGCAGTGAATATTTTCATCATCCACATTTTGGGGGATGTGCCTTCGCCTACGATGATGGGATGGGTCGCCGATAAGCGCTCGCTGCAGGCGGCGTTCATTCTGCCAATCATCGCTATGGGGATCTCTTCTGCCATACTGTTTTACGGGATGAAATTCGCGCCTCCGGTTGCGGTCGACGGAACGGACGACCCAAGGACGGCGAGGCGCTGACAGCTTTGCGTTCGGTGGGAGTCAAAAGCTTGAACCGCGAAGGACGGTAAGAAATGGGGCCAAGGCCGCGAAGAAAAGCCTACAGCAGATTTAGGTAGAGGGGTCGAAACAACAGAAAGTGCGCAAGGAGATCCTGAGACTGACAGCGAATGACCTATTTTTATTGGATTGCGGGAATCATTCTGGCGCTCGCCTGGTTTTCCCGCATTGTGGATGCTGCTCTCGGCATGCCCTCCGTGGCTGATGTTTCCCGGCCGGAGTGGGATCGTGATCCGGTTTCGCCCGCGGGGAATCATCGCGTGTCCATCATCGTTCCGGCTCGCAACGAAGAAGACAGCATTGAGCAAGCGCTGAGTACTCTGCTTGCGCTTGATTACGACAACTATGAAGTGATCGCCGTCAACGACCGGTCGACCGACCGGACGGGCGAGATCATGGAGCGGGTTGAGAAAAATCTCCGCCCTGTCGCTGCAAGAGACGCAGGGACAAGGGCGGGGCACCCGCCTTTCATTCCGACTCTTCGCGTCATTCATCATCGCGAACTTCCTTCCGGCTGGCTGGGAAAGACTCACGCGATGTGGACCGCTGCCAATCAGGCGACGGGCGATTGGCTGCTCTTCACCGACGCCGACGTTTTGTTTAAGCCGGATTCGCTTCGGCGTGCCGTGGCTTACGCGGAGAGCGTGCCGGCGGATCATGTCGTCCTGTTTCCGCAAATGATCATGAAGCGGCCGGGGGAGTACATGATGATCGCGTTTTTCCAGACCATGTTTATGTTTGGACACCGGCCGTGGAAAGTAGCCGATCCGAGCACCGACGATCACATGGGCGTGGGAGCATTCAATCTGGTACGGCGCCGAGTCTACGATGCGGTGGGAACTTATGAAGCCCTGCGCATGGAAGTGCTCGACGACATGAAACTGGGCAAGGTGGTCAAAAAGGCAGGATTCGTCCAGCGCAACGTCTTCGGCGGCGACTTGATTTCGATCCGCTGGGCACACGGGGCGATGGGGGTAGTTAACAATCTAACTAAGAATTTCTTCGCCGTGCTGTCGTTTCAGTGGTGGCGAACGGTGATCTCGGCGTTCGGCTTGGCATTTCTCAACTTCGGCCCCTTTCTTGGCGTGTGGTTGGCCCACGGGTGGGAGCGAGTGCCTTATGCGGTGGCACTGGGATCGATGTTCTTGATTTACATCGGAATGTCGTGGCGGTCGTCGGTGCCGCCATATTATTTCCTGCTGCATCCGGTGAGCACAGCGATGTTCATTTACACGCTGCTACGCTCGATGGTGCTGACGCTGTGGAACGACGGGATCGAGTGGCGGGGGACCAAGTATCCTCTGGAAGAACTGCGGAAGGGGATGGTGTAGCGATTCGAACTTCTCGCCGACTGTCTGCTAGTCGCCGAGCCGCGTGACAGCTCCCGAACGCATGTTTTTCAAAAACCAGACGCGCGCAGATGTGTGCAATCTTTTTCACCTTGACACTATCAGGTGTCTTGGATACCATTCCCCGCGTCGTTTGGCTCTGAGTTGCTACTCCTCCGCAACGCAGGAGCTAACTTGGGTTCCGTCCTCTTAGGTCTCACGTCAAGACCGCAAGACGCTAGAAAAACTTCGTCGATTTCCCAAGGAGGCCCTCATGCGCCCCCGGCGATTCCTCGTCGCTGTCCTGTCCACCGTTAGTCTCGTCCCGACCGCTGCCGCGCAGGCTGTTAGGAGAAGAATTCGACCGTGGTTCATCCTGGGCTTGGCCTGTTGTTTGCCAACAACCGTCATTGCAGGGGGCGCCACCGGTTCTCTGACCCCAACAGTTACCTCCGCGGTGAAAGAACGAATGGCGCGGTATGGGTCACTGCCTCTTTCCTTTGAAGCCAACCAGGGCCAGACCGACTCGCGCGTGAATTTTCTATCGCGAGGAAGCGCATACACGGTGTTCCTGACATCTGAGGAGGCCGTGCTACAGCTCCGATCTAACTCAGAAAGTAATGGAGCCGTGTTGCGCATGAGACTGTTGGGGGCAAACAGTCACGCCATCGCCAAAGGCGAGAATAAGCTGCCTGGGAAAACCAATTACTTCATCGGCAAGGACCGCGCCAGATGGCATGCGAATGTGCCCACGTTTAGCCGGGTTGAGTACAACGGAGTTTATCCAGGAGTGAATCTCGTCTACCACGGCAACCAGGGGCAACTGGAGTACGACTTGATCGTGGCGCCTTGGGCTGATCCTGATTCCATTTCAATTCAATTCGAAGGTGCGCCGCTCGAGATCGACTCGGCTGGCGATTTGTTACTTGATGGCGAAGAAATCCGGTTCCATCGCCCTGTGGCCTATCAGTACGCACGTGACAACGAAGGCACTGAGACGCGAAACAGACGCTTCGTTGATAGCCATTTCGTTTTGCGTGGGAAGAACAGGATAGGCTTCGAACTCGCTCCCTACGACCATACTCGACCACTCGTGATTGATCCCGTGTTGGTTTATTCCACTTATCTCGGAGGGAGCTTCCCCGATCAAGCTTTGGCCGTCGCCGTAGACTCCGCCGGGTCAGCCTACGTGACTGGAATAACCTGCTCGGCGGATTTCCCAGTTACGGCAGGGGCTTACCAGAGATCGCACAAGGGTGCGGGCGGAGCTTGTCCTGGGAGTCAAACTTCGTTTGAGGACGCGTTTGTAACCAAGTTCAACCGGGCAGGAACGGGACTCGTTTACTCCACCTACATCGGTGGCAGCGCCTCAGATCGTGGCTACGACATTGCCGTGGATTCGTCCGGAAATGCCTACATCGCAGGCCAGACCCAGTCCGGTGATTACCCAACCACTTCGGGAGCTTTCATAACGACTTGTCCTGGAGGCGCCGGTGGTTGCAACACGGGAGTGGTGACGAAATTGAACCCCACCGGGTCGGCGCTTGTTTACTCCACCTACCTCGGTGGAAACGCCAATATGGGCGCTACCGGCATCGCCGTCAATGCCTCCGGCCAAGCTTATGTGACCGGCTCCACGGATGGGACGTTTCCCACGACGGCCGGGGCGTACCAGTCCGGTAATCCGCGGAACGGCGCGGGCCTGAGCGTAGTTTTTGCGGTGCTGAATGCGGCCGGCAAAGCTTGTGTCTACTGCACATTCCTCGGCGGTGCACAGGGCCACAGCTACAACCCTGGAAGCCAGGCGTTCGGCGTGGCCATTGACTCTACAGGCAGGGCGTACATAACCGGTTGGACGGACTCGCCTGACTTTCCAACCACTGCAGGCGCTTTCCAGACCAAATGCGGCACCGACGGAAACTGCAACAGCCTCTGGGACGCTTTCGTAGCCAAGCTTGATCCGGCGAAGTCCGGCGCAGCATCGCTGGTGTATTCCACATTTCTTGGCGGTAGTGGCACGGACCTTGGTTTTGGCATCGCGGTGGATTCCTCAGGAAATGCCTATGTCACCGGGACGACCGGCGCCAATGTGAACACCCAATTCGGCGGAAGCCCGTCCAAGGACTTCCCCACGACACCAGGGGCTTTCCGAACTACTTGCCCAGGGACTTGCACTTTTGACTCGGCGTGGGTAACGAAACTCAATGCCGCTGGCTCTGCCTTGGTTTACTCCACCTATCTAGGCGGAGGAAACGGCGACACCGACGCGGGAGCTTTCGGCTCCATCGCTCTGGATTCGGCGCTCAACGCCTATGTAACCGGGTTCACGGCAGCGACAAATTTCCCCGTCCAGAGTCCGGTTCAGGCGACGAATGGCGGAGCAGCCGATGCATACGTAACCAAACTTAACCCTAAAGGCTCTGCGCTTGTTTTCTCTACGTATTTGGGCGGCAGCAGTGCTGATTCAGCTGCCAGCATTGCGTTGGACCAGTTCTCGAACATGTATGTGGCTGGTGCCACTTCTTCCACCAACTTTCCGCACACCTCCGGCGCTTTCCAGACTGTCTGTCCGGGGAGTTGTAAGTACTATCACGGTTTTGTTTCCAAAATCGGCAGGTTCTACACTTCTACCTCGTTAGCATCGTCACGAAATCCATCGATGTTCGGCCAGTCGGTTACGTTCACCGCATCGGTGAAGCCCACGGCCGCGACGACGACCGCAACACCGAGCGGCACGGTGACCTTCAAAGACGGCACGAAAACACTGGGCACCGCAACACTGGCCAGTGGAAGCGGTAAATTTGCCATCTCAACTCTGGCCGCAGGCTCGCATTCCATCACGGCTGTCTATGGCGGCGACACGACCTTCGTCGGCAGCACCTCGCCGATTTTGTCGCAAACGGTCAACAAGGCAGCCACAACGACGACCGTGACAGCGACGCCGAATCCCTCTCAGTTCAATCAGTCCGTTGCTCTCAAAGCAGTGGTGAAGTCGGCGACGGGTGCGGTTCCCACCGGCAACGTAACGTTCAAGGATGGTACGACCACGCTTGGAACCATCGCCTTGACCTCGGGTGCGGCCACTCTGTCGGTCTCGACGCTGGTGGTCGGCACGCACTCGATCACCGCAGTTTATGGTGGGAGTGTGAACTTTGTCGCCAGTACCTCAGCGGCCGTAAGTCAAACGGTGAGCAAGGCGAAGACGACTACTACGCTCACCTCCTCTCCAAATCCATCGAACAGCGGACAAGCTGTGACCTTCACTGCTACGGTCACGGGCGCCTTCGGCGGTAACCCGAGCGGTACTGTAACATTCAAGGACGGAACGACAACGATCGGAACTGGCACGGTCAGCGCAACCACTCACCAAGCCCAGTTCGTAACCTCCAAACTCTCTGTCGGTACGCACAACATCACGGCCGTGTACGGTGG